>Ga0315279_10000104_pt1 | contig 181441 bp, 160 predicted proteins | sample YL17G06_20_MG_FD_203694 | JGI IMG/M metagenome (GOLD analysis project Ga0315279, IMG submission 203694) | Sediment microbial communities from Yellowstone Lake, YNP, Wyoming, USA - YL17G06_20 | ecosystem: Environmental > Aquatic > Freshwater > Lake > Sediment | place: USA: Wyoming | collected... | reverse complement strand
ACAGGCCTCCGGTACCCGAGGCGTACGAACCTTTACCCGTAGGTCCTGGTCCGTTACACCCCCAGGTAGCCGTAGCAGCATGAAAACCGTAACACGGAGGTTGGTACATATTTTGGGGGCAGGTCAACTCCATCATGCACTGGTTCGGAATCTACGAGGGCGTGGAGGAGGGTGGCAGCAATTCCAAGGTTCTTCCCAAGTCCTTCGAGTTGGGAATGGCGCGGCCGAACCCGATGTCTCGAAGTACGGCGATCTCCTTCGGTCTGCCCCTTGACTGCAAGATCAACCTCAAGGTCTACAACCTGGCCGGCCAACTCGTTTCTACCCCGGTGGATGGCAAGCTTCTTGCGGGCTATCACGAGGTTCGCTGGGACAGCCGGGACCTGCCCTCGGGCGTGTACTTCTACCGCCTGGACGCGGGCAACTTCAGCGCCTCCCGCAAGCTCGTGCTCGTGAGATAACTTTCTCTTTCATGCTCAGCAAGGACGGTCTTAGGGCCGTCCTTTTGTTTTCCCCTCTCCGCCTGTCCCGGATTTTATCGGGGATCTAGGGGGACGCCTCACGCCTTACGAGGTTACTATCTCCGCTTGGGCAAACCCCGACTTTCCTCCGTCCGGTCTCACTGTTCTTGCCTTCACCCCTATCCTCGTTCCCGGGGGGATTCCTTTGATGACGAACAGCCCCGTGCTCCCGTCCGCGAAGACTAAGTGCCTGAACTTGTAGGGGTAGGCTTTGCGTGAGGCTTTGGTCTGGAGGTGCCACAGGTTTACCAGGGTGCCGGAGGGCAGAGGCTCCCAGCGCACCCGGACGACCCCTGGAGCCGGGTTTCTCAAGCGGAACTTCTCTGGCGGGTTCGGGAAAGGCGGGGCTGGTGGGACCTTGACCAGCGGAAGCCCGGCGTCCGCCAGAACCTGGTTCATGGACACGTAGGCATCGCACCCGGTCCAGTTTCCCTCCCTCCCCAGGGTTTTGTTCTGGGGCTTGAATAGGGCCGCGTAAGCGTCCCATCCGGCCCGCTCCGCATACGTGAGCTCAGCCCAGGATCGGGTGATTTGCGGGAGATGATCCTCCAGACCTGCTCCCGGTGCATGGTCCTGGGCTGGCTGGGCATCATGAACGTCCTCATCCACGGGATCCCCTTCCAGTTCCCGAACACCACCCCGTCCGCCATCCTTCCGCTCGCTTCGATGCTGTGTAGCGGCGCTCTGATCTTAGCCATCTCCTACTCCTTTCTCAGTTAATAAGCGCCGTTTCTTTGCACTTTGTTCGTTAGGTGAAACGATTTAACCGACTAACCGGTTAACCTCTTTTACTGTCCAACCGTCCAACCGTCTGACCCAAAAAATAAGGGAATATTTATTATACACGTGTTTACCATATCTTTGTCAACTATGCAGGCCCCAAAAACTCGTTTCATAGGCATTGATAAAAATAGTGGAAAGATAGCCTAAAGATGGAGGAAAGATAGCGGAAACATAGTGGAAACATAATGAAAAGATGGTGGAAAGATGGCGGAAATATATCGAGAACTTGGCGGGAGGCCTTCCAACGCTCCTGCCATTGTCCTCTCCATGTCCTTGCCCCACTTCCCTCCTTCCCTGCTGAACCCTTGACTTATCTCTCCAAATGGGGTAAACTCTTATTATTGACTTGATAACCACTTGTTCTTAAAGAAAGCTCCGTTTTGTCCCAAGGGAGGTCGCTATGATTTCCTATTTCTTGTCGCTCATGTTCCTTGTTAGCACCTTGCCAGGTCCGGGCATACACCAACTGGAATGGGAAGCCCATCAGGGCCAGCCCCCAGCTGTGAAGGGTGACGGAACCAAGCCCGTCTGGGGGCCGCTGGCTCCTTGTCCCACCCCAGCCCTGACCCGCACTGTTTACGGGTACAGCCCATACTGGACCTCGGATACCTATCTGCACTTCAACCTGATGACCCATCTGGCCTGCTTCAGCGTGGGCGTGAACGCGGACGGGAGCCTGGACAACAGCCACGGCTTCCCGGGGACCTGGGCCTGGGACATCGCCCGGGCCCACCGCAACGGGGTGAGGGTGGAGCTCGTGGCCACTTGCTTCAGCGGTTCCACGATCCACAGCGTGCTCACCACCGGGGCAACGAACGCCATCAACAATCTGGTGAGCCTGGCCTCAAGCGGCGGAATCGAGGGCGTGAACATCGATTTCGAGGGCGTGTACGGATCGGACAAAGCGAACCTCACCTCCTTCATGCAGCGTCTTTCCGCAGCCTGTCATTCCCAGGGCATGAGCACGTCCATCGCCACTCCGGCCGTGGACTGGTCCGATGCCTTCGATTACAGCGCCCTGGCCGACACCACCGGCGGGATGTTCATCATGGGTTACGATTACTATTGGAGCGGATCTTCCGTGGCCGGCCCGGTGTCCCCCCTGACCGGGTGGGGAACGTACAATGTCCGCTGGACGATCAACAATTACCTCACCTACTCCGGCGGAAACCGGGCCAAGCTCATCCTGGGCCTGCCCTATTACGGGTACGAGTGGCCTACCACCTCAGGGAATGCGCATTCCGCCACGACCGGGACCGGCACGGCGATCATCTACACCACGGCCAAGCCCAATGCCCAGACCTACGGCGAGATCTGGGACAGCGAATCCCAGACGCCTTGGTATGCCTACAACTCCGGGAGCTGGCACCAAGGCTGGTACGACGACGACCAGAGCCTTTTGATCAAGTACGGGGATGTGGACAGCCAGTCCCTGCAGGGCACCGGGATGTGGGCCCTGGCCTATGACGGGGCCAGGCGGGAGCTGTGGGCTGCCTTGCGCGAGGCCTTTAACCCACCCCTTGGGGCCTTCGCGAACGGCAACTGCGAGTCCTGGTTCACGGACACAATGGAGGTCCCCAGCGACACCAGTCACATCCCCACGGGCTGGCTCCCCGGGCGCCGGGCCAGGGTGACCCAGGCCTCGGATTACGTGCACGGCGGGGCCTATGCCCTGAGGCATTCCCCGGACTCCATCGGGGATGCCTGGCCGCAAGAGTCCGTTTTATTCCAGGACCTATCCGTGACCCCGGGTCGGACCTATGAGTTTTCAGGCTGGGCCAGGAAGAACGATGGAGCCGGGAACCGGATGAAGCTCAACCTCCAGTGGTTCGATTCCAGCCACGCCGTCATCCGCGAGGACAACTCTGCGGTCTTGACTCAAGACACCGCTGCTTATATCCTGCTCATCACCGGCCCGGTGATGGCCCCGGGCAGTACGGCTTTCGCCCGACTGCGGCTTTACATCTGGGGCTATGGCTACTGGGACCGGTGGGATGATCTGCAGTTCACGACGGTTGGAGTTGAGGAAAGTGGCCGAGGGATCGGGGATTCCCGGGGACAAAGGTTTAAGGCACAGCCGAACCCCTTTTTATCCTATGCCTCGGTTCCAGGGCATGAGGCCGAGCGTTTTGCGCTCTACGACGTCTCCGGGAGGCTGGTCGGGATGTACCCTGGGGATCGAATCGGGGCGGACGTTTCGCCGGGTGTGTATTTCGTTAAAGCGATGGACAAGAAATTTCCTCCCTTGCGCATCGTGAAGTTGAAATAGGGTCTGTGAGGCTACCATCCACCGTCTACGGTTTCGAGTCTGATGTGCTTAGCGGTTCCCGGTAAAATTAAGAAGATAGACGGCCGGTTGGCCGAGGTAGATTTCTCCGGGGTGACCCGGGAGGCAGCCCTGGACCTCCTAATGGACGCCCAAGTCGGGGACTACATCCTGGTCCACGCCGGGTACGCAATTCAGAAACTGAGCGAACAGGACGCCCATGAGACGATCCGGCTTCTGGAGGAGATTTACGGAAGCGAGGACGGGGAAGCCGAGCCCCCCGCATGAACCTCGAGAAGTTTCGCGATCTCCGGCTGGCCAAAGGGCTGCTGGGAAGGATAGAAGGCCTGGTCCGGGGCGATGTGGCCCTGATGGAGGTCTGCGGCACGCACACGATGGCCATCGCCTCCTCAGGGATCAGGAGCCTCCTGCCGAAGTCCTTGAAGCTTCTCTCCGGGCCGGGCTGTCCGGTGTGTGTGACCCCGACCATCGAGGTGGACCGGGCCATCGCCTTTGCGAAGCTGCCTGACGCCATCCTCACCACCTTCGGAGACATGCTCCGGGTGACGGGCACGGAAACCAGCCTGGAGCGAGCCAGGGGAGAAGGCGCGGACGTTCGTGTGGTCTATTCCTCGAGGGACGCTCTGATCCTGGCCGGGCAGAACCCCGCGAAGACCGTGATCTTCGTGGGCGTTGGGTTCGAGACCACCTCCCCGACCGTCGCGGCCACGGTCAAGGAAGCAAAGGAAAGGGGGGTAACGAACTTCTTCGTCCAGCCCGCGTTCAAGCTGGTCCCGGAAGCCCTAAGGGCCATCTTGGAGATGGGCAAGGTGAAGTTTCAGGGTTTCCTCTGCCCCGGTCACGTAAGCGCGATCATCGGAAGCAAACCCTACGAGTTCATCCCCCGGGACTATGGGCAGCCCTGCGTGATCACGGGGTTTGAGCCCGTGGACATCCTGGAGGGTGTGGCCATGCTCCTGGAGCAGATCCGCGAAGGCAAACCCAGGGTGGAGATCCAGTACCGCCGGGGCGTGAGGCCCGAGGGGAACCCCCAAGCCGTTGGCCTGCTCGGGGAGGTCTTCGAGCCCTGCGACTCGGAGTGGCGGGCCATCGGCATGATCCCCCAGACCGGCCTCCGGTTCCGCGAAGCCTACCGATCCTTTGACGCCACGTCGGCTTTCCCGATGGTTCTCCCTCCCACCAAGGACCCGCCGGGCTGCTTGTGCGGCGAGGTGATGATGGGGATTTATACCCCGGGGGACTGCACGCTCTTCGGCAAAGCCTGCACCCCGGCCCACCCCGTGGGGCCCTGCATGGTCTCCTCCGAGGGCGCCTGCGCGGCGTGGTACAAGTATGGAGAAAGATAACGCTGGGTTCATCCACGCAAATAATCACCTTGGCCCATGGCAGCGGGGGGAGGATGATGCAAGAGCTCATCGCCTCCCTGTTCCGCAAGGCCTTTGACAATCCCGCCCTCAACAGCCTGGACGACGCTGCGGAATTGACCATGCCCGGCACCCGCCTGGCTTTCACTACGGATTCCTATGTGGTCACCCCTCTCTTTTTCCCCGGGGGGGACATCGGCAAGCTGGCGGTCTGCGGAACCATTAATGACCTGGCTGTGAAAGGAGCCCAACCGTTTGCTCTTTCCGCTTCTTTCATCTTGGAAGAGGGCCTGGAATTCGCCCGGCTGGAGAAGGTCGTGGCCTCCATGGCTCAGGCCGCGAAGGAAGCTGGGGTCAGCGTGGTGACCGGGGACACCAAGGTCGTGGAAAAAGGCAAGGCGGACGGGATGTTCATCACGACCTCCGGAGTGGGTGCGATCCCGGAAGGCCGGACGGTTTCCGGAAGCTTGGCCCGGCCCGGGGACGCGGTGCTGGTGAACGGCCCTCTCGCCGACCACGGCATCGCGGTGACGAACGCCCGGATGGACTTTGGGCTGAAAGGGAACCTGCAAAGCGATTGCGCAGCCCTGTCCGATCTCGTGGAAGGGATCTTCCGTGCTTCTCACAAAGTGCACGCCATGCGCGATCCCACCCGCGGAGGCGTGGCCACGACCCTGAACGAAATGGCCAGCCAATCCGGGGTCGGAATCGTCCTCCTGGAGTCTTCGATTCCCATCCGTCCCGAGGTGAGGGCGGCCTGTGAACTTCTCGGGCTGGACCCCCTGTATATCGCCAGCGAGGGCAGGGTCCTGGTCATCGTAGAGCAGGACGATGCCGAAGCCGTCTGCCGTCAGATGAAAACGCATCCTCTTGGAGAGGCCGCGGTCCAGATCGGAGTGGTCGTCGACAAACCCAAGGGCGTGTTTCTGAAAACCTCTATCGGCGGATTGCGCCCGCTTATTCTCCTCGAGGGGGAGCAGCTTCCCAGGATTTGCTGATCGCACTTCCGCATAGCCCATGAGGGAAAAAACCAACTCCAGGTCTTTCTTCGATTCCTTCCTTTTTCAGGCTGCGGCCCTGACGGCCGCAAGCCTGATTGTTTTCGGTGCTTCCATCGGCTTCGCCTTCTGCCTGGATGACCACACCATGTTTGCAAGGATCCGCCAATTGCCAGGTCCCCTGGCCATCTTTGGTGCCGGGGACATCTTCCAGACCTATTACCGTCCGCTCTTCATTTTGAGCCTGGCCGTGGAACACTCCCTGACTCAGGCCCCCTGGCTGCAGCATCTCACGAATGTCCTGCTGCACATTTTGGTCGCCCTGATGGCCTTGGCTGTGGCCCGGCGCCTTCTCTCGAACTCCCCCTGGGCTTTCGTGGCCGCCCTGGCCTTTGCCGTCCACCCCTCCCGGGCCGAGAACGTGGCCTGGATCAGCGGACGGACGGACCTCCTGGCCTCGGGAGGAATGCTGCTGGCGCTCTTGCTCTTGTGGCGGGCGAGAACGGAACGGAATGTATTCCTCGCCGTCCTCTCCGGGCTGTCCGGCATCCTGGCCATGTTCTCCAAGGAAACGGCCCTGCTTTCCCCGCTTTTGATGCTGGCCGGTTGGTGGGCCGTCAGGCCTTCTCCCTCTGATAAACAGGGCCAATCATCCCCGAAGAAAGGTCCCCCGGGCAGGCATGGCGCAGTCCTCGTTCTCTGCCTTGTCCTCCAGGGCGCCGGGATCATCCTGCTTCTGGTCCTGAGAAGCGCTGCCCATTCTGGAGTTCCGATGGAGCCTCTCTTTCCGACTTTCGGGGGAACGCTTCTGAACGCCGCGAGGAACTTCGCGCTTTACCTCTGGCATGTGTTCACCGGAGGAGGAGAGGAATATCTGGTTCTGGGCTGGCGGATGGTCAAGTCCAGCGGCCTTAACTTCATGCCGCTTCCGAGCGATGCCTGGCATCTCCTCGGCATCTCCATAGCCCTGCTCCTCTTTCTGGGATGGGCCTCTTGGGCCCTGCTCGAAATCTGTGTTCAGGACCCGACTCGCCGGCAAAGCCATCGCGTCGTGCTGGTTTCCCTAAGTCTCTTTGCCGCGTTCCTTTTCCCTACCCTCGGGTTCATCCCCATCCAGTACAACTACAGCACGCGCTTCCTGTATCTTCCCCTGCTCTTTTTCGTGATTGCTCTCGGCGGAACACTGGACCTGTTTTTCGCGAGAGGCCCGACGGGCAAACCCTCCCCGCGGCATCCTTCTTCGGTCCTTGCCTTGGCCTGTCTGGTCCTTTTGCTTGGGGGAGCGGTCAAGACCTTCCGGGACACCTTGCGCTGGAAAGACGACGTGACCTTGTTTTCCTTTATGACCTCGAGGTGCCCCCAGGTCCCGGCGGCCTTCACCTGCCTGGGAATCGGTTACCGTCACCGTGCCGATACGGATGCCCCGGGAACTCCCGCGGTCCTGGCCGATTGGCTGAACGCCGCGCGCTATTCAGAGAAGGCCCGCCGAATCTGGCCCCAATTCGGTGACGCCTATCTCATTGAAGGAGGAGCCCTGCGCATGGCCGCGCGGTCCGATCCCCTGCATGCCGATTCCCTTTTGATAGCGGCCATCCGCGCCTATGTCGCCGGGGCGCAGGAGATTCCCGATAACCCCCTCCTCCCGATGTACGCCGGGGACACTTACTTCGGGGCCGGGAACCTGACCGCCGCAGAAAAGGCTTACCAGGAGGCGTTGCGCAGAGACCCCGCAAACTCCGACGCTCAGGAACGCCTTCGGGTGGTCGCCAAGATGAAGGGCCCTTTCCTGAAGTAGGTTTTCAGCACTGAAAGACGGTCCGGAGGAAAAGGCGGAAGGTCTGGGTTTAAACGAGTTAAAAAATGAGAAGACCCCCGAAAAGGAGGTCTTCTCGCTACTCCAAGGGCCGCCTTCGGGCGGCCCCGCTTTCTTCCTTCGCGAAATAAGAAATTAACCTGAATCTGAGTTTAAACTTTCCCCTCGGTTAAGATCACCGAAATCCGCTGATCCTTCTGGTCGAATCCCACCTTCCCCTCCCGGGCCAGCCATCCCAGAGCCAAGAATAAATCCCTATCACTCAGCTTGGTCTTCTTTTTCAGTTCGCTGAGGGGCACTTCCGCCTGTTCGCACAGGATCCGCCAAATGATGCCGGCGTTTTCACCGATGATCGGCTTCCACATCGCCTTTCCTCCTTCTGGCAGTTATGAACATCCCACGGAATCACGGTCGTCACGCGGGGCGATGCCCCGCCCCTTTCGATTTCGTTGTCTGTTTGGTTGGTTTTCCAGAGCTGCTCTCAGGAGGCCCTATGGGGTCTGCTGGACTCAGGGCATGCGATGTTGACATGCCCTTTTTTACTAACCCATAGAATATTCCCCTGACTATCCTCCGCCCATCCCTTTGCGATAACCTTCGGCTTCTGTTCAGCGATTGCCCGCGGGATGAGAACACTCGGCAAATAACCGGCCCCGGCACCTGACCTTGTCAACCTAACGGCGGCATCACATTCCGCCCTGATTCCTTCCCTTCGAAGGTAAATAAGGAGGTATTTCTCTCCGATACCTCTCCCTAATACTTTAGTTTGCTTAATCTCACCCTTTAATTGTTTCCTGATCTCTCCGGCAACGGTTTCATTGTTAACTTCCCTCTCCTCTTTCGGGTAATTTACCCGGGCCAGGATGAGCGTAATGATCCATCCCATTTTATCCTCTCTTCCTTTATTGGGGGGCGGGGTAAAGCCCCGCCCCCCGGATGGCCTTTATCATTCCCTCTGGATTGTTTTTGTTTCCGTTCTTATTGGCTTTTCCCGCACGTCTCGCCGACATTTGCAGACACGAGGCTGACCCCATCCCAGATGTTCAGATCTTTTCCCTTTTTATTGTTGCATCTGGTACAAAGGGGGATGACATACCAGTTTCCACCAAAGATACTATCTTTCTGGACATGGCCGCCGACAGAAGGTTTATTCCGGCAACCAATCACACAGCACCCGGACGCGGTTTGCCCGCTGAACTTCGACCAGTGATCAAGCCAGCTATTGCAGTTGCATTTGTTCGGCGATGTACTGTTCAGGTTCTTGACTTTCAATGTTCTCCTTTGTTTAGCCCGGTGGCGGGGTGAAGCCCCGCCCCGCTTTTGTTTTATTTGTCTTCTTTGGGCATGTACCTTCGCATCTGCCCATTACGACGGATTTCAATTCCATGTTGTATTAGAAGTTTTTCAATCTTCGCGGTCAAATCCATCAATGAGTTAAAAGGGATTGGCTTGCCTGGAGTTATTTTATGAACATGATTCCCCTGAATACGCACTACCCCCAAACCCCTACCATGCTTTTGTTTGATCTCGCCTTTTGATTTGGCAATATGATCGGTCCAGAAGATCGCGCTTGCTTTAATTGTCTTATCGCCGGGTGGCGCCCACCTCTCATCAGAGTCATCGGTTATCAATATTATCCCTCCTTTGTTTAGCCCGGGGGCGGGGCTTCGCCCTGCCCCCTCGGATGGTTTTAATAATTTTAACGTAACCTTGAAACTAGTTTTTCAACCGCCTGTACGATTTGGTTAATGCCAGAGACATGGACTCTTAACCCTTGCGTATCCATCACTATTTTAATAGCGTTAATATCCATTTGGATCGACTTCATGAAATTGTTAAGCTTCTTCAATTCCTCCAGCACCGCCCCGGAAATTTGTTTTTCTTCCATGACTATCACCTCCCTCTCCTGGGGGCGGGGCGAAGCCCTGCCCCCACTTGGTTTAGTTGTTCGGTTAGTCTACGCCGTCACGGCGCAGGACTCCGGGGGCCCCAGGGTGCCCAGGTTCATCAGCTGGTCGAAGTACTGCGCCCGGTAGGTCAGGGCCGCATTTCCTCCCACTCGGCCAAATTTTGGTCGGGTGTTCCTTTTAAGGGCTAAGTTACTGCCCTGAATTATCTTACCCTATTTCAACCCCGGTTGTCCGCGTCGCATGGACAGGTGACCACGTCGCATAGACAGATGTTTATGTCGCATAGACAAGTGTCTATGTCACACGGACGGGCGTCTATGCCGCATGGTCAGGCGTCTATGCAATAGGGTCAGGAGTCTATGCCGCATAGACAGGAGTCTATTTCGCATGGTCAGATGACTATGTCGCATAGCCAGGTGTCTACGTCGCATAGCCAGGAGTTTATGTCGCATGGTCAGTTTTCTATGTCGCATCCCCCGTCTTCAGTCCGGCTCCGCGAGGCGCTTCAAGACAAATCGGAAGCTCGCCGTATCCTTCTCGACTTTCAAGGCCCGCTCCCAAAAAGGCCTCGCTTCCTTCCGCCTGTCGTGAGCATCAAGTAACCAAGCTAACACATATAGAGGCTCGGCATAGAAGGGGTTCAGCCGGATAGCCTCGCGCAGCTCCCCTTCAACCTCTGCTTCCTGATTCCTCGTTGCATACCAAAGCCCGATGAAGTAGTGCCCCTCGGCATAACCCGGTTTCAGTAGAACGGATTTCCCCAATTCACTTATCGCCATGTCTTTAAAGCTTTGGTTGCCGATTGCAAACGCCAGCCAATAATGGGCCTCGGCATGGTCAGGATATAGCCGGATTGACTCCCGGAGATCGCTTTCCGCCGTCTCAAACTTCTGGTTGACCGCCTTCGCAAACCCGGTATCGAAATACCCCTTGGCTTTTAGAGAGTCTTTCGTCATGTCCCCGGAAATGAAAGCCGGGAACACTAACAAAACCCCGAGCGCGAGGACGGGCAAAAGCAAACGACGCCGTAACAAAGTTAGAAGGGCGTATTTCATCCCCCGCCCCTCAGTCTGGATTAAAACCCCGCCCGCAGGCCCACCCCGGGCTGTAGGCGTCTGGGGTTCCGGGGGTCGGGCACAAAGACCATGCCAACGCCGGGCGCGTTCAGCGAGGAGTAGCCCCGGCGGTGGTTGATTGTCCGGGCTGAGAGCGGGGCGTCGATGACGGACCCGACCCAGGACACGCCCCCGACCACGATGCCGGCCCAGGCCAGGCTGTTTCCAAAGGTATCATCATCCGAATCAAAGTTCGAGAAGCTCTGCGCAATCCCGTAGACCATCAGGCTCCATCCGGTCAGGCAACCCCCAAAAAAGAGGATGCCCTTGACGGGCTGCCCGTTATAGAACTGCCCGACTCCGGGCACGAGCAGCGAGAGGCCGAAAGCCAAAACCGGCTGCTTCTTCGGGCCGGACTCGATCTTCCGGGGAGCGCCTCCCGATAGAATGTCAGAAAAGGATGCCCCGCAGTGGCTGCAGAACTTAGCCTCGGGATATCGCTTCACCCCGCAAACCGGGCAGAGGCCGGCCCGCGACGTATCCGCCCTGGCGCTCTCCGGAAGGACCGCCGGGATTGCACCGCCCTCAAATGCCGCGCCGCAGGAATAGCAGAATCGGGCCTCGGAAGGGTTCGCCACCCCGCACTTGGGACAGAGCTTGTAGCTCTTCACGGAGTCTGCTACAAGCGGAGCCTGGGCCCCGGCCCATTGGGGAAACACCCCGACCAGCAGAAAAACCCCGAGGGCGAGGAAAAACAAACGACGCCCGAGAAGAAGCCTGGGGAAAGGCAGGATTCCCCTCCACCCTGTTTCCAGGGTGCTTCGCTCGAGCGTCGTTCTCAACACGTCACCTTCTCCTTTAGAGCCAGGTTTGTTCCACCATCCCCAAAACCATGGCCGCCAAGGCCTAACGATTCGTCTGAATACTATCACATACTTCCCCCCCTTGTCAAGGTTCGTGATCTGAAACAAAAAGGGCAGCCTCTTTAAGAGGCCGCCCCTTTATAAAAAGCTAATGGCTGGTTGAGATGAAAGCCGGGTTCCTTCATCCCACCGCAACAAGGTCTCCCCTGCGCGGCTACCAGCCGTTATTATCTTACCAAAAACGAAGTGGGCTTGTCAAGCTCCGGCCGGCCCCGGATTTATCGGGGCCAGGACCTTGGCCCGGTCGAACCTCACGCTGACCACCTTGCTGACCCCGGGCTCCTCCATGGTCACTCCGTAGAGCCGGTCCGCGGCCTCCATGGTCTTCTTGTTGTGGGTTATGATAGCGAACTGAGTGTTCTTCTTGAACTCGTTCATCAGGGTCACGAAGCGGCCGATGTTGACGTCGTCCAGGGGAGCATCCACCTCGTCCAGGACGCAGAACGGGGCCGGCTTCACGAGGTAGATCCCGAACAGGAGCGAGATCGCGGTGAGCGTGCGCTCGCCGCCGGACAAGAGCGAGATCGCCTTCATGCGTTTGCCTTCCGGGTTGGCCAGGATCTCGATCTGCGCCTCCAGGGGGTCTTCGCTTCCCGAAAGCACGACCTCGGCCTCGCCCCCGGAGAAGAGCGTGGAGAACACCTTGCGGAAACCCTCCTGGACCTTGGCAAAGGTCTCTGTGAAAAGGACCCGGGCCGTCTCGTCGATCTTGGCGATCGAGGCCCGCAGGTCTCCTTTGGCCTTCTCCAGGTCCTCTTTCTGTCCGGAGAGGAAAGTAAAACGCTTCTCCTCCTCCTGATATTCTTCCAGGGCCACGAGGTTCACGGCTCCGAAACGCTTGAGCTTCATCCGGAGCTCCTCGGTCTCGGCTTTGAGCGCGTCCAGGGAGCCGTCCGACTCCAGTGGCTCCACCGCGAGGTCGTACTCCTCCTTGAGCCGTGCCACCAGGGCTTGACGCTCCATCCCGATCTGGGAGAGGCGGAGGGAATGGGCGTGCGTCTTCTCCGAGATCTCCTCCCCCTCCTGGATCAGGGCATGCAGGGCAGACTCGGTCTGCTGCATCACGGAGAACAGCCCCTGGGACTCCCCCTCGATCTTGCCCCGCTCCCGGATCAGGGCGGCCCGTTCCTCCCGGACTTTGGCCATCTCGCTCTCCCCCCTGGCCACGGACTCCTGAAGGTCCAAGATCCGGGACTCGGAGGCGGCCTGCTCCCCTCGCTTGCGGGTGATGCCCTCCAGGGAATCGGCTTTCATCCGGGACAGGGCCTCGACCTCGGCCAGGAGCTTCTCCCGCTCCCCCCGTTCCTCGGCCAGGCGGACCTTGAGGTCGTTCACCTCCAGGGACAGGCTGCGGCGTTTCCCTTCCAGGGCTTCCATCCGGGCCTCCTCGCTGGTGAGGAAGCTTTCCTCCCGCTCCTTCTCCTCCACGGCCACGGCAAAGGAGGCCTCCCGGTCCTTCATGGAAAAGGCCAGGGTGTTCTGCTCCTCGGTGAGGGTCTTGGCCTCGGCCCCCAGGACCGAGATCCTCTCCCTGGCCCGCTCGCTCTGGAACCTCGCCTTCTCGATCACGGCCTCGGCGTCGCGCACCCGCTGGGCGAGAGCCTCGTACCGGGCCACGCCCTGCTCCAGGGCCTTGACCGCCTCATAGACCACGGCCTCGCCCCGTTCCTGGGCGCGCCGGGCCTCCTTGAGGTCGAAGTCCCCCATGGACATCTCATGATGGAGCTCCTCGATCCGCTTCGGGCGGTCCAGAAGGCTTCCCGAGCGGACCTCCCCTTCCCCGAGATAGGTCACGATGCCCGAGGCTTCCAGGGATTCCCCGGTGAGGGTCACGAAACGGAATGTCCGGTTCTCCTTCCTTCCCAGGAGAAGCAGGGCCGTGTCGTAATCCCGGACCACGACCACGTCCCGAAGAAGCTCCTCCACCGCCCCGGCGTAGCGGGAGTCCTTGACCTTCACGAAGTCCCGGGCGAAGCCGTCCGAGCCCTCGGGCTTCCTGGCCTTGGATTTCGCCCCGGATCCGAACAGATCCGCGGGCACCAGGGTAACCTTGCCCCGGCGCTTGGCCTTGAGCCAGGCGATCGCGGTCTTCACGTACTCCGCGTGCTCCAGGAGAACCCACTCTAACTTATTGCCCAGAGTCGCCTCGATGGCTTTGGAATACGTGGAGGACACCTCGAGGACCTCCGCAAGGGTGGTCGTGCGGAACGAGGTCTGCTCCGTGAGCAGGATTCGGACCCCGTCTGAATAGCCCTCCCTTCGGGACTCCAGGTCCTCCAGCACAGAGAGCTCCTTGCGGTCGATTTCCAGGCCCTGGGCCAGGTCCCGGGATTTCTGGGCCAGCCTCTGAGCCTCCTCCTCGGACCGGATCCGGGCCTCGCGCAGGAAGCCCTCCTCCTCCTTCAGCTTCTCCAGGACCTGCCGGGCTTCCTCCCGCTCGGCCTCGGCCCCCCGAAGCTCCTGGGCCAGCCTGCGGATGGACTCCTCCTCGGACATCCTCTCCTGGATCAGGCGCTCGGCCCGATGAGAGATGCCCTCCAGACGGACCGTGAACAGGGAAAGCTGGTTTTTCTCCTCGGACTCCTCCCGGACCTTCTCGAAGATGCGCTGCTGGATCGCGCCCAGGGTTACCTTCTGCTGGAGGTATTCCCCGTCCACCCGGGACAGGGCCTCCTGCTTCTCGGAAAGGGCCAGCTCCGTGCCCTGGATGTCCCCGGCTTTAGCCTCCAGCTCCGTGCGACCCTCCTTCTCCCGGGCCTCGGCCGTGGCGATTTTTTCCAGGAGCTCCCCGATATCCCTCTCCCTTTCCTTGATGCCACGCTCGAAGGACTCCCTCCTCTCCCGTACGCCCGCCGCCTCCTGCTCCAGGGTACGGAGGGCGTCCGAGACCCGGTCCAACTCCCCCTGCAGACGACGCAGGCCGGACTCATTGTCCTGGACCTTCTTCTGCAGCCCCTCTACCTCAGAGTCCTTCTGGACCCGGGCTTTGGATTTCTCCTCCCTGGACTTGGCAAGAGTCCGGCTTTGCCCATGGATCTCCCCCTCCTCCCGGGCCAGGGAGAAGAGGGTCCTTCCGCCCAAAAGCTTCTCCTTCCCCACGAGCGTGGTGCGGATCTCCTGATAGGACTCGGCTTGCCTGACCTGACGCTTGAGCGAGCGCACCCGCTTCTCCACCTCGGCGAGGATGTCCGTGAGCCGCAGCAGGTCGGCCTCGGTTGCTTCCAGCTTGCGCAGGGTCTCCTTCCTCTGCTTGCGGTATTTGGCCACGCCCGCCGCCTCCTCGAAAAGGAGCCGCCGTTCGGCCGGGTCCTCGGACAGGACGGAGTCGATCATCCGCAGCTCGATCACGGAGTAGCTGTCCGCACCCAGCCCGGTATTCAAGAGGAGGTCCGTGATGTCCTTCAGTCGGCAGAGCTGCTTGGCGAGGTAGTATTCGCTCTCCCCGGAGCGGAAGAGCCGTCTCGTGATCTCCACCTCGCTGTAGTCCAAGGGCAGGCGGCGGTCCTCGTTGTTGAAGATCAGGGTGGCCTCGGCCAGGGACAGGGGCTTCTGGTCCTTGGTCCCGCTGAAGATGACGTCCTCCATGGCCTCGCTCCGCAGGGTCTTGGCGCTCTGCTCGCCCAGCGCCCAGCGGATGGCTTCGAAGAGGTTGGTCTTGCCGCAGCCGTTCGGACCCACGATGGCCGTCAGCCCCTGGCCGAACTCCAATTCCAGGCGGTAGGGAAACGATTTGAACCCGAAGAGCTCTAAGCGGCTAAGATACATGTTTCATTTTAGATTTTGGAAGAACGCTATTTTAAGCTCCCAGGTAGGAGGCCTTGACCTTTTCGTTCGCGAGCAGCTCGCTGGCTTTTCCTTCCAGGGAAATGGCCCCGTTTTCCAGGACGTAACCCCGGTTCGCGGTCTTCAAGGCCTTGAGTGCGTTCTGCTCCACCAGGAAGATGGTCACGCCTTCTTTCTGAATCTTCGCGATGATCTGGAAGATCTGCTCCACCAGGATCGGGGCCAGGCCCAGGGAAGGCTCATCCAGCAAAAGCAGTTTGGGCTTGGCCATGAGGCCCCGGGCGATGGCCAGCATCTGCTGCTCTCCCCCGGAGAGGGTGCCTCCCTTCTGACCCTTACGCTCCTTAAGAATCGGGAACAGGGAGAAGACCCAGTCCAGGTCCTTTTTGATGCCCTCTTTGTCCTTGCGGGTGAAGGCTCCCATCTCCAGGTTCTCCAGGACCGACAGCCGGGGAAAGATCCGCCGCCCCTCCGGAACCTGGGAGATGCCGGCCGCGACCAGGGCCTGAGGGCTCATCCCGGAGGTGGATTTTCCTTCATAAAGGATGTCTCCTGCCGAGCGTTTCACGATCCCGGAGATCGCCATCAGGGTCGTGGTCTTTCCCGCGCCGTTGGCCCCGATCAGGGTCACGATCTCGCCTTTCTTCAAGGAGAGCGAGATCCCCTTCAGGGCCTCGATCCGGCCGTAGTGGGTACGGACGCCCACGAGCTCAAGGACCGTCCCGTCCGGTTCCATGGTCACGCGATGCACTCCTCGTCTTTGCCCAGGTAAGCCTCGATGACCTTGGGATCCTTCTGGATCGCGTCCGGGCATCCCTCCGCGATCTTGAGTCCATAGTCCAGTACCACGACCCGCTCGCACACACCCATGACGACCTTCATGTGGTGCTCGATCAGGAGGATGGTGATCCCGGAGTCCCGGATCTTTCGGATCAGGGCCATCAAGCCCCCCACCTCCTGAGGGTTCATCCCGGCCGCGGGTTCGTCCAGAAAAAGGAGCGACGGCTCCGTAGCCATGGCCCGGGCGATCTCCAATCTGCGCTGAAGCCCGTAGGGCAGGTTCCGGGCCCGCTCCTGGGCGTAATCCGCCAGGTCCACGAAGGAGAGCAACTCGTGGCTGCGCTTCACGGTCTCGCGTTCCTCCTTGAGCACGGGCGGGGGCGTGAACACCGCGCCCCAGAACCCGGCCTTGGTCCGGCAGTGCCGGCCCAGCATCACGTTCTCCAGGGCCGTCATGTTCCCGAACAGGCGGATGTTCTGGAAGGTGCGGGCGATGCCCAGCTTGGCGATCTGGTCCGGGCGTTTGCCAACCAGGTTGTGTTTGCCGTGGAAATGGATGTCCCCCTTGGTGGCCTGGTGCATGCCCGTGATGCAGTTGAAGAAGGTCGTCTTGCCGGCACCATTGGGCCCGATCATCCCCACAATTTCGCCGGTGGAGACGTTCAAGTCCACTTCGTGGAGGGCCTTTAAGCCCCCGAAGTGTTTGGTGACTTTCTTGGCTTCAAGCAGGGTCATAGGTTAAATCGTCGTTTGTTATTCACTGATTTTCGGATCAACTTTTTCTGTCGATCATTAACCACAGCATATAGTGCCCGTGCTCGGCGAAGCCCTATTCCCCTTCTTTGGCTAACTCCAGCCTTCTGAGCTGGCTGGGAATCAGGCCCTGGGGCCGGAAGACCATCATCACGGCCATGGCCCCGCCGAAGACCAGAACCCGGTAAAGCTGGAACTGCCTCAGGGCCTCGGGCAGGATGATCAGGAGAGCGGCCCCGAGCACGACCCCCGGGATGCTCCCCATTCCGCCCAGGACCACCATGCAAAGGATCATCACGGATTCCATGAAGGTGAAGGACTCCGGGGAGATGAAGGTCATCTTGCCCGCGAAGAATACCCCGGCCATCCCCGCGAAGGCGGCCCCGGTGGCAAAGGCCCGGAGTTTCATAGTGGTCACGTTCACGCCCATGGCCCGGGCCGCGATCTCGTCTTCGCGGATGGCCACCCAGGCCCGTCCAATCCGGCTGTGCTCCAGCCTTCTGACCACGAAGATGGTCAGGATCACCACCAGCAGGATGAGGTAAAAGTAGTGCATCGGCTGCCGGAAGGCGAACCCGAACAGGTGGGGCCGCTGGATGCCCAGGATCCCGTTCGGGCCCCGGGTGACCTCGTCCCAGTTGTTGATTACAAGCCGGGTGATCTCCCCGAATCCCAGGGTCACGATGGCAAGATAGTCCCCCCGCAGCCGGAGCACCGGGGTTCCCAGGAGAAGCCCGAAGCCGGCGGCGACGGTGGCTCCGATGGGCAGGCCCAGCCAGAACGGAACCTTGAAATGCACCCAGAGCAGGGCGTAGATATAAGCCCCGACCGCATAGAAGGCGATGTAGCCCAGGTCCAGGAGCCCGGCCAGTCCGACCACGATGTTCAGGCCCAGGGCCAGGACGATGTAAATCCCGGCCAGGACCGCCACATCCACGAAGTAGCGGTTGAGGACGAGCGGCAGAATGAGGAGGAGGATGAGGAAACCGGCCAGCGATCCCGTCGCCAGAGGCTTGCCGGCATGACTGGCTCTCTCCGATAGTTTCTTGCTTACCTGAGAGAGGCCGCGGCTAAGGAATTCCCAGACCGGGGTCAGGAGGATTAAAACCAGGATGGCTCCGGCCAGTCCCAAGGCCAGCTTCCAGCCCCCGAAGGGGAGAACCAGGAACCCCAGCCAAGGCGCCCAGCCGAAACGTTTCAAGGCTTTCACCCGGCTAAACCTTCTCGCTCACTCGCTCCCCGAGCAGGCCCTGGGGACGGAAGATGAGGAAGATGACCAGGATGGCGAAGGCGAAGACGTCCTTGTACTCGCTGGAGATGTAGCCCGCCCCGAAGCTTTCCACCAGGCCCAGGACGATGCCCCCGAGCATCGCCCCGGGGACGTTCCCGATCCCTCCCAGGACTGCAGCCGTGAAGGCTTTGATCCCGGCGATGTACCCGATGAAGAAGTTGACCAGTCCGTAGTACAGCGCGACCATCACCCCGGCTGCCGCGCCCAGGGCTGAGCCGAGGAGAAAGGTCACCGAGATGACGCGGTTGATGTCGATGCCCACAAGGGAGGCCATTTTCTGGTCCTGGGCCGTGGCCCGCATCGCCTTGCCCAGCTTGGTCTTCCCGATGAACAGGCTGAGCAGGACCATCAGGAGCACAGCCGTGCCCACGATCATCACCTGGACATAGGAGACCTGGGCGTTGCCGAAGGTGATGCTTCCGCTGGTCAGGGGAATGGAATGCTGGGTGAGGCGGAAGACTTTGTCCCGCGTGCCCTGGGTGACCATCACGAAGTTCTGCAGGAAAATGGAGACTCCCAGGGCCGTGATGAGCGGGGCCAGGCGGGGGGCCTGGCGGAGCGGGCGATAAGCCAGCCGTTCGATGGTTACGCCCCAGGAGGCGCTGAAGGCCATCGCGAACACGAAGGCCAGTATCAGCAACAGGACCGGGAATCCCCCCAGGCCCAGGGACGTGGCCGCAGCCACGGCGATGATTCCGAGGTAGGCCCCGAGCATGTAGATCTCCCCGTGGGCGAAGTTGATGAGCTCCAGGATACCGTAGACCATGGTATAGCCCAAAGCGATCAGGGCGTAAACCGAGCCCACGGTCAGGCCGTTGACTAACTGCTGAAGAAACAACTCGTTTTACGCTTGGGGTTTATCTTTACTCTCTACTCGCTACTGCTCTTACTGGGCCTGCTCCTTGAGGGGCACGAAGGCCAGGTTCTCCTTGCCGTCCGGCCCCGTGACCTTCTGGACCTGCCAGAAGATGTAGGGGGCCTTCAAGACGTCCCCCTTGGCGTCGAACTGGATGGCGCCGATGGCGCCGTCGTACTTGATCTTGTGGATCTCCTCGGCTATCCTGTCCCCGTCCAGCTTGCCCGCGGCCTGGATCGCCGCCAGGATGATGTTCGCCGCATCGTAGGAATATACCGAGTAGGGACCGATCTCCCCGTACTTCGCCTGGTGGGCCTCGATGAAACGCTTGGCCGTGGGAAGCTCCTTGGGGTCGGGACCGAAAGAGAGGTAGCTGCCCAGGGCGGCGTCCCCGGCGATCTTCAGGAACTCCGGGTCGATCACCCCGTCCCCGGCCACGAAGTCCGCCTTAATTCCCAGGTCCCTCATCTGCTTGACCATGAGTCCGGCTTCGGGATAGATGCCACCAAAGTAAAGCACCTCGGGCTTGGCCTGCTTGACCTTGGTCAGGACGGCCTTGAAATCTTTGTCGCCCTGGATGATGCCCTCGTAGATCACGACCTGGGCCGAGTCCCCGAGATGCTTCTTGAACTCGTCGGCCAGGCCCTGGCCGTAGGTCGTCTTGTCGTGGAGGACCGCGATCCTCTTCTTCCCGAGGACCTGGAGCACGAACTTAGCGCCCACAGAGCCCTGCTGGTCGTCCCGGCCGCAGGTGCGGAACACGCTGCCGAAGCCCTGTTGGGTGAGCTGGGGATTGGTCGAGGCCGGGCTGATCTGGGGCACCTTGTTCTCGTGGTAGATCTGGCTGGCCGGGATGGAGCAGGAGGAGTTGAAGTGTCCGACCACCGCGACCACGCCGTCGTTCACCAGTTTCTGGGCTACGGAGTTGGCCTCCTTGGGGTCCCGGCGGTCGTCCCCTTTCACGATCTCGATCTTGGCCCCCAGGATCCCGCCTTTGGCGTTCCACTCGTCCACGGCCAGGGACACGCCGTTCACCAAATCCATGCCCATCTTGGCCTGGTCTCCGGTCAGGGGCCCGGCCACCCCGATCTTGATCACCTTGGGCTTGGAACTGCAGCCCAGCCCAAGGGCTAGGGCGAAGACAATGATGATGAGCAAAGCCTTTTTCATGTCCGCTTGTTCCTCCTTCTGTTAAAGATTATTTTAAATTTCCTACTTTGTGCTTCTGGGCGATGGCTTCAGCCAAGGCATCCAGGGCCTTGAAATCTATCTCCTTGGGGTACCCCTTGCAGAGCACCGGAGGCAAGAATTCCAGTTTTAAGTGAGACACCAAGCTTTGCATCTGCTCGGCGAGTTTGGCTCCCCAGCCAAAGGACCCGATGAGCGAGGCGAACTGGGCCTTGGGCCTAAGGGCATCCGCGAGATAAGCCGCGGAAACCACATGGGGATGTGCCCCTCCCAGGACCGCTGGGGTGCCGAAGACCACCGTGGCGCAGTCCACCAGGGAAACCGCCAGCTTCCCGAGATCGGTCACCGACAGGTCATACGGCTCAGCCTGGACCCCGCGGTCCACCAGAGCCCCCACCAAATGGTCCACCATGGCCTGGAGGCTGCCGTGCATCGTGATATAGGGAATCACCACCCGGTTCCTGGGCTCAGAGGAAACCCAGTCCTTGTAGGCCGTGAGGATGAAATCCGGCTTTTCGTACACCGGGCCATGGCTGGGCGCGATCAGGGAGATCTCCAGAGCCCCGACCTTTTCCAGGTTCTTCTGAATCTGGGGCCGGAAAGGCATCATGATCTCGGCGTAGTAGCGCTTGGCCGGCTCGTAGACCCGGACCTCGTCCGCGTAAAGATCCGTGGTGGCCAGGTGAGAGCCGAAGAAGTCGCAGGAGAAAAGGATCTTCTCCTCAACCAGGTAGCTCACCATGGTCTCCGGCCAGTGCACCCAGGGAGTGTGGAGGAACTTGAGCGTCTTCCCGCCCAGAGAAAGGGTCTGTCCATCCTCTACGACCTGGAACCGCTCCTCGGGAATAAGCAGGTGATCCCGAAGCATCCCGACCCCTTTGGCTGTGGCCAGGACCCTGGCCCCGGGGTATTTCTCCAAAACCAGGGGCAGGGAGCCGGAATGATCCTGCTCGGCGTGATGTGCTATAATATAATCTATCCGGGGGACGTTTTGCAACTGCCCCAGGAGGAGCTCTCCCTTGGAGGGGTCCACCGTGTCCAAGAGGGCCGTTTTCTCGCTCCCCTGGATCAGGTAGGCGTTGTAACTGGTCCCGTCCGGCAGAGGGATCAGGGCATCGAAAAGCCTCCGCTCCCAGTCCACGGCTCCCATCCAGAACACCCCCTCCCGGATCTTCCTTGGCTTCATGAAGCGACTTCCTCCTTCTTCCCGGGATTCATCTTTCCGGTCATCTCCAGCACTTGAATTTTCACGATCCCCACGCCGCTGAGGTCACGATTCCGGCCTAGACGCTCCCTTCTGGGCCCGGGGTCCTCCTCCTGAGCATCGATGAGCCTCTCCAGAGCGCTGCGCTTGCCCTCCTCCTCGGACAGGAACTCCGCAACGCCCCGGAATTGGACCGTGCGATACGCGTGGTCGCATTCGCCCTGAAGGTAACCCCGATCTTCGAGGACCTGGCCCCAGACGCTGGGATTGGCCTTAAGGTAGTCCACCTTCCTGCCCCTCGGAGCGCAATGAAAGTAGAAACAGTTCTCCTCGCGGTCGTAGACGTAGTTGACGGTCGCGAGATAGGGCTCGTTGTCCTTGCAAAGGGCCAGGGTCATGATCTTCTGGCCCCCGAGGATTGCGAGGAGTTCGTTGCGTTCATCGATGACGTTCTCCGGATGCCGAGGGTGGTAGGTCGTCATCGAGCACTCCTCCGCTCCTCTTGCCTGTTCCTCACCGCCTGAACCACGAGGCACCGGGGTAGGAATCGTTCAGCGAAAGCGAGGGGTTTTGGAGAAACACATGGGGTGACCGCCACCTTCCCCGCTTGAAAGACTTTCGCCAACCTCTCTCCTAACGGTCGTCACGGCCATCAGGATGAGGGGGAGGAAAGCTCGCAGCTCGTCACGAGGCCTTAAACTCAGATGTGCAGAACGCGCAGCGAGTGGCCTTGAGCGGGACCGCGGAAAGGCAGAACGGACAGTCTTTGGTCGTGGGCGCGGCCGGGGCCGGCTGCTTCTTGAAGCGGTTGACCTGCTTGATCAGGAGGAAGATCACGAAGGCCACGATGATGAAGTCGATCACCGTGTTGATGAACAGGCCGTAATTGATCGTGGCGGCCCCCGCGGCTTTCGCCTGGGCCAGGTTCGCGAAGGACTGGCCGGAGAGATTGATGAACAGGCTCGAGAAATCTACCTTTCCGAGGACCAGCCCCAGGGGCGGCATGAGGATGTCGCTGACGATCGAGGTGATGACTTTCCCGAAGGCCGCGCCGATGATGATCCCGACGGCCATGTCGAGGACATTTCCCCGCATGGCAAATTCCTTGAATTCTTTAAACATCTGGTTCCTCCCTTTCAATGAGGATGGAGTTGCCTACTTGTCTTCCCACTTCGGCAACTCGCACCGCCGGGGCTTGTCCTGACGATAGCCCAGGGTATAGTCCGCTTGCATCAGGGTCATGATCTCGCGGGTGCCCTCATAGATCACCGCTCCCTTGGCGTTGCGGAAGAACCGCCCCACCGGATACTCGTCGGAATACCCGTAGGCCCCGTGGATCTCTACGGCATCCGAAGTGCAGCGCTCCGAGGCAACAGTGGCAAACCACTTGGCCAGGGCCGTTTCCCTCATGTTGGGCCTGCCTTGGTTCTTGAGCCAGCCGGCGCGGAGCCAGAGGAGCCGGGAGGCCTCGTAATCCCGGGTCATCCCGGCGATCATCTGCTTGACCAACTGGTGCTCTCCGATCTCCTTTTCAAAAGTTTTGCGCTCATGACAGTATTTCAGGCTGGCATCCAAACAGGCCCGGATGAGGCCGGTCGCGCCGGCGGCCACGGTGTAGCGGCCCTGCTCCAGCGAGAACATCGCGATCTTGAACCCTTCCCCCTCGTGCCCAACCAAATTCTCTTTGGGCACCCGGACGTCCTGAAGAGAGAAATAGCCCGTGTTCCCGGCCTTAATGCCCCACTTGTCGTGCAGGGTCCCGGAGGAGAACCCCGGCATCCCCCGCTCTACGAGGAACGCCGAGATCCCGGTGTAATCACGGGCCCGCTTCTTTTCCTGGTCCGTCCAGGCAAAGAACAGGAAATTGTCGGCCACGTCCGCGAGGGAGATCCACATCTTCTCGCCGTTCAGAATGTAGTGGTCGCCATCCTTTTTTGCCGTGGACTGGATGCCCACCACGTCCGAGCCGGCATTGGGCTCGGTCAGGCCGAAGGTCGCGATCTTATGGCCTTTCGCCTGAGGGACCAGGTAGCGTTGCTTCTGGTCCTCGCTGCCCCAGGCCAGGAGATTCATGCTGTTCAGCCCGGTGTGCACGGAGAGGATCACCCGCAGAGAGGTGTCGAAATATTCCAGTTCCTCGCAGGCCACGCCCAGGCTGATATAATCCAGACCCGCGCCGCCGTACTTCGCGGGGATACAGATGCCCAGGAGGTCGAGCTCGGCCATCTTCTTAAAGAGGGAGCGGTCAAGACGCTTCTCCAAATCGCGCTCCTTGATGTCCGGGAGGACGTGCTTTTTGCCGAACTCCCGGATGACCTGAGCAACCCCGAGGTGTTCTTCGGTGAAAGTGAAATCCATCATAAAGCTGATGTATTCCGGAACGGCGTTTCTGGTTTAAGAGCATGGACAATGGGCCGCACCGGCCAACCGCTGCGGCCCATATCCCCCTCTGAATAGCCTTTGACTCTAACGGGATTGCCCACGCTATAGGCTATTTTTCGTCAGCCTCACTCGGTACCGTACAGGAACGGAGGCTCGACCCCCATAAGCCTGAGATAGACGTAAAGCTGGCCACGGTGGTGCCAGTGCTCGTTGTAGATGGTTGCGATGCAGGCACCGGCCGGGAGTTCCATTCCGAAGAACAGCTTCACTTTTCTCTTCAGGTCGCGATCCGTGAGCTTTTTCACGATGGCCGTGGCATCCTTGTGAACTCTCTTGGCGTAAGCGATAAGGTCCTTTTTATCCTTGAAAGGAGTCCGTTCCTCTTTTTCAGCATCCATCTGGGTGAGGGCCCCGCTCTTCGCCCCGCGGGCATAAAGCCTCTCCCAAGCATAGATGTGACGCACCAGCTCCTTCACGGTGCGCACCTGCGGGCAGGGACGCCAGTCCAGACGGCCGTCCGGGACTGAGAGAATTGCCTTGAGGGTCACCTCTTGCGATTTGTCTAACCAGTCCCACATGCCCAGCATCTGCTTTTTGTCCATGGCTCCTTCCTTTAGTCCGTTGGTTCAGGCCGGTCCGGCGTGGGCACGATCCCGAACTTGGCCTCCGCCGATTGGTAATAGGCCAGGATTTTCTTCATCAGGTGGAAAAGGACCTGGGCGTGTTTGCACGACCTCCTGGCTGGGCAGGACACGCCTCCATTCCACCTTCAAGGCATTGACCAAGGTACCCAAAAACAAGCTTTGCTTTTGGGATCATCTTTTACCTTCTAAGCGAAGGCTGCTACGCGGGCGTATTCTTCTTCATCCATTGGGTGAAGATGTTGAAGAGATCGATCGGCATCGGGAAGATGATGGTGGAGTTTTTCTCCACGGCGATCTCGGTCAGGGTCTGGAGGTAACGGAGTTGAACCGTGACCGGCTCCTGGGCCATGACCGAAGCGGCGTCCTTGAGCTTGGATGCGGCCTGGAACTCCCCGTCGGCGTGGATGACCTTGGCACGGCGCTCGCGCTCGGCCTCGGCCTGCTTGGCGATGGCCCGCTGCATCTCCTGAGGCAGGTCCACGTCCTTGACCTCCACGGCGGAGACCTTGATGCCCCAGGGGTCGGTGCGCTCGTCGATGATCTTCTGGAGCTGCAGGTTGATCTTCTCCCGTTGAGCCAGGAGGTCGTCCAAGTCGTGCTCGCCCAGGACGCTCCTGAGGGTGGTCTGGGCCATCTGGCTGGTGGCGTAATGGTAGTCCTCCACATTGACCACGGCCTTGCGGGAGTCCATCACCCGGAAATACAGCACGGCGTTGACCTTGATGGAGATGTTGTCGTGGGTGATGACATCCTGGGGCGGGATGTCCAAGGCCACTACCCGCAGGGAAACCTTGACCATGCGGTCCACGATGGGGATGAGGAAGATGAGTCCCGGCCCCTTTTCCCCGATGAGCCGACCCAGACGGAAGATGACCCCGCGTTCGTACTCCCGGAGCACCCGGAGAGAGTTGAGCAGGATGAACAGCAGGAACAGGATGACGATGCCCAATCCGACAGTCATGGAACCTCCTCAATGAAAAGATGTAAGGAACCGGTCAGAACCTATCACTTTTTCTACTCCCCTACCCGGGTGATCTTGAGACGAAGCTTCTCCACCCCGATCACAACGACCGGGGCTGCGGACTGGATCCAGCCGGAGGAAAAAGCCTCCCAGCGGACCCCGTCCACCGTCACGGTGCCCGCGGATTTGTCCACCTCGGTGTCGGTGAGCCCGCGCTTCTTCAGAAGGGCCTGGGTCAAAGCCTTATCCGCATCCTCCATGGAAACCAGGGTCTGGGAGTGCTTCGTGTCCACCGGAGGGGACATGACCTCGACCCTGAGGGTTTTATCCACCTTTGGAAACACGAAGACCCAGCCAGGACCCTTGACGCCAGCCAGGCGGCCCATGCGGAACAAGACCAGGCGTTCGTAATCCGGGACGCGCTTGAAGGAGAGGTACACGACCACGATGACCAACAGGGTGGCGACGATGAAAAGGACCATTTCAGGCTTTCTCCACCCTCAGGACCATGCGGTCTACGGCAAGGACCTTCACTGTCTCTCCCTGTTCGATGGGCGAATCCGAGACCGCCTTCCAGTGCTCGCCGGACACAAAGGCCGTGCCCTCTTTTTTATCGATCCGGGAACGCGCCTCGCCGATCTCACCGATCAGGCCCGCCTTGCCCGTGGTCGGCTTGCGGGTCTGTGCCCCGAGGGCTTTGGCCAGAACAAAGACAAAGAAGGCAGTGAAAGCGAAAACCGTGGGGATGATTACGCCCCAGGACACACGCAGAGCGGGCTCCGGGGCGTTGAATAGCATGACAGAACCCAGGATCATGGAAATAATCCCTCCTGTGGTAAGGACCCCGTGAGTGGGCGCTTTGATGTCCACGATGAATAAGACGGTCGCCAGGAGAATCAAAAGCAGCCCGGCTACGTTCAGGGACAGCGTCTGGAGCGAGAACAGAAACAGGATGAGGCAGATCGCGCCCACGACCCCGGGCAAGATGGCCCCGGGATGGGAGAATTCGAAGTAAAGCCCGAGCATCCCGAGCATCAGCAGGAAGTAGGCGATGTTGGGATTCGAAACGGCCAGGAGGACGCGGTAGCGGATGCCCATGGGGATGTCCTGAACCACACCGTTCTTCGTGGCCAGGGTGCGCTCGCCGGAGGGCAGCTGGACCTTGCGCCCGTCCAGGGAGTCCAGGAGAGAGGAGACGTTCGGCGCGATGAGATCTATCACCCTCTCCTGCAGGGCCTCGGTCTCGGTCAGGGACACGCTCTGGCGTACAGCCTGCTCGGCCCAGTCCGCGTTCCGTCCCCGCTTCTCGGCAATGGTCCGGATGTAAGCCGCGGCATCGTTCGCTACCTTCTCGCCCATCGTGCTGTCGATCTTTGCCCCGCCGAAGGCCACGGGATGGGCCGCGCCGATGTTGGTGGAAGGGGCCATAGCGGCCACATGGGCAGCCAGGGTGATGAACGCCCCGGCAGAGGCCGCCCGGGAGCCCCGGGGGGAAACATAGACCACGATGGGGACCTCGGAGGCGAGCATGACCTTGATGATCTCGCGCATGGACTCGTCCAGGCCGCCGGGGGTGTCCAGTTCAATGATCAGGCATTCCGCCTTACCGTCCTCAGCTTTTCTGATCGATTCGGTAAGATATTTAGCAGAAACCGGTCCGATGGCTCCCTCGAATTTTACATGATCGATGAGGGGGGTCTTGGCTTGCTCAGCCCAAGCAGAACAGAACAACAGGACTAAAATACACCAAAGAATGGAAATTAGCCTCATAGCTTCTCCGATATTAAACATATAATTATACTCGTATGGCCGAAAAAGTCAAGGACTAAAAACGGCTTGTGAGGTGAAAGGGCGTGCAGAGGAAAGGGAAAAGTAAATCCATCATCCTCACTTCATGAGAGTAACAGGTAGACTTTGGACTGTGCTCCTCACCCTTTTTCGCCTTCTTCCAACCCCGTGATCGCCCTCTTCAATACCTATGCTGGAGACCGTTTCGTTTTGTTCTCCCTATTCCTTTCTTTAAAAAGGGAGGGTAAAAATCATTTTTAAAATTAACTCTAACCTATTAAAATGCTGGATATTATGGAAACTAAAGTCATTTTATTTTTACTTATTCTAAATATATAATCTTTAAATTATTATAAATATTGTTTATCACCCTATTGACATTTATGTAACATTTTGTTAAAATATTACGTATATAATAATTGAAACGAAAGATTATTGAAGAATGAGTTATGATCGCATACTGGACAGGATCGATGACAAAAGTACGGAAGTGTTCAGGAAAACTTTGGAAACCTTCTCCAAGAACTTGGCTCTGAGACGCTGAGGACAGGTAAGATGGCAAAGAAAAAGGAGTGAGGAAAATGCCGAAAGAAATTTTGGGGACATGCCCGGTGTGCGAAGGAAAGCTCAAGATCACGAGGCTCTCCTGCGCGGAGTGCGGAACCGAGATCTCGGGGACCTTCGAGATCTCGCGATTCGGGCGCCTCTCCGAGGAGCACATGAAATTCCTGAAGGTCTTCCTGTCCAGCCGGGGAAACCTGAAGGAAGTGGAGAAGCAGATGGGGATCTCCTACCCCACCATCCGGAACCGCCTGGACGAGCTGCTGGCGGCGTTAGGCCTGGAGGGCGGAGGAAAGGAGGCGCCGCAGAGCAAACAGGATGTGCTGGCTGCATTAGAACGAGGGGAGCTCACCGCAACAGAGGCGGCGGAATTGCTCCGCAGAGCCTAGAAAGGAGGATTAATGTCCGAAGAAAAGTTGAGGATCCTGAAGATGCTCGAGGAGGGGAAGATCACGGCCCAGGAGGCCGAGAACCTTCTCCGGGCGCTGGGGGATCCGCCGGAAGAGCCGTTCGGCTTTCATGAAGGTTTCGGGAGGCACTTCCACGAAAAGATGCGGGGACGGATGTACGCCCGGATGGCCCGGGCGGACCCCGGCCGAATCGTGGCCGAGGTCATGCGCGAGGTGAACCCCGGAAAGATCGTCGCCGATATCATGAGTTCGGTGGGCGGGGCGATCCACGACTTGGACTTCGAGTTCCCGGGACGGGACCGCAAGAAAGCCGAGGAGGAGCAGACCTTGTCGTTTCAGAACGTCAAACATCTGGACCTCGCCAATCTGAGGGGGGATGTGACGATCATCGGCTCCCGGATTCCGGAGGACGGATGCCGTATCAGAGCGGATAAGACCGCCTGGGGGGAGGACGAGGAAGAGGCCCGGGAAAGGCTCAAGAACGTGCAGGTCTCCGCTCAGCAGGATGGCGAGTTCCTCAAACTGAAGGTCGAGGGAGGGCCCTGGACCCGGAAACTGCACGCCCAGGTCGATTTCGAGATCGAGATCCAGGCTTCCTGCGATCTCACGGTGAACATCGCCAAGGGAGACCTGTCGGTGAAGGGAGTCTCGGGTGGGATCGGGCTTAAGGCCGCATCCGGAGACATAGACCTGAGAGACTGCTCCGGAAAGGCCGACCTCTCCACGGCCAACGGGGACCTCACCATCGCCTCGTTCACCGGCGAAGACCTGAGCGCGGCCACGATCAACGGAGACATCGAAGCCGAAGATGTCGCGGCCCAGGTCGCCCTGAGCTCGGTGAGCGGGGATATCCGCGCGAAGGAGATCTCAAACGGAGTGCTGAAGGTCTCCTCGGTGAGCGGGAGCATCTCCCTGGAGGAATTCCACAACCAGGCCGTGGAGGTCCAGTCCCAGAGCGGGGATGTGGAGATTCTGGGCGGGCCAAGCCCGGAGGTGAAAACCAGCACCGTGAGCGGGGACATCCAGGCCGAACTCGCCTCCCGGGAGGGAAACATCGCTATCCGTTCCACGAGCGGGGATGTGGACCTCGCCCTGGGAAAAGATACGGACGCCCAGGTGGAGTGCGAGACCATGAGCGGGGACATCGATGTGGGCCTGCCGGTCCAGAAGACCTTCGTTTCGGAGCGGAAATTTCAGGGGGTCCTGGGGAGCGGCAAGGGCCGGATCCGGGTGAGCACCACCAGCGGAGATATTTCGCTTCACAGTTTAAAATCCTAACACTCTGAATTTAAAGGAGACCAATCATGTGCTGGATGTGGGGGAATGGAAAAAGGACGGCGAGAAGGGTGATCTGGGCACTGTTCTGGATCGCGCTGGGTGCCTTCATCCTGCTGTCGAACTACGGGATGTTGAGCCTTTCTCTAAAGAGGGATTGGCCGATCCTCTTGATCGCCTACGGCCTGGTGTCGCTCATCGACCTCGTCTTCACGCGGGGGCACAGGCATCCCCCTTTTCCGAATGAATGGGAGGATCGGAAGAGCAAGCGCCAGGAGATCCTCCTGGCGGTTCAGGAAGGGCGGATGAAGGCCGAGGATGCCGCCCAGAAGCTGAAGGAATGCTAGGAAGGAGGAAACAAAATGTCTGAGGAGAGGTTGCGGATCCTTAAGCTCATCGAGGAGAAGAAGGTCACGGCAGAGGAAGGGCTGAAGCTGCTCGACGCCCTGGGCGAGGAAAACGGGCCCGGTGGGATCAAGCCCAAATGGTTCAAGGTGCGCGTGACCAAGGCCGGCCGGGAAAAGCCCACCGTGAACGTGAACATCCCGTTCTCATTCCTCCGGGCGGCCGTGAAATTGGGCGGCAAATTCCAGATGATGATGCCCGAGGACGCCAAAGAGCAAATGGCCGAAAAGGGCATCCACCTGGACGCGGAAGGGGTGGATGAACTGGAAAGGACGTTCGGCTCCCTGGCCGAGCACGGCCAATACAAGATGGTGGATGTCCTGGACGAGGAGGAGGGAGACCACGTGGAGGTGTATATCGAGTAACGATCGGCCGGAAAGCAAAAGGGGCTTCCCAAGAAGCCCCTTTCTTTATTTATCCGTTCGATCCTACTTGAACCTCCACTCGGCCATGGATTTTCCTCCCTGGGGATCGGTGGCCACCAACCGGAGAAACTTCGTTCCCGGGCGGATGACCAGTCCTTTGGCATAGAGGGAGATGTAGCTCTTCCAGGTCATTGGGCCACTGCCCTTCTTCTCCATCTCGGCGGCGCCCTCCTTCCCGGTCAGGATCTCCGGCACGACCTTGATGGCCCCGTCCGTGACCTCGAAGGCCCACTTCGTCGGATCCGCGGAGGCTATGTCTTTCGTCGTTCGGAGGACGACGTAGAAGGTCTGGCCCAGGGTGTCGATCGCGGAGATTTTCTTGGCGATCTTCTCCTTGTCCCAGCCGGAAAGCTCGGCCTCCGCCAGCATCCGCTCCCGGGAGATGCAGTATTCCTCCCAGCGGGCCTCGATCATTCCTACCTTGCGGGTGAAGGCCTTCTCCAAGGCCCCCAGGTCCATTCCGAGATAGAACTTCTCCACCTGGCCCCCGTGGGAGGGGCGTATGACGCCGGCTTTTTCCCTGGCCATCACGCCGGAGGACAGGATCAGCAGGACGGTGCTGACGATCAAAACGCGTTTCATGGCAACCTCCTATCGGAATGAGGGTTCTGGTCAAATCTTGAAAACAGGATGAGTTTCGGACACCCCGCGGACTTCCCTTTTCGCAACTCCATCTTGACAATCCGCTCCTAAAAACGGTATACTACGAGAGCGATGATTCCGATCCTTTTAGGCGAATTCCTCCTGGAGAAAGAGGTCATCACCCAGAGCCAGCTTGAGGAAGCCCTGGCCAAGCAACGCGAGGCGTCCAACAAGAGGCTGGGGCAGATTCTGCTGGAGTTGGGCCATGTCTCCTCCAAAGACCTGGACGATGCCCTGGCCCTTCAAGCCATCTTCCGGGGCGGGGCCCCGGACAGCAAGCCAGCCTCGCCCGCAATCCGGCGTCGGGAACTCCTGCGGCAGATCAGCTTCTTCGCCGATCTGACCCCGGAAGAACTCGACATCCTTGCCGCCAAGACCTCGGAGCGAAAATTCCCCTCCGGCTACCGCATCTTCACCGAAGGCGATCCGGGCGACGCCCTCTACATCATTTTGGGCGGTGCCGTGGCCATCGTCAAAGGGGTCCCGGGAGGAAAAGATGAAACCCTCGCTGTCCTCAAGGCCGGGAATTTCTTCGGAGAGATGGCCCTCCTGGACGCCTTTCCGAGGAGCGCTTCCGCCGTTGTGAACCGCGAAGCGGACCTTCTGATGCTCTCCCGCAAGGATCTGGACCCCTTGCTGACCTACTATGCCGGTATGGGCTGCAAACTCTACAAGGTCTTCGCCACGACCCTCTCCTTGAGGCTCCGCGAGATGGACGAGAAGTTGAAGAATCTGCTTGGTGCTCAGCCTTTTTCCTCAGGGAAAAAGCAAGAGGAAAGTCCTGGACTCGAGTGACAGTGACCGTTTTTCTAAACCCCCAAGAGGCATAACTATACCTAATTTCTAGGGAATTGTCAATCGGAAGAGAAGACTAAAGGGGGTGGAGCAAAGCTCCACCCCCTCTCCTATTGAGAATTAACCCTTATTGCTCCAGGGGGATCTCGTTCACCTTCCCCCAGGTGGACAGCGGTTTGTCGAACTTGGCCGGGTCTCCCACGACCACAATTGCCATTTTATCCGGGTGCAGGTACTTCTTGGCCGCCTGCTTCACGTCATCCAAGGTCAGTTTGTTATAGACCTCTAGATCCTTTTCGGTTTCATCCTGGGGCAACCCGTAGAACTTGAGGTACAAGGCATGGTTCACGATGGACGCCGGGTTCTCATAGGAGAAGACATAGGCATTCAACAGCGCCTGGCGGGCCCTCTCCACCTCCTCGGCCGAGGGGCCCTCGACCTGCATCTTCCGGATCAGGCCGAGGATGGTGTTGATCGAGCGGCTCATGGACTCGGCCTTGGTCTGGCAGATGGCCGTGAAAGCCCCCACCCCGCGGGGAGCGGTCCCGTATCGCGAACCCGCGCTGTAGGCCAGGCCCTGCTCCACCCGGACCTTCTCCACGATCCAGGACCGGAAGCTTCCCCCGCCCAGGATGAAGTTCATCAGGGTCAGGGCCGGACGGTCCGGGTTCTGTTCCGTCGTCCCGGGGTGGCCGATCATGATGTAGGCCTGGTTGATGTCCTTCCTGACCTGGTTCACCGAGGCCGGGACCGTATCGGGCATGGTTGGATACGGGGGGATGACCGCCGGGCCGCCGGTCCAGGATTTGAAAGCACCATTGAGCTTGGCGAGGATCTCCGCCTTCTTCACATCCCCGCTCACCCCGATGAGACCGCCCTTGGGCACCCCGTAGGTCTTGTAGAAGGCGACCACATCCTCCCGGGTCAGGCCTTGGACGGACTTGAGGGTCGGCTCCCAGGTCGTGGGGTGGTCCCCGAACAGCACCTTCCGGAATTCCCTCCGGTTCACGGTGTGGGGGTCGTCGTTCCCGCGCCTTACCTCCTCGAGCATCGTCTTCTTCTTCAGGGCAATCTTCGCCTCCGGGAACGCAGGGTGCTGAAGGAGGTCGCTGGCCAGCTCCAGGGTGCGGTCCAGGTCCTTGGTCAGGCAGTTGATGTTTATGCTTAGCCAATCCTGGTCGGCCCAGGCCTCGATCTCTGCCGCGCGGAACTCCAGCTCGGAGTTCAGGCTGTCCGAAGGGATTTTCACGCTGCCCCCGTTGCGCAGGGCCCAGGCGGTGAGATCGGCCAGGCCAGCCTTGTCCTTGGGCGCGAAGCCCGTGGGCAGCTGAAGCTGGATGGAAACGACCGGGATCTCGTGGTTCTCCATCAAAAAGCCGGTGAGCCCGCAGGCAAGCTGGATCTCCTCCAGGTTGGGCTTGGTGAACTTCAAGGGCTGGATTTTGAGCTCCCGAGGGTGCCTGGGCAGGACATCGCCGGAAAAACCGGGGGCGGCCAGCAGGGCCGCGAGGGCCGCAAGGATGAACAGCCGTCTCATCTCGAGCCTCCTTTCTCCACGGGCTTGGCTTTCCTGAGCCGGTACCCCACGGTCGCGTTTTCAGGGGTGAAATACTGCGCGGCGACCCGCTGGATGTCCTGGGGTTTGAGGGCGTTGAGCCTGTCCCGATCCCATAGGATGGACCTCCAGTCGCCCCGGATCAGGGCGGCATGGCTCAGGCGGAAGGCCAGGCCGGGGTTGGAATCCAGGGACCGGACCAGGTCAGCGTCCAGCTGGTTCTTCAGGCGCTCCGCCTCACGCTCCGTGGGCGGCGAGGCCTTGAGCTTCGCGATTTCCGCCCAGATCGCGTCCTCCACCTCCTTCAGGGTGTGCGGCTCCTGGGGCTCGGCCGAGATCACGAACAGGCCGTCATAGCGGGTGCCCGGCCCGATCCACACCGAGGGCGCGTCCCGGGTGAGCTGCTGCTTCTCGAAGATCGAGGTGTAAAACCGGGAGGTACGGCCCGAGGCGAGGATGGCATGGATGGCCTCCACAGGATAGGCGTCGGGATGGGGATAAGTCGGCACGTGGAACCCCATCATCAGCTGAGGTCCGGCATCGGCCTCCACGACCAGCCGTCTCTCCCCTCTCTGCTCCGGCTCCCGGGTGACGACCTCCGGGGGCTTGGGCTGGGACGGGATGCGCGAAAAGTACTTCTCGGCCAGGGCCTTCACCTCTTTGAAATCCAGGTCCCCGACCAGGACAGCCACGGCATTGGAAGGGTTGTAGTAACGGTGGTAGTGGGCCTCCACCTGGGCGCGGTCGAGGTGCCTGAGGTCGCTCATCCAGCCTACGACCGGCCAGTGATAGGGATGGGCCATGAACGCGGTGGCCATGAAGGGCTCATACAGCTGATCGTCGGGGTCGTTCTCCCCCAGCCGGCGCTCCTCCATAACCACGCTGCGCTCGGAATAGAACTGGCGGAACACCTGGGCGCTCAGGCGGTCTGATTCCATGAGCATCCACATCTCCAGGTGGTTGGAAGGCAGGTAGACCAGGTAGGTGGTGTTGTCCTCGCTGGTCCAGGCGTTCAGCCAGCGCCCCCCGGCCTGGACGTAAAGGTCCCAGAACTCCTCGCCGATCAGGATGTCGTTGTGCTCCTTCTGGACCACCTCCAGCTCCCGCTCCGCGGACTTGAGATCGTAAAAGAGTTTGGCATAGTCCGTCTTGCTGTCGGCCAGCAGCTCGGGCTTCTTCTTGAGGCTGTCGGGATAGGGCTGCTTCAGGGCCTTCAGAAGATAGTCCAGCTGGGCGACGCGGTCCCCGAGGGCTTCCGCGGTCAGGTGCTTCTCCCCGCGGGCCAGGCCCTTGGTCTGCTGGACCGGCTTCTTCGGACCCCCCTGGGCCGCCAGAAGGTCCAGCCCGTAGCGCTCCAGGATGTCCAGCCGCCAGGGGGTGATCCTGTCCTGCAGGGCCATGATGGCATGGGCCTGGCTGTCCTCCCGGGCGAAGAAGGCCTTCTCCTTCTCGAAGTCCTTGGTGCCGATGTTCTCGGTACCCTTGAACATCATGTGCTCCAGGAGGTGCGAGATGCCCGTGATCCCGGGCCGCTCGTCCACCGAGCCCACCCGGAAGGAGACCGTCCCGAAGAACACCGGGGCCTCGTGCCGCTCCACCACCAGGAAGTGCATCCCGTTGGGCAGGGTGAACTCCTGCACCTTCTCGGCCAGGGTCTTGTTCGCCCACTGGGCCTGGGCCGTCATCGCCAGGAGCAGCGCGACGAGGACAATTAGAGTAAATTTCAGACGCAAAGGAACCTCCATCGTTTAGAGAAAAAAGAGGGGATTACATGTTACTGGCGGAGAGACTGGGATTTGAACCCAGGATCCCGCTTTTGGCAGGATACACGATTTCGAGTCGTGCGCCTTCAACCACTCGGCCATCTCTCCGTCTATTTCTTCCGCTTCGCCCGGAAAAAGTCCACCAACAGGGCCCGGCTCTCCTCGGCCAGGATGCCTTCCGCGACTTCTACCCGGTGGTTCAGACGCTTCTCACCCGGGATGTCGAAGACCGAGCCGCAGGCCCCGAATTTCGGATCCCGGCAGGCCATCACCATCCGATCGACGCGGGACTGCACCAGGGCCCCGGTGCACATCGCGCAGGGCTCGAGGGTTGCGTACAGCGTGCACCCGGTCAGGCGCCAGCGGCCGAGCTTCTTAGCCGCCCGGCGCAGGGCCATGATCTCGGCATGGGCCAAGGCATCGCGCTTCCCCTCAATCTGATTGAAGCCCCGACCGACGATTTGACCCTGATGGACTACCACCGCGCCCACTGGGACCTCGCCCTGCGAAGCCGCTTTGGCCGCCTCGCGGAGCGCGGCGCGCATCCATTTCTCGTCGTTTTGCAAGAGTTTTGAGTCTGGCGCGCCTGGGAGGGCTCGAACCTCTAACCTACGGATTCGTAGTCCGTTGCTCTATCCAATTGAGCTACAGGCGCGCCTGTATATCCTCAACGGGCTTTACAAAGTTACTTAACCTTAAGATGTCTATATATTGTAGCCCAATTGGAAATCTTTTTCAAGGGGTCATGTTAATGAGAGAACCAGGGATAATGGGTTTATTTCAACTTCTTCATATTGGATAAGCTCTGAGGAATTACCCTACCACCTCCTCACCACCCACTGTCTTCCGCACATCACCTTGTAACCGCAATTTACGCAGGTCTGCTCGGGGTCCAACGTATCTCCGAAGGGCGTTTTCGGGTCCAAGATCTCCTGAATCAGGCGCAAGACGGCTTCCCGGTACTGCCCCAGGAGGACATTCCGGTCCACGTCCTCCTTGAACAGGAACTTCTCCTCGATAGGCCGGCTTTTCAGGAACAGAAGGCTGCTGTTCAAGCTCCCTGGCCGGGATTCGGGATGCCTGGCCTGGTAGAGGATCAGGTAGAGCGGCAGCTGCACGGAGCCCAGGGTCTTGTGCCATTCGGCCCTCTCATCCAGGGCAAACTTGGAGCTGGGCTTGTTCCCGGTGCTCCCGGTCTTGTAGTCCACGACGACCGTCTCGCGGCTCCTGCGGTCGATGCGGTCCAGCCAGCCTTCCATCAAGACCGTCCCGATTCCCGGGACCTCGAGCCCGCCGTCGAGGTATTTCTCGCACTCCTGGATCACGGTCCCCAGATAATGGTCCCGGTGGAAATCCAGGATGTCCCCGATCCTGGTCTTTACCTGTTTCAGGACCAGGTACAGGTTGCCCTCGATGCGGCTGCCGTACGTCTCCCGGAAGATCCTTTCCGCCATCCCCAAGGCCTTTGCGTAGTCGGCCTTGGTGATCGTGAGCGGCTTGTTCAGCTTGTCCTTGAAGAACTCGTTCAGTATTCCGTGGACCAGGGTCCCGATCTCCGTGGCTTCCAGGTCCTCGCTCATCCCGCCCCTCTCCTCGAGATGCAGCACCTTGCGGTAGTAAAATTTCATCGGGCAGGACAGGTAGGCATCCAGGCGCGAGCTGGAAAAGGTCATGGCCCTCAGCCGGTCCAGGACTTCCCTGCTTTTGGGCACGGGCAGGGGGTCCTTTTGGGCGAACTGGCTGTCGAAGAAGATGACGCCTTGCTTCAAGGAATCCAGGGCGCCTTTCCCCTTCTGCTCCTCCCACAGGAGACGCTCCACGAACCGGCTTTTCTCCTGCTCCTCGCTTTCCACATAAAACAGGTGGGCCTCCCCGGCCCCGGCCACCAGGTTCTCGAAGTAATACCGGGCGATGGCCTCCCCGCGCTCGTGGGTGGCCATGCCGAACTCCTTCCGGACCAGGTTGGGCAGCAGCGTTTCCAGCTTTCCGGTGGGGGGAAGGATCCCCTCGTTGGCGTCCAGGTAAAAGACCCGTTCGAAACACAGGTTCCGGATCTCCAGGGACCCCAGGACCTGTAGGCCCCTCAGGGGCGTACCCCGGAAGGGCACGTTCCGCCCCTGGAGCAGGGTCTCCAGGAGCTGGAAATAGCCCCGGATCTCCCGGAACCTCTCCCCTGCCAGGCGCGAGGATTTGAGCTCGTGCAGGGCCTCGATCAGGGAAGCGAAGAAATCCCCGGCATAGGGATGCTGGTGGGCCGGGCTCCCCTGGGAGAGATGCGATACAAGCGCGAGGAGGCGGTCCGCGAACTGGCCGACCTCAAGAAGGTCCTGGAACGGGCGGAGGAGAAGCCCGTGGATCTCCTGCAGGCGCCCGGAGACGGCCCGGGGCGAAAGGTCATCGACCTCGGCCCCGGAAAGCCTTTCAAAGGCCTCCTTTTGAAGCTTCCCGTCCTTTTCGATGTCTTCCAGGCGCAGGAACCGCTCGCCGCGTTCGTTCAGGGTCTCCTCCACGGTGTGCAGGAGGACCCGGGTGGGCCAGCTGGCCTTGCCCCAGTAAAGGTTTTTGATATAGGGATGGAGCAGGAGGCGCAGGTAATCCGGGACGAAGTAGAGCATCCCCCCGTCCGCCTCCTCCCTGCTTTCCAGGACCCTTCCCAGGGTCGCCAAGAGGGACCAGACCGGGGTCCGGACCAGGGGATAGCCCATGGACACGTTCCACTCCCCCTCGAGCCCTGCCAGGGTACTCTGGAGCACCGGGAAAAGCGCGCCCGGTGAAGGCAGGACCACGGCGGTCCGGGAATCCGCGTCCTTTCCCAGCTCCCGGGTGAGCCTCATCACCTCTCCATGGACGTCCGGAGCTTTCCAGTAGCGGACCTCGGGCGGCTTCCTCCTCCCCTCCTTCCGCTCGTAACGAACCCCGAGCCCCTTGATGAGAACATCGATCCCAGGCCCGTCCTGGACCAGGAGCAGGGTCTTCTCCGAGGCGAGGAACTTCTTGAACAGCGTCTCCTCGGCCCCGCTCAGGGCGAAAAACCCGACCAGGAGGACCCGGTCGAGCCCCGAGAGGTCCGGCTCCTCTCCGGCCGCCATCCGGTACATCCCGGAGCGGGTGGTCAAGCCTTCCTCTTCCAGCTTCTCGTAAAAGCGCTCGTACAGACTGCCCAGGCTCGAAAGGGCCCCCTCCATCCTGGGGGGAAGCCCCGCGCCGATGAGGACCTCGAATTTAGTCAGGGCTTCGGGTTTGATCCCCTCCAGGGCCAGCTCCTCGAAATCGGAAAACAGCTTCCAGCCCCAGGGCAGGAAATCCTCCAGGGACATCTTTCCTCCCGGGCCTCCCGGCAGCCCGCTCGTCTCAACAAGGTGGTAAAGCAGGCCCACGGCGTCGACATCGCCGGCGAGGGGACGGGTCTCCCCTGATCTCCTGCAGATCTCCTCGACCCAGTTGTCCATGGAGATGATGTCCGGGGGGATGTAGGGCCTCTTCAGGGCCTCGGCCAGGGCCCGGCGCAGGAAATGCCCAGGCCTGATGCCCGGAAAGGCCACGAGGGACCTGGAGAGGTCCTCCCCGCCCGAAAGCAGGATCTCCCTGGCCAGCCCGACCAGGTCCCCGCCCTTCTCGATCAGTATCCCCTTGCCCACGCCTTAATTAGCCCTTTCCCCTGCCTCTACTGCTCCACGACCTTCCCGCTGTCCACATAGGCCAGGATGCCCTTCACGGCCTTCCCGGGAAAGACCTTGCCTAAGATCGCCTTGTACTTCGCGATCTGCCCGCCGTAATCCTCCTCCCCGCCGGTCTTGAAATCCAATACCGCGACTTCCTTCTCGTCTGAGACCACGCGGTCCATGCGCAGCAGGTCCCCGTTCCCATCCGCGAACTCGGCCTCCCTCAAGACCTTCCGCCCGGGCCGGGGCTCAAACCATTCCTTCACGCTTTCATGTTTCAGGAAGGCCAGAAGCTCCTCCTTCAGGGTTTCCGGGTCCGCGAAACCCACGAGCTCGTAGCGGTGCTTCGATATAGCCTTCGAGACCTCCTCTTCGGGCTTGCCGGAAAGGAACTCCAGGTCCTCCAGGACCCGGTGATAGGCCTCCCCCTTCCGGGCCTCCAGCCACCGCCCGTACGTCCACCTCTCCCCCGGGACCCTGTTTTCCTCCGCGACGCGGGGGATGCGGGCCGGCGTGGCCTCGGGAGGAACCTCGCCACCAAATTCCCTCCTTTCCTTCCGGCCCCATTTCCCTTCCTCGAACAGGGTGAAGACGAGACCCTCCTCCTTCGCGAGCACGACCAGGTTGTACAATTCCTCCCGGGCCCGGGTCATGGCCACATAAAGGGTGTTCAGGCCCTGGATCTGCCCGCCCAGTTCTTTTTCCCCGGCCATCCTCTCCAGCTCAGCGCTCCGCCCCTTGAGCCTCGCGGTCAGGTGGAAGAGCTGGATATCTTCGCCTTCCTTGACGAAGTGGTCTCCGCCGTCCCCCTTAGGCTCCTCCAGCCGGTTGATGACCACCGGGAACCCCAGCCCCTTGGCCTTGTGGAAGGTGAGCAGCCGGACCGCGTCCGTGTACTCCGGAAGGTCCAGGGCGAAGAGATCCTCCTTCTCCTCCCCGGCGAGCTCCAGGAGGTCCCGCAGGCTGCCCTTCCCCTCCTCCTCCAGGTGGTTCACGACCTCCATAAGTCTCATCAGGGCAGCGGTTTCCTCAGGGAAGTTCTCAAGCACCTTGAAGGCGGCCAGGGCCGAAGTTAGAAGCTCGTAGAGCGGGCAATACCCGACCTTCCGGTACAGGTCGTTGAAAAGCCTCTCCCAAAGCAGCTTCCCCTTCGGGTCTTCCCGGAAGGCCTGGTAAAGGGGGGCCTTTCGGCCCGCAGCGAGGCGGCCCAGATCGTCCTGTTCGAAGGGTATCCCCTCCTGAGCCTGCCCCAAAATCATCCCTCCGGCGAACTGGGCGAAGGCGAGGTCGTCCACCGGCGAATCCAGGAATTTCAGGAGCTCGAGAAGCTCCCCCACGACCTTCCGCTTGCGGATGTCCAGGGCGCTCGTGGCCGTTGCCGGAATGCCTGCTTCGGTCAGCCAGCCCACCATCTTCTCGAGGTCGCAGTTGGTCGCGGAAAGGATCGCGATCTCACGGTTTCCGTATCCCCGCTCTTTGAGGTCGCGGATGATCCCGACGAGGTCGTCTTTCTCGGGATCGGACTCGCCCTTGGCCCGCAGAAACCGCCTGGTCTCGACGTACCCCTTCCCTTTGTTCTTCCCGGCTGCCTTCTGGGGGAAGTCCGTGAGCCCGGTCAGGTCTTCCCTGAAACGCTCCGTGCCCAGGAGCCCTTTGAGCTTCTTCTGGAAGACCTCGGCCACGAAGTCCAGGATGACCTCCCCGCTGCGGTAGTTCACCTCGAGGGTCTCCCGGGAAGCCCCCGGCCCGACCCCGGGCAGCACCCCCTCCGGGTCAGGGACTCCCTTCTTGATGCCTTCCGTGAGGCCCGTCATGATCCGGTAATCCCCCCTTCGGAACATGAAGATGGCCTGCTTCAGGTCTCCGACCAGGAACAGGGAGCCTCCCTTGGACAGGCTCTCCTTGATGAGCGGCAGGAGGCTCCGCCACTGCAGGAGGTTCGTGTCCTGGAACTCGTCGATCAAGAAGTGGTAAAGCCTGTCCCCCATCCTGAGATAGACGTCCGGCAGGACCTCCTCCCTCAGGGCCATGGCCAGGGTCCTCCCGACGTCGTCCAGGTGGATCTCGCCGGTCCGCCTCTTGGCCAGCTCGAGCTTCGCCTTGAATCCGGCGTACAATCCGCCGTAGGGATGGTAGTAGCCCCGGGCTTGGGCCAGGGCCAGCCGCTCCATGATCCCGTTCAGGGAAACCCAGACCTTCTCCACCCGGGTGAAAAGATCTCCGGAGGACTTCTTCGCCGGCACCGTGTTCGTATTGTACTTCCAGTCCATGAGGCGGGAGAGGTTTTTGCCCTCCAGGGCCTTCTCGAGCTCCTCCCGGAACTGGACCTCAGGGAAAATCTTCCTGATGGCGTCCAGGGCGGAGTCGAAGTCCCGGAAACCCTTTTCGATTTCCTTGCTCCTGTCCTGGAACACGAGCCTTCCCATCTCCTTGGCCTCGCGCTCCAGGAAGCCGTCGAACTTGTCCTCCAGGCTCGCCACGGGATCCCATACGAAACCCTCCCCAGGGGTCCTGTTGAGCAGGGCGAGGAAAGCCTCCGCGCTCCTGGTGGTGGCCGGTTCCCCGCTCGGCCCAACCTCCCGGAGGAGCAGGGACAGGGCGTAAGGCAGGAGCTCCGAATAGTCGAGCACGATTTCGGGCTCCGGCCTCATGCCCAGCTCCAGGGCCAAAGCCCGGATGACCCGGTTCGTGAAGCTGTCGATGGTCTGGACCTGGAAGTCGGTGTAGTGCTCGAGGATCTCCTCCACCTTCCCCCCGGCCAGGCCCGCGAGGGCCTCGGGCTTGAGACCCAGCCTCTCCGCCCTCCTCTCCATGGCCTCGGGGTCTATCTTCAGGGCCATCCCCTTGAGTTCCTGCAGGATGCGCTCCTTCATCTCGTGCGCCGCCTTCTTGGTGAAGGTGATCGCCAGGAATTGGGGGAGCCGGTTGTTGGGCACATCTTTCGGAGGGGCCAGGAAGAAGTCCGCGAACCGCTCGGCCAGGGCCTGGGTCTTCCCGGTCCCTGCCGAGGCCTCCAGGAGGAGCAAATGGGGGAAGCAGTACTTGGCGTCTTTGGACGTGACGGGTGCGTCTTGCTTGACGGTTTTCTTTTTCATAAATTGCTCAAGGCGAATATATCACAATCAGAACCAAAAATCAAGGGCGCTGCTTCCGGGAAGGAACTACCACTCCCCCTCGGGCCTCCACGCTAAGGAGGTGCGGGAAAACCAACCCGCAACCCCGTACCTGGGCCAATTCATCTCCGGACGAACGTAATTTGTTTGTTCTCCGAAGGCCTCGCCCTGTCCTTCCCCTTCCCAGCCACAGAAGCCGTCTCCGGTGAAGCCGGCTTTACCGGGCCCAACACTTTGCTTCCCAGGTAGGAGCGGTGGGAGAACGCCTGCTGAAACCGTTCACACCGGGAGCGGTCCAACCGGCGCACAAGCACGCCTTTTACGTTCAGCACAAGCTGGATCGGATAGGTTACGGCAAAACCCTTGAGCCCGGCGTGCTCCACCTCGATGAGCAGGATCTCTTCGCGCTCCTTCTTCCCTTCCGGCTTCGTTGTGTCCCATTTCCAGCATTCGGCGACGACAATCAGGGCCAGGGGCGGGGTGCCGAACAACTGGCGAATTTCCTCGCCGACACGCCGGTAAAGCTCCCTTTTCTTCTCCGGATCACCGGGAACTTCAAGGGAAAACCGGAAGCAGCGCTTTCCCGGGGCGTAAGCCATCCCCAGGAAACCGTGCTCCCCGTCCTCGGCGAAGGCCTCCACCGCGTCCCTCTCAGCCTGCCTGGCGGCCTCGCGGAGCCAGACCTTTGTCCAGGGAACGTCCTTCAGCATCATTTTCGTCATGACCTTTTCTTTCCTGATGGGTTATGCCACTGGACAAATTATAAGGGAGAGGGGGGACAAAAAGGCGCCCGTCCGGGCGCTCCTGACCTGCCCCCATTCTTCGTATTACCCGCACTTTTTTCATAGTGAATATCAGGGGCTTTTATTCTTCATACTCAACCAGAAATGGTGCTACCTCTGTACAAAAAACGTCCCTTTTTTGAACAGATTAACCACGATAAATCGGACTATATCGTTGATTATGAAGGAGATACGAGACAGTAGAGGCGTGAAATCGTCTCCCTCGCTTTGTTCTCAAGCCTTCTCTATTAAGCTCCTCCGCGACCTTCCGTAAAGACATCCTGGCCCTCCCCTTCCTGTGCAACTCTCGTACCCGCCTGACCACCTGCAGCTCGTCCTCTACAGGCTCCAAGCGGCCCTCTGTGGCTTTAAAACCCAGGGGAGGTGAGCCAAGTACTCACCATTGCGAGATTTCATCTCCAGGGCATCCTTGGTGCGTTCTGCGATGGTGTCTCGTTCAAGCTGGGCGAACACCCCGAGCTTCCCCAGGAACGCCTTGCCAGAGGCAGTCGTCGTGTCGAAGGGTTCGACCACGGATTTAAATCCTACATCGTTGGGCTCAAACTCATCCTCAAGTAGATTCCAGAGGTCTTTCTGCCTACGGGTAATGCGGTCCACCTTGTAGACCAGGACCACCCCGATCCCGCCTGCGCGGATATCCTGGAGCATCCTTTGCAGCTCTGGCCGGTCCATGATCCTCCCGCTGTACCCTTCCTCGCGGTAGATTTGAGCAAGCTCCCAATCCTGACTCTCGGCATAGGCCCTGATCCTGGCCTCCTGGTTTTCCAGGGATACGCCCTCGGCCACCTGTTCGTCGGTGCTGACCCGGACATATCCTACTGCTTTTACCGTGGTCCCACCCCTTTGCATCCCGCTCTCTCGGGGGCTATTCATTTTCATCGATCTTTACCTGAAGACTTCTTTGATGTCAACACCCAGAGCCTTGGTAATCCTGCACAGGGTGGATATCCTGGGGTCGACCTTGCCCCGTTCGATCCTGATGATGGTGTTCCGAGGGATTTTTGCAAGCGCTGAAAGTTGATACTGGCTCAGGTTCCTCTTTTCGCGTATCTCTTTCAGTCGCTTGCCTATGTTCATTGTAATAATAGTAACATAAATGGTGCTACTTTGTCAAGCACCTTATCCCTATATAATCGGGAAATGAGCCGTAAATTGGAGTCTATCAGGTTATAAAATCAAAGACCCAGGCCCATTTGCCTGGGTTAAAGTTTTATTGCTAATTTCCTCTCTCTCACCATCTCCTCGTCTCTCCCCTAAAACATTCAGTGACCTGCCCCCATCCTTTGCCCCATCCGGAATATTCCCTTCCCCGTTGCCTCGGCTGCCCGAAGGGGTTCGCACGAGGGGACAGGCTGAAATTGTATCATATTACCTGGACCAGTTCCAGGGGGCAGGTCAGTTTTATCTCCGCAACATCCGGCGATGCCCGGGCGGAGAAGAAACGGAAGGTTAAACCTCTTCACTTTTTTCACAGGATGCTTATTCTCTTACCGCGACAGCACAACCTTCCGAACTTCGATCCAGCCCCCGGGCGATTGCAGGCGGCAGAAATAGTCCCCGAAGGGAATCACGCCACCCCGGTCGTTCCGGCCGTCCCAATCGAGCTGGTACTTCCCGGCCTTTCCCACGCCCTCAAAGAGCGTCCTCACCTTTCGCCCTCTGGCGTTGTAAATGACCAGGTTCGCTGGCCCGGTCGCGAAGAGGGTATAAGCGATCCCGGCCTCCCGGGTGGCGGGATTGGGTTCGAAGACCACGAGGTTCGGCCCGTCCCCGACGCGGCAGGAGATCTCCGGGTCACAGCCGAGGGGGTTGGAGAGACCACCTTTTCCACCATACGCCGTGGTGGAAGAGGTCTCCGAGGTCACTTTAAAGGCGGTATTGATACTCTCGGGCATCTGGGAACCCTGAACCGATCCATTTCCCTGCGCCCAGGCCATCCCTGTCAGAACCAGGACGGCGATTCCTAACAAAGCGATGCTTTTCATCTCTCCTCCTTTTTGTTTTTCGATCTGGTTTTCAGGTTTCATATTTGCAGCCTTCTTTTGTCCGTCTGGCGAAGAGTATAAACCATGGGCCTGAAAAACGACCAAATTATTACCAAAAGAAATAAAAAAGCCCCAAATAATTGGGGCCATAACTCAAGGTATTATAACTAGTTAGAAACTATCTTACTAATTTTTCATACAGCTCCACAGTTTTTGGCTCGGGCTCAGCCCCAACTTCTTTCTTGAGCCGGGCCTTCAGGTCCGCATAGGTCTCTAATAGGGCCTTCTTCTTCCCGGCACGGGCATAGGCGGTCATCAAGTTCCGGCAAGTTTCCTCGTGAATATTGTCCAAGGCCAAGGCTTTCTCAAGGCAGGCGATGCTCTCCTCCAGCTTCCCGTCCTGAAGGCACGCCATCCCGAAAGTCTTCAGAGCCTCCAAGTGCTTCTCGGAAACACTCCGCTCAGCCTCCACCACCCAGGAGTCGTACCACCCCTCGCAGAAACGCCCCCGAACCAGGGACAAAGCCCTTTGAGTCGCCTTCCTCTGGTCATCTTCCTTCTTCTGTTTCCCCTTCCTCAGCAGAGACTCGAACTCCTCCACGTCCAAATAGACCTCAACCTTGGGATCCAAGCCGCAACGCCCTTCCTCCAGGCTCACCACCTGTCCTTCCACCCCGGCCTCGGCTTTCAAGGCCTTGCGGATGGCCGTGAGCGAGGAGTACAGGCTGTCCAAGCCCTTTTTGGGGCCGGCCTTGGGCCAGAAAGCCTCGATGACCTCGTCCCTAGGTAGGCCCTTTTCCCCGAGAAGAGCCAGATAGGAGAACAGCTTCTTCGCCCGCTTCAACCCCCAGGCCTTGTCCGGAATCTCCCGGTCACCGAATAACACCTTCGGGGGGCCCAAAAGCGAAACCCTGAGTTTCGCTTCGCCAGAAGGCTCAACCCGCACCCCGAGAATCTCCTCAGCCATTTCCTCAAGGGTTTTGCCCTTTCCCCTTTTCAGGGCTGCGGCAAAAACCTTAGGAGAAAGTTCGGATTCCAGTTCCTTTAATAAAGCTTCCGTCCCGTCTTGAATCCCTTTATGGCTACCAACACTATTATGGACCAAACCTACAAGCTCCAAGGCCCGCCCCTTTTCCCCTTGCACCGAAAACAGCACAGCGAGTCCCAAAAGGGCATTCAAGGCATTGAAAACGACCCCGAGCTTCATGGCACCCTGCAAGGCTTGGTGGAAGGCTTTCTCTGACTCCTCATACTCCCCCAAACCACAAGCCACCTGGCCCAGACCAAGATAGCACTCAACAATCCCCCGCGTTTCATTTATTTCTTTGGCAAGCGAAAGGCTTTCCTGGAATAACCGCCTGGCCTCCTTGAGATCGCCATGACCGAGAGCAACCTTTCCCAGGCAGCATAGGGACCCTTCTACCCCACCTGGGTTGCCAAGCGCACGTGAAACAGCCAGACTTTCCTGAAACAGCCGTTGTGCTTCCTGGTACGCCCCTTGCGCTTCGGCAATCAGCCCTAATCCATACAAGCTGTCAATTTTTCCCGGTTCATCTCCGAATTCTTTAGCAATCGTGAGGCCTTCCTGAAACAGGCTTTTCGCCTCATCATACTTCCCCAGCATGCGGAAAACTGTCCCCAAGCCAGAAGATGCCTGCCGCAAGACATTCAAGTCACCCAATCCTCTGCAAATCGCCCCGCTTTCTTCAAAAATATCCTTGGCTCTCAATAACCCATCGGGGTTTTGAATGAAAACCCCCCCTAGAAAGACAAGCCCACCCGCCACCTGGATTTGATTTCCGCCTTCGCGAGCAATACGGATACTTTCTTCAATACACCGCACGGCTTCTTTTTGGTTTCCTTCTTCATGAAAAATATGTCCAAGTATATGGAGGGCGTCGGTTTTCACATACCGCAGAGTGCCGTCTGGGATTCTGAAAGTATTCGCTATTCTAATGCTTTCCAGGAGCAGTTGTTTAGCCTCCCCATGTTTTCTTAGGATAGATTGAACAATCCCAAGCCCTTGTATGCAATAGGCGTTTTCTTTAAGAGCCCTGGTCTTGCGAAAAAATGTAAGGCACTTCTGAAGGATTTCTTTTCCTTCCTCAGAATAGCCCCGAAGATACCTGCTCCGACCATAAAACATAGCTAATTTCCAATAAGTCGGGCTTCTCTTTTTCCACTTTTCCAATTTCCTGAGGGGTATCCTCAGGATCGCCTCCAACGCTGAGAAGCCCTGAGCTCCATAGAAAGCCATAAGGGTGTAACAGGCCATATCGAGGTCCTTGAGATGACCTCTTTCCGCTGCCCAGTCCCAGGCCGTCCTTATATTGTCAATCTCTTGTCTAATCTCTCGGATGGTTTCACTTTGTTTGAATGCCCGGATTGGCTCTTCCCTTTGTTGAAGGAAGTCGGCATAATAATGAGAATGGAGGTCCTGTATCCTCTTTTTCTCTCCGGAAACCCCCTTCAGCTTTTCCTCCCCAAACTGCCTCATTAACTCATGCACCTCATACCGCCCGGAAGGCGCCTTGCGCAGGAAAGATTTATCAATCAGGGAAGAAATCACGAGCAGGGTTGCCCCGGTTACCTTCTCAGCCGCCTCCCGACCAAACCCACCCCGGAACACTGACATCCTGCGGAAAGACCTCTGCTCCTCCTTGGTGAGGAGATTATACGAATGCTCAAACACCGCCCTGAGACTGCGGTGCCTCTCAGGAATACCTTTCTGGGCTGTCGCAAGGAACCCAAGGCTCTTCTCCACCTCCCTGGCAATCTCTTTAAGGGACAAGGCCCGGACCCAGGAAGAAGCCAGCTCGATCCCCAAGGGCATCCCCTCCACCTCCTGACAGACCTGAACCACAAAAGGCTTGTCCTCTTTACTCATCCTGAACCCGGAATCCGCCCTCTTGGCTCTCTGCAAGAAGAGCTTAACCGCGCTGTAATCCTCGACAGGCTCCTCAGCCGTCTTCCCCTTCGGATACTCAAGCCCCTTAACCTGAAAGGCCTGCTCTTCCCTCAACCGGAGCAGGGCCCGGGAGGTCACCAGACACCTCACCCCGGGGGCCGTCCTTAGAACCTCGGAAACCAGGCCCGCTCCGGGAAGAAGATGCTCGAAGTTGTCCCATAAGAGGAGCAACTGCTTCTCCCGGAGGTAGTTCAAGATCTGGACCTTGGGGTCCCCGGGGCCGTAGAACGAGAATCCCAGGGACTCGGCCAGGGCCGGGACGATATGATTCGCAGCGCCCACACCCACAAAAGGCACGAACCAGACCCCACGAGGATAATCTCCGAGACGCTGGGAAGCTGCCTCAAGGGCCAGGCGGGTCTTCCCGATACCTCCGGGGCCAACTAGAGTCAGGAGACGGCAGGAAGGATCAGAGAGCAGTTTCTCTATCTCGGAAAGCTCCTTTTCACGGCCGATAAAAGGGGTAGGTTGGACAGGGAGGTTGTGGGGAAACGCCTCCTTCAGGGGAACGGGCTTGGAGCGCTGGCGAGGCTTGGGAAGGTTCAGGATATCGGCCATGTCAAAAGACAGAAGTTAGGGGTTAAAAAACGGATGATATGACTTCACTTCAACTCGGGCAGGGGTTTGCCTAAGAGGTAATGATCCAGCCAGGCGATCTCGGCTTTCACCTTGGCCATCTTGTGGGAGGGCTTCTGGAACCAGTGATCCTCGCCAGGGAACACCAGGAACTCGCAGGGGACACCAAGGCGAACCAGGGACCGATAGAGTTCGTACCCTTGGGAGGTGGGCACCCGGCGGTCCGCTCCCCCATGCGTGATCAAGGTGGGCGTTTTGATATTGCCAGCCCCGCTGATAGCGGATTCCTGCCAGTAGTTTTGGAGGTCCTCCCATGGCGCTTTTCCAAGATTGCGGACGTCGTTATTGATGAAGTTATCCGCCGTGCCAAAATACGAGAGGTCGTTCCAGATTCCCGCTCCGGAACAGGCAACGCGAAATCGGTTGGTTCGGGTAATCATATAGTTAGTCAGGAGACCGCCGTAACTGTAGCCCTTCACACCCATGCTGGTTGAGTCCGCCCAGCCTTGGGCGATGAGGAAGTCGACACCCTTCAGAATGTCCGTTGCCGGGCGCGAACCCGAGTACCCCTCGATGGCATGCAGAAATGAGTCCCCCCGACCAAAGCTCCCGCGATAGTTGGGCGCCAAAACCAAGTACCCGCTCGAAGCAAGCAAGGCTGGATAATACATATAGTCAGAAATTCCAAGGCAGTTGACCGTAACTCCCTCGGGCCATGCCAACCAAGGTCCACCATGAACTTCTACGATCAAATGAAGGTTCTTTGTCCCGCGCTTGCCCGGGGGCCAGTAAAGCACCCCCTCGATCGTATCCCCCTCCCCGTTGGCCCAACGGACCGTCTCTTCCTCTGGATGAATCATGTTCGTGAGCTTGGCATTGAAATCAGTAGCCCGACGAGCCCGTCCTAAGTCTCTTAGTCCATTGGCCAGGTAGACTTCGGGAAAGGATTTGTCAGTGACGAGAACGAAGGTGATGAGGTGCCCATTACGGGATGTCGAAAGATGGGAGACCTGGCCAGGGGGTAAGCTCAGAAGCTCAGCTTTATGGGACTTGGGATCAACCCGGTAGGCATTTACGCGGGTTGAGGCATAGGCATTCGATAGAAGCGAACCATCCGGCAGCTGATCGTAAGGGTAATAGGGATCGAAATCACCCATGAACCCAGGTGCAAGATTTTCCATACGACCATCTTCGATAGAGATGCGATAGAGGCGATCTTGCGTATTGACGCCTCGTTTCGCATCAGGCTCCCCTTCCCCGCTAGCATACAATGCGCTGCCATCGCGAGCCCATTGGAGAAATATCTCCCAGATGAAGTTATGGGTCAACTGTCTCGGTGGTTTATTCCCTTTCACGGAGAGCAAGAAGACTTCGAATTGAGCGAAGTTGTCGTAGAAAACCGCGGGCTTCGCGGGTGGCCCCGCGAGATAGGCCATCCACTTCCCGTCCGGGGAAACGGCCAGCTCGGTTATCGACTGCTCAACCGTGGTCAGGGAATCTGCGGCCTTCTTCTCAAACCCCTCAACCGCCAGATGCCAGAACCCGGTGCCCGGCTTCTCCCCGGCAAAACGCAGGGCATCCCCGTAAAGCTCCTTGACCGCCTTTTCCTCTTTTTCACCTAGGGGAGGAAGCACGGCAAAGACTATTCCGCTCCCGTCAGGCAGCCAATCGTAAGCTGAGATGCCCTCCTTGAACTTCCCGGGATCAGTCACCAGCAGGGGCTCCCCGCCCTTCATATCGAGCACAAACAGCTGGGGGGCCTCAGCCGGCTTCCGAGTCGAAAGGAAACTCAGATACCGCCCGTCCGGCGACCAGCGCAAGGCGGAGTAGTTACCCCGCTCAAAGGTCATGCGCACCCGGTCGGTCACTTCGCCCTTCGCGCTGACATCTAGGCGCCAAATGGCCATGTCCGTAGAGTCCTTCTTAAAATCATCCATCCCGACGATCAGGGCCACATGCCTCCCGTCCGGGGAGACCTTGACCTCCGGGAAATAGGCCGCCCCGAGGAACTCCTCTACGGAATAACCCCAGATTGATAAGGGAGAAAGACATGCGAGGATGACTAAAAACCTCAGGAAAAACCTCATCACATCCTCCTTTTTTGGGATGCTGGTCGGTTAGGGGTGAAAGAATTTGATAGCAGGGACCTGCCCCATTCTTCGTACCACCCTAATGTTACTGCTTTCACGCTGCCTCTGCTGTCCGAAGGGCTTCGGACGAGGGGACAGGATATAATATACCCATACTGCCTGGAACAATTCCAAGCAACCAGGTCACTATAACATAAATAAAGGTTTTTTTCAAGCTTCTTTCTAAGGTTTCTCTCGGAAATCCCCTTCCGTGCCTGTCCAATGCCACCTTTCCAAATTCTTTCCAAAACCAGCTCATTTGGACGCATTTCTGTTCATCTCAAAGCATAAAAAAGGCGAGCCGTAACTTATTGGCTCGCTTCGTATTAACATGGAATATCTAGACTTACTGAAACAGCCTCACATAGGATTATGAGTCCGCTGCCTTACCAGTTAGGACTAGCTCACCAATTAATTATCTATAGTTCCGCGTCGGCTGCGCGCGGGTGTCAGGCCGCCCAAGGAATCGAAGGACGCCAGCAAAGGCTATACCGCCCAGAGCTGGGTCGACTGCAGTTCCACGCCGATCAGGCGGCACAGCAGCTCCACGTTCGGGATCTCAGACGTCCGCACCTCGTGTTTGCGGTCGTCGCGCATCGTCACCGTGAGCCGCCCGTTGTCGACCTTGACCTCGATGATGTCGGCCCAGGCGCAGGTCTTGCCGCCCATCTCCAGGCCGTTCGCGCGGTGAACGGTCACCGGGCCAAAGGTCACGCCCTGCCCCGCGCCATAGCGCTGCGCCAGCGGCGGATACAGCAGCGCGTACACGGCCTCCTTGACCGGCTCGATCAGCTCCTCGATCTCGGCGTATCCCAAGTCATCGTCCAGGACCAGCTTCTCGCCGCTGCCCTTCAACAGGGTGAATTCGTGGCTGGTAAGGTCGCCGCCGCCCCCGGGCACGACGAAATGCAGGCGCGTCAGGATCGCCGCCACCTCCGGCCAGCGCCAGGTGTGGACCTCCTTGCCGCCCTTCTGGAAGGCCAGGCCGTCCCGGTAGAGCACCAGCTCTTTGGGTTTCGTCCCGCCCAGGGCCGCGAACAGCATCGAGCCCTTGTGGCGGTAGACCGCGGCCGCCGGGCCCAGGTCGGTCTCGGAGTCGAACTGAGCCGGCACCGGCACCGTGCCCGCCGCGCGCGGCTTGCCCCAGGCCGGAGTGGGCGCTTCCGCTGCCGGCGTGGCGCCCTGCGATTGGGCTGCCATCAGCCGCGTCCAGGCCGCGACCGAACCGGCGTCTCCCATCGCCGTGGTGGCGGCCTGCGATCGGGCTTCCCTCTGCCGCTCCTGTTCCTCGGGATTGCTGTCCGGCACCCCGTGGCGGCCCTCAACGGACACCTGGGCGTGGTCCTGCGGGTCGTAGCGCACATCCAGCACCGTCCCCGGCTGGTATTTGTCGACGGCGACCAGCCCGACGAGAGTCTTCGTCCCGGCGTTAAAGGGGGCCTCCCCGTCCGGCCGGACTTCAACCGTGAACGCCATCAGCACCCCTCTGCCTTCCACGGTGTTCCTGAAAATGCCTGTCGTTTGCTCAGTGAGGATCTTGGCCGTCGCCGGCCGGCCATCGCCGTGCAGCCGTTTTTCGCGCTCTACCGTCTCTTGGATGAGTCTCTCGGCTTCGATCTCTTTTTCGACCGAAGCAGCCGCAGCGGAGGCCGTGGACTTGACCACCGTGGCCCCGCAGTAGGTGCAGACTCCCTCGGCCTGGCCCTCGCTGAACTGGAGGGCCGCTCCGCACCTCGGGCACACCTGGGCTTCAACCGCCACGACCCGGACCTTCCGTCGCCTGTCGCGCGACCGCCAGACGGCCTCTCCGCACAGACCGGCATTCCGGCGTTGCAGACGCAGGCTGGCAAAACGCTGCGGGGCGAAGGCGGCTCATCCCGCAGTATGGGCCTTCGCCATATGGCTCTTGGTAGCTCACTTGGCGAACGAGCCTCGGGGCGCCGGCAAGCATGACATCATCGTTGGGTTTCTGAACGGACTTGCCATACGCCTGTGCCTGCGCGTCTTCGGTTTTTCGGGCGGCCTGACAACGAGTGATAACGTTCCTTTCCGGGGTCCGTTTCCAAAAAGCCTCCGCTCCTTGCACGCTCAAACAGCGTTTATAAAAAGACGTTAACAAAATTAATTGTACTATTAAGATTAGCCTTCGTTCAACTCCTAAACGCAAACAGGATGCACCTCTTCCCGACCTTCCAGAATGTCACGTTATTCTGTGCACCCAAGGATAAGAAAGGAGGAATTTCCTCTTACTTTGATGTTTAAGCAGAACCCGTCAGTGCCTTCTTTACTGGAACGGATAGCTCACGATGGGAGGCTGCCGGTAGTTGCCAGAAACCTTCTTGATATCCACATCGGGCAGGATGAACGCGGGGGCCAGGATCGTGGCGAAAGGACCTGAGCTTTGGAGCGGATAGTTGTAGACCCACTCCTCGTCCCCGGCGGCAACGATGTTCCGGAACGCCCGGACATTCAAGGTCCCGAAATCCGCACCCCGAACGAGTTCTTCTTTTCCATCCGGGTAAATCCGATAGGCGAGGACAGGCCGGTTCAACCTCAATTCCTCGCCCCTGAAGCTGTACCGGCTTAAGCCGCCCTCGTCAAGGGGGACAAGAGCGCGGACGATAAATCCATAGTCCAGGCCGTCCTCCTTGACTCTCTCGATCAAGGCCTTTTTAAGCTTCGGGTAAGACGTCTTTGTATTGGAAAGGAAAAAGATCACGCTGGGAGATACGGAGCCGCCGCGGAAATGGCCGTTGGACCGGCCGAACCCCTTGACCGGCGAGCGCGAGACCAGGACGTTCTTCAGGATGCCGTTTTCAACGAGGCTCACCTCCCGGGCCCTCACCCCCTCGTCGTCGATGTTATAGGAGCCGAAGAGCGGAATCCCCTTATAGGTCCGGAGGGCCGGGGAAGCCTTGACCGACCATGATTTCGCCAGGACTTTGCGGTTCACCTTGCTCAGAAGGGAATTCCCGGAGGGAGAGGCATGCATACTGAATTGGATGTTCCCCGTCTCCTCGGCGCGATTCGCCAAGAGACCGGGCACGAACCCCTGGGCGAATATCTCGGCCGCGGCTTCCTTTTCGAACAGGACCGGGCCGTCGTAATCCTCAATCAAAGGGGCTTTCCGCAGCGCCGTCAACTCGGAGACGATCTGGTTGATGTCTTTCGCCAGGTCTTGCGGGCTGGGGACATCCGCGGGCCCTGAAAAGACGTAGTTCCGGTAGGTCTTCAGGGGCATGCCATCGTCCGCCTGCGTCTCGGCGTTGATCGTCAGGGTCGATCGGACCCGGGGTTCGACGCTCTCGACGCCTTCGCTGGTGATGAAGTAGACGTCCTCGTTATGGACCTCGAGTTCGATCTCGGATTTCTGGATCTGGCTGAAGCGGAGAAAGAGTTTGGACGCTTCTTCGATCCGGTTCACCAGCTCGCTCCGCGGGACCTTGACCCGGGCTTCCGGCTGGAGATGGATGACCTTCTCCCCCGGGGTGAAGTCCGGAAGCGAGTCCGCTCGGATGGAATTCTGAAGTGCCGCCTTTTTCCTGGCAAGCGTCTCCAGGGCGGATTTGTAGGCTTGATCCGTGGCCAGCCAGATCGAACGGCGGATCCCGCTATAATCGTCATCCAGGGGGAACCCTCCGCCGCCATAGGAGTACATGGGGCCGCCGCTCCAATCGAACCAGCTTGAGAAATGGGAATTATCGAAGGCATAATCCCCCACCCGCAGGTCGACGGTCAGATAACGATCCGTGCTCTCCCTGTTCCTCGTGATGGCCCCCGAGGTTGCCGATATCTCCAGAGAATATCCCTCTTTGACCTGGTAGGATAAATAATAGGGGGCCGATTGCTGCTCGAGCCGCAGCTGGGCCATCGACCGGGCCAGTTCATCCTTCATGCCGTTCAGGATTACGGCGTTCTGGGCCCGCGCCGCCAATCCTCCCAGGAGGATCCCGAGCAGAACGGTGAGGGCCATCTTTTTCATGGGCCTCCCCTTTCCCTCGACAGTTTGTTTGGTCCCGGCGGCGGGAGGATCGGAGGACGCTCCTGGGATTTGGCTTTCTTCTGAACCTCGATCTGTGAGACCAGGACCGATGGCGACACAGCCCCGACCGGGACCCCGCCGCTTTCAGCCCCGCACATGCCGTTGAAGACTTCGCGGTCCGAGCCGGTGGCGACGATCTTGCTGAACACGGTCAACGGGGTGCCGATGAGGTCGACGCCCCGGACGAGCTCATCGGGCCGCCCGTCCGCATAGATCTTGTAAACGAGCAGGGGAAGGACCGTAAAGGCATTGGGCATCTCCCGGCCGGTCATGGTGAACCCCCCCTCGATCTCCTCAAAAAGAAGCCCGAAGGGTTTGTGCTGTCGCCGGCATTCCGCGACCAGTTGTTCGCGAAGCTTGGCCCCTGAGAGCTCCTTCCTCGAGACGACGATCAGGTTCGACTGGCGGGCGACCGGAGAGTATCCCGGCTGGCACCTTCCATGGCCGTTGGACCGGGGAAACCCCGCGATTGGAGACCGCCCCATCAAGAAACTTTTCAAGACGCCGTCCTGGATGGCGACGACCTTCTCGGCCCGGGTCCCCTCGTCATCGAAAGGGTAATACCCCGAAAGGACGAGGCCCCGGTATTCCCGCAGGGTGGGATCGAAGACAACGGAAATGAAATCGGGAAGGATTTTTTCCCCGACCTTCTTCTTGAACGTCTGCCCCTCCTCCTCGCTCTTTTGCCGGTGGCCCTCCAGACGGTGGCCGAGGATTTCATGGAAAAAGACCCCGCTGGACCGGCCGGAGAGGATGGCCGGCCCGGTATAGGGCTCGACCAGGGGTGCCGAGCGGAGCCGGTCCAGGGTCGCGATCAGTTCGGCGACATCGGCCAGGATCTTCTCCTCGGGGGGGAAATCCGCTTCCCGATACCCGAAGTAGCTCAAAAAGAGCGGGAGCTCCATGCCGTCTTCGGCTTTCGCCACCGCGTAGATCGAGAGGCGCATGTAGTTGACCGGCGCCAGGACGGCCGACCCTTCGGTATCCACGAAATATTTGTTCCGGACTTCGTTCTCAAAGGAGGCGCTCCCGTAAAGGATATGGGGGTTGGCTTTGAACGGCTCGGAGAGCCTCCTGGCCCGGGCGGCCCAGCGCTCAAGATCGACGGTGACCGCAAGCGGCCCGGAAACCGAGACGTTCGGCTCGGACTTCGAAAAATCGCTGGAGGTATCCTCCTCGGCCACTTTCACATTCCGATCGGTCTTGATCTGGGTGTACTTTTCGACGGCCTCTTTGTAAGCCCGGTCGGTCCCCAGCCAGAGGAGGGCCTTGAGTCCCTGGGGAGATTCGTGGAGCGGCGCACCGGTACTATACCCCCCACCTCGGCTAAAGGCCTCTCCGCGCAATTCGTGGGAGTTGTCCAGGTGATAGGATCCGACCCGCACATCAATCCTCAGCAGGGCCGTGGAATCCTCAGACCTGTCGGTCAGGGCCCCGAAGGAAGCCGCCACCCGTTGAGTCCAGGTCCGATCGATGGAAAAGCTGATGTAGTAAGGCGGCGTCGGCTCTTTTTGCAAAGCCTCGAAGTTCCTGCCGAGCTCGCTCTTCATGACCGCGAGATCCGCCGGAAGGCTTCCAGCCTGTCCGGAAAAGGACTGACCGCAAGCCCAGAACAAGGTCAGAGCCAGAGAAGCGAATGTCGCCCTTTTACGGGACAAGAGTCCTCCTGGAATGCAGACGCTCTTCAAATCCATGTTTCAATTTTAAGGGTATCGATTTAAGTGTAATGCAACCAGTGAGGCGAAGTCAAGAGGCGGAGAGCACGGAGCTGGGACGCTCTTGGGGACGCCTGGGCCAGACCTGCGTAAAGTTGCAGCAGTTGGAATCAGACAAGATGAAGCGGGACTTTTAATCTGCCCCATCCTTTGTACCACCCGGGATATCCCTGTCCTTATCTGCTTCGGCTGACTAGTGGATGAAGCGGAGCAGGGCCGTGGCGCCTAAAAACCCCTTGAAAAACCAGGGATTTTACGTTACACTTTTGGATGAACGGGCTTTCCCGGCGTCCGAAAAGCAGAGCTCTAATCCTAATATGAATCCTGGCTTCTATCCCAACGCAAGACCTTACACCCGATGGTGGTGGTTCTCGGGCCTCATCCGGGAGGAGGATGTCTGTGCCCAACTCGATTGGCTGAAGGCGAACGGCTTCGGCGGGGTCGAGATTGCCTGGATCTATCCTCTGCCGGGGTCGGAGCCGGGACCGAGGTGGCTTTCCGAGGAGTGGTCGCGGATCGCGGCTTACGCCAAGGGGTATGCGCAGAAGATCGGCCTGGGCTGCGACTTCACCTTCGGGACCCTGTGGCCGTTCGGCGGGTCCATCGTGGAGGAACGGGACGCTTCGAGGACCTTCCAGGGCCTCTCCCCGCAGCGGCTCGGCCGATCCTGGGAGGAGCGGGATTCCCCTCCTGGCTTCATCCTCAACCACCTGGACCGACGGGCCCTGGGGCGATACTCGAAGAAGATGGGATCCGGGCTTGCCGAAGCCCTGAGGGGAGCTCCCTCGGCCCTGTTCTGCGACTCCTGGGAGGTGGACCCCGAGGGGCTGTGGACCGGGGGCTTCGACGAGGCCTTCCTCCGGAGGTTCGGTTATGACCTGCGCCCCCACATAGCTTCCCTGGACGACCATCCCGAGGTGCGGTACGATTACCGCGCGCTGCTCTCGGAGTTCGTGCTCAACGAGTTCTATGTCCCGTATACGGAAGAATGCCACCGCCTGGGAGCCCTTTCCAGGGTGCAGTGCCACGGCGCGCCCACGGACCTCCTGGCGGCCTACGCAGCGGCGGACGTCCCGGAGAGCGAGGCCATCCTGTTCGATCCCCATTTCTCGCAGCTCGCGGCCTCGGCAGCCGCGCTGGCCGGCAAGGCCGTCGTGTCCGCGGAAACGTTCACCTGCCTCTACGGCTGGAAGCCCAGGCCGGGCCCGGGCCCCCATCAGGGGGAGGAACTGACCGCGGACCTGAAGCTCCTGGCCGACGGGCTGTTCGCCAACGGGGTCAATTTCATCCTCTGGCACGGGATGCCTTATAATCCACCGGGCGGTGGCAACCGGTTCTACGCCTCGGTGCACGTGGGACCGGACAGCGGCTTCGCCGATGAGCTCCCGGCTTTCAATGCCTACCTGGAACAGGTGAGCGGAATCCTCAGGCGGGGCCGGACCCATTCCGGGGCGGCGGTCTATCTCCCCCTGGAAGACAACCGGATGAGGCACGAGCTCCCTCCCGAAGACCGGCGGCCCAGCGCGAGATTCCACTGGGAGCTGCAGCACCAGAGGTTCCCGGAGGAGGTTATTGGGCACCGGCCCCTCTGGGTCTCGGCCCATTTCCTGAAAGATGCCGAAGTTCGGGAAGGAAGGCTGGCTATAGGAGAGGCGGAGTTCGGCTTTCTCTACGTGGATGTCGAATGGCTGGAGGAAGGGGCCTTGCGGGACATCCTGAGGCTGGCAGGCAAGGGACTTCCGGTCTGCTTGAAAAGGAAGCCCGCCCAGCCCGGGCGTATTAAGAGCAAAAGCTTTTCCAAAGACCTGGAGAAGCTGTTTTCCCTCGAGAACGTCGGGGGCGACCTCCGGCGGATCGCACCGAACCCTCCCCTTCTCGATGGAAAAGACCTCCCGGAATTCTGGTGCCGGGAAGATGGGGATGATGCCACTCTCTTTTTCGCCCATCCCCTGTCCAGAACCTTAAGGTATCCGATGCGCTACGGGCAGTCCCATTGCCAAGAGACCATGGTGCGGCCGGTCAGGATCCGTTGGCGCGGCCTCTCCAGGGAGATCGGACTCCGGTTCGAACCCTATCAGTCCCTGCTTGTCATGATCAACCCGGGCGGGGAGATCGGCTTCGAGGGCATCCGCTTCATTCCCAAGCCGGTAAGCAGGTAAAATTGGGCGAGCGCTATCTGGCCTTCGATCTGGGAGCGGAGAGCGGCCGGGCCATCCTGGGGGACCTGGAGGAGGACGGGCGCCTCGGGATCGCCGAGATCCATCGTTTTCCCAACAGCCCAATCAACGTCCAAGGCCATCTGCACTGGGATGCCCCTGCTCTTTACGAGGAGATGCTTCGGGCCATGAGCCTCTGCGCCCGGGACCATACCGCCTCGCCTACCAGCATCGGGGTGGACACCTGGGGAGTTGACTTCGCCCTGCTCGACCGCCAGGGGAAACTCACCGGCCTCCCCTTTTCCTATCGGGATCCGCGGACACGCGGGGCCATGGAGTCGTTCTGGACCCTCCTCTCCAGGGAACGGCTCTACGAGCTCACGGGCATCCAGTTCCTTCCCATGAACTCGCTCTACCAGCTCCATGCCATGGTGCGCGATCGGAGCCCCCAGCTGGAGGCCGCCGCGGACCTGCTCTTCATGCCCGATCTGTTCAACTACTGGCTTTCGGGGGTCAAGAAGACGGAGTTCACGTTCGCCACCACCTCCCAGCTTTACAATCCCAGGGCCGGGGACTGGGAGCCCGAGATCTTCGACCGCCTCGGCGCATCCAGGGGCCTCATGCAGGAGGTCGTTCCGCCCGGAACGGTCCTCGGTGAGATCGCGGAATCCGTGAGCGGCCGGACCGGACTGGGACGCGTCCCTCTCGTGGCGGTCGCTTCCCACGATACGGGCTCCGCCGTGGCGGCCCTTCCGGCCCGGGGAAGCGATTTCGCCTACATCAGCTCCGGGACATGGTCTCTCGCGGGGATCGAGTCCCGGACGCCGATCCTCACCGCAGGAGCCCTCCAGGCCAATGCCACCAACGAGGGGGGCGTCTGCGGGACCTTTCGCGTGCTCAAGAACATCACCGGGCTCTGGCTCCTGCAGGAGTGCCGTAAGTCCTGGGCCAAGACCCGGGTTTATTCCTACGATGAGCTGGCTCGGTTGGCGGAGGGCGCCGGGGCCTTCGTGTCCCTCCTCGATCCGGACCACCCGGAATTCCTGAATCCTCCGGACATGCCCAGGGCCATCCAGGGGTTCTGTCAGGGGACGGGGCAGCCGGTGCCCGGGGAAACAGGGGCCTTCGTGCGGGCGATCCTCGAAAGTCTGGCCCTGGCTTATCGGCACGCCCTCGCCCAATTGAAGGAACTCAGCGGACAGGCCATGGGCAGGGTGCATGTCATCGGCGGGGGCTCGCGGAACCGCCTGCTGTGCCAGTTCACTGCGGACGCCACCGGCCTTCCCGTGGTCGCCGGGCCGGTCGAGGCGACCGCCATCGGCAACCTCCTCATCCAGGCCATGGCCCTGGGCAGGATCAAGGACCTCGAGGAGATGAGGAAAATTGTACGGGACTCCTTCGCGCTGGCCCTCTACGAGCCTCACCCTTCCCCGGACTGGGATGCGGCCTACGACCGCTTCCTCCAATTAAAACAGGCGCAAGAACTCCACTAAGGAGGCCCTATTGAAACCAAACATTGAAAGTGCCTATCAGTCAGCCCGGGAGGCTTACGCCAGCCTGGGCGTGGATACGGACGCGGCCCTGAAGAGGCTTCAGGAAAAGAAGATCTCCCTGCCCTGCTGGCAGGGGGATGATGTGAGGGGATTCGAGACCCCGGATGCGGTTCTGTCCGGTGGGGGAATCCAGGCTACGGGCAACTACCCTGGCCGGGCGCGCTCCGTCGAAGAGCTCCGCAAGGACATGGAGAAGGCCTTCTCGCTGATCCCAGGCAAGCATCGGGCCAACCTCCATGCCATCTACGGGGAGTTCGGCGGCCAGCGCGTGAAACGCGACCGGATCGAGCCCCGGCATTTCTCCGGATGGGTCCAGTGGGCAAAGGAAAGGGGGCTCGGCCTCGATTTCAATGCCACGCTTTTCTCCCATCCCAGGGCCGCGTCCGGGTTCACGCTGAGCAGCAAGGACCCGGGGATCCGAAGCTTCTGGGTGGAGCATGTGAAGCGCTGCCGCACGATCGGCGCGGACATGGGCCGGGAGCTCTCCAGCCCCTGCCTGCACAACCTCTGGGTCCCGGACGGGATGAAGGACGCCTGCGTGGACCGGGGCGGTTACCGGAACCTGTTGAAGCGGTCCCTGGACGACATCTACGCAGCACCCTGCGATCCCCGTCACCTGAAGGACTCCCTGGAGTCCAAGCTGTTCGGCATCGGAAGCGAATCCTTTGTGGTCGGCTCGCACGAATTCTACATGGGCTATGCCCTCTCCCGCCCCGTGATATTGTGCCTCGACCTGGGCCATTTCCATCCCACGGAATCCGTGGCCGACAAGATTTCCTCCCTCCTGACCTTCGTTCCGGAGATCCTTCTCCACATCAGCCGGGGGGTGAGGTGGGACAGCGACCACGTGGCGGTCCTGGACGACGCCCTGCGCGAGGTCGCCCTCGAAATCGTGCGCCTGGGTGCCTTGGACCGGGTGCACATCGCCCTGGACTTCTTCGACGCCTCCCTCAACCGCATCGGGGCCTGGGTCGCCGGGGCCAGGGCTACCCTCAAGGCCATGCTTTATGCCCTTCTCGAGCCGACCCCGAAGCTCGTCGAGTTGGAGAGCGCCGGAGACTATTTCGGCCGCCTGGCCCTCCTCGAGGAATTGAAAACCATGCCCTTCGGCGCGGTCTGGGATCGCCTTTGCCTGAGCAACGGGGTCCCCGGCGGAGAGGCCTGGATCGCGGAGGTCTCCCGGTACGAAAACGAGGTGTTGAGCAAAAGGGTCTGAGGCCCGACGGAACCTTTTGGCCGGGAAAAAGCGCTCATCTTCCCTAAGATGAGCGCTTTCTTTTCCGGCTCCTCCGCATTCTTCAGCTGCAGAGGGAGGGTTACCGAGAGGGAAAGAAAATCCCCTACCTCTCTCCTTGAGATTGATCTTGAGTCCAGGTCAGCCCAGGTTCGTTCTCAACTGATCGAAAAATCGCCTGGCCTCCTCATGGTCCTTACCGCGTATCACATGTTTCAGGAATTCCAAGCGGGCGGTGATTTTTTCCAACTGCCTCAGGGACTGGGGATTGAACAGGATCTCGGCCAGGAGGATGTCGCTTTCCGACAGCAGCCCGCGGGCGATCTGCCGGTGCCTGGCGAAGGTGGTCCCCGGGACCGCGGTGCTGGAAACGCACGCCGCGAACACCAAGGAGGATACGAACGGCGTGGTCAGGGAGTAGGCCATCATTTCGTCGTGCTCCTGGAAGCTGTAACGGAAAACGGTTACCCCCAGCCTCAGGAAGAGCTGCTCGAAGAACGCGGCCCCCTCGGGGTCGCTCTCCTTGATGATCACCGCATTCTGCTCCGTGAGCGAGGCCAGGTCCGCAAAGGTCGGGCCGAACATCGGGTGCACCGAGGCGAACCGGAACCCGCAGCGCGCATAGTAGCCGGGGATGTCCCCCTTGATCGAAGCTACATCCGCTAATAGGCATTCCCTGGTTAGATAGGACGCCGACGCTACGTACGCATTCACGGTGTTCTCAGGGCTCACGGCATTGATCAGGATCTGCGGGGAGAAGGCCTCAAACTCCGAAACCTGTTTCAGTCCCTTCACTCCTCCCACCCCCTGAACTTTGACCGGGTCGCGGTCATAGACTGCCACCTCATGGTCTGCGCAAAGCACTTCCGCCAACCAGGCCCCCATCTTCCCGGCCCCGAGGATTCCAACCCTCATGATCCTGCCTCCTTGTAGCATCCTATGAATTTAAACGTCAGCGTCTGTTTCTCGACCCTCCCGAGGGCTTCCCCGACCTTGGGGTCGCGGTCCGAGCCCAGAAAATCGAGCAGAAAGGCGTACTGCCCCGGGTCCTTCCGGATCGGCCTGGATTCGATGCGGGTCAGGTTGATTCCCGCCTCGGAGAAGATCCTAAGCACGTCGTAAAGCGCTCCCGCCCTGTGCTTGGTTGAGAAAACTACCGAGCATTTGTTCCCTTCCTTCTGAGTCCTCTCCCGAGAGAGGACGATGAACCGGGTGGAATTGGACTCGTGATCCTCGATTGCTTCCTTGACCACCTCCAGACGGTAGATTTCGGCGCACAGGTCGCTCGCAATGGCTGCGGCCCCTTTCAGCCTCTCGCGGGTCAGCATCATCGCTGCCCCGGCGGTATCGTAGAACGGCCGGGGCTCTAACTTGTTCCGGGACAGGAACCCGCGGCATTGGGCCAGGGCTTGGGGATGGGAATAGGCCGCCCGCAGCTCCCTGATATCCGTGCCCGGCAGCGCCAGCAGGGCGTGATGGACCGGAACCCTGATCTCGCCCGCGATCTTGAGCTCACCCTCCACGAGCAGGTCGTTCACCGCGGTCACGGCCCCCTCCAGAGAGTTCTCCACCGGCACGACCCCCAGGTCCAGCTCCCCCCGCTGGACGCCCTCGAACACCTCTGCGAATTCCGCACAGGGGATGGGGATCCAGGCGGGATCCAGGCTCCGGATCGCCACCTCGCTGTGCGCGCCGTGCTCCCCCTGGAACCCGACCAGGGACAGGTCTTGCTCCTGGAGTTTCCTCGCCTCCCCCACCACAGACTGGAAAATCCCCTCCGTGAAGTCGGGCCTGAGCAGGCCGCGGGACTGATTTCGGATGCCTTCGATCACGGCCCGCTCCCTTGGGGGGTCCGCCGGGTCGGCTTTGAACTTCCCGGTCCGCAGCGCCATCTCCATGCGCCGGGAAAGGAGTTTGAGGATCTCGGAATCCGCCCGATCGATCTCCCCGCGCAGCTCGGCGAGGTTCATCTTAGCCCCTCCACACTCTGGAGATCCGCTGCTCCTGTAGCATCAGGTCGGCCAGGACCATGGCCGTGACCGCCTCCAGGACCACGGGCACGCGCAGCGCGATGCAGGCGTCGTGCCGTCCCTCCACCCTGACCTCAGCCTGGCTCCCGGTCTTGAGGTTCACGGTTTTCTGAGGCTTTTGAATGCTGGAAGTGGGCTTCACCGCGACCCGGAAGACCAGCTCGTTGCCGTTGGTGATCCCCCCGTTGATCCCCCCGGCGTGGTTGGTCTTCGTCATGCCCTCCGGGGTCAGGATCTCGTCGTTCGATACGCTCCCCCGCATCCGGCTTGCGGCGAAGCCGTCCCCGAACTCGATCCCCTTGACCGCCGGGATGGCGAAGGCGGCATGGCTGAGCAGCGACTCCGCCGAATCGAAGAACGGCTCCCCCAACCCGGAAGGCAGGCCCCTGGCCCTGCATTCCACGATCCCGCCCACTGAATCGCCACGTCCCAAAGCCGAGACGACGGCCTTCTCGATGTCTTTGCACCCACCCGCTTCGGTGAGCCTGGCCTGAATGGACACCCCCTTGAGGAGCTTCTTCGCGATCACGCCTGCGGCCACGAGCCCTGCGGTCAGCCTTCCCGAGAAGTGTCCGCCTCCCCGGAAGTCCTGGAACCCCCCGAATTTTTGCCTCGCGACCAGGTCCGCATGTCCCGGGCGCGGGGTATCCAGGAGCTTCTCGTAGGACCTGGAATCAACGTCTTTGTTCTCGAAAAGAATGAGGATCGGCGCTCCGGTGGTCTTGCCTTTGAAAACCCCGCTTTTGAGCAGGGACAGGTCGGCCTCCTTTCGGGTTGTCGTGCCCCGCGCTCCCCCCCGACGCCGGAGGAGGTCTTGCCGGAAGTCTTCCGCGCAGAGCGGCACCCCGGCAGGAGTGCCGTCAACGAGCACGCCGACCACCTCGCCATGAGACTCCCCCAAGATGCAGGTTCGATACACCCTCCCAAAGGTATTCATCGGCCCTTTCTCCACAAGGCTTCCAGGTCATCAAAGAACTTCGGATAGGATTTCCCTATGCAGGTCCAGTCCCGTATGCCTACCCCTTTCTCCGAATCAAGCCCGGCCACGGCGCAGGCCATGGCGATGCGGTGGTCGTGATGGGAGAACACGTCTCCTCCCTTCAGGCGGCCTCCCCTCACCTCCATCGTTCCGCCTTGAACCTGGATACGGGCCCCCATCTTTCCCAACTCACTAACCAGGGCCAGGGCTCTGTCGCTTTCCTTATGCCTCAGCCTTTCGGCTCCCTGAATGACGCTCTTCCCCTCGCAGTGGCAGGCCAGCGCCGCGAGCGGGGGAAACAGGTCCGGGCAGTCCGTGGCATCGAATTCGAAGGCTTTCAATCGGCTTCGCTCGACGGTAACCGAGTTCCCATCTGAACTGATCCTGGCGCCAGCCTGCTCAAGCGCCTCCAAGACGGCACGGTCAGCTTGCAGGGACTTCTCACTCAGCCCCCTCGCCTTTACCCGCCCGGCAATCGCCCCGGCCACAAGCAGGAACGCTCCCCCGGACCAATCCCCTTCCACCCGATAGGTCCTGGGATGGTAGGCCTGCTTTCCCGTGATCTCGAACCTCCTCAAGTTCTCATCGTGACGAATAATGATTCCAAACTCTTTCAAAAGCGAAAGGGTCATCCTGAGATAGGGTTTGCTCTTCAAGTGGGAAACGGTCAGCACCGAATCTTGCGGGCACAACGGAAGCGCCATCAGAAACCCGCTGGCGACCTGCGAACTCATCGAACCGTCCAGGCTTACCTTCCCGCCCCGAATCGACCCTCGCACCGCGATGGGAGGGAAGCCATAGTGGGTCTGGCAGTTCGCGCCCAGCGCCCTTAAAGGCTCCTCCAAAGCAGCCATCGGCCGGGAGCCGAGCGAGCCGGCAGCCGTCAGGGTGAACGGGCGTTCGAACAAAGCGGCGATGGGTGTAAAAAGGCGCATGCAGAGTCCGGATTCGCCGCACGCCAGCCGATGGCCCCTCGGCCGGCCGCCCCCCTCGATCCACACTTTCCTGGGTTCTCTTTTCACCTCTGCGCCCAGCCCTTCTGCAATGCTCAGGGCGGCGAGGGCGTCCTCGCAGAACGAAGGGTTCAGGAGGACCGTTGGGCCGTGCGCCAGCGCAGCCGCAGCCACGGCGCGTTGCATCATGCTCTTGGAGGGCGGGGCAGTGACGTTCCCCTCTAGGCTCGACGGCTCGACTCTTTTCATCAGGGATGCCTTGTTAGGTTTTTAACGATGCTCTTGACTTTAAATCCTTAATTGCGCGGAACCTCATCTAACTTTCACTCTTCTCGTACAAAGCCTTACGCATGGGTACGAGGGGCGCTTTCCTCCGGGTGAAGATTTCAAATGCTCTGGCCCCCTGGAAGAGCAGCCATTCCCTGCCGTCGATGACCCTGCACCCCTTTTGCTGCGCATCCCTCCTCAGGGCCGTTTGGGCTGTATAGTTAGCCTCTAAAATGGTCATGGTTCTCTTCAGGAGGCTTCGCGGTACGATCCGTTCCGTGGTGCCCACCGCCGAAACCACGATCTCGGCATCCTTAAAGGCACCCTTCAATTCTTCAGGCCGGAGCGTGCAATGCCCGCAGCCCAGGGATTCGGCAATCTTCCAGGCCTTTTGCGCCGTTCGGTTTGCTACCACGACCCTCGCGCCTTCGGAAACCAAGGCGTGCGCAGCAGCCTTGGCGGCACCCCCTCCGCCCAGTACAATAGCCCTCTTCCCTTTCAAGGATACGCCGTTCGAACGCAGTGCCTGGGCGACTCCATACCCATCCGTATTGAAACCATAGGTCTTTTCATCCCTGAACACCACCGTGTTCACCGCGCCCAGCGTTTTCGCCGGCCCCTCCAGCTCATCGCAGTGTCGTGCGAAATCCTCCTTGAAGGGAGAGGTGACATTCAACCCCCTGACGCCACGAGACCGGGCCTTCTCGAGGGCCTCTTCGGAGCTTCTAGCAGCCAGCCTTACATACCTCGCAGGCATACGCAAGGCCCTGAACGCCGCATTGTGCATGGCCGGACTCCTGCTGTAGACAACGGGTTTGCCCACCACCGCGTAGAGGGCAGGCCCCTCGTCCGTTAGCTTTCGGCCGCCCTTCACTTAATTCAGTCCTGCGACGAATTGATGCAATGAGTTTATTCGCTTCATCAGTTTCTCAAATTGCTGGGGAGTGAGAGCCTGGTCCTTGTCGCTCAGCGCCTCTGGAGGATTATGGTGGACCTCGATGATCAGGCCGTCTGCACCGCAGGCGACCGCGGCCAGGGCCATGGGTGGGATCAGGCTGAGCCTTCCGGTGCCATGCGAAGGATCCACGATTACCGGTAGGTGCGTCAGCTCCTTGGCCGCCGGGACCGCGGAGAGGTCCAGCGTATTCCTCGTGTACGTCTCGAAGGTCCTGATCCCTCGTTCACAGAGGATGACATTGGGGTTGCCCTCCTTGAGGATGTACTCCGCGCAGCTCAGCCACTCCTCCAGAGTGGAGTTCATCCCCCGCTTGAGCAGAACCGGCTTGGCGGCCTTGCCCACCTCCTTGAGCAGGGAGAAGTTCTGCATGTTCCGGGCCCCGACCTGGAGCACGTCCGCGTACTCGCACACCCAGGAGACATCCCGGGTATCCATCACCTCGGTTACGATCTGCAGCCCGGTCTCCTTCTTAGCTTTCTCCAGGATCTTGAGCCCTTTGAGACCCAACCCCTGGAAGGCATAGGGGGACGTCCTGGGCTTGAAGACCCCGCCGCGAAGCATCTGGGCACCAGCCGCCTTCACGGCGTGTGCGATTTCAAGAGTTTGCTCCTCGCTTTCCACGCTGCACGGCCCAGCGATGGTCACAAACGTCCCTCCCCCGATTCGAGTCCCGTCGACCCGAATCACGGTCGCTTCGGGTTTGAAATACCGGGACGCTAAGGGATAGGGCTTCGAGTCCATAACAATCTGCTCTACCCCGGGATGGCTGGAAAGCAGGCTACGGGCTTCTTCGACCCCATCCCCGTGGATTCCGATGATGGTCCGCTCCTCCCTTTTAGAGAGGTGTGACCTCAGGCCTTCCTTTTCCAGGCATCGAATGACTCCGGATATTTCTGCCAGGGTGGCATTTGGACGCATGGTAACGATCATGGTTTACACTCCTCTTTAGCCTGGTTCAACGTCTCTTTTAGCCCTTTCAAAAAAAGCCCGGCCTTCTTTGTTCCTCCTCCGCTTTCCTCTAATCGCTCCAAAAGAGCGGATCCTACAATAACCCCATCCACCCAAGGGCTCAGTTGGGCTACCTGCAAGGGGTGAGAGACTCCAAATCCTACATAGAGGGGCTTGGAGCATAAGGGACGGATCATTTTAAGATACTCGAGGGTTTCGGCCGGTATCTGGCTCCGGGCTCCGGTCACTCCTTTAAGGGAAACCAGGTAGACGAAGGCCTGAGACCTCCTCAGTATCCGCCGGGCTCTCTCTAAACTTGTGGCCGGGGATAGGAGATAAACGACCTCGATACCGTGGCGATTCATCACCTTCCGGACCGATTCACCCTCTTCCAGGGGGAGGTCCGGAAACAGGATTCCGCGGAAATTGAGCTTAGCCAACCCGGAAGCCGCCTTTTCCAGTCCATGCCGCAGGACGGGATTGAGATAGCTCATCAGCATCAGGGGCTTTCGGCTTCGGGATACCACCGGGGCCAGGAACTTGCAAAAAGTTTCGAACTCCAACCCGTGCTCCAAAACCCTCTGGTAGGCCCTTTGGATGGTCGTTCCGTCCGCCAGAGGATCCGAGAAGGGAAAGCCGATTTCCACGAGGTCCGAGGCTTCCAGAACGCTGGAAAGGTTTTTTTGAAAGATTTTCACCGAGGGGTAGCCTGCGACCAGGTAGGAAACCAGGGCTTTCTCTCCTTTGGCTTTCTTCTCAAGCAGGTAGGCGCTCAGGGTTCCCGGGGTCATGAAGCGTGTTCCTCCAGGATGGTTAAATCCTTATCTCCCCGACCGGAAAGGTTAACAATCACCGTTCCCACACCGGGATCTTTCCGGATGAGCCGACGGGTGAAGGCCAGGGCATGCGCTGGTTCCAGGGCAGGCAAAATCCCTTCATAACGAGCAAGGTCATGGAAGGCTTGCAACGCTTCCCGGTCGCTTGCCGTGACATATTTCACCCTTTGGATCTCCTTGAGCCAGGCATGTTCCGGTCCCACTCCCGGATAATCTAAGCCCGCCGAGATGGAATGGGTGGGCTGGATTTGCCCCTCGTCATTTTGTAGCACGTAGGAATAGCTTCCATGCAAAATCCCCGGTTTCCCCTTCCCGAGCGAGGCGGCATTCTCCCCGGGCTGGTTTCCTTTGCCTCCGGCTTCAACCCCGAAGAGCTTCACCCCTCGGCGGGGAAGGAAGGGAGCGAACATCCCGATGGCATTGGATCCTCCTCCCACGCAGGCCACGATCGCCTCCGGCAGGCGTCCCTCTGCATCCAATATCTGGCGAAAGGTCTCCTGTCCGATGACCGATTGGAATTCGCGGACCATCCAGGGATAGGGATGAGGCCCGACCGCCGAGCCCAGGAGATAATGGGTGGTATCTACATGGGTGACCCAATCGCGGATCGCCTCATTGATCGCATCTTTCAGGGTCATCGAACCCGAGGTCACTGGGATGACCTCTGCTCCCATGAGCCGCATCCGGCTGACGTTCGGAGCTTGTCGCTCCATGTCCGATTTCCCCATAAACACGCGGCAGGACATTTTGAAGTGGGCGCAGACCGCAGCCGTCGCCACCCCGTGCTGCCCGGCACCGGTTTCGGCCACGATCCGTTTTTTCCCGGCGTGCAGGGCCAACAGGGCCTGTCCTACGCAATTATTGATTTTATGCGCCCCGGTATGGCAAAGGTCCTCCCTCTTGAGGTAGATCTTCGTGCGTTTCCTTTTCTGGCCGGAGCTCCTATAACGCTCCTCCAAGCGCGATGCCCGATAAAGGGGCGTTGGGCGGCCCCCGAAATCCCTGAGGATGGTATGGAATTGCGCCTGGAACGCCCGAGAGGCCCAACACCGGATGAATTCCTTCTCCAGCTGGATCAAGGCTTCCATCAAGGTCTCGGGGACATACCGGCCACCGAACGGGCCGAAGCGCCCTCCATTAGGCTTGCCGTGAAGGATGGTAGAGATAAACGGATTTCTCATCATCATCTAAGGCCTTGAGTCTCTAACCCGCTCGAACATTACAGTTTGGCCGTTCCCAGAGTCTTGGATCTCTCGTAGGCCGCCCAGACGGCCTTGGCGATGACCGTGCGGAGACCTCCCTGCTCCAGCTCGTACAGGGCCGCAGCCGAGGTGCCTCCGGGGGAGGTCACGTCGTTCCGCAGTTCCACAGGATGCTTCATGGTATGGGCCGCGATGCCCACGGCTCCCTGCATGGTCTTGAGCACGAGTTGATGAGCCACCCGCCGGGAGAACCCCAGGTGCACGCCAGCGTCCACCAGAGCTTCCATCAACATGAACACGTAGGTCGGGCCGGTCCCGGAGAGAGCCGTGGCCATGTCCAGGTAATCCTCATCCTTCACGTAATGCTCATCCCCCAGTGCCGCGAGGATGGTCCGGGCCTGCTGGTGGTGCCGCTCGTCCGTAGAGGGAGTGGCCGTCCAGACCGTCATCCCCTGCATGATCTGGGCCGGGATGTTGGGCATGGAGCGCACCACGAACTCCGTGCCCAGGGCTTCGCGGATGCGATCGATCTTGGCCCCGGCTACGATGGATAGGACGAGAGCCTCTTTCGACACGACCCCCTGGAGCTCGGCCAGGACCGAGGGCAGGACCTGGGGTTTGACCGAGAGGACCAGGTCGTCGGCCCATTTCGCGGCCTCGCGGTTCTCGGTCGTGGCCCGGATCCCGTAGGTCCTGGTCAACTCCTCGGCCCGCTCCGGCCGGGGCCCGGCAGCGATGATCCGTTCACGGGGAACGAGGTCTTTCTCCAGGAGCCCCTTGATCATAGCCTCGGCCATGGTCCCGCTGCCGATGAAAGAAATGGTCGTGTCTTTAAGCACTTCAGTCCTCCATTATAAGGAAGAAATTATGGGTAAAAGACTTCTCATGTCAATCGTCTCGTTTGCGTTTCTCCTCCCCAGGACAGCTTTTGACCGCACGGATAAAGGCTTTCATTCTTCTCGGGTCCTTTCTTCCCACGGAGGCTTCGATGCTTCGTGAGACATCCACGGCATAGGGCTTGACCTGTCGGACGACCCCGGCCACGGTTTCGGCATCGAGTCGTCCAGCCATAAATACCTTTTTAAGGTCCATCAGCCGGGAGGCTTTTAGAAAATCCCACCCGCGATTCGCATCCTTGGGTCGATCCAGAAGCAGCCATTCCAGAGGATAGCTCTCCAGGAATTCGAGGGAAGCCTCCTCGCTGAACTCAAATCCTTTGATCACCCGGAACTCCTTGGCCAGCGTGTGAACGTAATCCAAGTTTTCTCGCCCATGGAGCTGCACCCATCCGAGGTTTAACGCCCGAGCGATCCTTTCCACATCCTTCAAGGGATCATCTTTGAAAACGCCCACCCAGGCCGCTGGATAGGGAAATCCCTCCAGGATTCCTCGGGCCCGATCGAGCGTGACGCGGCGCGGGCTCTCCGCGAACACGAGGCCAAGGTAATCGGCTCCCAGTCGGGCAGCGCAAAGGGCGTCCTCCCGGTGGGTGATCCCGCAGATCTTTACTTTGATGGGCTCATCCATGATCTCAACAACGCTTCTGGATCCTCGGCTCTCACCAAGGCCTCCCCCACCAGGCAGGCGTCGTACCCCTTCGCTTGCAGTTCCTGAATCTCCTCCCTTGAACGCACTCCGCTCTCCGCGATCTTGAGCACCCCTGCGGGAAGGTCTCCCAGCAGGTCTTCGCTCCGGGCCCTTTCGACTTCAAACGTTTTTAAGTTCCTTCGGTTTACTCCGATGGCCCTCACCTCGGCCCGCAGGGCCCGCTGGTAATCCCGTTGGTCGTGGACCTCCGCCACGGGGGTCAGGCCGAGTTCTAAGGCCAGGGCATGCAGATCCAGGTATTGGCTGTCTCCTAAGATCGATAGGATCAAAAGCAGGGCATCGGCCCCATGATACCGGGCTTCGTAAACCTGATAGGGATCCAGGATGAAGTCCTTGCAAAGGATCGGTAACCCGGTGTTTTTCCTGACCCGCCTTAGATCCTCAAAGGAGCCCAAGAAATAAACCTCCTCGGTCAAAACCGAGATCGCCTTGGCTCCGCCGTGTTCATAGGCTCGGGCCAATTGGACGGGGTCCAGGTCCTCCTTTAGGATCCCCTTGGAGGGGGAGGCCCTTTTAATCTCCGCCACCACAGGAAGACCTCCTTTTTCACGGAGGCTGCTCTCAAAGGTGCCCTTCGGAAAATCCGGAAGCCCTTCCTTCAAAGCCGAAAGCGGCATCTCCAGTTTGGCCCGTTTAAGACGCTCGCGCTTGGCCTCGAGGATCCGCTCAAGCCAGGTGCTCACGGGGGTGTTTCTCCCTGAGTTTCTCCACCACGCCAAGGGCCTTTCCGGAATCGATGGCCTCGCGGGCCATATCGAATCCCTCCGACAGCGAGGAGGCCCGCTCGCAGGCGAAGAAGGCCAGGCCCGCATTGAGCACCACGGCATCCCGCAGCGGCCCCGGCTTCCCTTGAAGAAGGGTCATGGCCATCGCCGCATTTTGGGAAGGAACTCCTCCCTTTAGATCCGCGAGCGAACAGCGGGGGAAGCCCAGATCCTTTGGGTCAAGGTGCTCCTGCGAAATCCTGCCCTCCTCTAGTTTGAAGAGATTGAAAGGGCCTGCCGGAACGGCTTCATCCCACCCGCAGTCCGAATGTACTAGCAAAACCCGTTTGCGCTGATCCCGGGACAGCACCTCGGCGAGGAGTTGGGCTTTCTCGTAGGAATAGACCCCGATCAATTGATGCTCCGGAGCGCAGGGATTGGTGAGCGGGCCCAGGAGGTTGAAAACCGTTTTGATGCCGAGGTCCTTCCGGATCGGAGCCACGGCCTTCATCGCCGGGTGATAGAAAGGTGCGAACAGGAAGGCAAAAGAAACCGTGCCCAGTGCCTCCTCCACCTCCTCCGGGGTCCAAGTCGTCTTGATGCCAATGGCTTCCAAGAGATCTGCGCTTCCGGTCTGGCTGGAGACGGCCCGGTTCCCGTGTTTAGCGACCGGAACTCGGGCTCCGGCCAAGACGAAGGAGGCCACCGTGGAGATGTTGAAGCTCCCGCTCCCATCTCCCCCGGTCCCGCAGGTATCCATCAGGGCTTTGGATGATACGTTCGGTTTTTTCGCTTTCTTTCTCATGGCCCGGGCGAACCCCAAGATCTCCTCGGCGCTCTCCCCCTTCGCGCGCAGCGCGGACAGAAGGCCTCCCACCTGCACCGGATTTCCCTCCCCGTCCATGATTGCCAGGAGCAGATGCTCGGCCTCCTCCAGGCTCAGGGACCTCCGGTCCAAAATCTTTTCCAAAAAGGAACGCAACGTTTACCCTCTTCCCGATTCCAGAAAATTCGACAGGATCTTAAGCCCCTCCTTGGTCAGGATGGACTCGGGATGGAACTGCACCCCCTCCACCGGATAGCCCTTCATGCGCAGCCCCATGATCTCTCCATCCGAGGTGAACGCCGAGATCTCGAGGCACTTGGGAAGACCCTCTTCCAGCACCAAAAGCGAATGGTATCGCGTGGCGCTGAAGGGACTCGGCACCCCCTGATAGATCCCCTTCTGGTCGTGATAGATCATCGAGGTCTTGCCGTGCATCACCCGCGGAGCCCGAGCTACTTGACCCCCCCAGGCATGGGCCAACGTCTGATGTCCCAAGCAGACCCCTAAGATCGGGATGCGGTCGTGAAAGGCCTTCAGAATCCCCCCGGAACACCCGGCATCCTCCGGCCTTCCCGGCCCCGGGGAGATGACCAGATGGGTGGGCTTGAGCTTCTCCGCGTCCTCCACGTTCAGGCGGTCGTTTCTAACCACCCCGACCCCGGCCTTCAAGACCCTCAGGGCCTGATAGAGGTTGTACGTGAAGGAATCGTAATTATCGATCAGGAGCACCTCGGTCATCACAGCTCCTTGGCCAACTCCAGGGCGCGGAACATCCCCCGGGCCTTGTTCAGGACCTCCTCGTGCTCCCGCTCGGGCTGAGAGTCCGCCACCACACCGGCCCCGGCCTGGATGGTGTAGCGGTTCCCTGAGAACACAATGGTCCGGATCAGGATCGCGTGATCCATGGCCTGGTTGAACCCGAAATACCCGATCGAGCCGGCATAAGGCCCTCTCCGCTCCCCCTCCAGCTCCTCGATGATCTCCATGGCCCGGACCTTGGGGGCTCCGCTCACCGTCCCGGCCGGGAACGCAGCTTGGAAGACATCGAACATGTCTTTCCCCTCCGCGCGCAGCGCCCCCGTGACCGTGGAAACCAGGTGCATCACGTGGGAATAGGTCTCCACGCTCATAAAGTCCTTCACCCTTACGGTCCCCGGCTCCGCTACCCTGCCCACATCGTTCCGGGCAAGGTCTACCAACATGACATGCTCGGCCCGTTCTTTCTCGTCCCTGAGAAGGGACTCGCGGAAGGCCTCGTCTTCGGCAGGAGCCTTGCCCCTGGGGCGAGTCCCTGCGATCGGCCGCACCAGGATCTCTCCCCTATCCAGCCGGACCAGGGTCTCGGGCGAAGACCCCACGATCTCGAGGAAGCCCAAGTCCAAATAATACATATAGGGCGAGGGGTTCACCATCCGAAGCGCCCGGTAGACCTGAAAGGGATCACTGTCCGTCTCCCCCCCAAAGCGGATAGAGGGAACGATCTGATAGGCATCTCCGGCCAGGATATATTCCTTGGCCCTGGCCACCATTTCGCAGAACTCCTCTTTGGACTTGTTGGGCCGGGGAGGTGAAGTGTTCGTTGCGGGCAAACTGTCCACCTTACCGTCTTGGAGCTGACAGGTGATGTCCCGCAAATAGCTCTCTTTCTCTTCGGAAGGGCCGAGGTAAAGGATGCGCATCCGATGTTTTAGGTGGTCGAAAGCCAAGATCGCCTTGGGGATCGCGTACGCGGCCCAGGGAAACCCGAGCACGTCCTTCGCGGTGTTAGGAAGCCTTTCGATGAATCGGACCATGTCATAACTCGCGTAGCCCACTAGCCCACCTCCGAACCGGGGCATACTATCCTCTTCCCCTCTCAAAGAGAAAACCTGACCCTGTTCCCTGAAAAAGCTGCGGAGCATGGTAAAGGGATCCTGGTCCCCCAGTTCGATCCGCTCCTGGGTTCCCCCGAGATTCTTCTCGATCCGATCCTCATAAATCCGGATCGAGGCCTGCGCCTCCAACCCAAGGAACGAATAGCGGGCGGACATCTCTCCGCCTTCCACGCTCTCGAACAGAAACAACGGGTTTCGTGAGCGCAATTTAAGGAATGCGGAAACCGGGGTATCCATGTCCATTGGAATTTCAGTCTTGAGCATTTGCATTTTTCCCCTTTTACCTAAAATATAAAAATGCCGAAAGCCCGCCTGAATCGTCTCCAGGTGGGCTTTCGGCTGAGGGTATTGAGTCGCTTAGCTACTCAATGAGGCCGCAAACCCCTGGATGGGGGGATAAAACCACCAATACCCTTTCCAGGAGGTTTGCAAGCTATTCATCTTTATTTCGTTGTTTTTAGTTTTTGCTCAGAAATATTTCGTTTGAGGAGATATTATATATAAATTCCGAAACGTTTGTCAAGCCCCCTGTTATATTTTTTTCATAAGAGGACATTGTTTAACCAATACACCAAGTGGGGTAATTCTCAATTTCGGCATCCCGAATGCCGATGACGATCCCGCACAATCCGTTTAGGTTCCTCATGCCTCCTGCTCTAAACGAACCGGGATGTTCCTCGCCTTTAAAAATTCCTTGGCCTCGTGGATCGTGTGCTCCCGGAAGTGAAAGATGGACGCGGCAAGCACCGCATCCGCCTTTCCCTTCTCCAGAACCTCTGAGAGGTGTTCTAAGGTTCCCGCCCCGCCCGAAGCGATGACCGGTATTCTAAGGGCTTTGGAAACGGTCCTGGTCAGTTCGATGTCGTACCCCTTCTTGGTTCCGTCGCAGTCCATGCTCGTGAGCAGGATCTCCCCGGCCCCCAGGGCTTCCACCTTCTGAGCCCACTCTAAGGCGTCCCTCCCCGTAGGGTTCCTTCCCCCGTGGCTGTAGACTTCCCAATGGCCCTGCCCTACTCGCTGGGCGTCAATCGCCACGACCACGCACTGGCTTCCGAACCGCTCGCTCGCCTCCCGGATGAAGTTGGGGTTTTCCAGGGCCGCAGTGTTCAGGGAGACCTTGTCCGCGCCCACCTTGAGTATCTCTCTTATGTCCTCGACCGTCCGAAGTCCTCCTCCCACCGTGAACGGGATGAAGACCTCCTCCGCGGTCCGGGCCGCGATGTCCCGCATGATATTCCGGTTTCCCGAGGAGGCCGTGATGTCCAGGAAAACCAGTTCATCCGCGCCCTCGGCATCGTAGAACTTGGCCTGCTCCACCGGATCCCCGGCATCCACAAGGTTCACGAACCGGACCCCCTTGACCACCCGGCCCTCGTCCACGTCCAGGCAGGGGATGATCCGTTTGGCCAGCTTGTTCATTCTTGATACCGACCCAGGTGCACGATCCTCTGAGGAAATCCAGCCCGCCGATCCTTCTCTAACCGGTTCGCTATTTCTCGTGGCAGGAAGTTCATGCGGCGTAAACCCTTTAAGGGAGCGAAACGGAGCGCCTTGATGCACTCATCCGGCCCCCGGCGAAGGCGGCCCCTTGTTTCCCTGGCCAGGAAAATGATGTCCAGAATATGCTCATCGGGCAGGATCAGTTCTCCAATATAGACGGGGCGTTCCGCCTTGATCCTCAAACCCGTCTCCTCCAGGAGTTCCCGTTCGGCGCAGGCCTCCAGGGTCTCTCCGGGCTCCAGTCCCCCGCCCGGAAGGAACCACCAAGCCCTCCCTTTCTTCACGTGCTTCACGAGCAGGAGCTTTTCACCATCGAACACCGCCGCCGCAATCCTCACCCGGACCTGAGACGGCAAAAGTTTCAGCGCTTCCCTCAAGGTGAAGTTTCCTTCGTAAAGCGCTTTTCCAATGATCATCCCCTCCACCCCGAGGGCATTGACCTTTTTAATGTCCTTCAAGGAGGAGATTCCCCCGGAGGCGATGACCGCAAGCCCGCTTTCCTCTGCCATCTTCTTGAGCGCAGGGATGTTCGGCCCGGAGAGCATTCCGTCTCTGGCGATATCCGTGTAGATGACCCGCCGCACGCCCAAGGCCTTCATCCTCTTCGCCAGGCTCAGGGCCGTGACTTCTGTTTTCTTCTTCCATCCCCTCACGGCAACCTTCCCGCCTTTTGCATCTACCCCCAAGACGATGTGCTCCGGCCCGAACCTCTGGATAGCCTTTTGGACTAGTCCCTTATTCTCAACGGCAGCCGTTCCCAGGACGACCCTTGCTACCCCGAGGGAAACCAGCTTTGCAATTATCCCCAAATCCCTGACTCCGCCCCCGAACTCCACGGGTATGGAGACGACATCGAGGATCCGCTTTAAAACCAGGAGGTTCTCGGGCTCCCCGGAAAAAGCCCCGTCAAGGTCCACGACGTGGAGGAATTTCGCTCCCTCATTCTGCCAGCGCCGGGCCACCTCGGCCGGGTCCGTGGAGTAGACCTTGGCCCGGTCGGCCTTCCCCTGGACGAGCCGGACGCACCGGCCTCCTCTGAGGTCTATCGCCGGGATCAGGAGCATGGCATCTCCGCGAAATTCTTTAACAAGGCCAGCCCCCAGGCCTGGCTCTTCTCGGGATGGAACTGTACACCCCACACGTTGCCCTTCCCCACGGCCGCGGCGTATTCCCCTCCGTAGTCCGCGAGGGCCAGGATGCTAGCGCGGTCCTGGGGAACGACGTAATAGGAGTGCACGAAGTAGAAGAAGGCCGACTCCGGGATGGATGCGAAAAGGGGGGATGATCTCGCCTGTCTCACCTCGTTCCAGCCTATCTGGGGCACCTTGGTCACCCCCTCGAAGCGCTTGACGTTCCCCTTGAAGAGGCCGAGCCCTTTCACTCCCGGGGCCTCCTCGCTGGATTCGAACAGGAGCTGCATCCCCAGACAGATGCCCAAGAAGGGCTTTCCTTCGGCAATGGCTTTCCTGACTGGTTCCTCAAGACCGTGATCCGTGAGGTGCTCCACCGCCTTGCCGAAAGCACCCACGCCGGGCAGGACAAGCCTCTTCGCCCCTTCGATCTCATCTGGGGAGGAGGTCACTTTAGCCTCGGCTCCGACTTTGGCAAAGGCCTTCTGGACGCTGGCCAGATTGCCGATGCCATAGTCAAGGATGGCGATCAAAGCCTGCCCTTGGACGAGGGGATCCCCTTGCGCCGCCGGTCCTTCTCACAGGCCGTCCGCATCGCCATGGCGAAGGCCTTGAACAGGGCCTCGAGCTGGTGGTGACTGTTCCGGCCGTAAACGAGCTCCAGGTGAATGGCCGCCCCCAAATTGTGGGCGATGGCCTTGAAAAACTCCAGCACCATCTCGGGGTCCAGGTCCTTAATGAACCTGGGGGCCAATTTGACCGAGAACACCAGAAACGGCCTTCCCGATAGATCCAGGACGCAGCGGGCCAGGGACTCGTCCATCGGCACGAAGGCGAAGCCGTACCTTCGGATGCCCTTGCGGTCGCCAAGGGCCTTTTTCAAGGCCTGCCCCAGGGTGATGGCGATATCCTCCACGGTATGGTGCTGGTCCACGTGCAGATCCCCTTTGGCCCGGAGGTCCAGATCGATCAGGCTGTGCGCCGAGAAGAGCTCCAGCAAGTGGTCCAGGAATCCGACGCCGGTCTTGACCTTGGACTTCCCCTGTCCGTCCAGGTTCAGGGATACTGAAATTGTTGTCTCCTTGGTCTGGCGTACTATTTTCGCTTTTCGCATATAGGTTCCCCGCTTACACGCTTAAGGTTTTTCTCATTCCCTCTAAAAACGCATCGTTCTCGCTCTCCAGCCCGACGGTCACCCGCAGGCAGTTTGCTAAGAGAGGGTAATGGGATACGTCCCGGATGAGGATGCCCTGCTCCAGCAGGCCCTCAAAGACCTTGCGGGCATCCGGCACCTGGAACAGAATGAAGTTGGCCTGGGAGGGATAGGGCCGTACCCCAGGCAGTTTTCCCAATTCCTGAAAGACCCTCTCCCGCTCCCGAACGATATAACCTACTTTCTCACCAACCCAGTCCTCCCTTGCCAGCATCGCTATGGCAGCCGCCTGGGCCAGAGCATCCACGCTGAAGGGCAGCTTGGCCTTGGATACGGCTTCGCTTATTTCCGGTCGTGCTAGGAAATAACCGACCCGCATCCCGGCCAGGTGAAAGGCCTTGGAAAAGGTCCTCAGAAGCATGAGGTTGGGATGCTTCGGGAGAAGGCTGAGCGCGTTCTCCTTGGCAAACTGGAAGTAGGCCTCGTCTAAGAGCACGAGCCCCCTCGTGGCCCGGCAGAGGTACTCCACGTCGCGAAGGCCAAGGACCGCGCCCGTGGGGCTGTTCGGAGAGGCGATCAGGACGAGTTTGGTCCAAGGATTCCCGGCTTCGGAAAGGAGGCGTTCGACATCAAAGGACAGGTCATCCTTAGCCGGCACCTGTACCAGCTCAGCCTCAACGACCTTCGGGTAGTGCGTGAACAGGGCGAAAGCCGGGACCGGGACCACGACCCGGTCTCCCCTCCCGAGCACCGCCTGAATAAGCGCCCATATGAGCTCGTTGGACCCGTGGCCGACGAGAACCCAGTCTTTGGGTACCTTCAAAAGCTCACTCAGCTTCTCAGCCAGGGGAACAGCTAAAAGCGCCGGATACCGGGAGAAGGTGTATCCTTTCGCAAACTCCAGGATCTCGGCCCTGACCTCCTCCGGAATCTCGAAGGGGCTCTCGTTCTGATTGAGCTTGATCCGGCAGGAGGCCTCCTTCAGGTTGTAGGGAGGCATGGCCCGGACTCCGGGCTTGATGTTCTCAAGATACTCGCTGGAGCCGGACATCACCCTCTACCTTCCACGGACCGAGCGTGGGCCTCCAGGCTCTCCAGCCTGGCCAGGGCAGCGATCTTCTTCTTCACGGATACGAGCGCCGATCGGGGATATTCCATGACGCTCTGCCTTCTCAGAAAGTCCGCCACTGAAAGGACCGAGGAGAACCGGGCGGTCCCCGAGGTCGGGAGCACGTGCGAGGGCCCGGCCCAGTAGTCCCCTACCGGCTCAGGGGTGTACCTGCCAAGGAAAACGGCTCCGGCATTACGGATCAGCGGCAGGAGGGCTCGCGGGTTCCGGGCCATGATTTCCAGGTGTTCCGGGGCCAGTCGATTGATCACCTCCGCGCCTCGTCGCATGTCCTTGACGATAAAGACCCCTCCGTATCGCGTCCAGGACGCTCCGGCGATCTTCTTCCTCGGCAGGGAAGCAAGCTGCCTCTCGACTTCCAGGACAATCGCTTTCCCTAATTCCTCTGAGTTTGTAATCGCGATTGCCGAGGCGCGCTCGTCGTGCTCGGCCTGGGCCAGAAGGTCGCTGGCGACCTCTGCGGGAGAGGCAGTTTCATCGCACAGAATGACCACCTCGCTCGGCCCCGCAACCATGTCTATCCCCACGTCCCCGAAGACCAGCTTCTTAGCCAGGGCCACGTAAAGGTTCCCCGGCCCCACGATCTTCTCCACTTTCTCCACCGTCTCAGTGCCATAGGCCAAGGCCGCGATGGCCTGGGCCCCACCCATCTTGTACACGGTCCTGATCCCGGACTCCCTGGCCGCGACCAGGAGGATGGGCGCAACCCGCCCGTCCCTTTGAGGAGGCGTGGCCAGAACGATGTCCCGGACCCCGGCGACCCGGGCCGGAACCGCGCACATCAACACCGACGAGGGATATAGGGCCTTACCGCCCGGGGCATAGATGCCGACTCGATCTATCGGCACGAGCCTCTGTCCAAGCCGCTCGCCCCGTTTGGCTTTATATTCCCAGCTTCTTAGAGGCTCCCTCTCGTGATAGGCTTGGATGTTCCTCCGGGCTTCCCGGATGAGCCGAATGGTAGCCCAGGGGACTTCCTTATAAGCTCGGCGGAACTCCTGCTCGCCCGTGACCATGTCCCTGGGCTTCAGCCTGACGCCGTCGAAGCGCCGAGTGAACTCCAAAAGGACCCTGTTCCCCCCTTTGCGCACGGCATCGACGATCCCTCGGACCGTGCCTTCTACCTTGGGATCGAAACCTTTGCTCCGCTCTAAGCGTGCAAGAGCCTTTTCAGAAAAGGGGACTATTCGTAATCGCATGATCGTTGCTTGCTTGGTCGTATCATAGATGAGACAAAGTATACACCAGAAGAGTAATTTTTTTCAACACGCCTCAATGAGAACATGCGCTCAGCATTGGAAAGTCCTACCGCCTGGCTCTTTCTCCTCCCCGACATTGATTACCCACCCCCCCTTGTATTTTCTTTGGTTTATAAGGTATAATCCTACCCATGTCTGTAAAATTGAATTTCTCTAAACTCAATGGATTGATCCCCGCCGTGATCCAAGACCACCGGACGGGCGAGGTCTTGATGCTCGGCTTCATGAACCCCCTGGCTTTGCGCAAAACCAGGGAGACCGGGAAGGTACACTTCTACAGCCGTTCACGGGGAATCCTGTGGTTAAAGGGGAAAACCTCCGGGCATTTCCAGCTCGTTAAAGAGATTCGGGTGGATTGCGACGCCGATTCCCTGGTCATACGAGTGGATCAAAAGGGCGGCGCGTCCTGCCATACAGGATACCGTTCGTGCTTCTATCGCAAACTGGGAAAGGACGGCTTTGTGAGGCGGCGGATGAAAAAAGTTTTTGATCCCAAGAAGGTCTACCCAGGGAAGAAACTGGCCAGGTCCGCAGAACCCCGGACTCAAGGAGGAAGACTTTCGTGAAACTGAAATTAGGGATCCCCAAGGGAAGCTTGGAGGAGTCGACCCTCCGGCTCTTTAAGAAGGCCGGGTACGAGATCCACATCGGCCCGCGTTCCTATTATCCCGAAATCGACGACCCCCAGATCGAATGCCTTCTCATCCGGCCACAGGAGATGGCACGCTATGTGGAGCACGAGGTCCTGGATGCCGGGATCACCGGCAAGGACTGGCTGGTGGAGAGCCGGGCTCGGGTGCGCGAGGTCGCCGAACTCCGCTATGCTAAGCAGAGCCCCCATCCCATTCGCTGGGTCCTGGCCGTTCCGATGGATTCGAAAATCAAGACGATCAAGGATTTGAAGGGCAAGACGATCGCTACCGAGGCCGTGAATTTAACCCGGGCGTTCCTGGCTCAGCATAAGGTGAAAGCCGAGGTGGAGTTCTCCTGGGGGGCCACCGAGGTCAAGCCCCCGGACTTGGCCGATGCCATCGTGGAGATCACCGAAACCGGTAGCTCGCTGCACGCTAATAACCTGCGAATCGTGGCCGAGGTAATGCAGTCAACACCCCGCCTGATCATGAACGCCCGCGCCTACCAGAACGCCTGGAAGCTGAAGAAGGTCCAAAACCTTGCGGTTCTTCTCCAGGGGGCGATCCTGGCCGAGGAAAAGGTGGGGTTAATGCTGAATGTGCGGGAGAGGGACCTCAAGAAGATCATGGCTCTGCTGCCGGCCCTGGAGTCTCCGACTATTAACCCCTTGAACGAGCCCAGCTGGTATGCGGTCAACACTATCGTAGACGAGCATATCGTGCGGGAACTAATCCCGCTCCTCAAGGATGCGGGGGGCTGTGGAATCGTTGAGTATCCACTGAATAAAATCGTTTATTAAAAATGAGAATCGCAGATTAGAAGGAGACAACAAGGAAAGACCTCTAAAACCTACCCAGATAAAAACTAAATTTTAAGTCTATACACTTTACGAAGGCCGAAAAAGCTCCTTTAGACACAAAACGGACACCAGCAGATCTGGGTCCGTTTCATTATTTACTCAGAATGAAGGGGTAATAAAAATACGGGAACGAAGGCCGACATCAAGACTTAAGGCCTTTGTTTTTAGGGGGAAGTTATAACTTCTTTCGTGATAAAGCCTTAGCTTTCAACTCTTTAAGGACTGAATTAGCAGCCCCAAAACGGACACAACCCGATCTGCGTCCGTTTTATAACGTTTGGGATTACATGGAAATACGGTTTTTCCGGTCATTCATGGTGTATCCGCCCAACATACCTGAACACCATACCTTTTGTAACATTCCAGGTGGTACAAAAAATGTTTTCCCATGCTGCTTCGGTTACCTGTGGCGCGAGTTCTACCGCATGGATGAAACCATTTATTTAGGTCCAAGGGTTCGCAATTGCGATCCGCTCGCAACGCAGCCAAACCATCAACTGCACTCCCGGACTTTGTGGGGAAGGCTCAGCTCCTCGTAGAGGAGCCTGGCTTTCTGGAAATACTCCCCGGCCTGGTCCGGTTGGGTAACACCCTTCTCCTCCGCGCGCTTTAGCATCCGGGCGTATTCCAGAAAGGCATCGGCCCGGAGCCTGCGGTCCCCCAGATCCGTGAACAGCAGGATGGCCCGGCGCAAATCATCCCCGGCGGCGGTAAAATCGTCCGCTGCGGAGTGGAGTTTGCCGTAGACGAGGTGGCTTTTCCCCCGCAGTTCTTTCGAACCCAAGGCCTCGGCCTGACGCAGGGCCCGTTCCGCGACCTCCCAAGCCTCCCGGTCCGAACTTCCGTCGCGCTGGGACAAAATCCGTTTCAACTCCGCGAGGTGCAGGGAAATCCCTACCAGGGTGGGCCGGTCGCCGATCTCCTGGCACACTTTCTCCGCCCGCTCGAGGAACCCTGCAGCCTTGTCGAGCTCCCCGGCTTCGAGGAAGAGCCCTCCCAGGTTCCAGCAACCGATCGCGATCCCGCGGGCGTAGCCCATTTCCTCGGAGGAGGTTATGTAGAGCTGGTAGAGCTCCAGCGCTTTGTCCCGCTGGCCGAGGCCCGCATAGACGTACCCCATGTTATTGCTCGCAATCGCGATTCCCCGCTTGTGCCCGATCTCGCGGGAGAGGGTGAGGTATTCCCAGTACATTGCCAGTGCGCGCTCGTAGTCGCCTTTGATGTAATATTCGTTTCCCAGGTGGCTGCAGGCTTGACCGATCAACTCCTTGTCGCCAAGTTTCCGGGTGAGGTCCAGGTACTTTGAAAACAACTCGATCGCGCGGTCGGTCTCGCCGTTGTTGGAAAACGCCGTGCCCAGGGTCAGGTACCCCTGGGCCCTGGCCTTTTCGATCTTTCGCGGCATCAGGGAGGGATCGTTCAGGGCTTCGATGGACTCGACCAGGGAGAGCCCGGCTTCGCCCTCGGCGATCGCTTTTCGAAAGTCGCCTTGAATGGAGTAGATCCAGCAACGCGTGGTGAAGCATTCGACCCGGTCGACTTTGTCCTCCGCCGAGCCCTTGGCGAGGGCCTGGTCGAGCTCGTCGAAGAACGCCAAGGCCTCCTGGTACCGGCCCTGGATCTGGTCGACCTTTGCGATATTTCTCCGCAACCGGGTGCGAGCTTTAGGATCCTGTAGGACGGCCTGCTCCGCGTCCCGGTAGCAGGTCTTGGCGCGGTCATAGTCGCCCTTCAGGTAATAGACCTCTCCGAGGGCATCCCAGACGCGCGAGAGCTCCTGTTCCAACCCTGGCCGGCCGTCCTTCAGGATCGCGACCGCCTCCTGGAAGTAGGCAATGGCTTCCTCGCTAGCGTAGTGCTCCTTGGCCTTCTGTCCGGCTTTGAAAAGCCAGAGGACCGCCTTCCGGGGGTCGTCACTCCGGGAATACTGGTAAGCCAAGAGCTCGGTGGAGTCCTCCGGGCGGTCCCGGTAAAGCTCTTCGATCACCTCCCCGGCCCTGCGGTGGAGCTCGCGGCGCCGCGTCTTGAGGAGGCTGTTGTAAGCGACCTCCTGGACCAGAGGCTGGTGGAAGGTGTATTCCAGGACCGGGTCATGGGTGACCTCCCGGATGTATTCGTGCTCCTCCAGTTCGGCGAGGTAGAGCGTGAGCATCAGACCGGCCAAGCCGCAGAGCTCGCCCAGAACCTGGACCTGGAAATTTCGGCCGATGACCGCGGCAATCTGAAGGACCTCACGGACATCCTTCTCCAGGCCGTCAATGCGCGTGGCGATCACCGCCTGGACCGTGTCCGGGATGGCGATTGCGGGCCCGTCCTGGGCCACCTCCCATTTCCCGGACCGTTGGACCAGGACCCTGGAATCGATCAGCGAGCGTAAGATCTCTTCTAGGTAGAAGGGGTTCCCTTCGGCCTTGGCCAGGATCTGGTCCCGGAAGTCTCCGGGCAGACCCGGAGCCGCCAAGAGGTTATCGACCAGCCGGGAACCCGCCGAGAAATCCAAAGGAGTCAGGATGATCTCCCGGAAATGTTCACCCAGCCTCTTCTTCAGCCGCTCCTTGATCTCGTGGCTCCGCTTGCCTTTCTCCGGCCGGGACAGGACCAGAAGCAGGATCGGCAGGGGCTCCGGGGAATCGAACAGGAACTCCAGGAATTCCAATGACTCGGAGTCCATCCAGTGGTAGTCCTCGATCACCAGAAGCAGGGAGCTCATCCGGGAGAGCGCGGCCAAGAGCTCCCTCAGGCTGAGGAAGATCTGGGTCCGGAGGCCCTGGGCGTCCAAGTGCCTCACCTTCTCGTCGAGCTCGTCCGCGAACCGCACCGAGAAGAGCTGCCCCAGGTAGGGCGCGACCTCGGCCCAATCCTCCGGGCAGACCTCCTTGGTCTTCCGGAGGACCTTGTCCTGCAGGGATTCCTTCGAGTCCTGGTCGGAGATCCCGAAAACTCCCTCCAGGACCTGGAGGAAGGGCCAGTAGGGGACGTTCTTCCCGTAGGTCAGGCAGCGGCCCTCCAGGAGCCGGATCCCTTCCGGGAGGGATCCCCTGGCCTCCTCCCAGAGCCGGGACTTGCCCAGACCGGCCTCCCCCAGGACCCAAGTCGCCCCCCCCCCTCCCCCAGCGAGGTTCGCAATCGACTCGCGGAGCGTAGCTAACTCCTTTTCCCGGCCGACCAGGGGCGAGGTCAGACCGTGGATCCCCCGCTTGGGCTCGGGCTTGGCCTTCTCTTTCAGGGGCCGGAAGACCTTGACCGGCCGGGCGATCCCCTTCACCGCCACGGGCTCCAGGGCCTCATACTCAAAGAGGTACCGCGAGGCCCGGAACACCGGCTCGGACACGACGATCTCGCCGCGCTGGGCCACATCCTTCAGCCGGGAGGCCAGGTTCACGACATCCCCCATCACGGTAACCTCCCGCTTTTCCGGAGTCCCCACCTCCCCCACGACCACGGTCCCGCTGTTAATCCCCACGTGCAAGCCGAGATCGGTCTTCACCCGGAGCCGAAAGGAGAGGGTCCGGTTGATGGAATCCAAGGATTTGAACATCTCAAAGGCGGCCCTGATCGCCCGCTCCTGGTCGTCCTCGTGGGCCGCGGGGTACCCGAATAGCGCGATCACCAGGTCGCCCTCGTACTTGTGGATCGTGCCGCCCTGGGTGAGGATGGCCGTGTTCAGGTAACTGAAACAGAGGTTTGCCGCCTCCCGGACATCCTCGGGATCGATCACGGAGGAGAGCCCCGTGAACCCTGAGAGGTCGGCAAATAGAATCGTGATCAAACGACGCTCGTCATGAACGGAGGGCATAGACGTCTTAATTTTATTTTATCCTATGGTGTCTCATTTGAGCCTGAATGTGGACACTTTTGGGGACACCCTGCTGAAGGCTAAGATCTTGGTGGCCCGTGGCTGAGTTATTCCTTGATGCCCAGCTCCCGACCCACCCTCCTTCTTATCACCTCCACCCTTTCCACCTGCCCCTTGGCTGCGAATCGCTCGTAGAAGTCTTCCCGCCGGAACTCCCGGACCAGCCCGGCTAGGGGCGCAAGCTTCTCCTTAAAGAAAGCCTCGAGATCCTTGGCTTCCTCGATCGCCTTTCCCCAGGCGTCCGCGACATCTCCGGCCACCCGGAACAGGGCTTTCAAGGTCACGTCCCGTGTGGCCATGGACTTCTTGTTGTCCCCCCAGGCGTCCCCGAAATGGGTCCGGACCGCGCGGAAGAAGTCCCGGAAGTAGCGGTAGCCCCGCTGGCGGTTCCAGCCCCGGTCGTCCCGGGTCACCAGCTCCAGGTCCCCCCGTTTGATCAGGGTGTAGACCTCCCCGAAGAGCTGGGCCTGGTTCAGCCACATGTCCTGGGTGGACCGCCCGCCGAGCATGTTGATGTGGTAGCGGAAGGGAGAGTCCGATTCCGCGTAGAGGTCCTTGATCAGGCTGGCGGCGAACTTCTTCTCCGGGTCCGTGCCCCAACTGATCTTCTCGTACAGGTCCACGAGGTGAGACTTGTTGATCTTGGTCTGGGTGGAGTTGATGATCACGAACATCTCGGTGGCGAAGTCCGCGGTCTTGCCGTCGAAGATCACGCAGGGAACTTCGATCTTCTTGTTCGCGTCCGGCTCGCTCATGTAAAAGTGCAGGCCGGCCAGGCGGTGCTGGCCGTCGATGATCAGGAAGTTTCCCTTGGGCTGCTCCAGATCCCCGGTGCGCTCGTCCCCCTTGAGGGGCTTGAAAGCCAGTTCCTCGGAGGTATAGAGCAGGACCGCTCCCGGGACGATGGGCTGTTCGCTCTCGTTACGATAATAATCCCGGATCAGGCGGACCTTCCTGCGGTTGAGCTGCCTCTGGAAAGCCCCGGAGCTCTTCTCAATCTGCTCGATGAACTCCTCCACGTCGTCCTTCTTCTCCCCCTGCTCCCCTCCCACCGACTCCCCCCGCTCCCCGTAGAAACGTGACATGAAGCGGACTTTCCCGAGGAGGTCCTCGGCTGGATAACTGACGAAGTAGAACTCCGCGTCCTTCTGGCGCATCCTTAAGGCTAACATCTGAGTCCTCCTCAAACCTATAACTTATCGACATCAGGGGTGACGAAAACGCCAGAACCTTCAAGGGCCCAATCTTTAGTTTCCGCCTCAAACCCCTCGGGACATACGACTGGTAAAAATTTACAGGATTATACCCGATAGCGGGTTGGAAGTCAAGAACCCAAACGATTGCCGGAGATCCTGGATCGTCACCTCTTGAAATTGTTCTCCAATTCTGTTATCTTTATTACCGATGAGCGTTCAAAAAATCTTGGTCGTCGAGGACGAACCCACGGTTCTTCAAGTCCTCCAACGTCTTCTTTTGGATGAGGGCTATCAGGTTTCGACCGCCCAACACGGGAAGGAAGGGCTGGAGAAAGTCTCCGATCCCTCCGGACCGCCGAATCTCATCCTCGCGGACATCATGATGCCCCAGATGGACGGGTTCGAACTCTGTCGGCAGGTCCGGATGCAGGAACGCACCCGTACGATCCCCTTCATTTTCATCACCGCGAAGACCAGCCCCCTGGATCGGGCCAAAGCGTACGGCCTCGGAGTTCAGCGTTTCCTCACGAAGCCCTTTACCCGCCAACAGGTCTTGGGGGCAGTCACCCTGGCCCTTTCGGACGCTTCCCGGCGGGCTCGACTCGAGGAGAAGCTTCCCTTGAGCGGAAAGCTGACCAAGATCTCGGTCTGTTTCCTGATCGAACTCTTCTTCTTCCGACGTTGGAAGGGCAAAATCAAGCTTTCCCGCGAGGGCCAAGAGGGGGTCATCGTTTTCGACCGTGGAGAAATCACCGCGGCCTCCTTAGGCACCCTCTCGGCAGGAGAAGCTCTGGAGAAAATGATCTCCTGGGAAGATGGGATTTTTACGGCTGAACGGGAGGACGGATCCTGATGGGTAAGGCAGCGGACGAGTCCTCGGGCTGGTACTGCTTCTGCGGCCGCTCTGGCTCCATAGGTACGTTAGGACTGCTTGAACCAGGCTAATCGGGTAGCATACTACTTAGACCAGTTTCAGAAGGACAAGTCGATCACCCCAAAAGGGCGGCCTGATGGCCGCCCTTAAGTATTCCATGTGGGATTAGAAAATCTTCTCCCTGGGGAATTCGGAACAAACCATTGGATGTTTAGCATTTAGATTTCAATCAGAAAAACCGTAATCCTGCCGTTTTTACGCCTGCTGCCCGAATAATTTCGCCAACCAAACGAGGCTCTTCCGTCGTTGGAGGGCCTCGTAGGTCCCCTGCAGCACCGTGGCAAGGGCAAGAGGGATAAGATAATATATCGCACGGTAGGCCAGAAGCGAACTCAGGACGGTGGAGGCTGGAAGGAAGGGCTTCAAGAGGAGAATCATCACCGTCTCGTAAACCCCAAGCCCGCCCGGGATCTGGCTCACCATGCCCGCGATCTGGGCCAGGAGGAAGAACCCGAGGACCGCCGGAAATGTCAGCCCTTTGGTCTGCGGGAACAGCACGAACATGGTGCACCCGGCCACGAACCAGTCCATGGTGGTAAGGGCGGTTTGAGACAGGGCCAGAGGAAAGGAGGGCAAGGTAAACTCCCACTGCCGGAACTTGATCCTTTTTCTGGAAAGGGCGCACCAGAAGAGGTAGACCCCCACCAGCAGGAGGAAGATCGCACCGATCGGGCGAACGGTGTGGAAGTGCAGATGCAGGAGGCTGGGAATCTCGATCGGCATCAGCAGGAAGACCCCTCCGCCCACGACCAGGAGCCCCAGCCAGAAGGTCAAGCCGGCAAACGCAATCACATTGGCAATCTCTAGGGCCGAGAGACCCCAGGACGAATACAGGCGGTAGCGCACCGCGCTTCCGGTGAGGAGGGGGAAGCCCATGCTGCGGCTGAAGGCGTTCCCCACGAACGAAGCCAGGGCGATCTTTTTGAAGGACAGGGGATGGTTGATGTACCGGAACCCCAGGCTCTCGTAACCGGAGAGGGCGAGGTAAGAGAGAAACGCGAAGAGCAGGCTTAACAGCAGGCGGACCCTAGAGATCTCCCCGAGCCGCCGGAGGATGTCGTGGTAGTGGTAAGCTGCCAATTCACGGTGCAGGACCCACAGGGCGATCCCGAACAAGAGGAGGCCGAGCAGCAGGCTGAACAGGCGGGACAGGGTCCTCCTCATCTGGCCCGTCATGTCACTTTCCGTTCCACGCTTCGTGTCGGATCCTGTTTTTGCCGCTCTCCTTGGCGGAATACATGAGATCGTCGGCGGCTTTGATCATGGCATCCACCGAATCTGCCGGACGAACGAAGGTGACCGCCCCGATGCTCATGGTGACCGGCCAGCTGTCCATGCGCATCACCTCCTCCAAGTTCTTTTGAATCTTATCGAGAACGACTCGGGCAGGCTCATATCCGGTTTCGGGCAGGAGGAGAGCGAACTCATCGCCGCCCACGCGGGCGATAAGGTCATTGGCCCGAACGGAGTTTTTCATCGTGGCCGCCACGACCCTCAGCAGTTCATCACCGGTGTGATGGCCGAAGTGATCGTTCACGGCCTTAAAATTGTCGAGGTCCAGATAAGCCATCGTGAAAGGGTGTCCATACCTTCGGGCCCGCTGGATTTCGCTCCAGGCCGATTCCGCGAAGGAACGGATATTGGCCACAGTCGTCAAAGGATCCATCCGGGCCATCTTTCTCTCGCGCTCGAAGGTTCCCTTCCAGGCGGAAAGGGTGAAGGCTACGATCAGGAAGAATCCCCATTCCACAACCCCATTCCAGTAAGGGATGAGGGGGTGCTGGCCCTGCGGCCGCGCCAGCCTGTCCGCGACGAACCATTCGATCGCGCTGGGCAGGGTAAGAAAGGCGCCCGCCCATTTCCCCACCAACCAGGTCACCAAGACGATGGGAACCAAATAGAAAATGGTAAAAGAAAAATAAGGGCCGGTCAGGTAATCCAGGGCGGCTACCAGCAGGCTCAACAACAGCCCGCCCCCTACGATGAGAACCCGGCGCGAGAAGACCGGTTTCCCCCGAAGAGACACCTCAGGGACCCTGGCGATGAATTCTTCGGAATTCCGCTCGAAGGCTTTGGACTGTTCGTTCCGTCATGTACGCGACCAGGGGAGCGCAGACTTTGTGATGTATTTCGGAGGTGTATCGCTTCTGGTCCCCGGGATCCCGGAAATCCAGCCCGGTGATCTGCCGGCAGTTGAAAGCCCCTGCTTTCTTGAGGAACCTCCTCTCCAGGTCCGTTACGATGGCGTAGACTCGATCCCTGGCCGCCTTGTCCTGGGGCCGGGTCCGACCCAGGGCCAGCCCCACGGCCATGGCCGCTCCACTCAGGGCCCCGCAGACCAGGCCTTGCCGGGCCACTCCTCCCCCGAATCCCGTGGCCAGTTTCTGAGCCCTGCCCGGTTTGAGTTTTAACTCCTGTGCGACCGCACAGAACACGCTTTCGGCTCAGTTGAACCCGGAGTCAAAAATCTTTTTTGTGCGAGTGCTCAGCGGACTGGACATGCGATCAGGTTCCTCCAAAGGATTCTGTCAAATGCCGAAGGATCATTTTGAACGTCCTGGGTTCTTCCGCTCGACCGCCGGGGCCGGCTGGAAGGAGGAATGGTTGGCCGGCAGGATGCCACGGAGCACCAGGTCCTCGATGTGGTAAGTCCCCAGGTTGGGGGCCTCCAAATAGCCCTGCCAGGCGGCCTCGGCAAATCGCCCGCTCTCCAGGATGTAGAAGAACCAATCGTTGAGGTAGCGCAGGTCCTCCTGGATGAACCCGCTCCCGATGTGCTCCAGCCACTCCCGGTTAGAGACCTCCTGGGCCCCGATCGGGGGGGCGCTGATCACAGGAAGGCCCAGGGCGGTGAAGAAAGAGAGCTCGCTGGGCTTGGTCCAGAGAATGTCCGTCGTCCTCAGAGCTTCGTTGAACCGGGAGAAGTAACTCCCCTTGTCCAGGGCGAAGATCACCCTCACCCCTCCCCCGACTTTCAATTCCAGGCCTATCTTTTTAAGTTCGTTACGGAAGAAGGTCATGGCTTCAAGGCGTATCCCGGCCGCGAGGTTCACGTTGATCTCCCCTTTGAGGATGCGCTCCCTCAGGACCTCGACGATGGCGATCCCGATATCCGTCTGAGCTCCGGACCCGCCCACCGCAAAGGTAATCGTAAGCGGACGGGAGCTCCGCTCTTTCCCCGCAAAGGGGGCCAGTCGATGCTCCACATGGTCCCCGAACTTCGCTCGGAACTCCCCGCGGGGATCCAAGTTCAGAATCCGCTCGGCGAGGTCCTGCTTGAGCACCAGAAGGTCCCTCCCTCCGAGGTTCTCCTTGGGCAGTGGAAAGCCGGTCTGAACGATTTTCTCGGGCCGGACCCCATACTGCTTGAGCCTAGTGACCACGTGCCGGCAGGGCGCAAGGTAGGTGATCTCGCTCTTGGCCGGCTCGTCCGGGACCCAGATGCGGTTGATGTCCGTGTCCGTGACCACGCAGTACAGGTCCTTGAGCCCCGAGTAGTGCGCGGCCAGAACCGGGATGAAGTGCGTCCCGATGAACGGCAGGGGCTCGGTGGCGACGTAATCGATCAGGCTTTTGCAGAAGCCCCTCTGGATCCTCCCCTTGACGAAGAGGACCGAGAGGTTGGGCTTGGAGAGGTCGCGGAAGGGATAAAACGGCGAGATAGTCTGGAGATGGTCATAAACCCTGAAGATCGTCTTGCCGATCAAGGGCACGGACTTGATCCGCGACACCAGTTCGTAGAAGTCCTGGCTGGTCACCCAGGAGCGGATCTCCTTGCGGGAGATGATCCGGTCGCTGTTGGCAGTGATGATGCGCTCCTGGGCGATGTCCTTCAGGGGATAGGCTGCGCGCTGGTGGCCGTAGCCCATGTCCACGGAGATGACCCAGGCTTTCTGGTTATGGACGCTGCCGTTCGTACTCATCCTTTAACTAGAGGGAAATCGAGAGAAGGGTTTCGCCGCCGGGAAGGCGTTTCCGCTGGAAAGGCAGTCCCGCCCGGGACAGGAGTCGGGGCACGGCCAGGTTCGCGGAAAGCATCACCGAGCGAAAGCTCCGAAAGCCCATGGTGCGGCCCCGCTCCGCGATCCGCCGGATGAGGTACGTGCCCAGGCCATCCTTCTGATAATCGTCCCGCACCACGATGGCCACATCGGCCTCCAGAGGGTCCTGCTGACTGGAGAACCGTGCCACGGCCACGGCGCTCTCTCCTTTCTCTTCCCGGGCCAGGGCGACCAGAGCCGCGGCCTTGGCTGGATCCAGGACGGAGAGCTCGCGGACCATGGCCTGCTTCTGCTTGGGTGTGAGGTTGGACATCAGGCCGTGGAACCGAAGGTACCGGGTCTCGGTCGAGAGGCGGTCGAACAAGCCGATCAAGAGCGGCGCATCCTGGGGCGCGATATCACGGATCGTGACCCGGCGCTTGCGGAGGGTCCGGAAGGTCTCAACCGTGGTCCCTGACGCAACCATGGCAGGTTTGAGCAAATTCAGAGGACAGAGGAACCCCGCTAGAACTTAAGGAAGCGGGATATCAGCGGGGAAAGCACTAAGAGCGCCGTCAGGCCGATGAGAATGACCACCGTGGACCACCCTACGGCATTCTGAAAAAGATTATTCACGTGGTCGCCCATGATTTTTCTATCGTTCACCATCAGGATCATGGAGATGAGCACCACGGGCAGGAGGATGGCGTTGATGACCTGGGACCAGATCGTGATCGCGATCAGCGGAGCGTTGGGCAAAAGGATGATGAAGACCGCGATCGCCATGATCCCGGTGAACAGGCCGTAGAACTGGGGGGCCTCGTGGATCTTCTTGTCGATCCCGGCCTCGAATCCGAAGGCCTCGCAGACGTAAAAGGCCGTGGCTAAAGGAAGGATCGTCGCCGAGAACACCGAGGCCACGAACAGCCCGAAGGCGAAGACCTGAGAGGCGAAGGCTCCGGCGAAGGGCTTGAGGGCCAGGGCCGCGTCCTTGGCCTCGTTGATGACCACGCCGTTCCTGTGCAGGGTGGCGGCGCAAGCCACGATGATAAAAGTGGCCACCACAACCGTGGCCACGCAGCCCACGATCACGTCCCAGACGGCATATTTGTATTCCTCGATCTTGATCCGCTTTTCGATCACGGCCGACTGCATGTAGAACTGCATCCAGGGCGCAATGGTCGTGCCCACGATGCCCAGAATCATGCTCAGGTAGGCCCCGTTGAAATGCATCGCGGGATGGGTGAAGCCGTTCAGGATCGCCTGACCGTTAGGCTTGGCCAGGACCGCAGAGACGATGTAGGACAGCAGGCAGAAGCTGAAAAACAGGAAGACCCGCTCCGCAATCTTGTAATTTCCCCTGGTCACCAGAATCCAAACCCCGACCGCGGCCAGGGGCACGGAGAGGTATTTGCTGACCCCCAAAGCCATCATGCTTCCGGCCACGCCGGCGAACTCGGTGGCGGTGTTGCCGATGTCCGCAGCCACCAGGCCCAGGAAGATGAAGAAGGTCACCCGGACCCCGAAGTTCTCCCGGATCAGATCAGCCAGCCCTTTCCCGGTCACGATGCCCATCCGGGCGTTCATCTCCTGGACCACGGCCAGGATCACGAACGAGGGGATGAGCGTCCATAAAAGCTTATAACCGTAGACGGCCCCGGCCACGGAATAGGTCGTGATCCCTCCGGCGTCGTTGTCCACGCTGCCGGTGACGATGCCGGGCCCCAGGACGGCCAGGAAGATCAGGAAGCTCCTGAACGCGGTATTCTCTTTGAGCTTCGTGGTGCCCATCGACCTTACGAGAACCTGCGAGGCCGGCGGCGGCGCCAGACCCTGGGTACGATCTCCTCGATCACATCGTCCACGGTCACCACGCCCTCCAGCTTGCCTTCGGAATCTATCACCGGGAGAGCCAGAAGGTTGTATTTGGCAAAGAGGTCCGCCACCTCCTTGAAGGTTATCTCGGTCCGGACCGAGATAACCTCGGCGTTCATGACCTCTCGAAGCGGCGTTCGCGGTTGGGCGATAATCAAATTTCTCAGGGTGAGGACCCCAACCAGCTTTTCCTTTTCGTCCAGGATGTAAAGATAATAGATCGTTTCGGCCTCCGGGGCCAGGTCCCTGAGCCTTTGGATGGCCCCCTCCGCAGTCATGGTGGCGGGAAGGGCCACGAACTCCGTGTTCATGATCCCCCCGGCCGTATCCTCTCCATGCCGAAGGAGCTCCTGGACCTCCTCCTTCTCATCTTTTTGCATGTCCTCCATGATCTCCTGAGCCTTCTCCTTCGGCAGATCGCCCAGGAGGTCCGCAGCATCGTCCGGAGGCATTTCATCCAAGATGTCCGCGGCCTTCTCGGACTCGAGGCTCTCCAGGATGTCGGCCTGCAATTCCGGCTCTACTTCGGGCAGGGTCTCGGCTGCGGTCTCCGGGTCCAGGCTCTCCAAGACCTCCGTGGCCTGGGATGGAGTAAGTCTCTCAACCAGATCCGCGATATCCGCAGGATGAAGGTCGGAGAGCCGTTCGAACCGCGTCTTGGTCTCAGCCTCCAAGGGCTCCAGGTCCTCCCAAGGAACCCGGCGGCCAAGCCCCGGGGCCCCCCAGGCCGGAAAGCCCAGGCGGCGCACCATCCCGGCAAATCCCGCATCCACGGCCACGGCCAGGAGCTCCCCCCCCTTCTCCAGAAGGTCTACGTCATTCACCCGCAGGATCTTCTTCCGTCGAGTATCGATAATCTTCTTATCGAGAAGGTGATCGGCCAAAAGCACCTCGTTCCCGGTCAGGGCTTTCTCTCGGACATCCCCCAGAGGCCCTTTCAAGGAGAGCCCCTTGGGCCCCAAGTTTTCCACAGCCTCCCAGGGAACGCGGACCTCCTTTCCGGATCGATCCTCGACCACCACGCCAGTCACCCTGGCCTCCGGGCCGATGGCGGCCTGGACGATGAGATCCCGAACCCGCCCGAAGCGAGCCCGGGCCCCCTCCCGGACGGGCTTACCCAGAAGGCGGGAGAGATGATGATGATGCGGCTTCTGATCCCCTGGCTTCATAAGTTATAAAGGTCCTTGAGCATGTCCTGGGAGATGCCCAGCTTGATGCGTTTCATCTCGCTGTCGAATTTCTCCACCAGATCCCACATGATGATGTTCTCCATGACCTTGAGCCGGAAGGCGCTGGCGACATGCTCCAGGCGCTTGCCACCTCCTAAGCGGCCGATAAGGCCCTTCATCCCGACTTCCACGCCGGCCAAGCGAAGGCGACCGTCCACCTCCCGAAGCTTGACCTCGTTCACCCGCAGGAGCTTACGGCCCTCGCTGTCCACGACCTGTTGATCCATCACGCTCTTGCCCAGGAGCAACTCGTTCTTCTTGAGGGCGCCCAATCGGATGGACTCAGGCAGGATGGATAGTTTGACCAAGTTCTCATCGAATTCCTCGACCTGGATCCAGGGGATAATCGCCGGGAACTTTGCCCAGCCGAAGGAGCCGGTACGCACACTCACCTCCACGGCCAAGCTTGTTACAGGAGGGAAAGGTTCACCCATTTTGACTGCTAAGTCGAGGATCTTGCCCACGCGCTCCTCGGCACGGTCCACGACTGGCATCCCGACGTAATCCTGACTGAAGCTTGTAGTTTCCTTCAAGACCAGGGCCGGGACCTTGGGCTTGCGTTTGCGCCCCTTGGGTTTCTCTTCGAACAGGTCTAAGTTCTCAGGCATCGCGTCCGTAACGCTCGATGGCCTGCCTCACCTGGGGCAGGACGTAGAGTTCCTCCATAGGCTTTCCGGCCAAGGCTCTGGCAAACAGGCGGACCTTCTCCCGGCTGGGGATGGTCCGGTTGATGATCAGGTACTCCTGACCCCGGAGCCGGCAGCTTCCCCCCTTGGACCAGAGCTGGTCAACGATAACCTTGATGGAGAACCCTTCGGCGAGACGCTCCAAATGATCCAGCAGCTCCTGATCTTTCATGCTCGTTGTTTATTTCTCCGAGAACACCTCGGCGGTGAACACGTACAGGCTGGCCTGCTTGCTCTTGTAGGCGTCTCTGGGAAGCCCTGCCTTGTCCAGGCAGAGGTATTCCAGGAACGTGTCGCGGTCCCAGCCCTCCTCGGTGGCCACCTGGGGCAGGAACACCCCGCTCCGCCCCATCATCTCGATCACGACCCCGTGCTTTCCAGCGATGACCTCTTCATAGCTGGCCACCTTGCGAAGCGGAGAGAGCACGGAGATCTCGAGTTCCACCTTCGGCCACTCCGCCTTGGTCAGGGGCGTGAACCGGGGATCGTCGAAGGCCGCAGCCAGAGCCATGTCGGACACGGCCTCATACAAGGGCTTCAGGGCCTGGATGTACCCGATGCAACCGCGCAATTCCCCTTTCTCCCGCAAGGTCACGAACGCCCCCCGCTTTTCCCCCAAGACCGAGGTGAGCGGTGTTCCTTTAGGTATCGGCACCCCGTTCAGCTTCTTTTCGATCGTGGTGCGAGCAATCCTCAGGAGCTCGTTTTTCTCCGCCTCGGTGAGCTTCCCTTCCTCCGGGTTCGGCGCGGCCTTGGCCTGGCCTTTGGTATTCCAGATGCCTGCCGAGAGATAGCCCACAACCTGGGATCGGTCCCCGGTGATGTCCCCGGAGGTGGCGTAGCGCAAAATCTTGGCCTTGTCCCCTCCCAAGGCTTTGGCTGCGGTCATCACAGCCGCGATCGGCCCCCCGCCGCAAGCTTCGCAGCCTCCGGAAGCGAGGCCCTCTTCCAGCTTCTTGGGGTCGAAGGCCTCCACGGCAGAGACGACCTGGTTGTCCAGGAGCTTGGCCTGTTTGTCCGGATGGTAATGCGAGAGGTCCGAGCTCGCCACCAGAAGGACGCTCTTGCCCTTCACGGCCCTGGCGATAGCCTCGCCCAAGGCTTTGGCCGAGGAATAGTCCTGGTTGAACATCATGATCGGAACGATCTTGAACCCGGAGAGCTGACGCTGAAGGAAGGGCATCTGGATTTCCAAGGAATGCTCCTCCTGGTGGGCCTGGGGATTGGCATGGGTACTCTTAGGATCCTGTTTGATGATCTCCGCGGCCAGTGCGGAATCGACCTCCAGGTCCCCTAAAGGGGTCCTCCAGGCTCCCTTGTCGTACACCGCATTGCCTTCGAAATAGGCGTGGTGGGAAGGTCCGACCAGAACCACGGTCTCGTAGGTCCTGCCCTCCAATTGCTTGTACCCGTAGGCCGCGACCGGCCCCGAGTAGATGTACCCCGCGTGCGGGGAGATCAGGGCCAGGAGCGTTCCAGGTAGGCCTTCTTTCTTGGGAACCGCAAGCATCCGGCCCAGATCCGCGAGCAGGCTGTCCTTCCTTCCCGGATACCAGCTCCCGGCAAAGGGCGATTCCCTTACACCGGCTCTTTGAGGCATGGCAACAGCACCTCCCTCCTTCTTTTGAGCCGTCCCGCCTGCGGGACGGGACTGACAGGCTCCGGTGGTGACCAGAGCCAGGACCAATAGGGTCCCTCTGAGGCTAAACATTGAACCGGAACGTAATGACATCCCCGTCCTTGACCACATACTCCTTTCCCTCCAAGCGCAGCCAGCCCTTCTCCCGGGCATGGGCGAGTGTCCCGGCTTCTGCGAGCTTTTCGAACGGGATCACCTCGGCCTTGATGAACCCCCGTTCGAAATCGGTGTGGATCGTGCCCGCGGCCTTGACCGCGGTGGACCCACGCTGAATCGGCCAGGCCCTTACTTCCTTGTCCCCGAGGGTGAGGAAGAAGATCTGGTCCAGGAGCCGGTAGGCCTCGCGGACGATGCGCGCGGACCCGGTATCCTCCAGGCCGTATTCCTTGAGGAAGGCTTTCTCCTCGGCCGGCGAAAGCTCGGAGATCTCCTTCTCCACCTGTCCGCAGATTTCCACGAATCCTATGCGCCGGCCCTGGATTTGGCTCTTGAAATCCCCGATTTGCTCTTCTCCGGACTTAGACGTGAGCTGGCCTTCGTCCACGTTTATGACGATCAGGAGGGGCTTCTTGGACAGGAACCCGTAGGTCGAGAGCAGCTTTTCTTCTTCCAAGGAGAAATCCAGGTTGCGCAGGGGCGCGCCCTTTTCCAATGTTTCCTTGAGGCGGGTGAGCAGGGATTTCTCGATCGGGGAGAGCTCGACTTTGGCTCCCTTTCCGGTCTGGCCGAGTCGCTCCAAGCGGCTCTCGACCACGATCAGGTCGGTCAGGATGAACTCGGACTCCAGCCTTGCCAAATCCCTGAGCGGATCGAGGGAGGTATCCACGTGGGGAACGGCATCGTTCTGGAAGAAGCGGACGACCTCCACGAACGCGTCCAGGAGCCTGAGCTGGGCCAGGAGCTGGGTGCTTTTGATCTCCGCGCTCTGGTCTGCGCCCAGGGCCGGGCAGTCCACGCATTCGATGGTCGCCAGGGTCTTCTTGGGCGGCTTGAAGAGCTCCTCCAGCCGGTCCAGCCTGGCGTCCGGGACCTTGATCACCGCCACCCCGGCCTCCCCGGGGTGAGTGGCCGACCCCTTGGCCCGGGTCAGGCAGGAGAAGATGGTGCTTTTTCCGACGTAGGGCAGGCCGATGATCCCGAGTCGCATTTTTATCCGTTACAAGGCGTTACGATTCATCACGATACATCACTATCCAATACCCCTAATTACTATATCACAAAATACGAGTTTGGGTCAACCCGAAAAAAGACAGGGATCAGGGATCGGGGGTTAGGAATCAGAGAAGGGATTCATCGATAATTGAAAACTTAAAATTTGGCATTGAACACCTAAAGACCCAAAAATCTGCACCTTCTTTTTAGCTGACCCCAGATAAGGGACAAATTTCAACTTTTTCCTATAAGTGCCTCCGACAAGCCTCGGTTACGTGCCCTAAATGAAAAAGGCCCCCGGAAGGGGGACCTCCGAAAGGCCTACGAAATCTCAAGGGGGTTTCCGAGGTATTCACGCCGTACTCACGCCGTATTCACGCCCTCCCCTCCCGGTCCCCTGTTTTTCGAACCGAAGATTTTTTAAAAAAGTTTAGAGGCCACAATCCGTAGCGGCCCCACCCAAAACCCCCACAAACCAATAAGGCGGTCCCCAGGCCGCCTTTTAACGATTGAGATTAAGAGCGCAACCTTCGGGGCGCCCGGAGGGAAACGGCTGATGGAGAATTTAGTTTGAAATCGCCTGCAGACAACCAGTCGGAACCTGAATTATCCACAGCGCAACCTGCACTAGTAAGTTTAGCAGCAAATTCTTGTCGGCTTTCTGGGCTGTTACTAAGATTTAAAACATGGCGTCCTCCGATATCGCTGAACGGCCGTGTCAGGCCTAACTGGACAAGAATCGTCGAGTTCGGGTCTTTACCAAATGCCATACCTGCTTCAAAAAGAACATTAGGCCGGGCCTGCCCAGTCAGTACTTTCTCATACGATGGTTCGTCGGCAGTGAAAAACTCTTTTTTTAACCTCGCTTCGTCGTCAGGGGTTAGTAACACGATTATAGCAGCAGCCTTCTGAAAAGCAACGTCTAACACCTCTCCTACGTAGGGTGACCCCTTCCGTGTGAGTCTTACCGCCTGAACCCACTCAAGAGGCCGTAGGCCTAGTGATCGAAGGAAGGTAAATACAGCATCACTGGCTTTACGATCGCGACCATGAATCACGAAAACAGTAGTACCTCGGTTATTGTCAAACTTGACTCCTTGCTTTTTCTTTCGTTGTAAACGTGATGCGGGCATGACCGCCGGGCCGTTCGAAGGTAGAGTCACATGAACAGGAGATGAACCGATACGTGATTGTCTAATTACTGACAAGTCTTCCTGAGACGCATACTTTGAGATGTTCACACCATTATCTGCAGCCACAGCGATTGCTGCCAGATGCCGGGGAAGCGCTGCACTCCGCACCCTCTTATCAATTAGTGCGTAAACACGACTGCGACTCACCCGAAGTTTGGTTCGCAACCTTTCAAATAGATCTTGATTGATTCGGGTCATTGTGAATTGATGAGCCCAATAAAGATTTCGCCTACTACTTCTTTGACCTGAGGCGGTGAAGTGCTACGTTCACTGAGTTTGAAGTGACACCAAGTAGACTCGCTATCTCTGTGTTGGAAAAGCCCGCTCCAGATAACAACTTAACCTTTTCTGGTTGGGATTCTCCTTTTACAACAAGTAACGCTAAAAGCTTAGTTAGCTTCTTGAGGCTTTGTGATTTGCCATCTAAACTATCAATATTCAACTGTGACTCAGCCTTATTTTTTCGCTCGGCCACGCTTACCTCCCTTCTTCTTAGTTGCCAGCCGAATTAACTCCTTAAGCGATGAGTAAGATGTACCGAGTAAATCCGCTGCTTCCTTTCTGGGAAGACCTAGCGACTCCAAGAAAAGACCTTGTGTAGCTAAATCCTTGCCGCGGAGCTCTGCTTGCACCAAACATCCAAAAGCAAGAGAACGAGCAATCACGGGCAGCCAATCGTTGATAGGGTCGTTGTTTTCTTTCATGAGGACCTCCCACAATTGTTCAATTGGTTTTAAAGAAACAATTTACTGACCTTCGAAAAATAGATTCATAGGGTTGACCCTTATTTTAAAAGCCTAAAAATTAATCGCCGGGGCCTTGGGCCTCGGCGTGAACGGGGTCGAGGCCCCGTGAACCTCTAACTGGCCCTTATTATAAGCCCGCATGCCAGGATTTGTCAAGCCCCTTGAACGACCGCATAGGAGCAGGGGAGAAAGGGAGAAGGGGAGTCAAGGGGGCAAACGGCATTTCGAATTTCAGATTGCGGATTGCGAATTTAACGGCCAACGGCGAGATTGCCGCGTCGCTACCGCTCCTCGCAATGACACCCCTTTAAAGCGAGATCCTGAGTCAAGCTCAGGATGACGAGACGAGGGGTCTAAAATCCCTGTTGCTACTTCCCTTCCTTTACGTCATATTATATATACCTATATATAAAACAACAATTCACCCGTAAAAAGTGGGTTACGTAGATACGATTTTTCTTAAATCCCTTAAAAACAACCCCTTAAAAACACCTTGTTCCACCTAACCTCACTTTCCGCATTTGACAAAACGCCAAACCTGTGCTATATAATGGAGGAAAAGAGGATAAAACCAGGGGTCAGGGACTAGGGGATTAGGGGTTAGGGGAAAGGGCAACGGCATTTCGAATTTCGGATTGCGGATTGCGAATTGAACGACGAACCAAAGTCACTGGATTCCGGGTCAAGCCCGGAATGACGACCCCAGGAGCCAATGGCAAAAGCAGATTCTTAGCTGCGATAAACCCGACCCAGGCCTAAAAAGGAGAGGCCCGGCTTGCGACGGGCCTCTCCGAGAAAAAACAAGTGCGCTCTTACCGCACCTTTATGACCCGGATAGGAGAAGAACTACCGTCCTTCGGTCTCAGGAAGTAGACCCCTGGAACCAACCCCTCTCCGACCCGGTCGCCTTTGTAGATGCCGACCAGCCTGCCGGAGACGTCGTAGAGCGAGAACGCCTCCCGTTCACGCCCCGGAACCTGAGCGAAGGAGGTGAAGGGGTTGGGCGTTGCCGTCAACCGTCCAATCGTCCAACCGTCTAACCGACCAACTGGTTCCTGTTCCACCCCAGACGGCTCGCCCCCGTCCGTGGTCTTCAGGATGGTGCCTGAATTCCCCACGGCATACCCGGTTGTGGCATCCACAGGAAAGCGGACGGAGAAAAGGATCTGGGGAGTTCCCGAGGTTTGGCCGACCCAGTTCGCTCCCCCGTTCGTGGTCTTGAGGATGGTGCCGACACCCCCCACTGCATACCCGGTTTGTGCATCCACCGGGAAGTGGACGGAGCGAAGGTAAGTGGTCGTTCCCGGGGTCTGCCCCACCCAGGTTGTTCCGCCATTCGTGGTCTTCAGGATGGTGTCTCCCACGGCATACCCGGTCAGGGCATCCACGGGAAAGTGGACGGAGTAAAGGGCAGTGGTCGTCCCCGAGGTCTGGGCGACCCAGTTCGTTCCCCCGTTCGTTGTCTTGCGGATGGTGCCGACAGCCCCCACGGCATAGCCGGTCAGCGCATCCACCGGAAAGTGGACGGAGCGAAGGGTCAGGGCAGTCCCCGGGGTCTGCCCCACCCAGGTTGTTCCGCCATTCGTGGTCTTGAGGATGGTATCCCCCACGGCATACCCGGTCAGGGAATCTACCGGGAAGTGGACGGAGTAAAGGTTCTGGATAGTCCCCGATGTCTGGAAATCCCAGTTGTCTCCCGCATCCGTGGTCTTCAGGATGGTGCCGGAGCCGCCCACGGCATACCCTATCTTTACCCGGCTAGTCAGTGGAAAATGGACCGAGTAAAGAGCGACGGTGGTGTCCGGGGTCTGGGAGACCCAGTTGGCTCCCCCGTCCGTGGTCTTCAGGATCTCACCAAGGTTTCCAACGACATACCCGGTGAAGGCATCCACGGGAAAACGGACTGAGCCAAGCCAATTGGTTGTGCCCGAGGTCTGGACCGTCCAACTCGTACCCCCGTTCGTGGTCTTCCTGATCACGCCATTGGTTCCCGCCACATAACCGGTGGTGGCATTCACGGGAAAATGGACCGAGAGAAGGTCATAGGATGTGCCCGAAGACAGGGAGTCCCAGTTGGCTCCCCCATCCGTGGTCTTCCGGATGCGACCATACTGCCCCACGGCATATCCCGTCTGGGCATCCACGGGAAAATGGACCGAGTTAAGGATAGAGGTTGTGTGCGCGTTCTGGCCCACCCAATTCGTTCCCCCGTTCGTGGTCTTCAGGATTTCGCCACTCTCACCCACGGCATACCCGGTCTGGGCATCCACGGGAAAATGGACGGAGTTAAGGATAGTCGTCGTGCCCCCGCCCTGGGTCGCCCAACTCGTTCCCCCGTCCGTAGTCTTCAGGATCAAGCTATGACCTAACCACCCCCCCACCGCGTACCCGGTCTGGGCATCCACCGGAAAATGGACGGAGTTAAGGTCCCTTGTACCCGAGCTCTGGTCTATCCAGCTCGTTCCTCCGTCCGTGGTCTTCCAGATATTGCCAAGAATTCCCACCGCGTACCCGGTCTGGGCATCCACCGGAAAATGGACGGAGTTAAAGGTAGTAAGGGCCACCTCGGTCGTGAACTGGGTCACCCAGGTTGTACCTCCGTTCGTGGTCTTCCGGATACGGCTACCCCTTCCCGCGACATATCCGGTCTGGGCATTTACGGGAAAATGGACCGAGTAAAGGGCATAGGCTGCGCCTGTAGGCTGGGGGCTCCAGCTGACCCCATTCACGGTCTGTAGGATGGTGCAGCTATCCCCCACAGCATACCCCGTGAAGGCATCTCTGGGAAAATGGACCGAGTAAAGATCACTGGTCGTGCCCGAGGTCTGGGCGACCCAGTCGGCAAGGGCGAGCCCGGGCAGTACGGTAAAGCTTGCTCCGCAAAAGGACGCGAGAAGCGCGAGACGAGAGAACAGGAACCGTTTCATGGCGACCTCCTTAGTTTCGTTTCCTTCTTGTTCACCCCGAAACGCAAACAGGATGCACCTCTTCCTGAACTTCCAGGAGGTTTGCATCCTAAAATTTACTTCGCTTTCAATTGTTCGCATGGTGGTGACCGCAGAACGGGTAGCTTCAACTCCCCATCGGGTGAACCCTTGACCACAACCTACCCATGTCCACTAACGCAATAAGACGCCTTCACTATAGCATAAAAGAAGGTTTTTTGCAAGCCTTTTTTAAAAGTTTCCGCTCAGGAAGGATCAGACCCCGTTCTCTCCTCCGCCTACAGGTCCTTGCTCACATCGACGGTGTCACTGTTCGGATCCGGGACGACCTGGAACCCCCGCTTGCGGAACACCGCGATCATGCGGTGGTTGTCCGCCGAGGTCGAGGCCATGATGTGCTTGAGCCCCCACTTTTTGGCGATCTCCAGGCAGTAGTCCGTCAACAGCCCTCCCAGACCGCGGTTCTGCCAGTCGTCACGGATGAGCACGGCGTACTCCGCGGTCTCGCTGCCCGGGTCGGCGATCAGGCGGCCCACGCCGAGGAGCTTCCGCCCCCCCCCGTCCTCCTGCTCCACCACGATCCCGATCTCCCGGTCGTAGTCGTTGAAGCAGTACCGGGTGGCCACCTCGTGGAGGTTCCAGCGGACGAAGGACCGGAACCGGGCGTAGAGCGTGTCCTGGGAGCAGCTCCCCAGGAGGACGAGCCAAAGGGGCTCGTCCTCGGGCTTGATCGGCCGCAGGGTGAGCGGAACCCCCTCCAACACAACAGGGCGGACGTACTCCTCGGGGTAGGGCCGGAGGACAAGGTGGGAATAGGGCTTGGCCGGCTTGCCCACCGTCGCCGGGTCCAAGATCACGCGGGCATCCAGGGCCACGACGTCGCGCGGGGTGACCAGGAGAGGGTTGATGTCGAGCTCCGCGATCTCCGGGAAATCCGCCACCAGGTAGGAGAGCCGGATCAGGACCTCCAGCAGGCGCTCCAGGTTGGCCCCGGGCTTCCCGCGGTAGCCCTGGATCAGAGGCCAGGTCTTGAGGGACTCCAGCATCATCCGGGCCAGGCGCTCGTTCAAGGGAGGAAATCCCAGGGCCCGATCTCCGAAGATCTCAGCCGAGGTCCCACCCAGCCCGGCCATGATCACGGTGCCGAAGGTGAAGTCCTTCTTGGCCCCCAGGATCATCTCCAGGGCGTTGCGATCCCGCACCATGGGCTGGACCGTGACCCCTTCGATTTTGGCCTGGGGACGCTTCTCCTGAGCGGTTTTCGTGATCCGCTCGAAGGCCGCCTGGACCGCAGTGGAGTCCTCCAAGCCCAGGGCCACCCCGTCCACGTCGGTCTTGTGGGTGATGTCCGGGGAGAGGATCTTGAGCACCACCGGATACCCGGTCTCCTCGGCCACCCGCACGGCCTCCTGGGCGGTCCGGGCCGGACGGGTCCGGGCGACCGGGATGCCGTAAGCCTCGAGCAGGGCCTTGGAGGCCACCTCGGAGAACACCATGCCTTGGGACGAGGCCAGGGACTCGAACTCCGAGCGCAGCTTCTTCCGGTCCAAGGTGAATTTCAATGGGATCTCTTTGGGGGTCTCGTACAGGGCTTCCAGGTTCCGGGAATAGTCCACCAGGGTCATGAAGGCCCGGACGCCCTGTTCCGGGGTGGCGTAGGTGGCCACTCCGGCCTCGTTCAGGACCTGGATGCCCTCGCGCATGCTCACCCCCCCCAGCCAGGCCGCGAGGATCGGCTTGGAAGTGCCCGCGGCCAGCTGGGCTACCCCCTTGGCGATCTCCGTGGGGTCGGTCATCGCCTGGGGCGTGACGATGGCCAGCACGGCATCCACCCCGGGATCCTTGAGCACGACCTCCATGCCCTTGGCGAAACGGTCGGAGCGGGCGTCCCCCAGGACGTCCACCGGGTTCCCGTGTGACCAGAAAGGCGGGAGGTCCTTGTTCAACTGCTGCAGGGACTCCTCGGAAAGCTTGGCCAGAACGCCACCGGCCTCGATCAGGGCGTCCGTGGCCATCACCCCGGGTCCCCCGGCATTGGTCACGACCCCCAGGTGCGGACCTTGCGGGATCTTCCTCCGACCTACCAGGTCCACGACGTCGAAGATCTCCCCGATGTCCTTCACCCGGGCGATCCCGGCCCGCTGAAACGCGGCCTGGCAGACGGCATCCTCCCCGGCCAGGGCCCCGGTGTGGGAATGGGCGGCCTGGGCGGACTCCGGGTAGCGGCCGGCCTTGTAGGCCACGATGGGCATGTTGCGGGCGAAGGCCCGGGAGGCCGTCATGAAAGCACGGGCCCGGGAGATGGATTCGATGTACAGGATGATGGAGCGGGTCTGGTCGTCCTCCCCGAAGTAGTCGATCAGGTCCGCGAAGTCCACGTCCAGAGTGTTGCCCACCGAGACGAAATAGGAGAAGCCGACCTTCTCCTCCAAGGCCCAGTCCAGGACCGAGGAGCACAGGGCCCCGGACTGGGAGATGAATCCGACGTTCCCGGCCTTGGGCATGCCCAGGGCGAAGGTGGCGTTGAGCCCCAGGCCGGGGACGATCACGCCCAGACAGTTGGGCCCGATGATGCGCATCCCCTTGAAGCGCTGACGTTCTTCGCGAACCTGCTCCTCCAAGGCCCGGCCCTCCGGGCCGGCCTCGCGGAACCCGGCCGAGATGATGATCAATCCCAAGATCCCGGCCTCGCCGCATTCCCGCACCACCCCGGGGACCTGGACCGCCGAGACGCAGACCACGGCCAGGTCCGGGGTCTTGGGAGTGCTCTTGATGTCGGGGTAGCAAGCGATGCCCAGCACGGCCTCGGCTTTGGGGTTCACCGGGTAAACGACCCCGCGGAACCCCCCGCCGACGAGGTTCGCCAGAACCTTTCCGCCCAGGCTCTGGGGGTTGCCGGAAGCACCCACCAGGGCAATCCGTTTGGCTTTGAAGATGCGATCGAGATTGTGAATGTCTGGCATAATGACCTTACCTTGAACGGTTTCCCGGGCGCCCCTCCGGGAACGGAGGGGCTGGACCTTACTCCACGCCCTTCTCCCCCTCCCGCCGGGAGTACCAGAGGGCGCCGATGACGATCAGGATCGCCGCGCCTGCGATCGGCCCCTTGATCGCCCATTGGTTCTTGAGCGAGAAGATGAGCGGAACGATCAACAGCGCTACCAGGTTCATGACCTTGATCAGCGGGTTCAGGGCCGGGCCCGAGGTATCCTTGAACGGATCCCCGACCGTGTCCCCGACCACCGCGGCCTTGTGGGCCTCCGAGCCCTTGCCCCCGTACAGCCCGTCCTCGATGGATTTCTTGGCATTGTCCCAGGCGCCCCCGGAGTTGGCCAGGAAGACCGCCAGCAACTGCGCGGTGAGGATGATCCCGGCCAGGAATCCGCCCAGGGCCTCCTCCTGCAGGAGGAATCCGATGATGAGCGGAGCCAGGATGGCGAGCAGCCCCGGCCCCACCAATTCCTTTAAAGCCGCCTTGGTTGCGATGTCGATGCACTTAGAGTACTCCGGCTCGGCCGTGCCCTCCATGATCCCCTTGATCTCGCGGAACTGCCGCCGCACCTCCTGGACCATCAGGAAGGCCGCCCGGCCCACGGCCCGGATGGTGAGCGAGCTGAACAGGAACGGGACCGCGCCTCCGATCAGGAGCCCGATGAAGACCATCGGCGAAGCCACGTTGATGCTCGTCATCACCTCGGACAGGCCCGAAGCCTTAGCCGAGGCGATCACGGTCTCGAAATAGGAGGCGAACAGGGCCAGGGCCGCGATCACCGCGCTGCCGATAGCGAAGCCCTTGGTCACGGCCTTGGTGGTGTTGCCGACCGCGTCCAGGACCGCTATGCGCTTGCGGGCCTCGGGCCCCAGTCCGGCCATCTCGCAAATGCCGTTGGCGTTGTCCGAGACCGGCCCGTAGCTGTCCTCGGACACGATCACTCCGGTGCAGGTGAGCATGCCCATTCCGCACAGGGCGATGCCGTACATGATGAAGTTCGTGTCCCCGCCCGAAATCATGATGGAAGCGAAGATCGCCAGGCAGATGGTCAGGACCGCAAACACGCTGGACTCCAGGCCCACCGCGATGCCGGCCAGGATCGTGGTCGCGGGGCCGGTGAGCGTGGCGTGGGCGATCTCCTTGACCGGCTTGTGGTGCAGGGAGGTGTAGTATTCGGTGAGCGAGGAGATGACGACTCCCAGGAGCAAGCCGGCGAGCGTCGTATAGAACACCCGCAGGTCGTGCACGTACCACCGGGCGAACCCGAAGAACCCGATCGCGGAGAGCACGGTGGAGATCCAGAAGCCGCGGTTGATCGGCGCCATGGGGAACTCGTTCTCGCTCCGGGCCTTGACGAACCAGGTCCCGACGATCGAAGTCAGCACTCCGACGCCGCGCACCAGGAGCGGGAAAATCACGCCGACCTTGCCGAAGGCCGTGTAGCCCAGGATCATCGAGGCCACCAGCGTGACCTCATAGGACTCGAAGATGTCCGCGGCCATCCCGGCGCAGTCGCCAACGTTGTCCCCGACGTTATCCGCGACGGTCGCCGGGTTACGGGGATCGTCCTCCGGGATGTTCTTCTCGATCTTGCCCACCAGGTCCGCGCCCACGTCTGCGGCCTTAGTGAAGATGCCTCCGCCCACGCGCATGAACAGGGCCAGGAGGGATCCCCCGAACCCGAACCCGATAAGGACCTGGGTCGCGCTGCCCTTGAAGATCATGAAGATGGTCGTCGCGCCCAAAAGCCCCAGGCCCACGCAGAACATGCCGGTAATCGAGCCGGTGCGGAAGGCAATGGTCAGGGCCTTGGCAATCGAGGTCTTGGCGGCCTCGGCGGTGCGGACGTTCCCGCGCACAGCCATGCTCATGCCCACGAAACCGGTGAGTCCAGAGAACACGGCGCCCAGGAGGAAGGCCACGGAGCGTCCCAAGGCGATCTTCCAGCCCGAGGACATAGCCGTGAGGTAGAGGAGCATGGTCAGTACTACGATCATCCCGGCGATGGTCCGGAACTGGCGGTTCAAGTAAGCCGAGGCCCCGGTCTGAATGGCGCGGGCGATCTTCTTCATCTTCTCGTCTCCGCCCGGCTCCCGCAGGATGTAGCGGATGAGGAAGAGGGCGTACAGGAGACCCAGGACCGCAGCACCGAGGATGGCCCAGAGGGCCAGGCGCTCGAAGCCGGTCAGGTCCAAGGCCATTTGCATGGCGTGTTCCATGAAAGGCAGCTCCTTAAGAGTTAAAGATTACAAAAGTTTGTAATATTATACCCTGTCCCCTCGCCAAAAGTCAACCGCGTTCGGCTTGACATCTCCCCGTCGCATGCCGTATAATGAAACCATGACCAAGCCGTCCGAACGACGCCGATCCTGGAAGAGGATTCTTCTTCAAGCCTTATGTCTCCTCGGGCTCTCCCTAGTCCTGGGCCTCGGGCGGAACGCTCTCTCCTCTAGACCACTGCCCCTGTTCCAGGCGTTCAACCCCATGTCGAGAGATACTTTGGGCATCCGACATCTTGATTCGCTCCAAACCCGAGAGGCCTGGGAAAGGCACTTCGCTATCTTCCTGGATGCCCGGAGAAGCGAGCTTTTCAAGGAAGGCCACGTCCCGGGAGCTAAGAGCATCCCCTTGGACGACTTCGATACGGTCTATCCACAACTGAGCCTCTCATCGGACTCCGCCTACATCATCTACTGCGAAGGCAAGGACTGCGAATATTCCGATCTGCTGGCCCAGAGGCTCTACGCCCTGGGATACCGTAAACTGGCCGTGTTCCCCGGAGGGTGGGAGGAGTGGACGAAGGGGAAGCACCCGATTGAAAAAGATTCAACATGAAGACCTATCTGGCTATCATGAAGCTGCTGACCCACCCCTGGACGGGGTTCGTGCTTAGGCTCATTACGGGCGGGGTATTCCTCTGGGCCAGCTACGACAAGATCCTGCATCCCGAGGCCTTCCTGCGGATCGTACACAATTACCGCATCCTCCCCCCGGTCCTGGAACCCCTGTTTGCCCTGACCCTCCCCTGGGTGGAAGGCCTTGTAGGGCTGTTTCTGATCATCGGCCTCTTCACGGAAGCCTCAGCGCTTGTAAACTGCGGGCTGATGGTCCTGTTCCTCATCGCCATCCCCTCGGCTCTGCTGCGCCACATCGACATCAACTGCGGGTGCTTCTCGACGACCCACAGCGTCAAGGTCGGGATGGACCTCATCTACCGCGACCTCCTGCTCATACTCCCCGCCCTTCTCATTCTCTTCTTCCCTTCCCGGTTCCTCGCCCTGGATCGTCTGTTCTTCAAGCCCAAAGGATCCTGAGGTCAGGTCTACAGGGTGAAATCCAAGCCGAAGCATCTCGGCCCTGAATACGCGTCCGCCTTCCAGGACCAAAGCCTCGTAGACGTCTATCATCTCCGGCCGCCCTATTCTTCGGAGGTCTTCGACATCCTGGTTTCCCTGATCACCGAGGAACCCAGGGCCGTGCTGGATGCGGGCTGCGGGCAAGGGGAAATCGCCCGGGGGCTGATCGGACGGTTCGAGCGCATCGATGCCGTGGACATCTCGGAGCCGATGATCACCAAAGGCCGAAGCCTTCCCGGGGGAGACCATCCCACCCTCCACTGGATCTGCGGCTTCGTAGAAGAGGCATCGCTTCATGCGCCCTATGCATTGGTCACTACGGCACACAGCCTGCACTGGATGGAATGGGACCGAGCCCTGCCCCGGTTCCATGATATGCTTACTCCCAACGGGTATCTCGCAATCATTCAGAATCAGCCAGAACCTTCTCTCCCCTGGCTTGAGGAAGTGAAAAAGCTCACTACGAAATATTCCACAAATCCCGAGTACCGACCGGTGGATTTGGTCGAGGAGCTGGAGACCCGGGGCTTGTTTCGGAAAGTCGGAGAGAGGACATCTGCTCCGACGTTGTTCCGGCAGACCCTAGAGGAGTACATCGAATCCTTCCATTCCACATCGTTCTATTCCCGGGACCGGATGGGTTCGGAGAGGGCCTCGGCCTTTGATCGGGAGGTCAGGGAACTGGTGAAATGCTACTGCCGGGAAGAGGAATTCAACATGCAGTTCGTGGGGAAGGTCGTTTGGGGCAAACCCTTGAGACCTTGAATTAGGTGGAACTAAAGGGCATCCGTTAGGATGCCCTTTTTATTGTAACCTGCTCAACACCTCCACCACCTCTGGCGAAGGTTTCTCCTTCATCTCCTTCATGTGCTTGAGGTAACGTTGCCCCCAGTCCCGGGCCTCCTGAGCGAGCTTCATCCGCGAGAGGACCTCCGCGAGGAGTGCCAGGCATCCGCTCTGGGAAAGGTCCCGGTACAGGGCCTCCTCTAGGACCCTCCTCGCCTCGGAAAGGTTCCCGGAGTCCCGCTCTACTTGGGCGTAGCGCAGGACCGCCCGAAAATAGGTCTTCCGAAGATACTCCCTTCGGGGCTCCAGCCAGTCCTCATAGGGAAACTCCTCCAGGTAATCCCCGGCGTAGAGGTCCAGGGCCTCGCGATAGGCCTTGCGGGCTTCCTTGAAGTTCCGGTCGCGATGAGCGACCTCGGCATGGTTGAGTTGCTTCGTAAACTCCTGGGCATCCATCCAAAAGCGTTCTCCGGGGAAGAACCCGTAGGCTCCGCGCTGGCTTTGGAAGAAAGCATAGTGGCCCCCCTCGCCGACTAGACGGGACCAGGGCTCGAAGACCCTGCGCAGGTAGGTGAAGAGAATGATCAGGACCTTCCGCGTGCGCTGAGGGTGGGGTTTGCTCCACAGGGCCTCGAGCAGGGAATCCGTCGTGAGCCATTTATCCGGGGAGCTTGCCAGATAAAGGAACAGGCGCTTGACTCCGGGCCGGATCCACTCCCGGTCCGTGAGCAACCTGCCCTCCTGGAAGACCCGGAGTGCCCCCAAGGAGTAGACCCGGTATCCGGTGTGCTGGCGCCAGCCGTTGAGAAGCAGGCGGGAGGTGCGGCGCACTTCCTTGACGGGGTCGTCCTTCAGTCGATCCAGTTGCGGGAGGAAGTCCCGGACATCGGGAGCTTTAAGGGAACGCAGGAACAGGACCTTGCCCTGGGAGGACTGGTGAAGGAGGCGCTTCATGAGGGCCGGATGACGGAGCTGGACGATCAGCTCGCTCAGGAAGCCCGTGGGCGGGAGCTCCTCACCCACCTTGAGGAGCAGGGGACCGAGGACCCCTTTTTCCGGAAGCAGGACGGGCAGGAGGTGGGAACGTTCAGCCACCTGGAAACAGTTCTTGAGCCATTCCATGGAACGCGCTCGGTCACGTAATTCCTCATAGCCCTGAGCAAGAAAAAGGGAGGAGTAACAATAGATCGCCCACTGCCCCTTGGATTCCGCCAGCTCGCAGGAGCGGTGAAGCAGGGATAAGGCCTTTTCCGTCGCCCCCGTGCGCAGGGAGAACCTGCCTTCATAGCCCAGGCAGATATCCTCCAGGACATGCAGGCTTTTATCCCGGGCCAGCGCCCCGGCCTTCTGGATCGACTCCAAGGCCTCGCGCAGGTTGCCCTTTTCGAATTGGAGGTGGGCGAGGTTGCAGGAAAGCTGGACCTCCAGATGGGGAACCGGGAAATCCGCGAGCAGGTCCAGGGCTTCCCCGTAGGCTTGTTCCGCTTTTTCCAGAAAGCCTTCGCGTTCCAGAAGATCGCCTTGAACCCGTTTGAGGAAGATCAGCCGGACGTTGCTTCCCGCCTCCTGGATAAGCCGTTCCGCCTGAGCCAGGATCTTTTCCGCCTTGGCGGGCTCGCCCAGGCTATCCAGAGAACTGCTCAGATTGATTAAGAAGTTAGCCGCATAAAGGATCGAGCCCCGGGCCAGAAGCTGCTTGGCGGCTTTCTCCAGCAGGAAGACCGCCTCCTCTACGGCGCCCTGGTTCCAGAGGATCGCCCCACGATTGCCCTCCAGCATCAGGTGTTCGATGAAGCAGGATTCCCGTTCGGCAACCTCCATCCCCTTCTTTAGGGCTTGGAGGGCCTGATCGTACTGCCCCAGGGAGGCATGGAAGATGTGCTGGGTGTTGTAAAGGTTGGGGAGCAGCCATGCCGTGGGATTCGCTTCCAGCGCTTTATCCAGCAGGACCTTGCCCGGCTTCAGATCCCCCAACCGGATCAGGGCGTTGGCACGACCCCAAAGGAGTTCAGCATTGTAATGGGAGTTCGGAGGGATCGCGGAATAGACCTCAACGGCTTTGGTAAAGTCACCATAGAAGCTGAGGGCGTGGGCATAGAGCAGTGCCCGTTTAGGTTCTGATATGGGGTCGGGAGGCTTCGGCCTCCTCAGGACTTCCAGAACTTTGCCCACCCGGCCCTTTTCAATCAAGAGAGAGTATAGTTCCTCCATATGACTATTATACCCTATTGAAGAACGCATTTCAAGTCCTTACTATATAAAGGGTTGTGTTTGTTAGTCGTTCGTTAGTTATAAAGATTTATAATATTTAACAATGAAACGACGGGAATGTTAGTCAGCCGCACCGTCATCGAAGTCAAACCATCACTCAAAGAGGAGGTCAAGGTGTCAAACGGTCAGAGTTCAAAATCGCTCGTTCGGGACACAAGGGGAAACGGGACAAAAGAGTGTCTCGTGAAATCCGTCCTAGTCCTGGCCATGCTTTTCATCGCTCCGAGTTTCGCTCCAGCGGCGTGGGTGCTTCAACAACAGACCACCGGCCACTATTACTCCGTCCACTTCCCGGTGGATGCCCTGACCGGCTACATTGCCGGGGACTATGGCACGGTTGTGAAAACAACTAACGGCGGATCGAACTGGTTACCGGTAAACGTCCGACCGCTATCCTACTTTGACCTGCGTTCGGTTAATTTCGTGGATGCCATGACCGGGTACGTGGTGGGAGATTCCATGATCGCTCCCACCTGGTGCAAGGTCTTTAAGACCACGAACGGCGGAGCAAGCTGGACGGTTCAGTTCACGGATGTCGGAACTACCTTCTCATCGATTCAATTCCCGGTGGATGCTAACACCGGGTATGCTGTAGGGACCCGGATCGGAGGCGGGTCTAACATCATCAAGACCACTAACGGCGGGTCAACCTGGGATACCCTCCCGGGAACTCCTTCCACCCTGAGCTCGGTCTATTTCCCGAGGAATGCAACCACGGGTTACGCGGTTGGAGGCCCTTATCCTTACCAAATCCTTAAGACCACTAATGGCGGAACTACGTGGACGGCCAGCCAAAACGTGCCCACCGCTTATTCTCCCGGCTCCGTGCACTTCCCGATCGACCCCGATACCGGATACGCGGTTGCGGATTCGGGGATCATCCTCAAAACCACAACCGGGGGGACATCCTGGTACAAGCTTAACTCCGGAACCACCCGCTGGCTGACCTCGGTCCAGTTCCCGAACGCCCAGACAGGATACGTCTGCGGGTCCAGCGGCTATCCGGATTCGAGCATCCTAAAGACCACTAATGGGGGCCAGACCTGGATCAAACAGCCCAAACCTACCCAAAATTTCATGCATTCGATTAATTTTCCTGTGGACGCAGGGGTCGGATATTGCGTCGGGGATTTTGGCACTATCCTGAAAACACAGGACGGAGGATCCGGGGTGGAAGAAACCCCGGAGGATAGGGGCCGGAAGCCAGAGGTCGGACTTAAAACCACACCCAACCCCTTCACGGCATTCACCACCGTTCCGGGGCACGAGCGGGAGCAGTTTGCGCTCTACGACCTATCGGGGAAGCGGCTTGGAACCTATTCGGGAACCCGGATCGGAGAAGGGCTCCCGGCCGGGGTTTACTTCATCGCCTCGAAGACAAAAGACTCGATGCCGATCCGTACCGTGAAGGTCCGATAACCCTCCTTGTATTTCCATAAACGCGAAGGCTCCCTGCAAGGGGAGCCTTCGCCATTGGAGGGAAAGCTACTTTCCTCTAACGAATGTCAGCAACAGTAGCGAGGCGAGGAAGGCCAGGGTTCCGCCCAGGCCGAAGGCCAGCAGCGCACTTTTCGTCGTCTGCCAGACGAGCCCAAAGAGCAAACTTGCAGGAAGGGCGGCAATGCCGATGGCGAAATTGTAAAGCCCGTAAGCCGTGCCCCGGAGGGCCTCGGGCACCAGATCCGCCACGTAGGCCTTCTCCACCCCCTCGGTCAGGCCGAAGAAGAGCCCGTAGAACGCAAACAGGCCCCAGATGTGCCAGGCCCGGCCGGCCAGGCCGAATCCGAGGTAGGCCAGGGCGTAGACCATCCATCCGGCCACGATGATGCCCCGCCGTCCCAGTTTATCCGAGAGGATCCCCCCGGGGACAGAGCTCGCCATCTTCACGATGTGCAGGACGATCCATAGGATGGGCAGGAGCGCCACTGCGACCCCGAGGGTCTTGGCTCTGAGCAGGAGAAAGGCATCCGAGGAGTTCCCCAAGGTAAACAGCACCAAGATGGCAAGATAGAATTTAAACTTCCCGGTGAACGGCGCGAGAGTGAGCTTCACTCCTTTCGCTTGCGATGCCGATGCCGGCATCATCTCTCTAACCCCCAACGCAATCAGGGGCAGGGTCAGGAGTCCTGGAATGGAAGCCAGGGCGAACATCAGGCGATAGTTGCCGGGGATGAGGAACAAAATTAAAGAGGCCAGAAGCGGTCCGACAATAGCTCCGGCATGGTCCATGGCGCGTTGGAACCCGAAGGCCTTGCCCCGCTCGTTTTCCTCGCAGGAGGCCGCCACGAGGGCATCCCGTGGGGAGCCGCGAACCCCTTTGCCGGTCCGGTCCCCGGCCCGGATCAGAAGGACCTGCCAGGCGGCATGGGAAATGGCAATCAGAGGCCGGGCCACCGCGGCCAAGCCGTAGCCGAAGAGGACCAGTCCCTTGCGCTTCCCGATCCGGTCCGAGAGCCAGCCTGAGAACAGCTTGACCAGGCTGGCCGTGCTTTCCGCGATGCCTTCGATGAGCCCCAGAAAAGCCGCCCCGGCCCCTAGGGTTGTGGTCAGGAATACTGGGAGCAGAGGATAGATCATCTCGCTTGCGGCGTCGTTCAGGAAGCTCGTCCCGCCCAGGGCGAAGACGTTCTTGGGAAAGCCGAGAATGCGCTTGTCTTTCATGATATCAAAAGATAGATGCCAATGGAGGGTTGTACGCTTAATGCACGAGACCTGTACGCCCACTGCACGACCACTTAACTCCTACTTTATTCCTACCCCTTCAGACTTAGCTTTATCCCCCTCTCCCTACGGGAGAGGGGGATAAGAAAGGTTGTCAGAAACTGGATAAGTGCAAGCCATGCACCTCTATAACATCTTCCTTAACTTTCGCTCGTTCTCCTTGGCGGTCAGGGCGATAATCGTATCGTCAGCCGTGAGCTCCACATCCCCCTTGAGCACCAGAGCCAGGTCCCCGCGCAGAGCCGCGATCAGGATAGTCTCGTCGGGAAGTTGAAGATCCTTGACTTGTTTGCCCACGGACTTGGATTTTTTGGAGAGCTCCACCTGAACGATCTCCAGGTTGCCCTTGCCCAACTGGGTCAGGGGCATGAGCATCTCGGAGTCGATCTTCTCCTCGATCAGGGCATCGATCACCCGGGTCGTGGATACGGTCGTGTCCACGCCCAGGTCCACGAACACGCCCTCGTTCTTAGGGTCGTTCACCCGGGCGATGGTCCGGGCCTTGTCGATGAACATCGCCTTGACCATCTGGCAGATGACCAGGTTATTTTCGTCGTCCCCGGTCACGGCCACGACCACGTCGGCCCGGTTCGCACCTGCGTCCCGGAGCAGGGCCACCTCGCAGGCATCGCCCCAAAGGACGGAGTCGCCCAGCTCCTCGGAGAGCTCCTGATAGCGGGCCTTGTCCTTCTCGATCATGGTCACCTCATGGCCCTTCTCCATGAGGATCTTAGTAAGGTTATAACCAACTTTTCCCCCTCCAGCGATGATGATGTACATCAGCCCTCCTCGATCTCGCGCTGGATAAGGTCGGACACGATCTCGGTGGGACAGATCGTGTTGATCCCGAACTCCTCGCGGTAGGCCCCGGCCCGGATCGGATCGTACATCCGCACGATGGAGCGGCAGACCTGAAATTTCCGGCAGGCCACCTGGGCTGACATCACGTTGGTGTTATCCCCGTTCGTGGCAGCCACGAACACGTCCGCGCCCTCGATCTTGGCCTCGGCCAGGACATCGATGTCCAGGCCGTCGCCCATGACGGTCTTGCCCGGGAAGTGCTCTCCCAGCTTGCGAAACTGGTCCGCGTTGCGGTCGATCACGATGACCTCGTGTCCGGCCTCAACCAGGGTCCGGGCTAACCTCGCCCCCACCCGGCCGCAACCCAGGACGACGACTTTCTTCTTCTTAGCCATGCGAGCCTCTTCTTCTAAAAACGCATTGTTGAAAATTGAAAAATTTTAAACTTGCGATCTTCATTTCTCACCCTTGAACCTCCGATTCCTCCCCGGAGCCCTTGGCCGGCTGTTTGTCGATCACCAGCTCGCAGGGCGCCCGGCGGAGCAGGACCTCTGTGGTGCGGCCGAAAAGCCTCCCCTCCCGTTTCCCGCTGGGCGGTAGGGAGAGCACCACTATGTCCACGCTTTCGTCCCTGGCCATCCGGATGATCCCGTCCGCGGCCTGCCGGGCCCGCTCCACCTTTTTGGAGTAGCGCAGGCGGTGCCGCACGACCACGCCCTCGGCCCGTTCCAGGGCCTCTTTGGCCTTGGTTTCCGCCCGCTCCAAGGGCGCACCCAGGGGCAGGGTAAAAGGCACTTCAATCACAAACGCCAGGAGAATGTCCGCGTTCTGTTCCCGTCCCAGACGGCAGGCGAGCTCAACGCCCTTCTCGGAGTAGGCCTCGCCCACGGTGGGGACCAGGATGCGCTTCAGGGCCCCGACCGTGTACTTCATCTTGGCCGCCACTTCCGTGATCGCCTTGGGCGGGTGCAGCATCCACCACAGGAGCCCGCCCATCAGCACGGCGAAGAGCAGGCCCAAGAAAACGCCCAGGGGGCTGGTATTTGGCGCGACGCTCATTTCTTCCTCAAAGCATTCCAGGCGATCCAGAGCCGGTGGACTCCCACGCCCACGAACCCGAAGGCCACGACCCAAGCCAAGGCCATGTTCCAGACCAGCTTCAAGCGAAAGAACATCACAAGGCCTGAGAGGATCATCGCGACGCTCACCACGAGATAAAGGCGGTCCCGGAAAGTCAGGGAAGGCGTCATATCTTGCCTAGCTCACGCAGCTTGGCACGCTGACGGTTGCGCTCCAAAAGGGCTTGCTTGTACTGTTCGACCAGCTCATACTCCTCGGCCGAGGTCAGGACGTCCATCTGCTCTTTCTCCCAATCGTGCTTGAGAGAGCCGAACAGCGGACGGCCTTTTCTCCTGCGGTACCAGAAGTAAAAGAGGAGCCAGCAGAGTACCCACAAGGGCCCGGCGATCCTTCCGATGGCATGGGTCAGGATTACCATGAACAGGATCGAGGAAACCCCCAGGAGGCCGAGGAAACCCAGGATCGGGATGTCCACGGTCCGTCCATCCTTGGTCTTCCAGGGTAAATTGATGGGCATTTTGTACGGTCGAGGGGAATACGGATCCGCAAAGCGCAGCTTGATGATAGAGACAAAAACCAGGGAATAGCCCAGGGTGGCCCCGAAAGCGTACATGTTGCCCAGCGTGTCCAAGGCCTTGGGGGTCAGAAACGACAAGAGGGTTTGAAGGGCCCCGATGCCGGTGAAGACCAGGATGGTTCGCACGGGAGTACGGAACTTGGGGTGCACGACATCGAACCAGGCGGGCAGAAGCTTAAGCTCACTCATGGAATAGGTCAGGCGTGAGGCGCTCATCACCCCGGAGTTGGACGAAATCAAAAGAATGGTCGCCCCCAAAATGGCCGCGAAGGGGCCCGCGATCAGCCCAATGTAGGGGATGTGGTGGGCCAGCATGGCCACCGGGTCGCCTTCCTGGCCTTTGAACGCCTGCCAGGGCAGGATCCCCAGCGAGAGATTGGAGAAGGCCAGGGCGAAAATGAAGACCGTGAAGATCAGGGTGAGGGACGTTCGGGGAACGATGGTCGCTGGACGCCTCGTCTCTTGGGCGGCCTGGGAGATGGACTCCAGGCCCACAAAAGAGATGATCGCCAGCGAGGAGCCATACATGAACTGGAACATGGTAGGTTTGGAAACAACCCACTGGTGGACAAGAAGCTCCGGACGCCAGGCGAACAGGAAGCCGATGATGATGATCGAGGACTCGGTGAGGATATCCACCGCCCCGATGACCTCGTTCAAGAGAGAGGACTCCTTCATCCCCCGGATGTTCAAGATGGTCAGGAGCACGATAATGGCCATGGCCTCCAGGCACCAGATAGGATGGATGCTGTGGAAGGGCCCCCAGGAGACCGCAAACTTTCCCAGAAACGGGAAGAAGAAGTTGACGTACCCGGCCGAGGCCACGGCGAACAGGGCGATGTCGATGGTGTAGTCCAGGAGCAGGGCCGACCCGGCTAAAAACCCCCAGAAATCCCCCAGGCCCCGCAGGGTGTAATACTGCCCGCCCCCGGCCACGGGATAGGCCGAGGCCAGCTCGGTGTAGGCCAGACCGATGATAATGTACACCAGCCCGGCGAACAGGAAGGCCAGGTTGGCCATGCCCTGGGCAGCGGCGATGACCAGACCCAAGGCGGCGTAAATGTCGGCCCCTACATCGGCGTAGCCCCACATGTAGGAGCCCCAGATGGAGACATCCCGGCGGAGCTCGACCCGCTTCCCGTTAGGATCCACGATGTCTCCAAAGATAGAGGAGGAAACGGACGACGCCATAGAGGACGACTAACCAGGCGATGAGGCCCATCCGCGGACTCCTCGTCCCGAACCACCCGGAATAGGCGGCGTAGACGAGGAAGCCTCCTACCGCCAAAATCAGGAGGCTGGCCGCGAGATTGAACCACCAGCCGACCCGGCTCTGCTTGTTCTGAACCTGCTCCATGGACATCGTTTTAGACTTTGCTGTCAAACTGGATAACCGTATCCTTGCACCAATGCTCGTCGTCCCGGAAGGGGTAGTCCAAGGTGTAATGCAGGCCCCGCGACTCCTTCCGAAGAAGCGCGGACTGGATGATGAGCTCGGCAACCGTGACCAGGCTCCGGAGCTCCACCAGGTCCGGGGTGGCCCGGTAACGCCAGTAGTACTCTCGGATTTCCTGCTGCATGGTCTGGATTCGCTTAAGGGCCCATTTCAGGCGCAGGTCGGTCCGCACGATGCCCACGTAGTCCCACATCGTCCGCCGGACCTCCTCGCGGTTGTGGGCCACGACCACGGCCTCCTCGCTCCACACCGAGCCCACATAGTCCCAGGCCGGGATCTCGGGGATGTCCGCCCTCCCCTTCTTCATCTCCTGGCAGGCGGCCTCAGCTGCCCGGCTGGCAAAGACCAGGGCCTCCAGAAGGGAGTTGGAAGCCAGGCGGTTGGCCCCGTGAACCCCGGTGCAGGCCGTCTCCCCGGCGGCAAAAAGGTTCCCCAGGTTCGTCCTGCCCTCCAGGTCCGTGATCACGCCGCCGCAGCTGTAATGCGCGGCCGGGACCACGGGGATGGGCTCCCGGGTGATGTCCAAACCCAGGGACAGGCAGCGCTCGTAAATCTGAGGAAACCGGCTCTTGATCCGCTCCGCGGGAATCGCCGAGAGATCCAGGAGGACGCATCGCTCCCCGCTCTTTTTGAGCTCCCGGTCAATGGCTCGGGCGACCACGTCTCGGGGGGCCAGATCCTTGAGTTCGTGGTACTTCTCCATGAACGCCTCTCCGCTCTGCAGGCGGAGCACTCCCCCCTCACCGCGCACGGCCTCGGAGATGAGGAAGGAGCCGGCCCTGGGGTGACAGAGAGCCGTGGGATGGAACTGGATGAACTCCATGTTCGCGATCCCGGCTCCGGAACGGTAGGCCATGGCCACCCCGTCCCCGGTGGCGATGGTCGGGTTCGTGGTGTGCAGGTAGACCGCTCCCAGACCCCCAGTCGCCAGGAGCACGGAGCGGGCCAAGAAGCTCTCCACCTTGCCGGTCTTCGTGTCCAGGACGTAAGCCCCCCAGCAGGTCCGGGTGGCCCGGTCCATGATGAGGTCGATGACGGTGTGATTGGGGTAAAAGGTCACCTCGGGCCGGGACTCCACCCGGGCGATCAGGGCCTGCTCAATGCCCTGGCCGGTGCGGTCCTTGGCGTGCACGATTCGCCTACGGGAGTGGCCACCCTCCTGACCCAAGGAGAGTTCCTCACCTTCCCGGGAAAATGAAACCCCCAAGGCGATGAGCTCCTTGACGAGCCTTGGGCCTTCCTCGATCGTGGCTCGAACCGCCTCTTCGTGGCATAGCCCGGCTCCGGCCTTTAGGGTATCCTGGATATGCAACTCGATGGAATCATCCTTCCCGAACACCGCCGCGATCCCGCCCTGGGCGTAGTTCGTGTTGGACTCTGCCTTTTCCTTCTTGGTCACCAGGGACACCCGGCCGTGCTCCGCGGCCCGCAAGGCAAAAAAGAGTCCTGCCAGACCGCTCCCGATAACCAGATAATCTGAGACGATCGCCATTTAGAATTCTGGGCCCTAGATTTGTTTATCGGGGCCCTTGAAAGGGCAACCCCTCTCGCCTCAAGGAACCAAGGAAGAGGGGTAGAAAAACGAGCTTCAGGCTATTAAAACGGTTTACCGCTTGCTCACCCAGCTGAAGTACACCAAGGCGGCAACCAAGGCGGAGATGCCGGCCAAGAGCAGGAACGAGGCCTCCAAGGTCCGCTCCAAAAGGATGGTCAGGATCACCTCCGTCCGGGAGGGATCGAGGTGCGGATAGTAAGGCAGAGGCAGGAAATGGAAGATCAAGGCCAGGCCCAGGAGGATCGCGCCCAGGACCGGAAGGAACCAGATCCAGGAGGGACGTCGGATGATCACCAGCAGCCGTTTCAAGATCAAACCATAGAAGATGAGGGCCAGGGCAAAGCAGACTACCCCGATCAGGAAAACCAGCTCAGCGGGCAGCGACACGATCACCGGTTTCGCCTCCTTTCTTGCGGCGATCCACCCGGATCGCCCGCCGGAACTGCTCCGCCCCCCACAAAGAGAGAAGGCCGGAGATCAGGAAAAAGGTGTAGGCCAGCCAAGATTGGAGCGGGCTCATCTTGATCTGGGACGCAAACGCGAGGGCTTGGATCAGGACATACAGCAAAATCCCCGAGGGGGCGAACATCAGGAACTGCCAATTGGTCTTCTTCCGAAGCACCAGCTCGTAACGCCGGGCGATGATCGCGAAGAAGAAGCATGTTGCCCACAGGAGAACGCTGCCCAGAACGGCCAAGAGGTTGGTCAGGGTGATGTAGGTGAAGAACTCGCTGGGGGTAAGGAGCAGCCTCATGGGTCCCTCCTATTTCAGTTTCGCCAGCATCCGGTCGGCCATGGCCTTACTGGCCTTGGGACCGATGATCATCCCGGCATCCTTCTGGAGCGACAGACAGAATTTCAGCACCCGCTCACGGGTCAGGGTTCCCTCCCGTATCTTAGAGTCCGCCACCTGGTTCTCGAAGATCGTGGAGGCTAAATCTCCCAGTTCCTCTTCGCAGATACCGTAGATCTCGTCCAAGATGGCCGCTGCGACAGGCTTATCTTCGACCGTCGGTACGGAAACGGGTGGAGGCGGTGGGGGCGTAACCGGCTTCGGCTCAACAACCCTGACTTTCCGGGGTGGTGCAGGAGGAGGGGCTGTTGGCTTGGGGGGAGCCACGATCGCTCGGGGAGCAGGCGCTGCCGCTAGAGATCCCCGGAGGGCGCCGAGGTCTATGGCCAAGGTGCAGAGGACGCAGAGCGTTCCGTCAGGAAGGTTTTGGAGCAACAAGCGATAGGTCGGAGTCGTAATGACCAGGCTCTTGGTCTTGACCTTGGCCCCTTCACCCAAAGCATCCATGGACTGGGATAGGACTTTGAGGGACCGTTCCATCTTTTCCCTGGACATCTCCTTCAAGCCCGCATGCTCTGCATATCCTCCATTCCGATTTACGAAGCAGGCAGCCAGGACGCCTGAAATCTGGTTGACCTGATTGAGGAGATCTTCCATCCTAAGCGCTCCCTCCGCTGGCGAGCTTTTCGATCACCCCCTTGAACCTTTGCTTGACCTCCACGAATCCGAAGACCCCGATGGCCCGCTTGCAGACCAGGTTGACCAGTTTCTCGAAGATTTCCGATATCTCCTTTTTCGTGAGGTCCGCTTTGGCCCCCTGGCTGCTCTTGATCTGGCCTTCGTCAATCTGGAGATAACGGGCGAGTTTACCCACCGGGTCGATCTTGGAGATCTCGGCCATGATCGTTTCCTGCCACTCCCCCCGATTTCCCCCCTTGCTGAACTCCTCGACCAGGAGGTTCAAGAGCTTGAGTTTCTCGCGGAAGATCTTCTCCACATCCTCGAGCTCAGCGAACTTACCACCCAGGAGGATCTCGCTCACCTCGGGGGCCTCCATCCACCAGGGCCCCTTTGCTCCAATCTCTATGCCCAGGAAATTATCATGGTGCGGAATGATGAGGAGCTTTTCCTCTTCCCCCTCGACCATCGCGCTGGATACCGGGCCGAGATCCAGGAGGGAGGTCATAACCTCGGTCGCTCCGCCCAGGAAAGCCACCCTCTCCGCCGTGTCCGGCGAGACCGCCTCCCCCTTAAAGAGAACCGTACCATCCTCCTTGGAGACCACGACCCCACCTTTGACCCCCTCGATCTTCAAGCAGTCCTGGACGATTTCTTTTTCCGTGGGCATCGCCTTATGCCTGGACTCCGACTTCCTGGGATTGCAGTTTCTTCAGCACCGCCTGGTACTTGTGTTTGGCCAGGATCGGGCCGAACTCCGATATCGCCCGTTCGTTCACCTTGCGGACAAGCTTTTCCACGAAGGCATCCACCTCCTCCGGAGAAATATCGTTCTTCGTTCCCTCGCTGACCCCCAAGATTCCGTAGCCGAACTTGAGGTATTTGGGAACCTTCCCCGAGAGGTCCGCTGCCGGCATGGTCTCCTCTACAAATTGAATCCAGGGCTTCTGGACTTCAGGATCCGGGCCTCCGTATTCGACGATCAGAGCGTTCACGATCCTCACTTTGTCGCGCAAGGCTCTATCCACGGCCTGAGGATCTAAGACGAGACCCTTGGAGAGAAGCCAGGAGAGGGCTTTGAGAACATCCAACATCCCCATCTTGGATTCGTCCACGATTGTCTTGATCGAACGCCTGCCGTCCACCAAGGCTAAGATCGCCCAATCGCTCCTGCGGATGGTAATCGTGGTTTGTTCGGGAGGATGGGGGGTGCGAATCAGAACGATATCGAAGGGGGGGAGCTTGGTGAGCACGTCCTTCAGCTCCACCCGCCTGCGTTCTCCTTCGGCCACCAGCTTGTCCGCGGACTCGGAGACGCTGCGCTCTTTGGTTTCTCCGCGGGGGTCGAAGGAGAGGGTTCCGGAGAGCTCCAAGCAGAGGTTATAGATCGCCTCCACCCCGCTGGCGCCCCCTAAGGCGGCGTGGATCGCATTTCCATCCAACAAGTAAATATCTCCCTCTTTCTCCGGACCCCGGATATGCAGGCACCCGCTCTTCTTGAAGTGGGAGAACAAGAACAGCATCTCGCTGACTGAGAAATCTTTTAGGTCGGCTTCAAGTCCCATGGTTGCCCTCGTATTATTTCCTTTAGGTTAACTGTAAATTATATAATTTCAGCGCCTTTATGTCAAGGACGTAGGCTGGAAAATGTTGCCCGGAGCCTTCCCGCCAGGCAGGGTTTCCCTCTTCCTCAAGGGAGAGCGATATTTTTCAATAATCTTCAGGGTAGCCGTCCGCTCTTTCTCGGTGAGGGCATCGGGCGAAAGCACGACCTCAAAAATTCTGCGGAACCCCTCTGCGATCCCCTCCTTAACCCTATCCGGATAAACCTTAGTGGCTTCGCTCAGAGCCTTTGGTTGGGAACGGAAGGAGCGCACCCCCGTTCTCATCAGCTCAGGCGGAACGTTCCCATCCCTCCATATCTGAAGCGATCCCTGGCTCAGGACCACGCCCTCCCACCTTTTCTGGGCGCCCCCGAAGATCTTGCGTTCCTCCAAGACCAGCTCATGCCTGGCCTTGGATGCAAAGCATGACGCCGAGGACAGGCTCTCCTTCCCCGAAGCCTGAGAGCGGACGAGTTCGACGGGGAACCCTAAATCCTTGAGCCCGCAGGATATCGCTTCAGCGATCTTCCGGTAGGTCTCCCCGATGTCGTTTCCTATTCGCGGTTCGCTTTCAAGGGCCGCAAGGCTAATCGTGAGGTCGGACCCGTGGAACACGGCCCGTCCCCCGGTCGGCCTCCTGACGACCTCTATCCCTCTTTCCCGGCAGGCCTCCAAGTCCAGCTCCCGCTCGATGTCCTGGAAATATCCACAGGAGATTGCTGGATGGACCCAGGTATAGAACCTGAGCGCCGGTCGGGAACGTCCTTCCCGGACCTCTTGCGTCAAGGCTTCATCCACGGCCATGTTCCAGCCCGCCTCCCCGGGCCCAGTATCCAGAAGCCTCCAGGGAGCAGGCATGGTTAATGCACGAGGTGCAGCCAGTCCGCGAACAGGAAGTGGATTCGGCCAATCAAAAGGGAGATACGGGCCATCACGGTGTATCCGAACGAGGCCCCGAACGCGACCATGATGAACAGGACCCCAATCCGGGAAAGCACGCCCAGGAATCCCTTGTGTTCCCGGGAGAAGTAGAAATACCCCACCGTCCCTACGACGCCCACGAACAACAGGACGTTGTTGAACGTGGTGAACAGGGACCCGCGGACCCAGAGCGGCACCAGGGTGGCCTGCACCTGGGGAAAGAGGTAGCCCTGGACATCGGCGGTGATCGCGAGCCCGGCCCCGATCCCCACCAGGAAGGAGATCGGCCAGCGCGATACCCAGGAAATCTTGGGGAAAGTCCGGAGAAGCATCACGACCCCCAGGGTTGCCGGGATGGCGAGCGAGGCGTGTTGGGAGAACGAAATCGCCCAGCTTCGGGTCTGAAGATGGGTCTGGACGAAGGGATCGAGGAGGAGCGGCCGGACGTCCGTGGCCCAGACGTAGATGACCATGTAGCCCGCCGAGACTCCCACGTAAAGGTGCTCGGCAAACTTATAGACTGGATTGTCCTTGTAGAGGAACGAAAAGATGGCCAGGGTCAGAAAGGCCGCGATCCAAGTGCCCAGGAGGGTCACGCCTTCTTCCTCCGCGACAGAAAGTAGCCGACGTTCCCCAGGATGATGAACAGGATGATGAGCAGGTGTCCCGCGGACTGGGCCGGCATCCCGGCCAGCCCGATTCCCGGATGGGCGATGAGGCTCTCGTACTCCGCGGCTCCCTTCAGCCCTCCGATCAGCCCGATGAGTTGTCCGGACTGCAGGTATTTATACGCCGTCGGGGCCATGACCGCGGTGGTCCCCATGGCCATTTTTAATCCGAACCGGGCCTGGACGTAGATGATCCAGAATTCGTAGGTGTCCCCGGCTTCGATCCCGACCAGGAGGCGGATGTCGTTGTAGTTGTGAACGTTCTTCACCATCTCCAGGGAATCCAGGGGCACCCCTTTGTAATCCGAGGGAAAGACGTTGCGGATCTCCGTGCCCAGGTTGACCATCACTGCGGCCGTCCCGGGCCGGAATCCCAGATTCACGTAGTCCACCCCGTAGGTCTTGTGCATCTCCCGGGCCACCTGGTCCAACCCCAGGGTGCCCACCGGCAAGCCCAGGGGCCAGTGCCCCATCAGGATGACCTTCAGGTTCTTTTGGAAGGCGTGCCTCAGCACGGCCAGGAGCATGGGCTGGTTCTCTGGCATGGTCGAGGCATCGTAGTCGATCGAGACCAGGATCACCGAGCCCGGGGGCAGGCGATTGATGGCCTCGTATGTGTTCTTCACCGGCGGGGTGATGTCCACCTTGGAATGCAGGCCTAGGAGGAGCGGCGCGGATACGACCAGGGCCACGCCCAGGAAGATCCAGCGCCGGTCAATTTTCTCCAGCTGGGCGAGCCAGCTCACGAGAGATAGGTCCTTTCGATGCCCAGGAGGATGCGTAAACTCATCGCCAGGGCACCCAGGGAGACGCCGATCAGGATGCCCCGGGTTGCGGCCGCGTTGGGCGTGTTCATGATCCACTCCGCCAGAATGGGCAGCTTACTCCAGATGGCCGCGCCCAAGGGGACCCGGCCCAGCATCACGATCATCGCCGCCACCAGGAGCAGGGAGGCCTCCAGGGTCCGGGCCCGGAAGGCCCGGTAGGCCGCCGAGGCGATGAAGAAGGCCAGGAGCGAGAACATCGTGGCCTGGAGCGGGACGACCATGTAGGTGTAGAGGTACATGAACGGCGATCCGAAAGCCAGGGCGCTGCCGTATTTGACCTCGGACCAGATGCCCAGTCCCAGGGCCAGGAGCACACCCAGGATAAGCGTAATGCTGTAGCTCCAGCCCGACTGCCTCCGCTGCAGTTTCTTGAGGTGCAGCCCGATCAGGCTGTCGATCCCCAGGAGCAGGGTGAACCCCGCGATGATCGTGTACCAGGACAGCACGCCGGTCCCGATCTGGCCGATCGGCCGGTGAGGCACGAAGAACTGCACGATCATGATCAGCCCGGTCAGGAAAGTGATGAGAAGAGGAATTTCGCGTTTCATAGGATTAGTGGAAAAGGATTTGGAGCCAGTGCTTACCGATGGTCTCAAGGATGACCCCGACCGTCAAAACCAGGGCGATCAGGAGCTTCATCAGGTCCTCGCCCTTCAAGGTCCCGAGCATGATCGGCTCCCGGGTCAAGTAGCTGGACGCCGCGTACATTTCCTCCCCGATTAGGGTGTAGTCGCAGGCCGTCACGAAGAAGGGCAATTGGTCCACCGCCGTGGTGCCCGCGATCTGGATCGCCCCGATGGAGTGCCCGGTCTCGGCTAAGATCAACGATTCGGCGTAGAAGTACCCCTGCAGGAACACCGCCCCCGGCTTCTCGCGGAGCATCAGACCATCGCACCCCGCGGCGTACCCGAACTGGTCGCTGGTCAGGAAGTAGATGTTCCCCTCGCGGTAGGCGTCCGGCCTCCCGGCCTCGGAATAGGACTGCTTCACGATCTCCTGGGCCGTGGTCATGACCAGCGGGTCGGTGCAAGGTACCAGGACCGGGGTGTCGTATTCCGCGGCCTTGCGGGCCACCCGTCCCAGGATGGTGAGCGCGGCTAGGGTCGTGACGTCGTCAATGGACAAGAGGCCCGCGATGAACAGGAGCGGCCGGCCCATCTCCGTGGAACGTCCCACGGCCTCCTCCACCGCGTCCAGCCCGGCGATCCGACGGATGAACAGCTTCTCCCCCTTCTTGGCCCGGGAGATGTACCAGAAAACGAACCCCGCGAAGAGCGCAACGAAGATGAGCAGGTTCAGCCGTCCTAAGTTGAACCATTGAGGCCTGGGCACGGCCGGCCCGGCCACAGCGGAGAGCGCGGAATCTCCGAGGACCCTGGCGTCCACTCGGTAATAGAACTTCTGTCCGTCCTTAAGCTCTCCGTCCTGGAACTCCTCCTGCCCCTTGAGCACAATCCCGGCCTCCTCGTACGGCCCCTCCGGGCTCGTGCTGCGCTTCACCGAATAGCCCAAAAGCAGGCTGTCGTCTGGGGAGGCCTTCCAGGTGACGGTAGCTGAGCCTCCCGCGTCGTTCGGGGTGTCGAACGCCTTCACGTCTGTTGGTGGTGCGAGAGCTGATAAGGAAAGGGATGGCAAGAAGACCAGCGACGCAAAGACCAACAGGATCCTCCTCAGGCCTTGGTTCTTTAAATAAATACTGTTAATTGCTAAATGATAATTTTGCAATGGGTCTTTCTCTCACTACGCTCTACTTACGATGAGCTTAATGCATCAAGTGCAGCCAGTCCCCAAGCAGGAACTGCATCCGTCCGATGAGGAGCGAAATCCGGGCCATCACGGTGTATCCGAAGGCCGCGCCGAAGGCGACCATCAAATACCAGATGCCCAGCTTGGCCCCGGCCCCGATCATGCCCTTGTGCTCCTTGGAGAAGAAGAAGTAGACCAGGGTGGAGAGAACCCCGGCCACCAGGATGAGGTTGCAGAATGTCCCCCAGGCTGAGAAGCGCCCGGCCGGGAAAGACAGCAGCGGCTGGATCGTGGATTCGATCTGGGGCAGGACCCGGGACGAGAGCTCGGCCGTGATCGCCAGCCCCGAGAACACCCCCACGGTGAAAGCCAGGGTGTAGCGGAACATCCAGGAGATCTTGGGGATGAAGATAGTGAAGACCAAAAGCCCGAGGATTCCTGGAATGAACAGGTACCAGTGGTGCGGGACGATGCCGAAATACACCTGGCGCTGAGCATAGTCGTTCCACAGGGGCAGGAACAGGTTGGGCCGCAGCTGGACCCAGAAGTCCTGGGCCAGGAGGTAGCCCGCCGAGATGCCCACGTAGACGTGCTCCGCGAACTTGTAGAACGGGTTGTCCTTGTATAGGAAGGAGTAGATGCAGAGGGTCAGGAGCGCCCCGATCCAAATGCCGATCACCGTCCAGTTCATGGCGCCTTTTCCTTATGCTTCCTGGTCAAGAAGAAGGCGACGTTCCCGAACACAATGAACAGGATGATCAGGAGGTGGGCGAAGCTCTGGGCGTTCATTCCCTTGGTTGCCAGGGCCTTGGCGTTCACCAGCTTCTCGTACTCCGCCGCCCCGCGCATCCCGCCCAGGAGACCGGAGAGCTGCCTGGCCTGGAGGTAGGGGGAAAACTCCGAGACCGAGACCGCGGTGCACCCCCCGGCCACTATGCAGTGGTACCTTTGGTGCGCGAAGGGCACCCAGGCGTCCTTGATCCCCGGGTCCCCGGCGGAAAGGCTGATCACCACCGGGACGTCCCGCAGGGTCTTGATGTTCTGCATCATCGGCAGTTGCTCCAGGGGCGTCTGGTAATAATCCGTGGGAAAAGCGTCCCGGATGGACCGGGCCATGGTGTTCACCACAACGTAGCCCCCGACCTTGACCCCCAGGTTCACGTAGTCCTCGCCGTATTTCTTGTCCGAGAACCCGTTGGCCTTCACCTGGTTGATGTCCTGCTCGATGAGCGGGGCGCCGGTGATCCACAAGCCCATCGCCACCACCTTCAGGTTCTTGCGGAAACAGTGCCTGATCAAGGCCAGGGCCATCGGCTCCAGCTCCGGCTTGGAGGGCGGGTCGAAATCCAGCGCGACGATGATCGGGCTGCCTTCGGGCAGAGTCTCGATGGTGTCGTAGACGCCCTGGGATTCCGGGGTCACGTCCACCGGCAGGGTGATTGGCAGGAGGAGGAAGAGGATCACCACCACGCCGATGGAAAGGAATATCCAGCGGCGGTCAAGGGTCAGGGCTTTGGAGAGGAAACTCATGCCTCAATAATCACTTTGGGGGAAAAAACACATGACGCTGGAGTTAAGCTGGGATCGAGACCGTGCCTCATCTCCGGTACACATCGGTGCTCAAGTACTTCAGGCCGGAGTCGACCATCAGCGTGACCACCTTGGCATCGGGCCCGAGTTGCTCTGCGACCCGGATCGCGGCGACGACATTCGCTCCTGAAGATGTCCCCGCGAAGAGGGCCTCCTCCCGCGCGAGGCGCCTCGCCATGCCCTTCGCGTCGTCGGTTCTGACCGGCAGGATGTCGTCTACGAGAGTCGGCTCCCAGAGGGGAGGCGTGTAGCCGATCCCGACTCCTTCGATCTTGTGGGGCCCTGCCTGCCCTCCCCGCAACACCGAGGATTCTGCGGGTTCGACGGCGACGATCTTGACGCTTGGTTTGTGCCGCTTCAGCACCGTGGCGACCCCGCGCAAGGAAGCCGCCGTGCCCACGCTGTGAACGAAAGCGTCGATCTCCCCCTTCGTCTGGCTCCAGATCTCCTCGCCCAGCGGGAAGTAGCCCGCGACGCTGTCCTGGTTGTTGAGCTGGTCGGTCCAGTAGGTATGAGGTTTTTGGCTCAACCCACGGGCGGCCTCAATCATATCCAGGATCAGCTTCTTGGTGGTGAGGCCTCCCTCGCTTCGGACGAGCGTCAGCTCCGCACCCAGCGCCGCCATGTGATCCCGCTTCTCCTGGCTGAACGCCTCGGAGCTGACGATATGGATACGGTAGCCTTTGGCCGCGCAGACCAAGGCCAGCGATGCTCCCGTGCTGCCGCCCGTGTACTCGACGACGGTGTCTCCGGGCTTCAGTCGTCCTTCCTCCTCCGCCCTCGAAATCACGGCCTGCGCCATCCGATCCTTCATGCTGCCGGTCGGGTTCTCCCACTCCAGTTTCACGCAGATGTCCGCACCATGGGGTGGAACGACCTTGCGAAGTTGAACGAACGATGTGTTTCCAGTGGCCTGGAGAATGTCCATTCTCACTTTCCTCCACTGGCGGCCAAGTATGAACGCTCAATGCCCAGCAACATCCGCAGCGCCATGGACACCGCGCCCAGCGCGGCTCCGATCATGATCCCCCGCTGGCCCGCGGTGTTCGGGACGTTCATGATCCAGCCCGTGAGGTCGTTCATGAAATTGGGGTAGTGGCTTCCTACCCAGGGGATGAGGCGGTAGAGGTAGCTTCCGACCGGCACTCGGCCGAACATTACGATCACGGCCGCGACCAGGAGCAGGGTGGCCTCCTTGTTCCGCGCCCGGAAGGCGCGGTAGGCGGCCGAGGCTACGAAGAAGGCCAGGAGCGAGAACATCGCCGCCCCCAGGTTGGACATCACGTGGATGTACAGCCAGTAGTAGCGCGTCCCGTCCTGGACGCCCCCGAAGTACCCCAAGAGGGCCATCACCAGGATCATTGCGATCAGTACCACGCTGAAGCCCCAGCCCTTCTGGTTGCGCTGGATCTTCTCGCCATGGACCATGATCAGGTTGCCCACCCCGATCACCGTGGTGAAGGCCAGGATGATGAGGTACCACCTCTGGAACTGCTGGGCCGAGTCCGCCACGTAGCGGTGGGGCACGAAGAAGGCCACCACGGCCCACAGGCCCATCAGGAAGGTCAAGACGAGGGGGACCTGCCGTTTCATCTCTCTATCGCGAGGTGAAGAGGTTCACGAAGAAATGCAGCACCGGGGCCTTGAGCGCGACCGTCTCCAGGATCACGCCCGCTACGATGGCCAAAATGCAGATCGCCTTGCCCCAGTCCTGGCCCTTCAGGCTGCCCAGGAGCACCGGCTCCCTGGAGAGGTAGGCGCTGGCCGCGTAGATCTCTTCCCCGATCAGGGTGTAGTCGCAGGCGGCCACGAAAAAGGGCAGCTGCGAGATCTGCGCTGTGCCCGCGATCTGAATGGCCCCCGTGGAGTAGCCCGTCTCGGCCAGGATCAGGGACTCAGCGTAGAACGTCCCGATCATGAAGTTCGCGGCCGGCCTCTCGCGGAGCATGATCCCGTCCACCCCGGCGGTGTAGGCGAACTGCTCGTTGGTCAGGTAGCGGATGTTGTCCGGCTTGAACGCGTCCGGCCTGCCCGCGTCCGTGTAGGAGGTCTTCACGATCTCCCGGGCCAGGGTCATCACCAGGGGGTCCGAGACCGGGACCAGAAGCGGGGTGTCGAACTCCGCGGTCTTCTTGGCCACCTGCCCCAGGATTATCAGGCCCGCCAGGGTCTGGATGTCCGAGACCGCGGCCAGGCCTCCCGAAGGCAGGAACAGGACCGGCCTTCCCATCTCCGTGGCCCGTCCTAGGGCCTCGTCCACGGCCGAGAGCCCGGCGATCCGCCGGATGAACAGCTCCTTGCCCTGCTTGGCGTGGAAGATGAACCACAGCACCAGCCCGCAGGACAAGATCACGGCGATGAGCATGTTCACCCGCTGGAGGTTAAACCAGGACGGGGCCGGCCTCGCCGGCCCGGTCACGGCGCTCTCGATGACCTGGCCCAGGCCGATGGCCACGACCTTGTAATAATAGGGCTTTCCGTCCTGCACCCCGGCGTCCGTGTAGCTAGCCTCCCCGGCCCCCACGCTCCCAACCTTGTCGAACGGGCCGTCCGGGGAGTCCGCCCGCAGGATCTCGTATCCCGTGACCCTCCCCGCATGGACAACGTCGTCCCTGGAAAGCGTCCACGCGATATCGAGCGACTGGCCTCCGTCGTTCGGTGTGTCTTGAGCGATGACGTTCGTGGGTGGTAAGAAGGGGAGGGGGTCGTAAGGGTTTGCCGAGGAAAGCGAAACGGCCAGGGCGAGAAAGGCCAGGAAGATCAGGGCTTTCCGCATCCTACTCGCAGGCGATGATACGAGGAAATGGAAGGGCTTGGCTGGACATAATTCTAATGATGCTACCATAGATGAAAGCCAAAAGTCAATAACTCCTGTTTTACAAAAAAGAAGGGGCGTACCCCTTCTGTCCTCCCTGATCCTCGTAAGATGATTGTCCCGGTATTTGATCTTCTATGTCTTGAGGTTGAGTTGACTGTCTTGACCCGTTTTCCCACCTCCTTCCCCACTCTTGCAGACTGCGGGAAGACCGTGAGAAGACCGAGAGAATGCCAAGGGAACACCGAGAGAACACCGTGTAAATACCATGTAAACACCGAGGAAATACCTCGGGAGTCGTTCTTACAGCCTGTTGTTTTATCGTGGCTTATGCTTAAAAGACAGATATTATTTAGGGAAGTAAAATATAAGAGCCCGCTTCTAAGTCTTTCAAGAAATGGGAGTTAACGCTGTTAGCCTTTCAACAAACTTTTTGAAGTACCTTTATTTGACATTTCATTGATGTTATGCCAAAGAACAAGGGGATGCCTTTGGGGCATCCCCTGGATACATCAGGACTGTTCTTACCCTTCTATCATCTCCACGTTGGCCCTGGGCACGATGGCTCGCTTGCCGTCCTCGAACTCTACCTCCAGGACCCGGGCGTGGGACTCGGTCTCCAGCTTCTGCAGCTCTGGGGGCAGGGCCGTGACCTTGCCCAGCTTCCCGAAGTAGGGCTCGCGGATGACTCTCACCGGACTCCCCTCGGTCAGCCCCTGCACCGCATCCAGGCCATCCGGCCGGGCGACCGCGCCCGCCCCGATGAGCGGCACGATGACCTCCGGCCGCATCACCCCGGCCCTTATCTGGGTCGCCCCGTTCACCGAGGCTTTCATCCCCTGCTTGGATTTGAGAAGGTCGAAGGTACGGTGGGCCATGGCCATGTGCCCGAACCCCTCGGTGATCACCAGGGTGATTCCCTTCTGCTCCGAGCCCGTTATTGCGACTCCGATGTCGTAGCCCAGGAACTCCTTCAGGTCTGCGTCGTCGATCCCACCCACCACGATGGCCTTGGCTCCCATCTCGATGCCCCGGGCGATGGACCCCGAGGTGACGAACGCCCCTCCGACCACGATCTTGCCCTTGTGTTCGGGCTTGATCATGTCCTGGGAGAGCACGCTCTTGGGATCGTCCGTGGCCATGGCTATCTCGCCGTGGGTCTCGCCCCCGACTCCGAAGATGCCCTGCACGAAGGCCGCGGTCGTCTCCATCACCACCCCCTCCTGGGGGATGATTTCGACGACTTTACCGTCGATGTAGGCCGTGATCTCCACCGGCAGGGGCGGCTCCCTGAGGATTACCTGCCCGGTAATTGAGGAGACGTTTTCAATGGTCCCGGCGGCCGGGGCCTTGCACTGCGACTTGAACAGCCCGAAGAACCCCTTGCTTTGGGCAATAACCTCGTCCTTCGCCACCGGGTCCCCGACCTTCTTGAGCATGACATCGGGGACGTCCTCGGCCAGCATGCCCAAGACGCCAGCCACGTTCACGGTCTGGACGTTCCCCGGCAGGTTGGTCTTGGCCACGATGGCCTCGGCCTTGACCTCCTGCCCCTCCTTGACCACCACCTCACCCTTCAGGGGAAGCCTCCGCTCTTTCCGGAGCACCGTCCGCTCCGTCACCCTCAAGCCTGGCGTATACGCGTGTGCCATTCGTTCGTTACTCCCTCAAGACCGTAGACTGTGGACTGTAGACCGTAGACATCGGCCTAGTGGTTTCCCTTGACCCCTTGACCCCTCGGCCCCTTGGTCCCTTCGCCGGAAAGCCGCTCGTACTCTTTGCGCGCGGCCACGGCCATGGACTCGTCCCCGCGCTTTTCGTAGACGATGGCGGAAAGGTAGTAGGCGTCGGCGTTGGCCTTATCCCTTTTCAGGACCTCGAAGACCTCCTCCAGACAATGCTCGGGATCCCCCTGCTCCCAGAGACATTTCGCCAGGGAAACCCGGGCTTCGTTGAGGTCTGGATCGAGGTTCAGGGCTTTGCGGTAGGCCTCCATGGCCCCGGAGCGGTCCCCTCTAACCCGAAGCATGTCGCCCAGGCGGCGGTGCGATCCTGCGTCGTCGGGGTTCTCGACGAGCTTGGCCCGCAGCTTCTCGACCAGCACATCCTCGTAGGAAAGAAATTCGATGGCCTTGGACCGGACCGGGTCCGCCCAGGCCCCGAAGTCCGAGCTCCGGGACTGCAGGACTGCGGAGACGTCCTTGATCTCTTCGCCATTCTTCCAGTACTGCTCCAACCGGGAGAGGAGCTCCCCGACCGACTTTCGGTCGTCGACGATGACATCGAAGGACACGTTGTGCTCCAGGCCGTCCTGGGTCAGGTTCGAACCCGCCAGGACCGCCAGCTCACCGTCCAGGAGGTAAATTTTGCTGTTCAGGTTCTTGAGGACCCGCACCTCGCAGTTCGGCCGCTCGATGAGCCGCTTCAGGCTCTCCGCGTGCAGGGTGATCTTGTCGATCCGGACCAGCACCTTGAGCTTCACCCGGGGTGGGAGGTTCTTAAGCAGGAGGTCCACAGTGGGCTGGACGATGTGCGTCAGACAGACGAAGGCCTGCCGTTTGGCCTCCTGCAAGAAGACCTCCATCTCCTTTGGCCACGGCGTCCCCTGAATCCTTATCGGCATGACACCCAATTCATGACAAATTGAAAATCCTTTATCCGGGATAGATATTCAGGGCTTTATTCCATTCCTGCAGCTTCTGGACCCGCTTCGCTTTATCCTCGGGCAGAACCATGGGACGTCCGCGTCCGTCCAGGACGATGCCCACGATCCCACCTTCCACTGTAACTTCCAACTCCTTACCTTTTCCGGCCCCGAGGTCGAAGTTACGGGCGGGCTGGATCACGGCCTGGGCTTTCTCCAAGACCGCAAACGGAACCAGCATCATCTCTCCCACCTTCACCTCCCGCTCGATGACCTCTCCGTTCTTATGGGTTATCTTGATCTTGAAGCAAGGCGTCCCTTCTTTCCCCTCGCCCACGGCGCACACCGAGCTGCCCAGCCGGATCAGGCAGTCCTTGTCGAAGACCTCGGTGGCCGCCTGGGGGTGCACCGTGGAAAGCACGCCCAGCTGCGGGGCCATGAAAATCGAGTCCACGGCCAGCATGGTCACCCCGCAGGTGGCGAAGGCGTCTATCATCATCAAAGCCGACTGCGCCCTGCGCGGGGCGTGGGACAGCACGCCCCCAGACCCGATCAGAATGTTCAGGTCCATCATGTTGATCAGGGTCTCGCCCGTGGCGGTCTGGTCGAAGGCGTCCGAGATCGTGCGCTCCTGCTGGACCCCTTTTAATCCCACGGCCATGCTCTTGTGCTGAATGAAGGCCAGCCTCAGGGCCTCGCGGGCGATGGCCTGCTCGATCTCGAGCTCCTGGAGGGATTGCGGAATGGTGGTCGGCCGTATCATCTTGTTGCGGATGCGGTTGCGGAGGTCGGCCTCGTCCATCTCGAACGGCACCCAGCGCAGAATGTTGGCCAGGCCGGTCTCGGCCAGGACGTTGGAGATGGAATAGCTCATCCCCAGGTTTGCGGACACGGTGCGGTTGAACACCTTCTGGAACACCGAGAAGACGTCCGTGGTCGCCCCCCCGATGTCCACGCCCACGGCGGTGATTTTCTCTCGCTCGGCAACGGTCTGGATGATGAGTCCTACCGCTCCAGGCGTCGGCATGATTGGCACCGGCGTCCAGGTCATCAGTTTCTTGTACCCCGGGGCATGCGCCATCACATGCTCCATGAACAGATCATGGATGGCGTTCCTTGCCGGTGACAGGTTCTCCCGCTCCAGGACCGGCCTGAGGTTGTCCACGATCTTCAGGGCCGATTTGGCCGAAAGGGTCTTTTCCACAGGCTCGCGGGCGTCCTTGTTGCCGGCGTAGATCACTGGGAGTTCGTACCCGGTCCCGAACCTCGGCTTGGGATCCGCGGCCGCGATCAACTCGGCCATCTCCACCACGTGCGTGATCGTGCCCCCGTCGATCCCCCCCGAGAGGAGAATCATGTCCGGGCGTAGCTTACGGATACGCTCGATGCGTTCGTGGGGCAGGCGGCCGTCGTTACTAGCCAGAGTGTCCATCACGATCGCCCCGGCGCCCAGGGCCGCGCGGGCCGCGCTCTCCGCGGTCATCGTCTTGACAACCCCGGCGACCATCATCTGCAAACCCCCTCCGGCCGAGGATGTGGATAGATAGAGGTCCACGCCCTCCTTGCCCGTCTGGGGCGTAATAATCTTCTCGCCCTCCAGGATCTTGCGTCCGGCCAGTTCCTCGACCTCGCGGACGGCATTCAGTACGCCTTTGGTCACGTCTTCGAAGGGTGCCTCCACCGTGGTCGGGGCCTCGCCACGCACGATCAGGCGGTAGCTCTCGCCCTGCTTCTCGATCAGGATCGCCTTGGTCGTAGTCGAGCCGCAGTCCGTGGCCAGGATGGATTCAATCTTGTTGGGATCCGGGTTCATGCCTTCTCCTCGAGAGGACGCCGTGATGATTTAACGCCTGCGCCCGAAGTGCTTGCGCTTAGAGGCCGGTCTTTTGCTCGCGCCCACCATCTTCTTAAAGGCCTCCACCTGCTCCGCCCCGTAATACGGCAGGATCGCCTGGGTGTGCTTGGCGAACGTCCGGCCGGGCTTGAAGCCCAGCGTTTTCATGGCTTCCTGGACTCTGGCCCGCTCCTTGGTGTTGGAGGTGGAGAGGCGCAGTTCATAGCTTCCGTGAGAGGTCCGCGAAGGCTTTTTGATCTTGAGGTACCCCCTCCCCTTGAAATACTCCCGCAGGAACGCCTTCGCTGTAGCCTTGGTCATGACGTTTTCCCCTCGTTGGTTGGTGTGCGTTTATCCTTCTCATCGGACGCATTCTCTCCGGCGTCGAGGCGTTCGATGGCGACGATCAGTTTTTCCACGTTCTTCCGTTCCTCCAGCATGACCGCAATCTCCTGGTATTCCTTGAACGGAAACACGGCCTGGACCACGGGCTGAAGAAACACCAGAGCCTGGCTCCCGATGAAGGAGAGGGGCTTGGAGGACTCCAGCAGGAAAATGGCCGGGGTGGTCAACCGCATCTCCACGATCTTGCGGGCCAGCTTCTCGATCAGCTCCTTCTGCCGCTCCGGAGAGACCGACCAGGCGACCTCCTCCAATCCCCCGCCCCAGTTGGGCAAGCTAACCTTTCCGGTACCGGATGTTCATATCCCGTGCCGCGCGGGCCTCGTCCAGGCGCGAGACCGGGGTCGTGAGCGGAGCGGCCTTCACCTTGTCCGGATCGCTCTCGGCCTCCCCCGCGATGGCCTTCATCGCGGCGATGAAGGCATCCAGGGTCTCCTTGCTCTCGGTCTCGGTGGGCTCGATCATCAGGGCCTCGTGCACGATCAGCGGGAAGTAAATCGTCGGGGCGTGGAACCCGAAGTCCAGGAGCCGCTTGGCGATGTCCAGGGTCTTGACCCCGTGCTTGTCCTTCTGCCAGTCCCCGGAGAACACGACCTCATGCTTGCAGGGACCGGGGTAAGGCAAAAGGAAGGTGTCCTTGAGTTGAGCCAGAAGGTAGTTGGCGTTCAGGATGGCGTCCTCGGCGGCCTGCCTCAAGCCCGCCGGGCCCAGGATGCGGATGTAGGCATAGGCCCGGACCATCATTGCGAAGTTGCCGTAAAACCCATGCACCTTCCCGATGGAGTCCGGTCCTTCATCATCCAAAAAATAGTGCTGGCCTCGGACCTTGATCCTCGGAACGGGAAGGAAGGGAATCAGATCCTTCTTCACGCCGACCGGGCCGGACCCGGGCCCTCCCCCGCCGTGCGGCGTGGAGAAGGTCTTGTGCAGGTTGAAGTGCACCAGGTCGAAGCCCATGTCCCCGGGCCGCGCGATGCCCAGGAGGGCGTTGAAGTTGGCGCCGTCCATGTACATCAGCCCGCCCCTCTCGTGCACGATGCCGGCGACCTTGCAGATTTCCTTCTCGAACAACCCTAGGGTGTTGGGGTTCGTGACCATCAGGCAGGCTACCTCCTCGTCCATGGTTCGGGCAACCTCCTCCGGGTCCAGCAGACCCTGGGCATTGGACTTGAGGGTCACGGCCTGGTAGCCGGTCATCGCCACGCTGGCCGGGTTAGTTCCATGGGCGGAGTCCGGGATCAGAACCTTCTTCCGGGGATGGCCCCGCTTGAGGTGATAGGCCCGCACCATCTTCACAGAGGTCATCTCCCCATGGGCTCCCGCCGCGGGCTGGAGGGTCACCTCATCCAGGCCCGCGATCTCGCAGAGGGCCCGGGCCAGCTCGTGCATCAGCCGGAGCGTCCCCTGTGCGGTCTCCCCAGGCTGAATAGGATGGGCATTCCCCACCCCGCAAAACCGGGCTACATCCTCGTTGACCTTGGGATTGTACTTCATGGTACAGGACCCCAGGGGATAGAACCCTTTGTCCACATGATGATTGAGCGTGGAGAGGTTCACAAAGTGGCGGATCACGTCCGGCTCAGAAAGCTCCGGGAGTTGCGGAGCCTCGCCCCGGAGAAGCTCTTGGGGAATCATGGAAGAGATTGATTTCGGGGGAACGTCGGGCTCTGGCAGAGAGACACCCTTGCGTCCCGGGGAAGAGAGTTCAAACGAAAGCGCTGACAGCAAAATCTAAGTTTCCTTAATTTTTAGAATTTATAATCATAACATCAATATCATTACTCTGTCAAGGGTCTGGCTCTGCGGCAAGAATGAACGGGAATTACTGGAGCTTTATCCCTCAGCACATCAGCGCTCTGTTCATTTCCGAGGTAGCGAGATGACCTTTGTAATAACCGTATCCTCATGCTCATAGGGTGGAACACAGCAACACAGGAACACCAGATCTCTTTCCCCTGTGTTCCAGAGCTTGTGCCTCTTCCCGGGCAGGATGGCGATGCCATCCCCGGGGCCTACGGTCCATAGCTCCTTTTCTATCCGCATCCGCCCTGTCCCCTCGAGGATATAATAAATCTCCTCGGAGTGAACATGATAATGGTCCTCAGTTTCCTCCCCTAGCTTGAGGATCGCCTCAGCAAGACTTTGGCGCTCGATCGAGGAGTTCCGGGGAGATAAAATCTCCCGGATTTCTGAGCCGTCCTTGGTGACAAAGGCCAGCACTTGGTTGCGGTTAAAAATTTCCATAGCTGTCGCACCTTTACGTTTGGAAAGATTATAGCATATCAACCCGTCAGGGTCAAGTGAGCGAAGTTAGTATGTCAAGAGAGGCAGTCCCAGCCGATAAACGAAAACCCCAACGTCTCTACGAACGCTAGAATCTGGCAGAGCTGAAACGAGAAATCTTTCGGCTTCAGGATCAACTTACCCGCCTGTCTACCTCCAAAAATACCATGAAATAAGAAGGAGATTTTGTGTATGATCTTGGGGCAATGTCCAAGATCGTTTCATCATGATTTTTACGCGCGGCAACGGGGCCCGTCCTTCCCCTCAAAATCGTAGCGCCCTGCACCAAGAGCAGGGCGCTACGACCCGAGGCAAGAAGAAGCCTGTTATCTTATTTTCACGATCCGGAATGGCCTGGTTCTCCGGCCCTCCTGCCTGAGGAAGTATACTCCCGCTGGAAGCCCCTCCCCGATGCGCTCACCCCAGTAGCTTCCCACCTTCCTTCCCGTGATGTCAAAGGCCTCGAACGTCTCCTGACCACGTCCCGGAACTCGAGCGAAAGAAATGAAAGGATTGGGTTGTGCTCTGAATCCAACCGCTAAGCTCTGTCCCGTGCTCTCTGACCTTTCCTTCACCCCGACCCCGCCGTCCACGGTCTTGAGGATGGTGCCGCCATCGCCGACCACGTAGCCGGTCTGGCTGCTCACCGGGAAAGCCAGGGCACGCAGGGTGCGGAAACCGTTGGTGCCCGAGTTCTGGCTGTCCCAGTTCATCCCCCCATCCGTCGTCCTGAAGAGGGTCCCATAAAAGCCTGCCGCATACCCAGTCTGGGCGCCTGGAAGGAAACGTACGGTTAGAAGCTGCTGAGTGGTACCCGAATTCTGGACTTCCCAGGAGACCCCTCCATCCGTGGTCTTCCGGATGATCCCGCTGTCTCCCACCACGTACCCGGTTTGGGCATCTGACGGGAAATGGACCGAGTTGAGCTGGCGGGTCGTACCAGAAGGGAAATTCTGCCAGCTGACCCCGCCGTCCGTGGTTTTGAGGACGATGCCGCTGTCCCCAACCGCGTACCCGGTCTGGGCGTCCGCCGGGAACTGGACCCCTTGAAGGTTTCGGGTCCGACCCGAAGCCAGGCTAAGCCAATTGGCACCCTCATCCGTGGTCTTGATGATGCTCCCCAGGATCCCCACCGCGTAGCCGGTCTGGACATCCACTGGGAAGTGGACGGAATAAAGCCGGTAGGTGGAGTCCGGAAAGGTCTGGGGCTTCCAGGTAGTCCCCCCATCGCTCGTTTTCAGGATGATTCGTTCTGACGAAGAGCCTCCCACGGCGTAGCCGGTCTGGGCATCCACCGGGAAATGGACTCCCCAAAGGTAGTCGTTGGTGCCCGAAGTCTGGGGGATCCAGGCTGCCCCCCCGTTCGTGGTCTTGAGGATCGTACCCCGGTCCCCGGTGACGTACCCGGTCTGGTTATCCAGGGGGAAGGCCGCGGCATCCATCTCCGCGTACGTCGCCGCGGAGCTGAGAGCAGGCCAGGTGACCCCTCCATCCGTGGTCTTATAGATTATGCCGGAAAGGCCCGCGACGTAGCCGGTCTGGGCGTCCAAAGGGAAATTCACGGAGGTCCCTCCCGCGGTCGTGGATATGACGCTCCAGTTTGCTCCCCCGTCGGTGGTCTTGTGAATGAACGCCGTGCCCAGGGCGTAGCCGGTCTGGGTATTTCCCGGGAAATCAATGGAAGCAAATCCCATAATCGCCGTGGTGTGCTGTTGGACCCAACTGCCCCCCTCATCCTTAGTTTTGAGGATGATCGCGCTGTCGAGGTCACCCCCTACCGCGTATCCGGTCTGAGTGTCCACCGGGAAATGAATCGTGTAGAGCGGCTGGTAACAGCCTGTGCGATACTTTTCCCAGGTCACCCCGCTGTCCGTGGTCTTGAAGATTGTGCCCGCAAACCCGCTCCCGTAGCCGGTCATTGGGTCGGCCGGAAAGTGGACCGAAAAGAAGAAATCTGCGGTGTCCCGGCTCATCCAAGAGGCCCCCGCGTTCGTGGTCACAAGGACGCCCCCGTTTCCCACGGCAAACCCGGTCTGAGTATTTCCCGGAAAATGAACCGAGTAAAGTGTCTTGGTTGTGTCTGAGAATTGCAAGCTCCAGCTAAAACCTCCGTCCGTGGTTGCAAGGATGGTCGCGTGGGTCCCCACGGCGTAACCCGTCTGGGCGTCCAATGGGAAATAAACCGCATCCAGGCGCTCGGTGGTGGGCGTGGCTTGGATCACCCAGGAGGTCCCTCCGTCCGTGGTCTTGAGGATGGTACCGCTCCAGCCTACGGTATACCCCGTATCGTTGTCCAGGAAACAAACCGATTCAAGGTCGTTTCCTTGCGGGAGCGGGTTTTGCCAGAACCAACTGGCAGGGACCAAACAGGGAATTGCCAAGGCCGATGCCGTGATGAAGATTCCTTTCAAACCGAGACGCATCTTTAACTTCTCCGTGCCTGAACTTTAACGATCAGTGTCATTACGAATCCCCAAAATATTTAACTCCAACCATTTGGCTTTATCAAGGCCGCTATATTCCATGTTCTCGATTCGCAAGAGAAACCCCTCCCAAACCAATGAGCAAAGCCTCTTGGGTTCCCAAGGGGGCTTGGCCCCTATTTCGCGAGAAGGGGGCTACCGGATCATCACTAGCTTCTTGGTGGCTGTAAACGAACCCGCCTCCAGGCGGTAGAAATACACCCCGGAGGCTGTCCGGACCCCGTTGTCACTCCGGCCATCCCAGGTCACATGCTTGTACCCGGACTTCTCCCTCCCGGAGGCTAGGGTGCAAACCAACTGGCCGGAGAGGTTGTAAACCTCGAGCGATACCTGCGTCTCCACCGGCAGGTCGTAGGAAATTCCCGCGTTCCCAGCCGAGGGATTTGGAACCGCTGGTCCCAAGATAAACCGAACGGGGAGGACCGGACCTGCCAAGGGAGATGCTTCAACTCCAACATGGATATCACGGGTAGACGCAACGACATCCTGGTAATTCACTCCCCCGCGGTCGCGATTATCGCACCACTCCACGAAGACCCGACCCGTGTCGGCCGTTATGAGGTTGAAATCACCCTGGTATAAGCTTGCCACCGAGCCGTATAAACAGGGAGTCACGTCATTGACCATTTCCGGGGTGGAGAACGTCTGGCCGTGGTCTGTGGAGTAGGCGTAGTACACGTCTCCGTTCAGGTCGTTGTAGTTCTTCAGGTCGCACCAGAAGATGTGGACCACGTCCGCGGGATCCACGCACAGCCAGGGCAGGTACTGGTCTGCGGTGTCCCCGGCCACGGCCATGTTCGCGGACACCGGCGTGGACCAGGTCGTGCCCTCATCGGTCGAGACCGTGACCAGGGGATCGTAGTTCCGGCTCGAACCCGCGGTGGGGGCGCTGTTGTAGCATACGAAGATCCGGCCCTGAGAATCCGTGGCGACCGCGGGGAAGGGCCGGGGATGACCCAAGGGAAAGGGGTGCATGGTGAACCGCCAGCCGTTGATCGTGGTATGGGTTGGGACGAGGTGGATGTTGGCCGCCGTAACCTCGTTTCCGGGGAAGGTCGCACCGTGGTCGGTGGACTTCCTAAAGCAGATCCGGCCGTCCCCGCCCAGGCGGTCGTCCTGCCAGACGCAGTAGACGTGCCCGGAGTAGGGGCCACGCCCCACCCAGGGTATGGTTCCGGTACGATATCCGGTACCGGCCCCATCGTTGATCGTTATAGGACTGGACCAGGTCGCGCCCTTGTCCGTGGAACGGCTGAAGTGAACATCTCCCCAGGATGAACCGAAGTGCACCCATTCGCAGTAGAGATAGTCGGTGTTCACGGTGTCCACGGCGATCCGCTCCTTGTCCAGGCTGGTTTCGTTGATCAGCGTATCCGGGACGCTCCAGGAGTTCCCTCCGTCCGTGGTGCGGGATAGGAGGAACCCGGTAAAGCTACTGTTGAACGCAGAGATATAGGTCGTGTCCGGCCCGGCTGCGAACAGGGAGCCATCCCCGCCGGCTTTCCTTGCCCAGACATAGGGGGCCTGCCAGGTCAGGCCGCGGTCGGTCGAACGCGAGACCTCCCAGGCCATGAGGTCTCCGTGTTCGACGTTGCCGGGGAAATAGTTCATGGTCACAAAGACATTGTTCCCGTTGACCACAATCCCTCCGTCCGGTGGGCTGTATCCACCGCCCGTGTCACATACCAGTAGGACATTTGCGCTCCAAGGTGGGTTGGGAACAGCATGACCGGACACAAAGGTCGGATGCGGGACCTGTCCGGGGGCTAGACGGGTTGGGGGGATGAGGGGAGTGGCGACCTCTCCGCCCCAGCATTGGGACGCCGTCCATGCCAACCCCAGCCCGATGACCGGGGCCCAAAAAGCTTTTTGAAAAGTCCGTAGTCTCATCGTTTTCTCCTTCTTCCTTAATAGCTTCCCGACGTACCCGACTGCATTCGCTGGTTCCCTTTCTACAAGACAAGGTTATTATAAGGCCAAACACCTTTTTTGTCAAGGGGCCAAGGGAGCAGAAAACCAAGGAACAGGTAGGGAGTCGGACGGGCTGTCCGGCCCCTCCATCAGGGGTGGTTGACATTTCTCTTTATAATCGGGTATACTAAAAAGTTAAATCATCAAAGCCAAATACTCTTCGGAAGATGCGAGCGGGCTTTACATGTCCCTGATCAATTATTCCCAGCGGGAGATTTCCTGCAAGATCGTTTACTACGGCTGCGGGCTCTGCGGCAAGACGACCAATCTGAAGTACGTTTACATGCGCATCGCCGCAGCCGCGCGCGGGCAGCTCATCTCCCTAGCCACGGAGCTCGATCGCACCCTTTTCTTTGACTTCATGCCCCTGGACCTTGGCACCATCAGCGGGTTCAAGACCCGCTTTCACCTCTACACCGTTCCCGGGCAGATCTTTTACAACGCCAGCCGCAAGCTCGTCCTGAAGGGCGTGGACGGGGTCATTTTCGTGTCCGATTCCCAAGTGGAGCGGATGGATGCTAACATCGAGAGCCTGGCGAATCTGGAGAGCAACTTAAGGGAGCACAACCTCCGGCTGGAGGACCTGCCTTTCATCATCCAGCACAACAAGCGCGACCTGCCAAATGTCATGCCCGTGGCCGACCTTGAGGCCCGGCTGAACCCGCGGGGAGTGCCCTACTTCGAGGCCGTGGCTTCGCAGGGAATCGGGGTCTTCGACACCCTAAAGGCTGTGAGTAAAATGGTCCTCTCCAACCTCGCCCGGATGTGATGAGTTTCTTTCCGCGAAGAGCATGACAAGAACTTACTCCCGCTCTCCGGAGCGGGTTTTGTCTTTAAAGGATAGATAGGTTGAACCCTGCGGCCCAAGCCCCTGCCAAGAAATCCCTTCACCGTTCCCCGGAAGAGGTGTCCATCCAGTACCTCAAAGGAGTCGGGCCGGAGAGAGCCAAACTTTTCACCAAACTGGGGATTGCTACGGTCGCGGATTTCCTTATCTACCTGCCCTTCCGCTACATCGACCGCTCCCACATCAAAAAGATTCGCGACCTCCGGCCTGGGGAAACGGTGACCATTCTCGGAAAGGTCGTGGGGTCCGAGGGCAGGGCGACCCGCCGCGGCCAGGGGCTGTTCACCGTGGTGGTGGCGGACGAGACCGGAGCGATGCGGCTCAAGTGGTTCAACCAGCCTTATATGGAGGCAAAACTCAAGCCCGGGGAGGAGGTGGTCGTATCCGGAGAGGTCAAGTGGTACCAGGGGAAGGAATTCATCAATCCCGAGGTGGAGTTCCTCACCGATGAGGATCAAGAGTTAATCCATACCGGCCGGATCGTGCCAGTCTATCGCGCCACCTCCGGCCTCTCCTCCCGCATCCTCCGAAACTTGATGGCCCGAGCCATTGAGGCCTATCCGGCCAAAGACTATCTTCCTGAGGGCATCCGCTCTCGGCTCGGGCTCGTGGACCTCCCTCAGGCTGTTCCTGCCGTGCACTTCCCCGGGAACGAAGTGGAGGCCCAGAACGCAAGGCGCCGTCTAGCCTTTGATGAGCTTTTCTTCTTACAGTTAGTCCTCGCCCTCAGAAAAAAGCGCTCTCACAATATTCAGACCGCCATCCCGCTCAACGGCAAGGGGGGGTTCAATAGAAGACTTCTGCAGGGCTTGCGCTTCCGGCTGACCTCGGCCCAAGAGCGGGTGGTCTCTGAGATCCTGCGCGATCTCATGCGGAACGTGCCCATGAACCGTCTCCTACAGGGGGACGTGGGGTCGGGGAAGACCATCGTAGCGGCGATGGCCATGCTCTGGGCCATCGAATCCGGACACCAGGCCGCGATCATGGCTCCCACCGAGATCCTCGCCACCCAGCACTACTTCGTGTTCCGCGATCTGATGGAACCCCTCGGAGTCCGGGTGAGCCTCCTCGTCGGGGACATGAAGCGTTCGGAAAAGAAAGCCGCACTCGCGGCCATTGCCTCAGGCTCTTGCCAGGCCGTGGTGGGCACACACGCCTTGCTTGAGGAGGAAGTAGACTTCAAATCTTTGGCCTTAGCCGTTATCGACGAACAGCACCGTTTTGGTGTTCTTCAGCGCGCAGAACTAAGGAAAAAAGGGAAAGACCCTCACGTTCTGGTCATGACCGCAACTCCCATCCCCCGAACGTTAGCTATCACGCTGTACGGTGACCTTGACCTTTCCATCTTGGACGAAATGCCTCCAGGCCGACAGCCCATCACCACCCGCTGGGCCACCGATGAGAAGCGCCCCCAAGTCTTCGATTTCCTGCGCCGCGAGATCGGGAAAGGCCGCCAGGTCTACATCGTCTACCCTCTGGTTGAGGAATCGGAGAAAGTGGATATCAAGGCCGCAACCGAGATGCGGGAACGTCTCCAGCAAAACGTTTTCCCGGATCACAATGTGGGTCTTCTGCACGGTCGAATGAGCGTTCGGGAAAAAGATGCTGCGATGGACAGTTTCAGACAAGGGGAGTTCCCTGTTCTGGTGGCCACTACCGTGATCGAGGTCGGCGTGGACGTGCCCAATGCCACGGTCATGGTCATCGAGCACGCCGAACGCTTCGGCCTTTCTCAGCTCCACCAATTACGCGGTCGGGTGGGACGGGGAAGCCAGAATTCTTACTGCATTTTGCTCACCCCAGAAGAAATTTCCCCTGAAGGCAGAGCACGAATCCAAACCATGGTAGCCACCACGGACGGGTTCAAGATCGCCGAGCAGGACCTTAACCTTCGCGGACCAGGGGAGTTCTTCGGCACCCGCCAGCACGGTCTTCCTGAGCTCAAGGTCGCTGACCTGCTGAGCGACACCCAACTGCTCTACCTGGCCCAGCGCGAAGCCTTTGCGTTAGTTGAACTGGACCCCGGCTTGCGACATCTCGAGCACGCCCTCCTGAGGGCTAAAATCCAAGGGGAATACGGCCGCAAGTGGGGTCTCATCGCTATCGGATGAGTGGAGATGAAACCGTTCGACCTCAGCCTCTACGCTATCCTTGATCCCCGATTTCTCAAAGGGAGAAATCTTGCACAGGTCGCCTGCGACCTCGTTCGGGGCGGAGCCACCTGCCTGCAGCTAAGGGATAAGGAGGCCAATAGTCGAACCTTTTACGAGGAAGCCAAGCTTTTGATGACGACCCTCCGCCCGCTCGGCGTTCCCTTCCTTGTGAATGACCGCCTGGATATCGCCTTGGCTGTCAATGCCGATGGCGTCCATCTGGGAGAGGAGGATATCCCCATCCGTGAAGCCCGTCGTCTGCTCGGCAGGGATAAAATCTTGGGCGCCTCTGCTGCTTCGGTCGATGTCGCCGTCCAGGCCAAGAAGGATGAGGCCGACTATATCGGATTCGGCGCCGTGTTCCCCACCGGCACCAAGGAGGATGCCCAAGTGAGCGGCCTTGGTCTTTTGACACAGGTCAAACATGCCGTCTCCATTCCGGTAGTCGCCATCGGGGGGATCAAACGTTCCAATGCTTTGGAAGTCCTGCGTGCCGGGGCCGATGGCCTGGCCGTTATCTCCGACCTCCTGGAGGCCCAGGACGTAGAGGCTCGGGCCAGGGAGTTCAAGGTCATCGTTTCGCGTAACCTTAGCCCATAGATGACCGGGCCTTATGTGGGCCTAAAATTTCACTTGCAATTTCCCCTTCGTTCTAATATAATAAGTTATCATGCAATCTCACCTGGAAGGAGGTGGTTCTGGTTCTACAAACCATCGTGAACATGGCTCCTGACAGACTCAATCTTCAACACGAGAAAGGAGTGCACATGACTCAGCGTATGTTTTTAGTTATCACCCTGGTCTTGCTGGCGGGGTGGGCCTCAGGTCAGATAGCCCAAAATCCCGCCATGCCAACAGTCCCGGTACTCCCCAGTGTGGACTTCCAGCACCCTTACAAGTACACGCCCCCGCAAATCCAGTTCGTGCCCAACCCGCCCTGGTCCGCGAATGTCAAGGCTGACACCGCGGTCGTAGCTAACCCTCCGGACGGAGGTCTTGTCGTAAGCGGCCAGGGAAAGATTGTAACCTCTTACAACTATGTGTCCGGGAATTACGTCTGGCGCCACGCGAACTCGACCAATGGCGGGACCACCTGGACCGCGAGTACCCCTTACAGCGCGACGTTTACGTGCGACTTCGTCCTGGGCAGCAACCACAAGGACTCCACAATAGACTACGCGATCGTGCAGATAGGCAGCGACTACTGGCATTACTTCATGCTCTCGACCAATTCCGGGGTCACCTGGGGATCTGTTACGCCGATCCCCTTAGCCGCCACGGGAAACTTCCCGGACCACCCCATTATGGCCGCCCGCTACCCCAACATCCTGGTGGGCTACACAAATTTCGGCGGCACTGGGAGCTCTCAATATGTGTATGCCGTCCGCTCTACGAACTGGGGCACCACCTGGAACAGCTCCATGATCCAAGTCTCCAACGCCACTGGCTCGGGAACCTCCCCGGGCTTCGCACCGGGCTCCAGCACTACCGCGTACATGGTCTGGGGCCAGCCGTCCGGCTGGATGCCCACCTCCGTCTGGTTCAACAAGTCCACGAACCTAGGCGCCACCTGGGGGACCCCGACTCAACTCCTCACCTTGAATATGTCCAGCCACATCAACAGCATGCGGTGCACCCACACCTTCCCGTCCATGTGCGTGGCCCCCGATGGAACCATCTACGTCACGGTAATGGACATGCTCCAGGGGACCGGCTGGGACATCGCGTTCATCAAGTCCACGAATGGAGGCACCACCTGGAGCACCCCCGTGCGGGTAAACGACGATGTGGGCACGCCGAACGCCGACCAGTTCGACAACTGGATGTGCGTGGACCAATACAACCGCCCACACGTGTTCTGGACCGACAACCGTAATTACTACAGTTCCGACGTCTATGACAGCGACATCTATTACTCCTATTCCACGAACGGAGGCACGACCTGGGCCGCGAACGAGCGGATAAACGACGTGTCCCCGATCTCAACAAATTCGACAGACTTCGGCGAGATGGGGGACTACCAGCAGATAGACTGTGATTCCTCCAAACTTTACTGCGAGTGGTCCGACCACCGCAACGGCCATTCCTCCTGGAGCTACATCGAGACTGCCTCCAGGAACCTCCCCCCTTATTCAGGAGTAGAGGAGAAGCCCACGGTGAGCCCATGGGTCAATAACAAGTTCTACCTCGCTCCAAGCAAGCCCAATCCGGTTTTGACCGGCACCGAGCTCACCTTCAAGCTGGAGAAGCCCTCTCAGGCCTCGCTCCGGATCTACGACCTCACCGGCAAGCTGGTCCGGACCGTACTGACCAGCTCCCTGGATGCCGGGCCTCATAGCGCAAAGTGGGATGCCCGTGACGAGTCCGGAAAGCCCGTGACCTCGGGCGTGTACTTCTACCGCCTGGAATCCGGCGGCCTCACGGCAACCAAGCAGTTAGTCGTAACCCGGTAACCTTATTAGGCCAACTCAAGAGGGCTCCGAAATCCTCGGAGCCCTCTTTTTATAACTCCTTATTTACCCTCCCCTTAACCATTTTACCTTCCCTCATCCTCCGTTTATTAAACAGCCCTAAGCGTAATCCAGGCATTAAGTTACCGACTACCTAAAGCCTCCCGAGGTGTTCTGACGCCTTTCCGACGCTCTTCCGACGGTATTCTGACGCTATTCCCACGCTCTTCTCTCGCTCTTCTCACGCTATTCTCTCGCTTTTCCCACCCTATTCTCGCAGTCAATTCGGGCGCGTAACCAGTCCTCAACATCAACGACTCTGACCGAATCCAAAATACCTCTTGCATTTCCCAAGGTTTTTTTTTATAATATATGTGTCCCAAAATTGTCATAGATTTGTCACAGTCTTGTCACTTGAAAGGAGGATGATATGTTCAAGCCTATCTGTTTCGCAGTCGTCCTAGCGTTAGCCCTTCTGGCCGCCTCGGCCTGGGCCGGGGATGTTCAACCTTTTGTCTCGGTCCCTGTATCGACCCCTCCCCCGTCCTCGAACTTCCAGCACCCCTACATCTACACCCCTCCGCAGAGCGAATTCCTGCCCAACCCGCCCTGGACGGCCAGCGTCCGGGCGGACCGCGACAGCTGCACCTACAGCTGCCTGGACGGGGGCCTTTCGGTGACCGGCCAAGGTAAGCTCATCTCCGCCTATAACTGGTGCACGGACGGAGGTTCGACCTGGCCCTGGCGCGTCTGCAATTCGACTGACTACGGAGCTACCTGGTCACAACGGACGATCATGACTGGGAACTACCAGTTCGACGACATCTCGTGCGCCAACAAGCGCGACTCCTGCATCGAACTGGTCATGAAGAACGTGAGCGGCTACACCCTGTATTTCATCCGCTCCACGAACTCCGGAGTCACCTGGCGGGATACCCTTTTCATCCCCCAAGCCGCCTCGGGCAGCGGTGTCGACTATCCGAAAATCGACCAGCGGGGGCCGTACCTCCTGGTCGGCTACTACAACACTTCCGGGATCGGGTATGAAGGCGTCTGCCGCTCCACGAACTGGGGCACGACTTGGAACTCCTCTCAGGTGTACGTCTCCAATGCCACCGGCCAGGGCGACTGCCCGCGTTGGTCCCTGCCTCCGAGCACCAATGCCTACTACATGTGGGGCCAGCCGGCGGCCTGGCAGCCGTCCACGATCTGGTTCAATAAGTCCACGGACCTCGGCGCCACCTGGGGGACCCCGCTGCAGGTTCTGACCCTGAGCATGTCCTCGCATTTCCCCTCCACGAGGATTTCCCACACCTTCCCGGTGATGGACGTGGCCCCGAACGGCAATATCTACTGCACGGTCCAGGACATGTTGCAGGGCAACGGCTGGGACGTCGCGTTCATCAAGTCCACGAACCAGGGGACAACATGGAGCACCCCGGTCCGGGTGAACGACGACATCAGCACCCCGAACGCCGACCAGTTGGAGCCTTGGATAGAGGTGGACTGGCGAGGCGTGATCCACGTCTTCTGGATGGACAACCGCAATTACTACAGCACGAACACCTACGAATGCGACGTCTATTACTCCTATTCCACGGACGGCGGCACGACGTGGGCCGCAAACGAGAAAGTCAACGACATATCCCCGATATCCAGAAGTTCAGGCGACTTCAGCCGGATGGGCGACTACCAGGTCATCGATTCCGACTCTAGTCACGTCTACTGCCAGTGGACCCAATGCAACGCCGCAGGAACTGCGGGCGCCGATTTTACCTCCACCCGGGTCCTGCCCGCGGCCTCGGACGTGGAGGAAAAGCCCACCGGCAATCCCTGGGTTTCCCATTCCATGAATTTCGAGCTGGCCCCGAGCCGGCCCAACCCTGTGATCAATGGCACCGAGCTTGCCTTCCAGCTTGAGAAGCCCTCTCAGGCCTCGCTCCGGGTCTATGACCTCACCGGCAAGCTGGTCCGGACCGTGGTGACCGGCTCCCTGGATGCCGGGCCTCATACCGCAAGGTGGGATGCCCGTGACGAGTCCGGAAAGCCCGTGACCTCGGGCGTGTACTTCTACCGCCTGGAATCCGGCGGCCTCACGGCTACCAAGCAGCTGGTCGTAACCCGGTAACCTTTTACAGCCAACTCAGGAGGGCTCCGAAATCCTCGGAGCCCTCTTTGCTTCTCCGAGTCTGCCCGCTCTCCTTTTTCACTGTATTGCCGGATTGAAACAATTTCGCTTGCAATCGCTATCCGGATTGAATATAATTTTACAGTATCTACTTGAAAAGCATTGGATTCGGCAGTTAACTCGGCCTACAATTACAATTTTAAAAGAAAGAGATGCTCCATGGCTAACCGCTTCATGATCCTGCTTTCGGTAATCCTCGCCCTGGCCGCCTCGGCCTGGGCGGAGGACGTCCGACCGACCATCCCGACGACTCCTCTGAACCTCCCGGCGACCCGGCCCGGATATGGAAACCAGACCTTTGGTTACCCTGACGCCCCATGGCTGGCAAACGTCATGTCGGACAGTGCGAACGCGGCCAATCCCCCGGATGGGGCCATTTTCGTGGCCAGTCAGGGAGTGGTCCTCACGGCCTACAACTACCCTTCAGGCACCTACATCTGCCGCTACTCCCGCAGCACCAACTCGGGAGCAAGCTTTACGCCCCAGACGGTGTCCTCTTACTATTGGGTGGATGACTACCTCGCCGGAAACGGCCGGGATACCACATATTTCTTGGGGATCTGCCAGCCCTCCTCAGGAGGCTATCACCTGTTCGTGAGGCGCTCCACGAATGCCGGGGCCACCTGGAGCGACACCACCCGCGTGGACCGCGGCAGCAGCACGTTCACGGATAGGCCCTCGCTGATCAGCGGGGGCAATTACGTCTATGCGACCTACACCGATTTCTCAGGCGGGACGAACTACATTCGCTGCTGCCGATCATCAAACTGGGGCACAACCTGGAACACCGGCGACGTGAACGTCTCCACGACCAGCGGCCAGGGCTCAAACTTGGCCGTGGCTCCCAATGGAAACGTTTACGTCACCTGGGGGCAGGGCACCGCGATGATGTTCAACCTTTCCACGAACCACGGCGCGAACTGGGGCACTCCCCTTAGAATCTATACAGCAACGAGCTCCAGCCACCTTAACGGGTGGCGTTCGAACGAGATGTGGCCGGTAATGGCCGTGGCCAGTACCGGAAAAATCTACTGCACCTTCCAAAGTGACATGCACGGGACGGGCTGGGATGTCGCGGTCATGTACTCCACCAATAACGGGACCACCTGGTCCACGCCGGTCCGGGTGAACGATGACACCGTCACGAACTCCGACCAGCACTGTCCCTGGATCACGGTGGACCGCTACGACCGGCCGCACGTGTTCTGGTACGACTCCCGGAACTACTACCCTACCAACTCCGGCGACATCTACTACTCGTACTCCACGGATGGTGGAGCGACCTGGCGTCCCAATGAGCGGGTGAACGACGTGACCCCGGTATTTACTTCTTCAAATTCCGGGCAGATGGGTGACTACCAGCAGATCATGTGCGATACGAACTACGTTTATTGCGAGTGGTCCGACCACCGTAATTCCCGCTCCTGGAGCTATATCCCTGTCGCACGCCGGCCCCTGCCACCGTATTCCGGAGTGGAAGAGACGACCGGGAGCCCTTGGACGCAGAGCCGGTTCTATCTCCAGCAGAGCATTCCCAATCCCGTCCTGCGGGGGACAGAAATCGCTTTCCAGCTTGAGAACTCTGCCCGAGCCACGCTTAGGGTCTATGACCTCTCCGGCAAGCTGGTTCGGACTGTGGTGACCGGCTCCCTGGATGCCGGCTCTCATACCGCGAGATGGGACACCCGCGACGAGTCCGGAAAGCCCGTGGCCTCGGGCGTGTACTTCTATCGCCTGGAGTCCGGTGGCCTCACGGCTACCAAGCAACTGGTCGTAACCCGTTAGAAAACTTTTTCCCCTCGAGGGCTCTCCGAACTTCGGGGGGAGCCCTCTTTACTAATTCTTTTTTGCATGGAACTGTCACAGAAGCCCTTTACGTTCGTCTAAGAGAACGAGCCATGATTAATCCCTTCACTGAAAAATACCTCACGGACACCACCGACGAGAAGTTAGTAGATACAGCCCTGGGCGGAAGCCGCAAGGCCCTGGAAGAGCTAGTGTTACGTCACCAGGCCTGGATTTATAACATCGCTCTGCGCATGGTCTGGGATCACCATGATGCCGAGGACGTGACCCAGGAGACCCTGATCAAGATCATCACCCGGCTGTCCACATTCCGAAAGGAGAGCCATTTTCGCACCTGGGCTTACCGCATCGTGGCCAACCATGTGCTCACCATGAGAAGGCGGAAGGCCGAGGAGCGGACCGTTTCGTTCGAGGACTACGGAAAGGAGATCGACGAAACCCCGGACCTGGACCTGCCGGACCCCAAAGCCCTGCCCGTGGAGATCCCGGTCCTCCTGGAGGAGATCAAGACCAGCTGCATGATGGGCATGCTCCTGTGCCTGGACCGGGAGCAGAGGCTCGCGTTCATCCTGGGCGAGGTCCTGGGCGTCAAGGACACGGTGGGAAGCGAGATCCTGGAGACCAGCCGGGAGAACTTCCGGCAGAAGCTCTCCCGGGCGCGGAGACAGCTGGCCAATTTCATGAACGAGAAATGCGGGTTGATCCGTGAGGAGAACCCCTGCCACTGCGCCCGCAAGACCACGGCCCTGATCCGTTCCGGCTACGTGGACCCCCAAAGCCTCCGTTACCACGGCCATTTCGTGAAGCGCGTCGCCGAGGTCGCGGCGGAAAAACAGCGGCAGCTGGAGAGCCTGCTGGACGAGCGCTGCCGGAGCCTGTTCCGGGAGCAGCCCTTCCGCGAGCCCCCGGATTTCGTGAAATCCCTGCGGGACCTCCTGGAAAGCAAGGAAGTGCGGGAGGTCTTTAACTTCAATTAAAATGATAATGCGTAAAGGTGTGGAAGCAAAAAGGAGGATCTTCATGCTTAAGATAATGATTTCAGTGATGCTTGGAGGGGGCCTATTGGTCGCCTTCACCGCCCAGGCGACGATAATCCAGGTGCCCGGGGGACAGCCCACCATCCAGGCCGGGATCAACGCGTCCGTGAACGGGGACACGGTCCTGGTCGCGCCGGGAACGTACCAGGAGAACATCCATTTCCGGAAGAAAGGGATCACGGTCGCCAGCCGGTTCCTCCTGACGAACAACCTTGCGGATGTCGATTCCACGGTCATCGACGGCAGCAACCCTGCGAGCTCGGACTCAGCGAGCTGCGTCCGCATCGTCTCGGACAGCTCTCAAACCACAAACGACACCACTGCGGCGCTCATCGGGTTCACCCTTACCGGCGGCGCGGGAACGAGATGGACCGACGAGCACGGGGCCGGGACCTATCGGGAGGGAGGCGGGATCCTGATCCAGTACCTCTCCCCGAGGGTCCAGTACAACAAGATCATTGGCAACCACACCCACGACGCAAGCCTGCAGTCCGGGGGTGGAGGCATCCGCTGCGGGGATGGAAACCCGCGCATCCTGAACAACCTCATCACGGGCAATACCTCAGGGGTTTACGGCGGAGGCATCGTCCTGAACTACACAGGGGCGATCATCAAGAACAACCTCATCGCCTACGACACCACGGGCACGGGCTACGGGGGCGGCGGGGGCATCTGGATTTACGCCAATGACGGTTCCGGAAGACCGAAGGTGATCGAGAACAATACCCTCTTCAGAAACTCCACCGGTACGGGGTCCGGTTTGGGCGGGGGCATTTACATCGGGTCCGGCACGGCCACGCTCCGCAACGACATCCTGTGGGCAAACCGGTACTCCCAGATCGTGGGATCAGCCACGGCCACCTACTGCGACGTGCAGGGAGGGCATTCGGGGACGGGAAACATCAACCAAGATCCGGCCTTCCTGGATACGGCCCAATTTTATCTCTCCGACACCTCGGCCTGTGTGGACGCCGGGGATACGAGCGCAATCTACAACGATCCCGAGGATCCGCAGAACCCTGGGCACGCCCTCTGGCCCTCCCGGGGGCTCCTGAGGAACGACATGGGAACCTACGGAGGGCCCGGACGAACCAGTATCCCGACCGGCGTGGAAGAAGTCAGGAGCGGCGGGCGCAGGGACGGATTCTTCCTGGGACAGAATCAACCCAACCCGTTCCGAGCCGAAACCGTCATCCGGTACATCCTGCCCCAAGCCTCGGTTGTCGCGTTGAATCTTTATAACCCGCTGGGAGAAGAAATCAGGACCCTGGTCAGGCAGGCTCAGCCTGCCGGGACGTATGCCATGACCTGGGACGGGAAGGATTCCCGAGGGGTGAAAGTCTCTCCCGGAATCTACTTCTATGCCCTGCGAGCCGGAAGGCTTCAACAAACGAGGAGGATGCTGATTTTGAGGTAAGTCAACAAGTTATCGGTTCATCCCAACGCCCCGCTCGCTGGGGGCGTTTTTTTCGTCTTTCGGCCCTACCCTCTTGACAAAACCTTTCAGCATGTGGTAATATACTATCGTCCGTTGGCGTGCATACCCTGTCGTAACTGATGGCCGTATCCCGCTCAATAGGAGTGGGGTGCGGCTTTTTCGTAACCAGTGCGGCGTGGCCCTGAAAAAAGTTCAGGACCGTGGAGAGGTCAAGCCGTATTCGCCGCCTGGCTCAAGGTCGTTTCGTCAGAAGCCCTTGGGATTCCAATAACAGAAGGAGGTGTTTTTTAAAATTATGCCGATCAAAGGAACAGTCAAGTGGTTCAACGATTCCAAGGGCTACGGCTTTATCGCCCGCGAGGGCGGTCCGGACGTCTTCGTGCACCACTCCGCGATCCAATCCCAGGGATTCCGGTCCCTGCGTGAGGGCCAGGAGGTGGAGTTCGAGATCACCGAGGATGCCAAAGGCCCACGGGCCGAGAACGTAGTGCCCGTAGGACAAAGCGTCTGAACGCTGAACCTAGCGGCCCCAAGCCATACGGCATGGGGCCGCTTCGCTTATCCTGAAAAACCTTAGGGAGGTTGACAGAAACTCCTCGGCGGTGGTATGCTTAGAGGAAGAAACGAGGCTTAGAGGCTGCCCCCTTGACCGTGTCTTCCCCCAGGGAACCTCCCTCTTTCTTTTCCTTGTTTAAGATCATAATATGCTCATCACAATTATCGCCTTTCTCTTCGTCCTCGGCCTGCTGGTTCTGTTCCACGAGTTCGGGCACTTCGTGGTCTCCAAAATTTTGGGCATTAAAGTCCTGAAGTTCTCCTTTGGGTTCGGGCCCAAGCTTGTGGGCTTTAAGAGGGGCGAAACCGAGTACCTGATCTCGGCCATCCCCCTGGGCGGGTACGTCAAGCCCGAGGGCGACAACCCCGAGAGCATGGACGACGTCAATCCCGACCCCAACTCTTTCTTGTTCCGCCCTTGGTGGATGAAGGCGTTGGTGGCCCTGGCCGGGCCGTTCATGAACATCGTCCTCGCTTTCCTCCTGCTCCTCTTGATGGGCCTCCTGGGTGTCAAGGTCCCGGACTATCCCTCGCTCGTCGGGACAGTAAAGCCCAACTCCCTGGCCGCCCAGAAAGGCTTCCAGGAGGGGGACTGGATCGTGGCCCTCGCCGACAAGCCCGTCACCACCTGGCACGAACTCTTCGCTTCCTGGGACACTCTCACGGACCGGAAGGCAAGCCAAGTAGTGGTCCGGATCCGACGCGGCCAAGAGAGGCGCGAGGTTTCGCTCTCTATGCCTCAGGATAGGGACTGGCTCAAGGGTGTGGAGCACGGCTTCGCCACGAAAATCGGGGAAGTCAACACGGGCCTACCGGCCTATCAGGCCGGGATTCAGGTCGGGGACAGCATCGTGGCGGTCAACGGCCGGAAGATGGAGAAGTGGAGCGAGGTCAGCGAGATGATCCACTCCCATCCCAACCAAGAGCTCACCCTGAGCCTGATGCGGAACGGCAGGCCCCTGGAGATAAAACTCAAGACCTTTGAGGACGAACTGCCCGGCCTGGGGAAGGTGGGGCTCATCGGCGTCTCCCCGGCCGCGAGCAAGACCTACGTCATGCGCTTCAGCCTCCTGGAATCCGCCCAGATGGGCGCCTTGAACACCGTGGGGTTCGTGGCCACGACCTACGTCTACCTCTATCGCCTGGCCCTTCAGCCCGCCAAGCTCCGCATGGCCTTGGGCGGGCCCATCGCCATCGCCACGGCCTCGGGCCAGCAGGCCCGGAAGGGATTCACGGACCTCCTCTGGCTCGCCGCCTGGCTCTCCGTGGCCCTGGCGGTCTTCAACCTCCTGCCCATCCCAATCCTGGACGGGTCCCTGATCCTGTTCTCGGTGATCGAATGGCTCCGGCGCAGACGCCTTTCTCTGAGGTGGCAGGTCAACTTCCAGCGCGTGGGCTTCGCCCTGATCCTGGCCCTGATGGCCTTCACCTTCGTGAACGACATCGCCCGCGAGGCCACCCGGCAGGCGTCGCTGAGGAGGAATCGGAAGACGATGGAGCGGCTGGATAAGTAAAACTGCAACAAATAGTAACGGTTCGTACGGTGTCGTAATCATCCGCATTTCGAATTTAAAAAGGAGGTGTTTCGTTGTCTGAATCTATTCTGAACGCCACCGACGAGACTTTCCAGGCCGAGATCGTGAGCAATGCCCTGCCCGGGGTCGTGGACTTCACGGCCGTCTGGTGCGGCCCGTGCAAGATGATCGCACCCTTAATCGACGAGCTCTCCAGGGAATACGCCGGGAGGGCCGTTTTCGCCAAGGTGGACGTGGACGCCTGCCCCAAGGTCGCGACCCAGTTCTCCATCCGGTCCATTCCCACCGTGCTCTTTTTCAAGGGAGGAAAGGTCATAGAGCAGGTCATCGGGGCCGTGCCCAAGAAGGTCCTGGTGGAGAAAATGGAAGCCACGCTCAAGAAGTGATTTCGTCGTCCTCCCAAAGAGGCTCGCCTCGGCGAGCCTCTTTTTGTTTCTCAGGGTTGACAAAATCAGCGAAATACGCTAAAATGCTTTTATCGGTTATCGGCTTAGTCCCCTTGCGCAGGAGAATTTATCCATGCTATCCCCCATTCATCCACTGCCCTGTTCCTCACGGCGCCTCATCTTCTTCCTCATCCTCATGATTTTAATGGCCTCTTTAGCTGAGGCCCGGATCTGGCAGGTGGGGCCGAGTCGGACCCATACCCAGCCCAGCGCCGTGTCGTCTCTCGTGGGAAACGGGGATACCGTGGAGATCGACCCCGCTACCTACGCGGATGTCTGTGCCTGGCAGGCCAACAACCTGGTCCTGAAGGGAGGGGGAGGAATCGCCCGTTTGGATGCTACTGGGCTGTTCCTGTACGAAGGAAAGGCCATCTGGGTCATCAAGGGTAGCAACACCACAGTGGAGGCCGTGGAGTTTCTGGGCGCCTCCTGCCCGGACCAGAACGGGGCTGGCATCCGTCAAGAAGGTCCGGGCCTCGTGGTGCGTTCCTCGTATTTCCACAACAACGAGGACGGAATCCTCTCCGGCGCGGACTCCACGAGCGACGTCCTGATCGAGTATTCAGAGTTCGGGTACAACGGCTACGGGGACGGATACTCCCACAACATGTACATCGGGAATATCCGCCAGTTCACCCTGCAGCACTGCTACTCCCATCACGCCGTCGTGGGCCATCTGGTCAAGTCCCGGGCCAAGACGAACTATATCCTCTACAATCGCCTCACGGACGAAGCCACGGGCACCCCCTCCTATGAGCTCGATCTGCCCAACGCCGGGACAAGCTTCGTGATCGGAAACCTCGTGCACCAGGGAACGAATACCCCCAACAGCACCGTAATGAGCTTCGGCAGGGAGGGGATCGGTACCGGGTACGACACCATTCTGACCTGCGTCAACAACACCTTCGTGAACGACCGCACCCCGTTCGGGGCCTTCGTTGCCCTGCAGACCGGAACCCGGGCCGCGCTAACCAACAACATCTTTTACGGGGGCGATCAGATTGTGACCGGAGGCCGACACAGCGGCAGCAACAACTGGGTTCCAACCGGGCATAGGGGCGACGACAGTCTTCAAAACAGCGTGGTCGGCACGGACCCTTTACTGGTTAGTCCGAGCACCTACGACTACCACCTCCAGAGCAATTCGGCCTGCATCAATACCGGCACCCCTCCGGACAGTGTGCTCTGGCCCCGCTATCAGTATGTACATCCCTGCAACCGGGAGCCCAGACCGGTTCAAGGGATCCTCGACATCGGATCCTATGAATACGTCAACGTGGGGGTGGAAGAAACGGCAGAGGATGGAAGTTCGAGAGTAGAGGTTGAGATAACGCCCACTCCGAACCCCTTCACGTCTTTCACAATGGTGCGAGGACAGGAGAAGGAGAGGTTTGAACTCTATGACATCGCGGGGAAGCGGGTGGGATGCTTTCGGGGAGACAGGGTTGGAGAAGGGCTCCCCGCAGGCATTTACTTCCTCAGAGCTCTATCCCGCGACGCATGTCCCAAGAGACTTGTGAAGTTGAAATAGTCTATATCCCCGTCGGAGGATTCGCCATGAACGAACCTACCTTCATCAAAACAAGCCTCGGTTCCCGGGACCTGGCCGAGGCCCTGGCCTCCCGGGCGGAGAAGGGCGTTCCGGCGTACCGCCGCCTTTTGAAGGAGCAGGGATTCCGCCCCGAAGGCCCCTTTGAATCCCGTCCGCTCACCGACAAGAGGAACTACGTCACCGCCGAGAACTTCACCGACCTCCTCGCTGAGGACTACCAGCAGACCTTCACCATATTCCGTTCCTCGGGCTCCTCGGGCCAGACCTATTATTGGCCCCAGCTGAAGGAGGCCCACCGCACCACGGCCGCGGCCCTGCGGGGATTCCTGGAGGCCGGATTCGCCGTCCATGAGAAGAAGACCATGGCCATCGTAGGGCTGGCCCTGGGAAGCTGGATCGGCGGGGAACACTTCTCCTGGGCCCTGAAGAGCATGGCCGTGGACGTCCCCTATCCCTTCTCGGTCTTCTCCCCGGGGAGCCGGCACCGCGAGATCATCGAGATGATCCGGCTCACCGAGCGGTTCGCCGACCAGTTCATCCTTTTCCTCTGCCCCTCGGCCATCGCCCACCTGCTCCTGCGGGCCGAGATGATCAAGCGCAGCCTGCCTCTGTCTAAGATGCGCTACGTGGTCCTGGGCGAGCCTTTCCCCGAGGCCCTAAGGAGCTCCCTGCAGGCGAAGTCCGGCCTGGATCCCTGCCAGCCTTTTCTGTTCTCGGTTTACGGCAGCGCGGATACCGGGGTGTTGGGTGCGGAGTCCCCGGCCTCGGTGGCCGCGCGGAAAATGCTCAGCGAGAACGAAGGGTTGTCCCGGACCCTGGGGTTCGAAGCCCCCATCCCCCATCTATTCCACCTCACCTCCCCGGACTCCTATCTCGAGGCTGTGGGCGGGGAGCTCTGCGTCACCCGATGGCAGGGGATCCCCCTGCTGCGCTACAATCTTCACGACAGCGTCCGCCTAATCGGCTGGAGGAAATTCCGCCAGGCGGTCCTGTCCTCCTCCTTGCTCCGTCCCGAAGACAAACGCTATGCCGGAGTGCTTTCGGCTGCCGGGGAGATCCTTCCCGACCTCCTGGCCATCTCCGGGCGGGCCGACCGCTGCTTGATTCTTTGTGGGACGAACCTCACCGAGGCCATGCTCGACGCCGCGGTCAGGGACAGGGAGCTGGAGGGCGTGCTGACCGGGGCTTACCGGGCGAGGATCCTGTACGAGGACGAGCGGCAGTACCTGGCATTCGACCTGGAATTCCGCCAGGGTGCGGCCACGGACGGGGAAGCCCTCGACCGGGTCTACGACCGCCTGGTCCAGGCCCTAGGGCAGGTCCAGCCGGAGTTTCTGGACGACTGGCAGAACGTCTACAGCCCCTGGGACCGGGATTCCGAGAAGCGCATCCTGCGCCTTACCCCCCTGGCCTGGCCGGCCCTGTCCGAGGCGACCGAGAAGGGCATCAAGCCCAGGAAGCTCAAGCCTTGAGCCAGGGGCCCTCCCCGCTCGGAAAGGCTTCCTGGATCCTCCGGGGGCCCGGCCTCGGGCTAGGGTTTCTGTGGGGCTTCGCCGAGGGCACCCTGTTCTTCATCATTCCGGACCTCGTCATCACCTTCGCGGCCCTTTTCTCTTTCAAGCAATCTCTGAAACAGCTCGGCGTAGTCCTCGCCGGGTCTCTCCTAGGAGGCTGGGTCCTGTTCTCCCTGGCCGCCCGGGACTATCCCGCGGCCCGGAAGGCCGTGGGCGGAGTGCCCTTCGTCAGTGAGCGGATGTTCCAGGCTACCTGGAGCGACTACGAAACCTTCGGAGTCTGGGCCCTCTGCAAAGGGCCCTTCTCCGGAATCCCCTACAAGGTCTATGCCGTCGAGGCCCCGGGGCACGCCTCCCTCCTCTCCTTCCTTCTGGTGAGCATCCCGGGACGTCTAGAGCGGGTGGCCATTACCTGGGTCCTGTTCGCTGGAGTGGGACTGGCTTTGAGAAAACGTATCACCCGGCGTCCGGGATGGGCGGTTCTGGGATATGGCCTCTATTGGATCGCCGTCTACGCATACTACTGGTCCGTCATCCGCTGACCCCGAAGCCTTCCAGCCTGGAACCCTCGGCTGGCTGATCCTCATCCGGAGCCTTCCCGGTCTGGCCGCAATCGCGCTGTCTCTTCAGGGACGGCTTTGGGCCGCTGGGGCCTTTCTGGTCCTCGCGGTGTGGGCTGATGTCGCCCTGAGCTGGTTCGCCTCGCAACGGAAGTGGGCGAAGGAGAACAGCCAGAAGCAAATCGAAGGGTTTACGGATTTCCTCTGCTTCCTCTGGGCTCCGGTCCAGTTCACCGTCGCGCTTTGTCCCCACCCGGTCCTCTGGGCCTTGGTCCCGGCGTTCATCCTGGCCGGGGTTTTCAGGCTGGCCCGGTTCAACGTCGAGGGCCTGGTGGGAGGCCGCTACCGTGGCCTGCCAGTGACCTACAACGGTTACCTCTTTCCTCTCGCGGCCCTTGCCTCTCATTATCTGTTCCCCCGGGCCACGCCCTTCCTCTTCGGGGGGCTTTTCTTGCTCCTCGCGCTGCTCATGGGCTCGAGCATCCTGCGCATCCCGGAGGCCTGAAGCGTGAGAGACCTCAGTTGGAGGGAGAAGCTCGGCCTGGCCGCTGGCCTCCTCTCGATCCAGCGGTTCCTCAAGAGGACTCCTTTCCTGTCCCCGGAGGAAATGCGCGCCTGGCAGTTCGCCCGCCTCCAGGCCCTGGTCGCCTATGCCTACGACAAGGTCCCCTTCTACCGCCGCCTCTACGACTCGGCCTCCTTCCGTCCCGAGGACCTGAAGGGCTGGGAGGACTTCCTCCGCGTCCCCCTGGTCACCAAGGACCAGGTGATCGCTAACTTCCCGGAGGGGATGCTCGCCCAGGGGTACCAGCTGGAGGATCTGACCGTGTCCCGGAGCAGCGGGTCCAGCGGCAAGGTCCTGGACATCGCCTACGACCCCCGGGCAATGACCACCTACATCCTGGCCGGGCTCCGGCTTTACCGCATGGGCTTTTCCTACCACCCCTGGCACCGGCAGGTGTACATCTACACCTCTCCCTACCCCTTGGACTCCCTGTTCGGGGCCTATCCCCTGCATTTCCTCTCCACTCTGACCCCGCCGGAGGAGATCCTGAAAGCCCTGGGGACCCTCCGGCCGGACCTCCTGATCTGCTATCCCTCGCACCTCAAGCAGCTCACCAAGCTGGCCACGCCGGAGCAGCGGGACAAGATCCGCCTCCGGGCGATCTCGGTAAACTCCGAGATGTCGGCCCAGGCCGAGCGCGACGAGCTCTCTGGGTTCTGGGACTGCCCGGTCCTGGACGAGTACTCCTCCGAGGAGCTCACCCGCATCGCGGCGCAGTGCCTCCAACGGACCTACCACGTCTTCAAGGACATCAACTACCTTGAGGTCCTGGACGAAGCCGGACGGCCCACCACGGAGCTGGGGACCCTGGTGGGGACCAACCTGCACAATTTCGCCATGCCTATGATTCGCTACCAGCAGAACGACCTCGGTCAAATCGAGGCCCCGGGGTGCGCCTGCGGCTGGGCCTTCCGCAGGCTGACCCACCTGGAGGGGCGGAGGAACGACAGCTTCGTCCTGCCCTCGGGAAAAGTTCTCTCCTCGGGGTTTCTGCTGGACGCGACCTACGAGTTCCTCCTCGCCTACCGCGCCGCGGTCCGCGACTTCTGCTTGATCCAGGAGTCCCCGGCCGGGGTCCTCCTCCAGGTAGTCCCTGGAACAGGCTGGGACGAAACGATTGCTGGAAACATTTCCAAACGGTTTGCGGAGTTCTTAGAGCCTGGGGTCTCGTTTCGAATCGATCCCGTAGCCGAATGTGAGAAGACCAGGACCGGCAAGCGGAACCCGATCATCAACCAGATGACCCGGAGTACGTAGCCCGTCAAAGGAGAAGGGGTGGCCCCAAGGGGCCACCCCTTCTCTGCTGCGACGAAGCGAGGAGCTCGCCTTGGCGGTCCCTCCCTCAGCGTTTGTCGTCCACGTCAACAGGGGCGATTTTTACTTCCTCGATCTTCACCAGGACCAGGTCGTTGTTCCTGACCATCCCGACCCCCGGGGCGTACCACTTGTGGTCCACTGACCCCTTTTCCTTTGGACTGGTCTCCTTGACATAGACACAGTGTTCGAACGTCCCGGCTGGGGTCTTGACCTTTTCGTTGATCCCGACGATCTCCGCTCGGTCCATCCCCGTGTTCGGGCCGAGTTCCTCGTAGAACTTGTCCCCAACCTTTGGCTCCCCGGGCATGATGAGCCCGAATGAGGCCCCGCCTACTCCGGAAAGCCAGGAGCCCTCATGGCTGACGCCCTTTCCCGCTTCGTAGTTGTTCACGTTCTCCCCGAAGTAATAAACGTCCTGGGTGGTCTTGTCCATGGCGTAATAGTCCCGGGAAACCTCCAGGAGCTTGCCGCCTTTTTCCTCCCGGTCTTCGACCACGGCCACGGAGACGCTGTCCACCGTTTTGGCTATATCGAAAACGCTTCGGGTCAAGTTGGCCTTTCCGTGCTTATAGTGAAGCCTGGCGGTTGGCGTCAGGAAGAAATAAGGCTGGTCTACCGGGATCCCCAGGTTCTTTTTATCCACTGAAAAGGATTCCCTCCACCCGGCTTTCTGGGCGAGGAGTGAGGAAACGAAAAAGAGCATCAGCAACAGGACAACACCCAACCGTTCACAAATGGATGCTCTGTCCATCGCCTGCCTTTTTTTATTCTTTGGTCATGAATGGGATAGCGTGAACGAGAGAAGGAACGTTTTCGATGTTCTTCGTTTCAGCGGGTGATGACAACTTTCTGTGTCATGCTACGCCCGCTGGATTCCAGCCGGTAGAAATAAACTCCACCTGGAAGTCTTCTCCCAGCTTCATCCCTTCCATCCCAGGTTGCTTTGGCTTCAGGAACACCTTCGGAAAGCGCTCTGACGAGTCGTCCGCTAACGTCATAGACCCGGAGCGATACCTTCTCCCCTCTCGGGGCGCTGAAGGCAATCCGCGTAACGCTGGAAAACGGGTTTGGCGACGCTAGGCCCAACCCCCAGTGGGTAATGGAAGGGGAGACTTTCCCCGCCTCTTCCACCCCCAGGCGATACTGAACTTCACTGGACAACCGACCCTCGGCCTCGGCCTTGATCACTGCGCTGACCGCGTAGTAGTAGACCGAGTCCACGGTCGCTGTGGAATCCCGGTAGGTCGTATCCGGGACCGGCCTTTGGTTCAGGCGGGTGTAGGGCCCGCCCGAGGTCAGCGAACGGTAGACCTGGTATCCCGCGATATCCGGCTCGGAATTCTTCCTCCAGAAAAGCCGGCACCCGGGCAATACCCTCCATACCGACAGCCCGCTGGGCTGCTTGGGGTGGAACCATCCCGTGTTCCAGTTGTCGTGGTACATCGTCCCCCAGTCCGTGAGGTAGGGATGATAGGCCACGCCCTGCACCTTCCAGAGGTTCACGGTCCCGTCCTTGGTCAGGTGCGCCACCTCGGTGATTCCGTCCAGGTCCACATCCCCCACGGCCGGGCTGTTCACCATCGAGGCGTCGGTCAGGGTAACGGGGAAGCCTGTCACCGCGTTTCCGTCCCCGTAATAGGCGTAGAGGTTGCCGGGGGTGGTGTTGTCCCCGATCATTGCCGCCCTCCGGCCGTTGCCCTCGACATCGAACACGATGGGCGAGCATTCCAGGGGGCCGTCGATGACCGACCACCCATTCATCGCGTTCCCGTGATAGTCCCAGGCATAGAGGGCCGGGGCGCCGAACAGGTGTCCGCCGTCCAGCAGGGACAGGACCGTATCCGAGAGGAGCCCTCCAGCTACCGGGCAGATGTAGGTCTGGGCGCCATCGAAAGGTTGTGGCCAGCCCGGGAAAAAGGTGCTGTCCGGACGGTAGATGAAGAGCTGGGCGTTCCAGCCTGGGTTTGCGGAGTGCCCGATTTCCAGCTGACCGTTCCCATCCAGGTCATAGAGCTCTGGCTGAGCATAGCTGGCCCCGTCGCCGATGGCTCTGGGCCAGCCGGGCTTCAGGGTCCCGCTCCGGTCCCAGAGGTAAAGAGACCGGTAGGAGGGCTCGCAGATCTCCGGGACCCCGTCCGCATCCACGTCCGCCACGCTGGCCGCGGCCACGGCCAGGTAATCCGTGTTCTGGGGCCAGCCTGTGAAGGCCTGTCCGTTAGCCTTCCAGATGTAGACGTGCCCGGGCTGGCCGGACTGCATCTGGGGCATGATGACCTCCAGGCTGTCATCACCGTTCAGGTCCGAGAGCGTGGGCGCGACCAGCCCCAGGACCCCGTTTGCGTTTTGGGGCCATCCGCCCACCGTGTCCCCGTTGGCCTTATAAACGTAGACCATTCCGTTCCGTGCCGCGACTACGATCTCCTTCTGTCCGTTCCCGAAAAGGTCACCTACCGCCACTTTGGCCTGGACCATGGCGGGAAGGGTCTTGGGCCACCCCGGCAGCTCGTTTCCGTGGATGTTAAAGACGTGCAGAATATTGTCCGTGGACCCCACGATGACCTCCAGGGTATCGTCTCCGTTCACGTCCGAAAGCGCCACGCCCGAAGGGGCGTAGTTCGCGTTTACGCCTATGGACTGGGGCCAGTTGGTCATGGGAACCAGAGTCACTGGCTTGGATGCGAAACTTCGTTCTCCATGTTCAGGCACCGTGAAGGTCCGGACAATTCCCCCTTGCAGGGCGTCCCCGGTCTGCGAAACCGTAGCTCCCCAGGCCCCTCCGGCCCAGAGGACCAAGACCAGAACAAATCCCTTTTTCATGGCTTCTCCTCCTTTTCTCCTCCTTCAAAACCCTCCGGCGGGCACTCCAGAAATCTTTTGATGATCTCCTTGGCCCGCTCGGCCTCATGCTCCAAGACCACCAACGAGCCCCACCGCCCCCCGGCGTCGGAGAACAGCTTCCACCACATCGCGGACTGCTTGTCCCAGCTGGGATAAAGCTCGGCCTCTATCCCCTCCTGTTGGAGCAGGTTGATGAGGAACCCGGCCTCGACCTCGGTATCTGGGCCGTACACCGGGACCAGCTTCTCCCTGTCCTCATGGACATCGGGAGGTGGAAGCGCATCCACTAAGGGCACCCCGCAGTCCTTGCACTCCTTGACCCCCTTCACATACTCGGCGCGACACTGTGGACAGAATGGCATCCTATCCCTCCTATTCCGTGACCAGCAATCGAGGTGAAGGCCAGGGCGCTGGCCTCCCGGAAGTTCTCTCCTCCTTCAAGCATCTTTTAGCCTCCTGGAACGCAAACTTCCGGAAATGATCTCTCCGGTTCGTCGTCTCCTTCCCCATATCCAGGAATGCTTAGCAGTATATCAACTCGGGCCGTTTTTGTCAAGAAGCCTTTCTGATTTGAGGATAAGCCCAAAAGCCAAATCGGACCTCGCTGCTCACCCCGCCTCATTTCTCCCCAGCCCTGACCTCGGTCGTTTCCTCTAAAAGGAAACCTCTTATCCGCGAGCCTATCGACAAAAATCGGCTGTAACTGGTAGTAATAACTATCTCCGGGAGAAAAGAAGCGAACGATTGTATCAGATTGCCGTTTCGAGCCTTACGCCCTCTAAATTAAAGTGGTATGGCTTTTAGCATACATCGATGGATAAATAGATACCAGGAACCGCGTTTTCCTATTACGAGGTATGGGGAGGGCGTGAAATGGGCGGAAACCCCTCCCGGATTGCAGAGCTTTTTCGGCCCTTCCCCTTGGAGAAGCGATGGAGGCGTTTTCCGTAACCTATCGTTGTCGGCCCTCTTTAGGCGCAAAAGTTAACGTGCGCAGCTGTACATGACTCATTCTGAACCCCGAAGAACTTTTTTTTATTTTGGGACATTTCCGGGCTTGACAAAAAGGCTTTTTCAAGGTAAACTATATACTTCAACTTAAAGGAGGTGAGTTTAAGAGAGCAAAGAGCTATTGATCCGGGCGGGGATTTTTCAACCGAGGGAGGAGTAGAACGAGGAAGCGTTTGTTTTGGCTGGCCGGGATTTTGGCTTTAGGGACTATATCGGTTTCTGCCTCCTGGACCGTTGAGGGAACAGGCACGAAGCGTCTCTTCAAGGCCCCGTATGATGCTGTCTGGAAGGCGGCCAGCGTGGCTTGGGATTCGCTCTGTTTTCCAACCCTCCGGAGGTCCCCGGAAGATGGTCTTCTGGAGAGCGACACCATCATGATTCCGGGCGATACGGCCAAGGCTTGGATGGCGGACGCCGAGCCTGAAAGCTGGTGGCAGCAGGGTCGCTACGCTCTCACCCTTCGGGTTGCTCGCGCCGGAAAGCTCCGGACCAGGGTCACGGCCGCGATGTGGATCGAAGCCAGAGGAGTGCCCCATCCTGCGATGGTTTCCCTCCGAACCCGCGTGGGCAAATCCAACGGCAAGTTAGAGTCCCGCGTGCTGGACGAGATCGGAAGACAGTTCGAGATACTGTTTCCTAAAACCAAACTCGTCAAATAATTGGGTTTGAATCGATGGAACCTCAAGCTATTGGTAAGGAGGTGAGCAAAGGTTCGTCTCCGGGGTCGGGGAAGGTAGTTCCATTTTCAAGGAGTGCGCTAATCACAAAGGAAAGGGGAAGAAAATGAAAAAGTTAGTGGTTCTTACTCTCTTACTGGGCCTGGCGGGCGTCGCGTTCAGTGACATGTGGATTGCCCACATGGGAGTGGGGTCCTTTACGCCGGATCCCGGTCCCAATGCCCGGGTGATCAGTTTCTCGAACGGGATCGTTTTCGACACCCGGCAGGGGGAGCCCGCTCTCCCAGCGGGTTATCGTTCGATCGGGTCCCCCGACGTGTACCTCGTGCAGTTCTCCGGCCCGGTCCAGGAGCGCTGGGTGGACGAGCTTTCCAAGACCGGTGCCGTGGTCTACTCCTACATCCCGAACTACAGCTTCACGGTTCGGATGGACGAGAAGGCCCTGGCGAAGGTCAAAGCGATGACGTCCGTAGTCTGGATCGGGACCTACCAGCCGGCCTACAAGGTGGTCGAATCCGGATTGTTAAAGACCTCCGGTCCGGGCTCGGTGGTGATGATGCTCTATCCCGATGCCGACATTGAGGCCGCAGCGGGTAGAGTTCAGGCTTTGGGCGGTATTCTAAAGGAGAAGACCGCTTCCTACCTCGCCAAGGTCATCCGTGCGGATATCGACCTCGCCAAGGTCGTGGACCTGGCCAACCTCCCCGAGGTCATGGCCCTCCACTCCTGGAGCGGAGAACCCCACTTAGACAATAACAATGACCAGTGGGTCTGCCAGTCGGGCTGGCGGTCCTCGGCCCCTGCGGATTCGAGCCTGACCTACCGTCCCATTTGGCGGCGAGGGATAAGAGGGCAAGGGCAGATCACCTCCGAACACGATACCGGGATCAGCTTCAATGTCAGCTCCGGGACTTGTTTCCACCGTGATCCCTCGGTTCCGATTACGGCAAAAGGAGACTACCCGACCCACCGGAAGGTAGTCGCTTACAAACTATACAATGGGGCCACTTTTGGAGATGGCCCAAACTTCTACTATCATGGTACCCATACCACCGGCACGACCTGCGGGAACGACACCATCGCCAACGGCACAGGTTCGGATACGCGGGATGGAATAGCCAAGGATGCCCGCATCAACTTTACGGACATCGGTATTGAAAGCTCCGGTTCCTTGACCCCAACTACGAACCTTACGACTCTCTACGATACCGTGGCGCGTTCCAACTCCGCCGGCCCGGTCCTCCAGCATTCCGGCTCCTGGGGCTGGGGGAACTCCTCCGGGACCTACCTCACCCAGGAAGCCACCACGGATGCCTGGCACTGGAAAAACAAGCTCGTGCTTGCCATCTTCTCAGCTGGTAATAATGGCTCAGGGGCTAGGACGATCGGCGACCCCGCGCTTGCCAAAAACGTCATCACAGTGGGAGCCACGGGTAACAGCACCTCGTCCAACACCATCGCGAGCTTTTCCTCCCGCGGCCCGAGCCAGGACAACCGCATCAAGCCCACGGTCTGCGCCCCCGGAAACACGCCCGGAATCAACTCCGCTAACGGAGCCGTGGCCTGCGGTGTTCAGGCGATGCAGGGCACGAGCATGGCCGCTCCTTCGGTGAACGGCGCCCTGACCCTCGTACGGCAGTACTTCCGCGATGGCTGGTATCCCACCGGAAGGCCGAGAGCTGCGGACACCCTGCTTCCTTCTGCGCCACTCTTGCGGGCCATGGCCGTCTGCTCCGGCGATTCCGGAGTGTCTGGATATTCGCCCCCGGAGTTTAACGCTGGCTTCGGTCGCATCGACTTGGATTCCGTTCTCTACTTCGACACCCTGGGTACGGACGCCCGGAAACTGGCTGTGGTCGACAACCGCATCGGTTATGCCACCGGGCAGTACGTGCAGTACGCCGTGACCGTCAACGACTCTACTCTGCCCCTGCGCGCGGCCCTGGCCTGGGTGGATACCGCGGCTGCCGTGAACGCAAACCCAACTCTCGTGAACAACCTGAACCTCGAGCTCGAGAATCCCTATGGCGTGACTTACCGCGGCAATAAGATGAGCGGTTGGCGCTCCACTGCCAATCCTACTTCATGGGACACGGTCAACGTGGAGGAGATCGCCCGGATCGTGAACCCAAGGCCGGGCACCTGGTACATCCGCGTGCGGTTCTACAACGCCCCGCGGGGGGCTCGCGTCTGGTTCGGCCTTGTGGTGACCGGTGGGCTTGGCTCCGGAATCACCGGTGTCGGAGGCGACCGGATCGCCGAAGGTGCCAAGGTTTCCAGGTTCATGCTGGGCAAAGCCGTGCCGAACCCCACCACAGGCGAGACCCGGATCGACTACGCCTTGCCGGTCAACGGGCACGTCAGCTTGGGGATTTACAACACCACCGGCCAACTGGTTCGCGAGTTGGTGAAGGAATCCGTTCTGGCCGGCCACTGGACCGTATCCTGGGACGGCCGCGACGCTTCCGGCCAGAAGGTTTCCGGCGGGGTGTATCTCTACAAGCTGGTTGTGGACGGCGGTCAGGCCTTCAGTGCCGCCAAGAAGGTCGTCCTGTTGAAGTAAGTCCATTTAACGCATTCCCCCTTTAACCTTTCTTCGAGAGAGGAGGCAGCAATGCCTCCTCTCTTTTGGGGTCGCACGATCATCATCATTTCTGTAAGTCAAAGCCTTTCAATGGGTTTACAATCACATCGATTGGGCTGCGAGAAATGCACGCTCTATCGCTTGCGACCCGGAACCATTCCTATGAAAAGAGGGTTATAACATTGCGGAGCAGATAATGAATAAAAGCATGGATCTCCTCCTACTTGCTGGAAGCCTACTGGCCTGTTTGCTGGCCGGTGCGATCGGCTCGGCATTCACGATAAGGTCCATCCCGACCTGGTACGCCGGACTGTCCAAGCCGTCCTTTACCCCGCCCAACGGAGTCTTCGGCCCGGTCTGGTCTCTGCTTTACCTTCTGATGGGCATCGCGCTGTTCCTCATCTGGCGGAAGGGGTTCGCTGTTCCGGGGGTAGGCATGGCCGTGGTTATGTTCGTGATCCAACTTGTAGTCAACGCCCTGTGGTCCATCTCGTTCTTCGGGTTCCGCTCTCCATTCCTGGGTCTTGTGGACATCGCCCTGCTTTGGGTACTGATCCTCACCACCCTGGTCCTTTTCCTCCGCCTGTCCTGGCTTGCGGGCCTGCTCCTCGTTCCCTACTTCCTGTGGGTTTCCTTTGCCAGCGCACTTAACTTCGCAATCTGGAGACTCAATCCCTGACAGTTACCCCATCGTCAGAAAAGAAAAAGGCCGCCCGAAAGGGGCGGCCTTGATGTCTTTCGCTCGGTTCACCGGCCCTGCCCGAAGACTCGCAGCAGGGCTTTCTCCTGACTTTTCCTGAGAGTCCTAACCTTCCCTACCTGCCTGGCCAGATAAGTGACCCTGGCAAGGAGTTCCACCCGCTCCATCCGGAACAGGGCCTCCTCGAGACTGGACCCCAGCGTCACAGCCCCGTGGTTGGACAAGAGGAAGGCATGGTAGCGGAAGCCCCTTCCCCATTTGGATGAAAGGTAGGGGGCCAGTTTGTGCGGAACCTCCTGGGTCCCCGGGGTGGCATAGGGAACGAGAGGCACCGGCCCCAGGCTCAGGACGGCCTCCGGCAGGATCGGCTTGGTGAGCCCGATGCCGGCCACAGCAAACGCCGTGGCAAAAGGAGGATGGGCGTGCACTACGGCCTGAGCGTCCGGCCTCAGGCGGTAGATGCCCAGGTGCATTCTGATCTCCGAGGATGGGCTGCCCTGGCCGATCACCCTGCCGTCCAGGCTCACCCTCACCAGATGGGCAGGACTAAGTCCTCCCTTGGGTTCACCGGTCGGCGTGGTTAAGATGCCCTCCTTCCCGATTCTCGCGCTGATGTTCCCGTCGCTGGCCACGATCAGGCCGAGGTCGGCGAGTCGTTTGCCAGCCTTAACCATCTCGCAGGCAATGTGTTTTTCTTCTGATGCCATGGATCGCAGGGCGAGGGAACGTTAGACTGTAGACAAGGACCTTTAGATCAAAGCTAACTTCTAACCCCTTACCTCTAAACCCTTGATTTTATCCGCGCCCATCCGACTTCGCAGGACCTCGGGAATGGTGACCGAGCCATCCTCCTCCTGGTAGTTCTCCAGGATGGCAGCAAACGTCCGGCCCACGGCGAGGCCGGAGCCGTTCAGGGTATGCACGTACTCTGCCCTAGCGCCCGGCGCCGAGCGGTAGCGGACGTTAATCCTTCGGGCCTGAAAGGCCTCGAAGTTGGAGCAGGAAGATATCTCTACATAGCGGTTCTCCCCCGGAAACCAGACCTCGGGATCGTACTGCATCGTGGCCTTAAACCCCAGGTCTCCGGTACAGATCTTAAGCACCCGGTAAGGAAGGTCCAGCCGCCTCAGGATGACCAGGGCGTTCTCCACGAGGCTCTGGAGTTCCTCGTAGCTTCGTTGAGGCTCCACAAACTTCACCAGCTCCACCTTGTTGAACTGGTGCACCCGGACCACCCCCCGAGTGTCCTTGCCCGCGGCCCCGGCCTCCCGGCGAAAGCAGGCTGTGAAGGAGACATAGCGGACCGGAAGCCTTCCTGGTTCAAAGGTCTCGTCCCGGTGCATGTTGGTCACCGGCACCTCGGCCGTAGGCGCCAGGAACATGTCGTCCGGGTCCGTGCGGTACATATCCTCCTCAAAAAGAGGCAGCTGCCCGGTCCCAAACATGGACTCGCGGTTGATCAGAAATGGAGGGAGGATCTCGGTGTATCCGTGTTCCTTAACGTGCACCTCGATCATGTAATCGATGAGCGTCCGCTCCAACTGCGCGCCCTGTCCTTTCAGGATGTAGAACCTCGTCCCGGATATCTTAGCCGCGCGCTGGAAATCGATGATCCCCAGCCCCTCTCCCACCTCCCAGTGAGGTTTGGGCGGAAAGGAAAACATCCTTTTCTCACCCCAGGTTCTCTCCTCCACGTTCTCCGTTTCGTCTCTTCCGATGGGCGTATCGGGATGGGAGATGTTGGGAATCTGGTGCAGGATCTCGGCCAGTTGGAGATCCATGGCCTTGACTTGATCGTCCAGCACCTTGATCCGCTCTCCGGCTACGCGCAGCCGCTCATAGGTTTCCTTCAATCCGGCATCGCCCTGGCCCTCCTTCTTCTGGCGGGCGATCTCCTCCGAGGCCACGTTGCGCTCGTGCTTCAGATTCTCCACCTCGGCCAAAGCCCGTCTCCGCTCCTCGTCCAAATGCGCGAAGCGGTCCAGGTCGACGGCCATTCCCCGCACCTGCACGGCCCTCCGAATCGTCTCCAGATTCTCCCTCACAAAACGGATATCGAACATTCGGGCGCCATTCCCTTTACAGGCCAGATTTCAATATTATCATTTTCACCGGCTCTTCATCCTCACGACGGGGATGATCATCTCCTCCATCGAGAGGCCTCCGTGCTGGAAGCTCCCCATGAACTCCTTCTTATAGTCCTCATAGTGGGTGGGATACACGAAATAGAAGTCCTCCCGGGCGATGATGTAGTGCTTGTTGAATAGGTCATCCGGAAGGCGGAAGGCCGGGGGGGTGCGGATGATCAAGGCCTGACGCTCATCCGCGTTTACGTTCGTCCCGAACTTGTAGCGGATGTTGGGCGAGGTCTCGCGGTCTCCTCGGGCGATGGCCGGCCGATTGGACTTCACCGAGCCATGGTCCGTGGTGAGAACCACCGTGCACTTCTGCTTGGACAGGGCCCGCAGGGTATCCAGAAGGGGGGAGTTCTCGAACCAGGCCCGGGTCAGGCTGCGGAACCCCGTTTCGTCCTGAACGATCTCCTGCAGGACCTTGGATTGTCCACGGGCGTGCATCAGGATGTCTACGAAGTTCACCACGATGGAAACCAATTGGCTGGAGTAGAACGTTCCCAGATGGCGCTTGACATCCTGGGCTTCTTCGAGGTTGAAGATCTTCACGTACTTCGCCTCCGAGGAAAGCCTCAAACCCAACCGCTCGACCTGATGGTCTAAAAGCTGACGCTCATGGCGGTTGCGGCTGGTGTCATCTCCCCGCTCATCCCAGTACTGCGGGAATTGTCTGGCGATCTCCGCGGGATAGAGCCCGGCGAAGATCGCGTTCCGGGCGTAAGGGGTGGCCGTGGGCAGGATGGAATAGTAAAGGTCCATCTCCATTTCGTAGTAGTCGTGGAGAAAGGGCTCTAGGGCCAGCCACTGGTCGAGGCGCATACAATCCATGACCACGAAGTAAACCTTCTCCCCGGCCTTGAGGAGCGGAGCCACGGTCCTCCCAAAGAGCTCCGGCGAGAGCAGGGGATGGCCATCACCCTTGAGCCACTGCGGGTAGACGGATTCGATGTAGCGGGCGAACTCGATGTTGGCCTCCCTCTTTTCGCCCTCCTGGGTGCTCCGCAGGCCCGTGTCCGGGAACTTCTCCAATTCCAAGTCCCAGGTCGCGAACGCCTGCCAGATGGCTGCCCAACCCCTCCAGTCCGGGCCCTCAGCCCGCATCCGGCGGATCGCTTGAAACTCTTGGACATAGTCTCGACCGAGGCGGTCTCCGATGATCTTTCGGGCCTCCAAAAGCCTCTTCAGGGTGGAGAGAATCTGGTTGGGGTTCACCGGCTTAACCAGGAAGTCCGCAATCCGCTTTCCGATGGCCTCGGTCATTAAGTCCTCCGCCTCACTCTTAGTCACCATCACCACTGGCAGATCGCTGTCCACGGCCTTCAGCTCCTCCAGAGTCTCCAGGCCGTCCTTCCCTGGCATCATCTCGTCTAAGAGCACCGCGTCAAACTTCTCTTTCCTCGCCAGCTCGACCGCATCCTCCCCTGAGGAAGCCGGCACGACCTCGTAACCTCGCTCCTTGAGGAACAGGAAGTGAGAGCGCAGCATCTCTATTTCGTCATCCACCCAGAGTATTCTCTTAAACTCTTGCTTCACCCAATACCATCCTTAATTAATCTCCTGAAAATTCCGATAGTAACTATACTCCCTTTGCACAGGCTTTGTCAACAGGCCCTAAACCAAAACAAAGCGAGCCCCGGACCGGTCTTGGCTCGGGGCCCGCCGTTTGAAATCAGCTTAACCCACCGGCACTACGTTGGCAGCCTTGGGGCCTTTCACGTCCTCGGTCAGCTCAAACTCTACTTCCTGACCTTCATGCAGGGTCTTGAACCCCTCACCCTGGATCGCGGAGTAATGCACGAAGACATCCGGTCCACCCTCCCGGGCGATGAAGCCGTAGCCCTTGGAATCGCTGAACCACTTCACCGTTCCCTTGATTGGCATAATGCTACGAAAACACCTCCTTTACGTTTAAGATCCCAAGGGCTTCCAACCAGCCAACTTGAGCCAAGCGACGAAACGACTTGACCTATCCTACGGCCCTTTTTAAGGCCACGTCGCCTGGATACGACAAAAGCCACGTTCCTCTTAGGGTGCGGCCGTCATTTACGACAGAAATTGCACGCCCAACGGACAATCACTATATTACCACAACTGAATTTTGCTTGTCAAGGCTCTTCCTAAAAAAACCTTGAGTGGGTCTTTACTCGTATCGCAGGGCTGCGATCGGGTCCAGCCTTGCGGCTTTGACCGCGGGCCAGACTCCGAAGAAAACGCCGACCCCGGAGGAAAACCCGAAGCCCATGATCACGCTCCACCAGGGCACGGCCGAAGGTAGGGGCGAGACCACAGACACTAATTTGGCGATCCCGATGCCGAGGAGAATCCCGATCACCCCACCCACGGCGCAAAGGGTAATGGCTTCGATCAGGAACTGAAGCAGGATGTCCCGCCGCCGGGCCCCCACCGCCTTGCGGATTCCGATCTCCCGGGTGCGCTCGGTCACAGAAACGAGCATGATGTCCATTACTCCGATGCCCCCGACCAAGAGACCGATAGAGGAGATGGCTATCATCACAAGGTAGATGGCCCCGGTGATGGAGTTGTAGAGCTGAAGCAGACTCTCCTGGGTGACCAGAGCGAAGTCGTCCGGCTTGTTGGACGGCACCTTTCGCCGCCGCCTGAGGACCTCGCGCATTTGGTCCATGGCCACATCCATCAGGTCCTTCGATTTGGGCTTGGCCGCGATGAAGATCTCCCACTCCTCGCTGTGATACTTCTGGAAGGTCGTATACGGGATGAGCACGAACTTGTCCTGGGCATTCCCCAGAAATTTTCCTTTGGGCTCGGCCACGCCGATTACGATGAAAGACAGGTGGTCGATCAAGACCTCCTGGCCGACGGGATCCACTCCGGGGAGCAAAGCATCCACCACATCCTGTCCCAGGAAGCAGACGTTAGCCTTGCGGTTCATATCCCCGTCGTTGATGAACCGCCCCAAGGCCGGATGGGTATTGTTGACCTCCTCATAGGTCGGCCAAACTCCGATCTGATCCACCCGTTTTGCCTTGGCGGCGTGCCAAGCGATGGTGCTCCCTCCGGACAGATGGTTCTCCGGCGAGACCGACTTCAGGGCCGTGCATTCTTCCCGCAAGGCGACCGCATCGTCCAGGGTAAACCGTTTCCGAGTCCGCTCCTCCTCAGATGGAGATCCAAAATGCACTCCCGGCTGCGTTCGGAAGACATAGATGACATTCGAACCCAGGGCTTCGATCTGTCTTGCCATACTTCTATTGAGCCCCTGAACCAAGGAGACCATCCCGATGATGGTCATTACGCCCACGACCACGCCCAGGATGGTGAGCGAGCTGCGGAGCTTGTTCGCCCTAAGGGCGTCTAATGCCAAGGTCAGGTTTTCGGCCAGTTCGTGCTTCATTTATTCGTATCTCAAGGCCTCGATCGGGTCCATCTTGGCCGCTTTCCATGCCGGATACAGCCCGAAGATGATTCCCACCAAGAAGGCCACCGCGAGGCCAGCTAGGACCGACCACAGTTCCACGGCCGAAGGAAGTGGCGTAGTCAACGATACGACCTTGGCCGAAAGGATCCCCAACCCCACCCCGATCAGCCCGCCTAATGCACCCAGGGCAGCTGCTTCTACCAGAAATTGCTTGAGGACGTCGCTTTGCCTTGCGCCGATGGCCTTGCGGATCCCGATCTCCCGGGTCCGTTCCGTGACCGAGACGAGCATGATGTTCATGATCACGATCCCGCCCACGACCAGGGAGATGGAAGCAATGCCGACCATCACGATCCAGGCCACCCGGGTGAAGTTATTGAAAAGATCCACGAAACCCTGGGCGGTCATGATCCCGAAGTCGTTGGGTTTCCCCGGTGAAACGTGCCGTCGGGCGCGCAGGACCAGGGTGGCCTCGTCCTGGGCGTTCTCCAGGAGCTTCGGTTCCTTGGGTTTAGCCAGAATATCCACCGAGTTGGAGGAAAAGTAGCGCCCCAAACGCCCCGAGAGGTATTCCTGAAAGATGCTTATCGGGAGGATCACGAAATTGTCCTGGGACTGACCGAAAAACGGGCCCTTACGCTTCGCGACCCCGATGACCTGGACCTCAATGTTCTTGACCTTGATGGTACGTCCCATCGGGTCCACGGGCCCGAACAGATTGTCCTTGATATCGCTGCCGATAGCTGCGACGAAGCGGCGATGATCATCGTCGTCCTGGGTGGGGAAACGCCCCTGTTCGATGGGGATATCGATGATCTGCTGGTAATCTCCGGTTTCTCCTTCTAGGGTTACATCGCGGAGCACCTGATTTCGATTCCGCACGGTCCCGGGGATGGTGGTGATCGCCGCCACAAACTGAATCGAGGGGCAGCGTTCCTTGATCGCCTGGGCATCTTCCACCAGGATGTCCTTGCGATGGAGGGCATCGAAGAATTCCTCATCGCTGGTGATCATGCCGTACTTATCGATCATGAGGAGGTCCGAGCCGTGCTCCATGATCTGGTTCGTGACGTAGCGGTTCATGCCTTGGATGATGGAGACCACCGTGATCACGGTCAGGACCCCGATGATGTTCCCCAGTGTGGTGAGCCCAGAGCGCAGCTTGTTGGCCCACAGGGCTCCCAGAGCGACGCGCAGGAGTTCGGTGAAGACCATAGTGGATTTAATAGATGAGCGGTATGAGGCGCTTGGTGGTCAGGGTGTATCGGACATAGGATTCGCCCAATACCGAGCGCAAGACTCGCTCCTCAACCCGAATCCGGTAAAGGAAGGCCAGGGAAATCGGGATCACGATGATGAGAAGGCTCAACCAGTTGGAAAGGGCCAGCCCCAGCCCCAAAAAGGAGAGCAAGGTACCGGTATAGGCAGGATGGCGGATTAAATGATAAACCCCATGTTCGATGAGCTGATGGTCTCGGGCGATGGAAATATCCACCGTGAAATACTTTTTCAACGTCATAATGGCCGTCCAGCGGAGGCCTAACCCCAGCAGGATGACCAGTAGCCCAATCCCGGTCATCACGCGATGGTCTGTCGGGAGATTCCCGAAGCCGGACTGGGCGCAGAGATTGGCTGCGGTAGTCGCGAGGATGATGACGATCCATAAGTAGCCCAAGGAAAACCGGTCCTGCCTTTTCGCATCGGGGCTTCCGGAACGCTTCCCCAGCACCAGCAGTATTTCCGAAATCACCCAAACCGCGCTGACCGCGATAAACAACAAAGACATCATGCCTCTACTCGTTCTATTCGCTAAGCCGTCAGCTGTTCTTCTTTTTCAATCTTCCCGTCCCGGATCGTCACGATCCGCCGGGCATTCTCGGCCACCGTGCGGTCGTGGGTCACCAGGATGATCGTGTTCCCTTGCGCATGCAGGCTCCCGAACAGCGCCATGATCTCCTTCCCCGTCTTGCTGTCCAGGTTCCCGGTGGGCTCATCCGCCAGAATCAGCGAGGGATGGGTGACCAGCGCCCGGGCTACCGCGACCCGTTGCCGCTCCCCACCGGAAAGCTCGTTCGGCCGGTGCAACGCCCTCGGCCCCAGCCCCACAGACTCCATCGCCGCCATCGCCCGCTTCTTGCGCTCACCACCCGAAATCCCGGAGTACACCAGCGGCAGCTCCACGTTGTGCAGCGAGGTCGCCCGCGGCAGAAGGTTGAAGGTCTGAAACACAAACCCGATCTTCCGGTTCCGGATCCGGGCCAGCCCGTTGTCGTCCAGCTTGGCGATCTCCTCTCCGTCCAGAACGTAAGACCCGGACGTGGGGGTATCCAAGCAACCCAGTAGGTTCATCAGCGTGGACTTCCCGGACCCCGACGGCCCCATGATGGCCACGTACTCTCCGGGAGCGATGTCCAGCGACACCCCGTCCAGGGCGTGCACCTCCTCCCCGTCCATCTTGTAGACCTTCATGAGGTCCTTGGCTTGGATAAGCACTACTTCTTCTCGGTCAGAAGCTTCAGCTTGGAATTGTCCACCTTCACCTTGTCGCCCTCGCGGATTTTGAGGAGCTCCTTGAAGGGCCCGCGAATGACCTCCTCTCCAGCATTGACCCCTGAGAGGATCTCCTGGTTGGTCTCGTCTGCGATGCCGGTCTTCACCGAACGGATGTGGGCGATGCCGTTCTTAACAACATACACAACCTCCTGTTCCTTTTCTTTGCTTTCCTCATCCAGGCTGTCAGCCGCCCCCTTGTGAACCTTGCCCTTTTTCATGTCTTGGTTGCGCTGGGCTTCGCGCTTCTCCTTCTCTACCTGGCGCACGACCACGCATTGGATGGGAAGATATAGGATGCTGTCCTTCTTGGCTGTCTGGATTTTCACCGTAGCCGACATTCCAGGCCTGAGGTTTGGAGGAGGGTTTGTGATCGACGTTTTGACGGTGAAGCTTACGGTCTCACCGACTCCGCCTAGGTTCTGCTTGGCCGTAGCCGCGTTGCCCACGGTCGTGACCACGCCGGTAAGGACCGTGTCTTTCAGGGCATCGACTTTGATCTCCGTCGGCTGGCCCACCTGGATGTCCTTCATATCGGTCTCGTCTACATCGGCCTCGACCTCCATCTCCCCCATATCCCCGAGCATCATGATCACAGTGCCGGGTTGGTTCATCGTCCCCGTGACCACGACCTCGCCCAGCTCCACGTTCAATTGGGTCACGACCCCGTTGATCGGCGAGGTCAAGGTGGTCTTGGACAACCAATCCGCAGTCTGAGCCAGGTTGGATTCGGCCTGCCTGACCTGGGCCTGGTTGACCGCATTCTGGGTCTGGATGGCTTCCCACTCCTCTTTGGAGATCAGCCCCTTGTCGTAGAGCTCCTTTTTCCGTTGAACCAAGGTCTCGCTCTGACTGAGGCTGGCCTTGGCCTGCTCCAGAGCCGCCCGGGCTTGGGCGACCTGGGCTTGATATTGGGTCGCGTCCAAGACTACCAGAACCTGTCCCTTTTTGACTTTATCCCCCTCCTTGACCGGAAGCCGGATCACCTTTCCCATGAGGTTCGCAGAGACCTTCACCTCGGTGACCGTCTTGACCTTCCCCGGGGCCGAGATCTTGGATACGATCTCCCCGCTCTTCACTTTCGCGGTCTGTATCACGTGTTTGGACCCTCCGCCCCCCTTAGCCTTGGCGACATTCAGGATCACAATCACGGCCAGTACGACCACAATGATTCCGCCGATGAGGATCTTCTTTTTCATTATCTCCCGTCCTTAAATTTGCAATTTAAAATGCTAATTGCTCAATTTGCAATGAATCATCTATTCTCCGATCGCCTTGGCCAGGGCCGCCTCGGCGGTCTTCACATCGCCCAGCGAGGACGCCTCCTGCACCCGGGCCTGGGTCAGCGTCGTCTGGCTGGTCAGCAGATCCAGCGTGCTGGCCGCACCCAACCGGTACTTCTCGT
>Ga0315279_10000103_pt1 | contig 181586 bp, 172 predicted proteins | sample YL17G06_20_MG_FD_203694 | JGI IMG/M metagenome (GOLD analysis project Ga0315279, IMG submission 203694) | Sediment microbial communities from Yellowstone Lake, YNP, Wyoming, USA - YL17G06_20 | ecosystem: Environmental > Aquatic > Freshwater > Lake > Sediment | place: USA: Wyoming | collected... | reverse complement strand
AGCTAACCGTCAACGCTGTATCACCCGTGTTGGTAACGTTGTACGTGTAAGAGACACTGGTGCCATTCTCAACCTTAGTCGAGCTAGGCGTCTTAGTCAAAGCAATCGATGGATGAAGCACCGTAACAGTCTTAGTAGCCTGAGCCTGAACGCTCGTGTCAAGCTGGTCGACACCCGTGGCAGTAGCCGTGTTAGTGGTGTTCGCAATGAGCATCTCGCTGATGACGGTGACGTTGAAAGCGCCAGGAGCCAAAACCTTACCAGTAAAGATGGTTCCGAACGTGTCGTCAACCAAGCTAACCGTCAACGCTGTATCACCCGTGTTGGTAACGTTGTACGTGTAAGAGACACTGGTGCCATTCTCAACCTTAGTCGAGCTAGGCGTCTTAGTCAAAGCAATCGATGGATGAAGCACCGTAACCGTAGCAGAAGCCGTAGCGTTGACGCTTGCACTCGTTAATGGGTAGACACCTGTAGCGTTGGCAACATTGGTCGTGTTAACCAACAGCACTCTGTTTATCGTCGTTATGTTTGATTCGCCAGAAGCCATGGTTAGGTTGGTGAAAATTGTTCCAAATTTGTCGTCGACCAGACTAACGTTTAGTGATACGTCGCCCGTGTTTGTAACATTATATGTGTATGTCACCGACGTGCCGTTCTCCACTTTGGTCGCACTAGGAGTCTTAGTCAACGTAATATTGGGATGAGCAACTGGGGCAAAAACCGCTACTGCAGAAAGTGAACGATCTTGATTGCCAAGGTTAGGCAGATTGTCTGAGCTTTTTGCTGGAGGAGGAACCAATGTCCAGGTTAACAGGCGCATGTGATACGGTGAACCGCTAATGCCTCCCGCTGAATTAGGAACCCCATTTGTAAATCCCCAATCTGCTCTGCTTGCAATGTGACCTCCCCAAGCTAGCACTTCCGTGGCACTACCCGTGGTAAAAGTGACATTAATCGAAGTTGCTGAAATGTCGGCAGTTAGATCTCCCTGAACATTATAAACAATGTTGGTTATAGTTCCTCCGAAAAGAGACATTTTCACAGCATTTATGGTCTCGTTTCCCACGAGATTGTTGTAGCTGGTAGTCGGCTGCCCTAGTACAGGCGAACCTGCTGAGCTTGGAGCGGGAATGACAAATGATGAGTTTGGACCAGTAACGCCAGTCACTCCAATTAATGGGTTAATCACTTCAGGGGAGTGCCCAAAAACTAGTTGATGCGATGGATTGTCTATACGAGAATAATTTGTTAGGTAGTCAATCGCGTTTTTGCCGCTGTGTTTTATTTCATATTCTATAGTAATCGTTATTGTTGATGTTGCTGGCAGATCGGTCATTACAGCGCGATAGGGAATCGAGTAGCCCTCGACATAGTGGCCAGTTTGCGAACCAACATTTCCGTTAACCCAATTGGCAGGGCTTATTGGAGAATCGAATGCACCGTTTCTCACCTGATCTAGATTCGCGGCTGGCTGAGCATCGGTGAATGTCGTGTTTGCTGTGTTCGTTCCATCCGTGGCAGTTACGGTATAGTTCCCTGTTATTCCGTCGAGTTGATATGTTGTTGTGAAGTTTCCAGCTGGGTCCGAAGTAGCTGTCCAAATATTGACGGTGGAGTCAGGTCTGGTTACGGAGATGGTGATTTGGGCATTGGTCGGGAAGTTGGATCCGAATATGGTTACTGTTTCCTCAGGGTGATAATCTGGTTTGTCTGTCCAAATAGCCGGTTGGTTTGCTCCATTAACTTTGACCATGCTGTATGCTAGTAGTACTAGTGATGTCGCAAGCATTAAGCTAACTAGCAATTTCGCTGTTTTTCTTTTCATTTTTTCCTTTCTCCTTATTTTTACTACTGGAATAACCCTAGGTTCTATCTCTTCTTAAGGTTTATGAAATTTACTTCTATAACTAAGTTACACACTGAAAGAAATATCGAAAGGAGAATCGCGCGTCCGCTGCCCGCGACTGGCCATTCATCTGCAAAGGTTCTTAAATTCCTGATTTCAAAGTCAGTCTCAGGTCCAGATGCTGATCTTCAGCGCTAATTCTGGATTGTTGATCACAGACGTTTAGAGGTGAAAGAACAGGGATTTTCTGGATAGCGCGCGTTTGTGAGAGTATTGGTGTTGGACTGGTCTACAATAATATTTATTAAGACTCAATATACATGATTCTCGTCAGGGAAACAACATGAAAAAAGACATGCGAAAAAGCTTCTTGGCATTCTTAGCCATAGTCGCGGTATCGATGGCGGTCCTTCCGGTCTTGGCTGCAAGTCAGACGGGCAACGGTGCCCCCAGCGGAGCTCACTTCAACCTTAACATCATCGGCGTTCCCAAGGAAAAGAATGGGGACGTGTGGGATAACGACGGTCACAGGATATTTGTTAAACTGTGGGGGGTGGACACAAAAATCTGGCTGGTACAGGGCGACTCATTCAACGTCATCGATCCACAGGGTACAGATGGAAGTGCAACACTGCAACTTATGGATCCATATCCAGGAACAACCACAACGGCCGTCTACAGGATATACGTGAGAGCTCTCGGCAAACCAGGCGGAAGCGCAACTATGACCAGCGGATTTGTAGATGAACTTGGCAACTACTGGTATTCTCTGGAATCCGTGAGCCTCATACGAACCAAAGCAGGAGCAAAATTCACTGACAAAACGTTGGAGCTTACAACAATCTACGTTGACATTACAGATGATGGCATAGCCAACCCGGTGAGGTACTATCTGTTTGACAATGCACTTTGGAACTATTTCTGGAACTACGACAACAATGGCCTAAAGCTACTGCAGATCAGAATCTACGTAGAATAAGAGAATCTCCCTTTTCTTTTTTTGACCCAAAATCTCAACACGCGCGCGCGATTTGAACAGGAAATTACAAGCTACAAAACTGATGCACCGATCGGTCTAGAACAAAATACCCACGTTTCTGAGCGTCCAAACTCGATCGATCGTTCGAAAGAATACCTTGGCGCAACGCTGGGGGCTAATAAAACCGCCAATTTACGTGTGGTAAGGTGGGTCTATCCAGGAATTTTTGTATCACCTTGACTAGGGCGCCCACCGCTTTTTCTAGTTCTTCCCTCGTCCTCAGGAGTTCTGCTGATATTACGTCATACCTTTCAGCCATTTCTTTAAAGTTTTGATTCATATCTTGATGCATTGACTCTATGCTTCCCTTAAGGTCCTTATGCATCGACTGTGTGACTCCCTTGAGGTCTTGGTGCATGTTTTTCATGTCTTCATGCATTTCCCCGATGCCTTGGCGCGTCGCAACGGCTATCTTGAGGGCAGCTACCATCCTTTCACCCATTTCCTCTTCCATGGGACCGTATTTTATGTCAAAGTACTCGTATTCGTCTGTCGCCGGTTGTTTCTTGATTGTTTCTATTTTTTCTACTGCGATTAGGTCTTGTTTTATGTTTATGAGTTTGACGAAGTCTTTCAGGGTGTCTTCGTCAGCCTCGCATACGATTCTGACGGATCCATCTCTCTGATTTTCCACGTAGCCTTTTATGTTTAGGCTTCTGGCTTTTTCTTGGACGTAGTCCCTGTATCCTGCCTTTTGAACCGCGCCTTTGACTGTTATTTCGGCTTTAATCTTTGCCATGTGTTGAAGCCTTTTTGTTCTGGATGTTTATTGCATGGTCAGTACGTATATAATCATTATGAGCTAGCGCACGCACAAGAGAACTCGCCAACGTCACGAATACTAAGACGATGAGTGAAGAAACAAGCAGACCTTCACTCGCCTCATGTCCACGTCTTCTCAAACACTAACAATGTACTTTACGGACAAATAACCAGCTATAGAAATTCCATTCATATCTTCTATAACCAGCAAGTCAACGTGTCCGTGGGATCGAGAACAGCCATGGAAGCATCCATCTAATGTTATATGATTACACTCGCTAAGTGTCGATCGATACACTATCTCTACAAGACCAGAAAGCTGACAATGCAAGCTTGAGACCTTAAGTAAACTTGCAATGTTCCAATCTGGGATTTAGAACAAAAAAGGGGAAGAGGTTGCTTTGATTTGTTTTGTGCGTTACTTGCTGTGGATGACGATGTTTCCGCCGCCAAGTGCTATCTGGCTTGCGGACGATCCTAGGCTTCGGTTTATAGCGCGCGCTGGCGCCTGCTCGCGGGTCTAACAATAGCGTTTTGCGGCATTGTCCAGAAGGTCTGCTCAAAAATGAAGAATTGAAAAAAAGGGAAAGTTGAGTAACGCTCGCGAATGACCTGCTTATGATTTGGTGAAATTCACCTGAACAGCCATGTCCGTTTGAGCGGTGGCAGTTATAGGAGTCAAGACGGTGCTGCCTGGTAGCGTCACTGTCAATTTGTACGTTTTGCCACCTGATAGGCTCACGGGGTTAATATTTTCGCCGTTGACACCGTTGATGAAGCAGAAGAAGCCATCAGCGTCCGTGGTGTCGGTGTATATCGTGCCGTCCGGTGCCTTTAGTTCTATCTTGGCTCCTACGATTGGTGTGCCTGAGGCGGTTTTTACGTATCCGTAGATTATGGTTGTCTTCTTGCTGAGGAACGTTACGGAGCCATACAGATCATTTGTTCCAGAGTTTGGTGCGCTGGTTCCTGTTACCGTCGTGTGGAACGTGTATCCTTTTGTGATGAATTGGCTGAAACCGCTGTTGCCCTTCAAAGCGTAGTCTAGGTGAATTGTTACGTACAGTGACTTTGAACCCTGCAAGCCCGTGAAGAGCCCGTTGCTTGAAATCGCGATGTTTGGCCATGTTCCAGATATTGTGAACTGCGATGTGATTACGTTGCCGTTTGCGTCTAGTACGCGGATCGGGTTTGAGCTCTGGAGGGAAAAGTCACTGCTTCCATTCACGGTGATTATTATTGAGTTGAAGGTGGTTGTTCCTGTGTTTTTGATGGCGATAGCGTAGTCGAATGTTCCCGGGCTCGTTCCGGCCAATTTGTATCCGCCTGTTGCCTTCACCAGGACGCACATGATCTGAGTTAGGTATGGGTCCGAGGCGAACGATGGAGAATCACCTGGTTTGAACCCTGTTTCGACGGCCAAGTTGAAAGCGTAGACTGCAACTATTGTCTTTGCAGAGGTCATGGTAACGGACAATGGAACAGTTGAGCCTGGCGCGTCTCCGCTCCAATGGTCAAATGTGTAGCCAGCTGGCGAGTTAGGATCAATCTTCACAACACTGCCTGTGTCGTACCATCCTCCGCCTGAGTCATAGCCAGAAACAAATGTGACCACGGGCATCGGGCTTACGGCGGGACTTGTAGAGACAGTAAGTTTGTACTGGACAATGTAGTTGGCAGTCGCAGTCTTAGCAGCATCCATGACCACAGTCGCGTCCGAATACGTTCCAGAAGCACCAGTCCAAGAATCAAACCTGTACCTGGAACCAGTAGCAATGGGATCGTACTGAGCAGTGCTGACATGAGCAGTAACACCCGTATCATACCAGCCAGCACCAGTCGGACTGTTAACGCTAGCTGGACTCGTATTGACGGTCAAATAGAACTGCTGCTTCCAATCAAACTCTATCGTGTGCTTAGCCGTTACACCGCTGAAGGTGTGCGTGGTTCCTGCAGTCAGAACTCCACCATCAACCTTGAAGCCGGTGCAAACCCACTGGTTATCATTAGCAACGATTTCAGTTGGACTCGTCACACTAGCAGTAAAGTCGATGCCTTGGTCAACCCAAGCTGAAAGCGTAGGCGCGTCATGAGCGCTAGTAACAACAATGTACCACTGCTCAGTCCAACTGAAGACTATCGTGTGAGAAGCATGCACAGCAGCATAGCTCACCGTGTCACTCACAGACTGCGGTGAACCGTCAACCGTCAAGCCAGTAAGAACCCATCGATGCTCAAGGGCAACAACCACGTCAGGGTCGGTCACTGAAACACTGAAAGCAACGCCGTCATTAACCCACTGCGATGACTCCGTAGGACCACCATGAGCGCTAGTAACAACAATGTACCACTGAGTCTTGTAGGTACCAGTAACCGTCGTAGCAGCTGAAACCACCAATGGCGGAGCATCCGTACTCGTCTTGAAGTAGCGTTTCCCAGCATCCACACTCAAAGGCGAAGCATAAGAGTAAGCGATGCTGGCACCACTGTTATACCAGTCAGAATGACCAGTTCTGTTGTAGTCTACACCGCCAACCGTCATGACGTTGCCAGAGAAGTCAGTGCCAACACCAGACTGAGCAAAAGTCACGTAGTACTGAGTCTTGTAGTTTGCAGTGGCCGTCTTAGCAGAATCCATAGTCACAGTAGCATCAGAATACGTTCCAGAAGCACCAGTCCAAGAATCAAACCTGTACCGTGAGCTTCCTGAAACAATGTCATCGTACTGAGCAGTGCTGACATGAGCAGTAACACCCGTATCATACCAGCCAGCACCAGTCGGACTGTCAATGCTTGCCGGACTCGTGTTAACCGTCAAATAGTACTGGGCAATCCAGTTCCAAGTAAGAGTTGAAGGCGCAGCAATGTCAAAGCCAACTGAAGCCCCAGAACCAAAACCTACACTTCCAGTTCCAGAATAGCCAGTGCACCTGTACCTCGTTCCAGCACCATCATCGTCAGCCGGAGTAGTCACTGAAGCATCAATGTGAGTGCCAGTATCATACCAATGATCCCCAACGATTGGAGCAGGCGAATCATGAGCTGAAGACACAGTCAACCTGTACTGGGCAATCCAGTTGAAGACGATTGTCTGAGCACTCTGAACATCGATGAACGTGTAGCTTGTACTTCCATCTGTAACTGGCGGGTTGCTGTCCAATGTGTAGCCTGTGCATCTGTATCTTGTGCCCATTCCGTTGTCGTTAGCCGGTGAAGTTACGCCGACCGTCAGACCGGTGCCTTGATCAACCCAGTCTGAAGCAGTAGGCGAATCATGAGCGCTTGAAACAGCAATCCAGAACTGCTCCTTCCAATCAAACTCTATCGTATGAGCCGACAGAACATTGGTGAAAGCGTAGCTCGTTCCAGAAGTCAATGATCCACCATCAAGTTTGTAGCCGGTGCAGACCCATTGATGATCGCCAGAAACAATGTCAGCAGGGCTCGTAACAGAAGCAGTGAAGCTACCGCCAGAGTCAACCCAAGCTGAAGCAGTAGGCGAATCATGAGCGCTTGAAACAGTAATGCGGAATTGGGTCTTGTAGTTGGCTGTTACGGTTTCAGTAGAGCTTGGCACGGTGTAGGTATAGGTCTGGCTTGTGGAACTTCCAAAGCTTGGCGCAGTCCAGTTTGTCCAAACATACTGCTTACCTGTTCCGCCCGAAACTGGTGACAATGCGTCAAGACTGTGAGTGGTGCCTACTACCCAACTGAATGTTTGCGGTGTTGTGATCGCAGCGGTGTCAACTTTGACGAAGTTTGCGCCAGTCGGGCTTGAAGTGATGGTTATGGAAACCAACGTTACGGTTACTGTGGGCTGCGTACCTTGTAGGTCGAAAGTGCCGCCCGTCCAGTTGTTGTTGCTGTAGGCTGTTGTGGTCCATACATATGCTCCCGTCGTTGATGGGGCCTTGGCAGAGAAGCTGACTAAGATGGATTCATTCTCGTCGAGCTTGTCAGACTCGCCGTTAGCTAAGGCTGCGAGTTTTATCTGCCCAGATACAACTGTTGCGTTCCAAGTCTTTCCTGCTGGAGGTATCCAGCTTGTGATTGAGACAGATGTGAAGCCTGTTGGAATGCTCACGGTCGCAGAGCCTATATTTGACCCATGTGTAAGATTAGTGATATTGATTGTGTATGTCTTGGTTTCACCGGCATAGGCTGAAGTGGGGGTTATTGTTACTGTGAATGGTTTCGTGTCCGTGAATGTTGTTGCTGCTAAAGGAATTTCCTCTAAATCGCCTGTCCATGTTGATGGGTAAACTCGCGCTTCGTAGGTTCCCGTAATACCGTCTAGCATGTAGTTGTAGGTGAATGCGCCGTTTTCATCTGCTGTAATGTTGTCCCAGCCTTGAGTGAATGATCCATCTCCTGTTACAATGGTGCCGTCGGGTCTTATGACTGGGATAGCATACAATTGGACTGGAACAAAGTTTGAGCCAGTTATTATCACAGTTTCTGATGGCGAGTAATCTGTTTTATCCGTCTGGATAACTGGTGCTGGTACTATTCCATCCGCGTTTGCTTTTGTTATCGAGTATGTGATCATCGTTATCGAGATTACTAGAATCAAAACCATTAGCAAATTCGCTGATTTTCTTTTCATTTTTTATTCTCCTGTCTCTAATGCGAATACAACTAGCGGTTGAAACCTAATAAATCCTTATGGAACATTCCTCTAGTAGAAAAGTCAATGTTTTTCATTCAGCGATGGAGCTTCCAGTTCCAACGGGCGCATTTGCTGATTTCGAATACGTTCTGTGGATTCATAATCCAATTATCTTCTCGACTTGGAAGAGGGGGTCAGGTGTCAGCGATGATTAGTAAGAACGTGATTAGGCGATTGATTAAGATCTCTTGCGTTGTTCAGTTGTTCAATGCGGCGGTTGATTATTTCCTGTGGTTTACCGCAGGCTTCCATGTGCCTTCGTGGACGATTTCGACGATCGTTCTGTTCTACTCGATAATGTTTCTGGCCTACGACAGACTTTGAGAAAGCTGCACTGGGCAGATCACGAGTATGAATCGAATCTCCGCTACGCATCGAAAAAAGCAAGCGCACGCGAGTGTGTAGCTTTGTTCAACATGTGAAGAATAATGTTTATTACGATTAACGATTTTGAATCTTAACCATGACGTATCAACACAGCTACAGACTCCTCACGACCATAGCTCTCGCGGCGACCGCGATGGTGGCAGTTTTCGCCATGACGGCGCTGGCGGGGCCTTCCAGTAAGAACATTCTAAACCAGGGCCAAATGAAAAAAGTCAGACTCTCAGTCTACTGGGACAGCGCCTGCACTAATGCCACGACGAGCATAGACTGGGGCACCCTCACGCCGGGAACTGCCAACAGCAAGACGTTCTATGTCCGAAATGAAGGAAACACGCCCCTAGTGCTGAGCATGACCGTCCTGAACTGGAACCCGAGCAACGCCTCCAACTGCCTGAGTCTAACGTGGGATCTCCAAGGCCAAACCATTAACTCCGCAAGCACCAAGACTGCCACGCTCAGGCTGACGGCCGCCGCCGACGCAACCAGCATAGCAGGCTTCAGCTTCGACGTCACGATCGCAGGAACAGGACAGTAGCTCAAAGAGCGGTTGCCTCAACTCGCACGCGTCTAGAATTGAATCCGCGTGCAGCCGTCTCCGCGCACCCCGTGTATTCGGAATCATCATTGACAATTCATAGGATATTTCACTGACTGGCAACAGATCAATGCAGTAAACTGTCATCCAGGGTCGAGCATGGACAAAGAATACGTTGCAAGTAACCTGAAAGGGAACACGCTACGCGTTTACTGGTATCTTGTGCGATCTTCTGAGAGTTCAGTGGGCCCTCGAGAGGTTCAAAGGAAGCTCGGGTTCTCAAGCCCGGCTTTAGCCGTCTACCATCTCGACAAACTGGTTGAGCTAGAGTTGGTAGAAAAGGTTGCCGGCGCATACCACCTTGTGAAGGTTGTCAACGTGGATGTTCTGAAACAGTTTACCAAATTTGGCAAGTTCATGGTTCCGAGGAACATCCTTTACGCGACAATGTTTACGACTCTTCTGATCTTCTACGTTTCTCAGTTGAGAGAGATCAGTTTCTACAGCATCTCCGCATTGATCTTCGTGATGCTCTCAACTGGAATTTTCTGGTCTGAAACGATCAGAACGTGGCGAAGTGGGCCCTAATCGGGTTCTGAAAAGGAAAGTGAGAAAAAGATGGAGTTTAGACTATCGGGCGCTTCTGAACGTGCTTGTATCCACACCCGCACTTGAAACCGACTAGCTTCTTGTCACGGACTATCCTCTGACAGTGCCTTGCCCTGCAGTGAGCCTTCTGTCTATGAATCTCGCGCAGTGTTCTGAAATCACCTTCGGTCAATGGTGCGTAGTGTTTTGCTGACGTGAAATACCACAGGGCGTACGCCGCAAAAGATGTCCACAGGGAGGGAAAGAGCAGCGTGTACAATGCTGTGACTTCCAACATTCTTCGCAACTCCTAGCTGGTCGTCGTTACAGACTTGACTTTGAGAACAGGTCTAAGGTTGCCGCTCTCACTGATCGCGACCCAGTCGGCCTGCATATCTATCAGTATGACCGTCGTGCCAGCATTCTTGATTTCGAAGTGGGCGATGATATCTATTTTTCCCGATGGGACGCTGAGAGTCGACCAGCTACCGTCCTGATAGGTTGCGTTGGCCTGCTTCACGGTCATCCGCATCTTTGTGTAGTTTCCAGCGGATACCTGTGAATTAGATATCGTTTCCGTCACGTTTGACAGCGCCAGCAAATCAAAGGTGATTTCGCCTCCAATGCCGTTGATAGGTAAGTCTGTTTCGGCTGTGTCATTAAGGATGGAGAAGCTGTCGATAGTTACGTTTAGTTGAGTCAGGTTCACCGGAGCGTCTGTGAGCAAAACCATCAGTGTTCCCGCTTGGATCTTTGCCCCCGATGGAACTGTTCCTGGGAATTGTATCCCTGATACGAACATTGCTGCGACGATTATGACAGAGATTAGAACTCCAGCTATAGCATACAAAGCGATTTTTCTCGTGCCGTTCATGTGACCACCTGAAAACCATAATGTGAATCGTAAGATTAAAGACAACGCTTTTGAACAGACCGTTCAAGTATTTGAACAGAGCGAATTCTCACATGGAGGTACACTCGACCGAACATGAGACTTACACATTGGAATGCACTTCGAGTCGCACGCTAAGCAACAATCGGACGAAGGTGATTAAGGTAAGACAGGTCATTCATTTTTGATTCTTGGGCGAGCGCGAGCTCCCTTATGTGGCAGCAGCACCCCTACTGTAACCTTGTCTTCCGCAACGAGTTCTGTTGGCCGAGCGACTCGTGAAGTGTCCACTGGCGGTTCGGGCATATGAATCCACAACGAACTAGCCCCGAACGATTCCTTATTGCGGATCAATTCGTCTTCTGTACGAACATAGTTCCACAGTTTGCCCGTGTCATCCCTATCCACGACTACGATGATCTTCGGCATCCTGCGATTGACCTCTGCCTGCCAATCGCAAAAATGGAGAAATAACGTTTGTTAACATGCAGAGATATCGCCCACTGATAAAAACCGCAGTCCCAGGTCTTTTAATGAAAAAAACGTTCAAAAACCAAGAACATCGCCGACTCGAAATATAATCAAATATTGAAAGCGCACGCTGAAAAGGCAGGAATTGAAGAGGCAAACCTATAGTGCCCTTGTAAGGAAAATGTTATAAGTTGTTCTTGTTCCATATCATGCTTTCAGAGATGAGGCTATGGTGCGTTTGTCCAACGTTGGTGTTGCTGGGGCTGTCTTATGCTTCGTCTGCTTGGTGGGACTGCTTGGCTCTGTGCTGCTTGCGCTGCGTCCATTGATCGCCGGAGACGATACAGCGTACATGAATGGAGTTTACATGAGTTTAGGCTTCGGAGTCGTTGCTTTTCTGGGACTCTTGATTTACATGGTTTCGCTGATAATGAGCACGGCAAAAGAGAAGTAGGAAAGAAGGTTAAAGGCAACCTCCCATTCTTTTTCTTTTTCCTTGTCTAATATGTGGGTTTGGACCCTGGGGATGAAAGCGACAGTTCAAGATCGCTCCCTTCAAGCGTCACTGTCATCAAGCATCAGCAACGTCACAAGCTTCAGCTTCGAGATACCGCGCGCTCGTCTTCGCCAAGAAACGCTTCGAAAAGATCCTATCTGAAAGAGAAAAACTGACCCAGTGCAATCATCTGCTGAGCATTAATCACGGTCCGAACAGTGAGAGGCTGTCTTTGTCGGCATTAGAAAGCCGCAGATTCTGGTCAAGACTAGCGCCCGCTGCCCTATTTATGGACAAAAAGGAAAGGGGAGAGGATTAGTTTTCTCGGTTCTTGGGAAGGCTTTGCCAGAAAAATGGGATAATGAAATAGCGGTCAGAGCGCGCGTGAAGGGTTAAGGTCGGCCTGTTATTCTTCAATGGGTGAATCTGACGGTGTTCCCGACAAGTATGCTCTTCTTTCTGAATCAGTTCTCAGATATTCTAACGCGCAAGGCTAGAGTGAGACAGGTACGGCTCATCGATTCGTACTGAAGTCCCTTCCAGTTCTCTTAGATGAGTTTTGACAGTTGTGTATATCTCTGTTCTGAGCTTATTTTTGTGTTCTATGGGTAGCATCTCGATTTTTTGGGCTAACTTGGGATCTTCAAGGGTGTTTTTGATCCAATTCTTGAAGTCGTTCCTTTCGAGATGGAAAACCAAGCTTTCAAGCTTAACAGATTTGACTTTTTCTAGGAATTCATTGAGGCTTCTGGCACTTTGTCCGGTTGGCTTGTTAACGTTTTCGTAGAAATAGAATGCTTCTTCCTTGTTTAGAGTTCTGAGTGTTCTGATGGCTTTGTCTTCAACTCTCACGCCTTGGCGCATTCTCTTCTTCATGTTTGGTTTGAATTCTTTCGACATGGTTGGTCGTGGATTTTGTTGTTGTGAAAACAAGATATTCTTTATGAATTTGAAATTCACTAGTGAAAAAAATCACCTTGTGGGCATTGATTCTGGAAAAGTAAGACCCTTTGAAAAGGGGGAATTGAAAGATGTTTCGGCGCAACTCTTTCAATGTTGGCGCGGTGAATCCCACTATTATCCCTGCAGCAGCACGCGCGCGCTAGCGCGCGTTCAAGAAGTAAAAACTAAAGCTTGGCACTTCATAAATCTAATATAGGTTCTGGATATAATCAAAGTTCGGGGATGTTACTGTGCGGAGGGCCGTGTTTTCGGCGTTGACGTTGGTTGTTCTCGTTCTTTTGTGTGCTCAGTCTGGGGTTCAGAGATGCGCTGTTTTGGGACAGGCTGGGTCTGGGGAGCAGTTGAAGATCTACGTGGGTCCTCCCAGGGTTCTGGCTGATAATCGTTCTTACGAGGCGATTTTCGTCCAGCTTCAGAACTCGCAGGGGGTTCCTGTGAGGGCCTCTGGGGACGTTGTTGTGCACCTGTCCTCGTCTCTGACTATCATAGGCTCCGTTGACAGTGTCGTTACTGTTCCTTCTGGGGAAACCTACGCTGTAGCCAATTTCTATTCGACGTATACGCCTGGTACGACGACGATCACGGCGTCGGCTTCGGGTTTTGTGACTGTTCAAGAATTGATTTCGACGGTTGGGCCTATGCCGTCTAGTCTTGAGGTGTACGTTCTTCCTCTGGTTTTGCCGGCTGACGGTGGCAGTTACAGGAGCATATTGGTGCAGCTGCAGGATTCTGGCGGGTTGCCCGCGAAGGCTCCGATCGGAAACGTGACCGCTACTCTGTCTTGTTCCAACGTTACTGTCGGAAGGGTTGACCCCTCCGTTGTTATACCCGCGGGCACGAGTTACGCAGTGGCTACTTTTAGCACGACTGTCACTGCTGGTACTGCTGTCGTCACTGCCATAGCCTCAGGTTACTCGCCAGGGCAAGCACAGGTTACGGCGCAGGCTTTCGGCGGAAACGCTACGAAGCTTAAGGTCTACGTGGGTCCTCCTAAAGTGCCTGCCGACGGAGTTCCTTACGGGCAAGTTGCCGTTCAGTTGCAGGACTCTTCAGGCACGATATCGCGGGCCGAGGGTTCGGGTGTCACAGTTTTCCTATCCTCCTCTGACAGTTTAGTTGGCACAATCGACCAGTCGATAACGATCCCGAGCGGTGCGACGTACGCTGAAGCAACGTTCCATTCGACGTACATGTCTGGCAGTACCGTGGTTACTGCTGTGGCCACGAACTGTGAGAGCAGTAACGAGTCGTTGACCACGGTTGGGCCGATTCCCTCGAAGCTTAGCGTGTACTGTGTTCCTCCGTCCTTACCGGCGGACGCCGGGTCCTACGATGATGTTCTGGTTCAGCTTCAGGACTCCGGAGGAAATCCGGCGAGAGACCCCTCGGGCAACGTCAGCGTGCACCTGTTCTCCTCAATGCCTCAAGCAGGAAACGTGAGCTCGACGACGACAATTCCCTACGGCGAAACGTACTCGACGGCCAATTTCTCGTCCACCTACTCTGGCAACCCCACCGCCATAACTGCCTTAACATCGGGTTACGAGACTGGACAGGCAACGGTCACGACCTACATCATAGACCTGTACACGCTCGACGTTTCGGCCACCGCTCAACCCAACATGATAAACTCCAGCGGGCAGACGAACATAACGGTCTACGTCGCGTACAATGGGCTCAGCCCAGCCTCGGGCGCTACCATTGACCTCACCTCGGATAACGGCGGCAGCTTCTCAGGGATGACGGACGATGGAAACGGGTATTACACGTCGGTGTTCACGCCTCCGTTCGTGACTGGGCAGACGGTCTGCACTATCCTAGCAACGGCCTCTAAACCCGCGTACACGAGCGGCCAAGCTAGTGTTCAGGTCACGGTTGCCCCCCTCTTCCTTAACGTTTCAGTCGGGGCTCAACCGGACACGATAGACTCTGGCGGGCAGACGAACATAACGGTCTACGTCGCGTACAATGGGCTTAGCCCAGCCGCGGGCGCCACGGTCGAGCTCACGTCGGATAGCGGCGGCAACTTTTCAGCGGTGACAGACGAGGAAAACGGCTACTACACCTCGGCGTTCACGGCTCCATCCGTGACGAAGCAGACTATCTGCACAATCCAGGCAAACGCCTCCAAAGCGGGGTACAACAGTGGACAGGGAAACGTGCATGTCACCGTTAATTCCACAATTACCACGGGAACTATACTGTTCGTAATCACGGAGACAAACGGCAACCCGATTAGCGGAGCGAATGTGAGTCTGACGGATCAACCATCAGGCGTCTTATCCATGAGCGGAATCACAGACGAGGCTGGGTTTTATCCATTTAATAACGTCTCGGCTGGTTCGTACATCATCAACGTAGAGAAGTCAGGGTATGAATCAAATAGTCAAGCCGTAGTCCTCGAAGCTGGAAAAACGGCAAGCGTTACGATTTCCCTCACGAGCAAACCATCAACCATTCTGGGGCTTTCCCCACTGATACTGATCGTCATAATCGTGGCTGGGGTCATCATAGCAGTCTTACTAGTAATAGTGGCAGTTCGCAGAAGACGCGCCAAAAAACCAATTTCAGCGCGCGCGCACGAGGAAAAGGAAGAGGAACAGACAGAAGGGCAGAAAGAGGACCGAGAAGAAGGGGAAGAGGAAGAAGAAGATTAGGCGTTCTCATTCACAAAATCGGAAGCACCCGTTGAGATTTGCGGGCAAGGGTTAAGCCAGCAGATGATCGATGGAAATCTCACAATCTAGGAAATTGCTTCTCAAAACCTCTAGTTTATGCAGTGAACTCTCTTGTCGAAGCTTCCTGGCAAGATCACGGGAGAAAAACTGAAATGCTGAAGAGGAAGGGGTGGCATCGTTTGGTCGAGATAACTTTCAAAAACTGAGATGCCCCCGTAGAAGATAGATAAACCATGCTTCTGGGGGCTCTGTTCGCAGTCAATAAGGCCCTAGAACACTCTCAAGAAAGCAGCTTTCTGAAAGGAAGTTCATCCGCTGAAGAGTATCCTGTTTCCATATACAAGCCTTCAAAAGTTCCTACTGATTTTTCTGTCACAAGGCAGCGTCAGCTTCTAGATTAACCGACGACAAGCACTGTGTAAGCATATTAATCAAAGGAATGGGGAAAAGGAGAAGGTTGCGCCCAAGACTGATTTTTACGCTGAGAAGCGAGCGCCTAAACTTTGCTGCAAGTGCGTTTCCCATTCTTGTCATGCGATTCGTCGTTAGAACTTTCATCTAGAGGATAATTCCATCATTTCTTTTATCCCAGTACCTCTATATATCAGAGCGCAGAAGCGCACTTATATCTCTGAGTGCGAAAATCGACTGTATAGGGGAAAAGGAGTTGGAGGTGATTCATAAATGAAGAGAATATTTGGAAGTAGAAAAGCAGTCAGCCCCGTCATCGCCACGATCATCATCGTTGCCATCGCCATCGTCATGTCAATCGCAGTAGCCTACTGGGTCCTCGGACTAGGCGCAGCTTTCACAAAATACGAAAAAGTACAATTCACGAGCGCATATGCTACTGGCATCCCAGGTGCTTACATGATAAACATGTTACTTAGGAATACAGGAACTGCGACTGCCACTTTGGATACCACCACAGTTTTCCTCAACGGAGTGCCAATCGGTTCTGCTGGTGGAAATGCAACCTTTGTCCCAACCCAACTGATTCCGGGTAATTCAACTATTACTGCAACTATCTCACTGACTGGAGCACAGTATTCAAGCGGCATGTCTGTTGAAATCATGGTACAAACAGCATCTGGCAGCCAGTATCCGAAGGTAATAGTCCTTCCATAAGCGCGCGCGGTTAAAAATATCCCCTCTTTTCTTTCTATTTTCCCTCTTTCAAAATTCGAGGAAAAGAATAAATGACGAAGAAAAAGAACCCGAAAATTCAGGATCAGCTGAAAGGGCTAGGACCAACTATTTCAAGAAGCCTAAGAGAATTATTCTCAAAGAAGGTTCAGCCCCTTCCTGCCACAGTGATATTTGGCTCTATTCCCGAGAACGCCAAAGTCATAGAATCTTATCCGATTCAAGCTTCTTACTCAAACGTGACCATAGTCTCGCTGCCCGAGCTGGGCGGGGGCAAGGCGTACTACGTCGAAGAAGTTCAGATCTCAGAGACAGAGAAAGAGGTCCTCCGGAAGCTGACCGAGATAATAAGCAAGGAGATTGAACCGCCTAAGAACGGTGTTGACCCAAGAGTCCACCTGAGAAAGGAGGCAAGGAGGCTTGCCAAGAAATACGGGTTTTCCAAGAACATGACGAAGGAAACTTGGGCGCGAGTCTTGTACTATCTCCAAAGGGACTTCCTCGGCTTCGGACCCATCCACGTGATAATGAACGATCCCATGATAGAAGACCTGAGCGTAAACGGCGTGGGTATACCCGTCTACATCTGGCACCGCAAGTACGAGAGCATACCCACCAACCTCACGTTTACAGACGAAGCCACCCTGGACAATCTGATCATAAAGCTGACCCATCTCAGCGGCAAACACATCAGCACCGCATTCCCAATCCTAGATGCCATGCTTCCGGGGAAAGACAGGTTTGCGGCCACGTTCCGCCGGGAGGTATCGCCGAAAGGAGGCTCTTTCACCATAAGACGGTTCCGCCAAGAACCGTTCAGCATCATCGACCTCGTGGAACTCAACACCATAAACGAGGAATTAGCAGCGTACTTCTGGATGCTCATCGAGAACCGAATGACCATGGCCGTGATAGGAGGGACGGGCGCAGGCAAAACCAGCACGCTCAACGCCTTCGCCAGCCTGGTCAAACCTCAAATGAAAATCGTAACCGTCGAGGAAATACCCGAACTAAACATTCCCCACGAAAACTGGGTGCAACTCGTCAGCCGCGAAAGCTATGGTCTCGGCACGACTAAAACAGGAGAAGTAACCCTCTTCGACCTCGTGAAAACCTCCCTCAGATACAGACCGGACTACATAGTAGTGGGCGAAATACGAGGCGAAGAAGCCTTCGTACTCTTCCAAGCCCTGGCCACAGGCCACGGAGGTCTAACGACACTCCACGCCGAAAGCCTGGACTACGCCATAAAACGCTTGACAAGCCCACCCATGAACGTTTCAAAAACGTACGTCCCCCTCATAAACATGGCCTGCATGATTGAAAGAGTCCAGCTTCCAAACCCTCACGGCAGCATGACCTTCGGAAGAAGACTCACATCCATAACCGAAATCACCGAAATGGGTGAATATCGAAAGATCGCCAAGTGGAACCCCCTCACAGACGGCTTCAACGTTGATTTCAAGAACAGCGAACAAATGCAAAAGATAGCTCTCAGGTCAGGCTTAAGCCTCAAGGATGTGCTTGAAGAAGTCGGCCGACGAAACATCTACCTACGAGAACTGAGAGCAAACGGCATCAGAAAAAACGTCGACATGGCCAAGTACATCACGAGCTACTACCTCAAGGAACAACTTCCAAGCGTGGAGGAGACCCCGAGGGAAAAACCAAACGGAGGCTGAGAAATGCAGAAGAAATCCGCGTTCAGCCTAGCAGGTTTCAGTTACCGACACTTTGATTGGCTGGGCAATTTCATCTCAAAAGTATTCTACTTCAACGGCCGCTCGAGACTCGACCAAAGCCTTGAAGACGCAGGATTGAAAATCTACCCGAGCGCCTACTTTGCCATGATAGGCTTCATCTTCCTCGTTTCCTTAATAGTCATGGTTCCAATCATAGTCCTCACGGGTTTACTCTATCTGATCCCACTTCCTTTCGTCGTGCTGCTTCTGGGCTACGCGATACCCAAAATCATGGCGCATGACCGATCCTCCAAGCTCGATGCGGAAGTTCCCTTCGCAGGAGCTTACATCAGCGTCATGGCAACGGGTGGGTTATCGCCCTATGCAAGCCTCAGAAGACTCAAGGACTGCCCGCTTCTTCCACAGATAGCCAAGAACATCAAAGACATAGAAGTCGACGTTCAAATGAAGGGGATCGATCCAGTAACAGCCATGGAGAAATCAGCCCAACACCTACCCTCAAGAGACTACAGAGACCTGTTCCTAGGCTACGCCTCAACCCTCAAAACGGGCGGCGACGTCGTGCACTACCTCCTAGTCCGAACCGAAACCATGTTCCGCGACCTGGCCGTCAAGGTCAAAGCCTTCGCCGACCGCGCAGCCGTCCTAATGGAAGCATACGTATCCATAAGCATCCTCGTCACCCTCAGCCTCGCCATAATCTTCATGACCTCCACGGCCTTTGCAAGCTACTGGCACGGCGGCTTCACCACAGAGAACTACCTGCTCTACGCCTACATCCTGGTGCCATTAATGTCCGTGGCGTTCATCTACTTGGCAGACGCCCAGCAGGTGCATGAACCCGTGAGCGAATGGGGACCATACAAAGTGTTTCTGGCAACTCTCCCAATCATGATATTCATGTTCATAACAATGTTCTTCCCCTTCATTTCGCCTGATCTGAGTCCAGCCTTCGCTAAACCCTTCATGGACTTCATCGTCTTCCTGAGACAGACCCTCGGCCTACAGCAGGGGTTCGAAGCGTCCCTAGGCCTAGCCTTGGCCCTGATCGTAGGCCACGCACCAGCCGCGTACGCCCACAGCTATTACGCACGAAGAGGGAGGGGCTTGGAGAGCGAAATCACGAACTTCCTACGAGACTTCACAGAAACCCGCAAAACAGGCGCCTCCCCAGAAAGCTGCATGGAAAACCTCGCAGGCAGAAACTACGGACGATTCACAAAACACCTCAGCACAGCGTCCCGACAGATCCGCTGGGGCCTACCATTCAAAACCATCTACGAAACTCTCAGAATCAAAATCCGCTCATGGCTAGCACTCATCAACCTCTACCTCATGGTTGACGCCATAGAAGTCGGAGGCGGCACACCTGAGACGATGGAAACACTCACACGGTTCAGCGAACTGCTCTCATCACAAGAGAAAGAGAAAAAAGAGATGCTGAAGCCCCTGCTGATAATGCCCTACATAGGAGCCGCAATCCTCCTGTTCTCCACCGTAGTCTTCTTGAGCTTCACGCAAACGGTCCTCTACAGCTACGCCCACCAGGCCATACCCTTCAGCCAATTCGCCACCATCATCGTCCCACCACTTATATTGCAGGCTTACCTCACAGGAATAGTCACTGGAAAAATAAGCAGCACAACCGTCTCAGCAGGCTTCAAACACGCCCTTATCCTCGTTGTACTCGCGGTAGTACTCATATGCCTCGGCCGATACCTGACCATTCCGTTCCAAGGATTCGGGTGACCCCTAAAAATGACGTCCGAAAGACCCTACCCAAAACGATTCTCTCTTCGCCACTCGCCAAGACGCGATAGGGGAGTTTCGCCGATCATTTCCACCATCATACTCACAAGCGCCCTCTTGGTCATCTTGGTCGTAGCTTCGTACGTATCCACCAACATACTCATCATGCAGATGGACGACTCTGAGTTCGAACAAGCTAAGACGAACATGAGTCTATTGGACAACGTCATACAGGATGTGGCACTTCGACCGGGCGCCGGGGGCTACGTTCAATTTAACGAGCGGGCCGGCGGAATAGGAATAAACCAATCCACCAATAGCATTAAAGTCGCAGACAATCAAGGCAAGACTCTTGGTAGCTGGTCGTCATTGTTGACCCTCGTCTATCACGCAGGAAGCCAAGTCTCAGGCGCGGCAACAAACATTACCGGAACCTCACAACCAAGCGTTAGCATGTCAGATCCATTGGGCTTCCTGAGGGTGGAGGTCGGTCAAGGGGTCTGGGTGAAACTTGACTATAACCGAGTCAGGACTGTCTCGATGGGCGCCTTAATCGTTAACAATTCCGCTAACAATTCTGCCTACAACTTCTACGACATAACGATGATAAGCCTTACCAAAGGCGACATCACTGCAACCTCCGGCACGGTCAACGCAAGGGTTCAAAGCCTCCCGATCAATACTACTTCCTACACCTATGCAAGCGGCGTTACAGTAACTGCTAAATTAAATAACGGACAGCCTCAAAACCTCATCCGCTCCTCCGGTCAAACCGTGGTCATGATTACAACGATCCCAGTTCGCGTTTCCATAGGCTGAGATGAAAGACATGCACGTTCCAATCCAACACGTCATAGGAACCGCCGCCCTAATCGGGCTGGTGATCTCTGCGGGCTTAGCCTACAACATCATCAGTTCTTCCATCCAGAACGATATTATCGAAAACCAGCTCCAACAAGTCTCAGAAGTCGTAGCACTGAACATCGTTGAGATAGTGAACCTCGCAAACTTTGCAAACTTCGGAAACCTAACAAGGAACGACACCATGGCAAGAACGGTCGATTTGCCGCTGGACGTGAGCGGCAAGGCATACGCGGTCCAGCTAATGTATGCAAACAGCCAGGACCAGGGATACAACGTAACGTCGTACCTCGTGGCAGACAGAAACACGGTGGCTAGCTCACTCATCCCGATTAACTCGAACGCAGGCTTGGTGCAACTAGTAACGGCCGTCACAAGCCCGCCGACTATGTACTCAGTGGACGGAGGAGAGGCAACGGTGACTGCATCGTCAGTCGTCTATGGCGGAAGCAACAGCACCGTTGTTTGGGCTTGGAGGGGCGAAGGGAACACCACCATAGCGGGACTGGGCAGAATAGCCTTCTCTGGATAGGTGAACGGAGGGAAAACTGGCATATGCACATTTATGAATACCTCTTCACCGCAATCATCATCGTGACGATGATACTGGCTTCATCAATAGTTGCAGAGACGATCACCTCGCCTCAGGGAAGGATATCGGAAACAGAACAGCTCAAGGTCACAGCTCAAAAAATAATGAACCAGATTCTCTTTGACCCGGGAGATCCAGTGGACTGGGGCAGCAATCACAACGTTGCAATGCAACAACTGCTGACGTTCGGACTGGGGCAGCACAGCGAAACCACACGTGGCGCGTACGTTCTTGACCAAGACAAGATCCTTCGCCTCTCAAACGAGACAAATACAGACCCAACTCTTCGCCCTATAATATCAGGCCTGCTCAACCTTGGCAATGACTACGGAGTAGCCATAGAATTCGCAACTCCGCTTATCGTGGATGTGACCCTTAGCCCCGGGACCTGCAGATACAATATCATGGTCGCCTCGCAGCAAAATGGCCTGCCCGTCTATGGCGCCACCATAATAGCCAGACTGTACTACGTAAACAGTGGCCAAGTGGCAGGCAGTTCGCAAATCGTCACTTTGACCGACACGACCGGCAATTGTATTGTCGACTTCGGCAATCTCACTGCACAATCCAAATCTCTCGTTCTTGCCGTTGATTACTCGAACACGCTCGTCGTAAAGGTCGTCGCGGACAAAACCGCAGCCATTCTCGGAGGCGAGATCTACTCAACCACGCCCCTCGACGTAACGAGGACTGCATGTCAGGCGATCGTCACAAACCTTGACGGCACCTACGCGATTCAAAGTGTGAATTCCAGCATAGCGCCGACACCTGATGGCTGGTACCAGCTGGGAACTCCTGAGCCTGCGACTGTGGCCACTCTAGCTGTTGCAAATGGCGATCTAGTATGCGCTTCAGAAGACGTAAGCAACGCGACTTACAGTTCAATCTCAGTCAATTTCCAGCAGCTGACTAATCCAGTATCCTACTCGATCCAAAGATCGGTAACAATAAACGAGCTCACGTACGTGATCACACTGTACGTCTGGAGGATGTCATACTAATGAGATTGCATTTCATCATCAAAAGCCCGTCGGGGCAGACTAGAATTTTGGAAGCAGTCATAGCAGCAGTCATAATCTTCACCGTTTTTTCCGCAGCGACCTTCATGATCCAAACATCCGATGTGAAAGTTGTTCAGGAAAGAAGCGATTTGGACAGACTAGGCTACAACGTCCTAAGCAATCTCATGGAGTCCGGAGTCGTTGAGACCACCGAAACAGACCCAACATATCAAAACAACGCAACTTTAAGAGACATATACCTGAGAACCGCCTTGCAGAGTTACTTGCCAATCACGATCTACTTCCAGTTCACGCTCTTTATCTGCACGGACCAAACGACATATGTTAAATTACAAACAGTCACCGATAACGTCACAAACGCGCCGCTTCAGCTATTCACCAATTCGACCGAGGTATCCTCAACCGACACTATATACACATCAAAGAACGGTAACGTGTATTACACTGTGCTGCTTTTGGCTCGAGCTGGAGGAGGCACCTAAATGGCAGCAGTCTTGAACGAGTCAGAAATCACTCTTGCTGTTGACACAATCCGAAAGCTAGATTTGCGAGCTCCAAGAGGAAATAACAGGAGAAACCATGCATGAAGAGTCTCAGAAGCGATAACAAAGGACAGTTTGTCATAATCGTAGCTCTCTTGATAGCTGCGCTAACTCTATCACTGGTAATATCCGTGCAGCAACTGAGTTCTCAAAGACAGGAACTAACGTACAAACCCGTAGATGAACTCGTCTTGGGAGTAACAAGCGACCTAGAACGAGCCTTAACCTATGCGCTGAGCAATGCCAGTCAAGAGTACTATCAAACAGGAATTCTGGGTGCTGCTCAGAAAGCAGGCAACACAAGCTTGCTGAGGTGGCAACGCTCCGTTCTAGCAGCGTATCCTCAACTCGGCCTCAACCTGAAGTTCAATGAGCCAGCATCATTCACGTTCCATTGGAACGATCCTTTTGACAACTCAGGCTATAGTCACGCCGACCTATCGAACTACGAGTTGAACGTTGGCGCCTACGGACTGATGGGTTGGACAGGCCACTCGGAAAAATACGTCCGTCTCGTAATCTATAGTCTTAGCTATGTCAATGAGAGTTATTCGACTGTTAACTTTCAAATTCTGCAATCTGTTAACCCTGGCACAGGGGAAGTTCCCATACCAAACCTGACTGCGGGCGATATAATGGTGTGGGCAAAAGTCACCGAGTCGGCTACGCTTGAGGGAACGCCATATGGCCCACAATATCTCGGAGGCGGAAACTACAGCTTGATTTTCAAAAATCCTTTGGATTCTCACCCCCTGGGTGTTACACTAGTTGTTTCAACACCGCAAGATCGAATACTGGTCTCCGCGTCGGTAGGCAGCTCAGTTCAAGTTGTCCTGCAAAGCCAGCGGATAAACTCGAACTCGACGACGCCTGACCCGCACATCAGAATTAGACTGGGCCAATTCGACTACGCATTGCCAAGCACGATCACAGACTGGCAGAGACTTCAACCCTACCTGTGCTGCCTCTCTATCAGCAGCAACTATGTTTTCATAAATTGGACAACGACAGGCGACATAAGCGTCGCAAACCCATACAGAAACGAGACAAACGTGATGCCCTATGGAAATGGAACTATCACAGTCTTCTACGACGTACTACAGAGCACCTCGTCCGCGTACAATCTTACAGTGACCAGCAGGCTAGACACATCGAGCACGAACACAAACGCTGGCTCAATAACATTCGACTCCGTTCCTTATAGTCTGCTTCAACTACCACCTTTCATATTAGCAACACCAAATCATGCGATCACATACAGCCTAAATTCAAGCATGCAAACACAGGGTTACACTTTCGCTCGATGGGAGACCTCCACGAATCTGATAGTAGTTGGGGATAGCTACAGTAATTCCACTACGATAACACTTTTTGGAAATGGAACTATGACCGCTGTTTATCAACAACGCAGCATTGTCTTGGACAGTTACGAATACAATGGTACGACTGCACACCTAGGCAACATACAATTTGGCAATTTTACTTACGGTATCGAGCACCCGCTGCCAGCAATACTAGTTCCTTCCAATGTCACGGTTGCGAATGGGCCATACAATCTCACTTACGCTCCAAGTAGTTCGAACTACACGTTTTTGTGGTGGAACATTACCGGCGACATCATTCTGACAGGGGGAAACACAAGCTCGACAACTGTGAGAGTTGAGGGAAACGGAAGCATAACAGCGGTCTATCGCGTTGGAGGTGCAAGTCCACCAGAGTCAGGGGGCACGCTTTTCGTCGATGCACATGGATCGCAGAATTTCTGGCTTGTGTTTACGACACCAAACAAGGACGGGCACTTGGCCTCAAAAACCAGCACCGGAAACGACAAAGCAGTGCTGACTGTTGTTTCCGACCCGTTACCAACTTCAATATACTGTGATCCTGTCGTAATAGTTACTGCGTATATAGGCATCTCGCCACCTAACAGTCCTCTCAGAATACTTGAGTTTGAACTTGGATTTACTTATGGCGGCGTCTACTACAAACTGGGATATGTGATGTTCACTATTGTTGGGTCGCCTGCCACAAGGTATCAGATGTTCATGGACATCACAAACGTAGCCTTTCCGGGAGAAAGTCTTGTGATTCCACAAGGAAGCACGGTGACATTAAAACTGACAGCGACTTTCACGACTCCACCTGGCGGATTCATCTTCTTGTACTACGGTCCAAGTCGCCCCAGCGGCGTCACCTTATACCAGTAGATGAGACAGGTAGATGAGACGGAATAGGCGATTTCTTACGAGAATGTAGCGCGCGCCAAAAGAGTCGAATTGAAGCTGGGATCCAAAGTCTTTTGAGAAATACCAGACCAAAACTGGTTGTTACACTACTGTTACACGAAACTGTTACGAATTGGTGGACTTCAACGGCTTTTTTATTAGCGCGCGCTCTATGCACTTAGTAAGTGACACGGAGTCTTCCTCCGGTTTCAGGAAGCGTTGACGCATTCGGGTCGACAAACGTGCGCCGTCGCTTTTCGTGCTGGAGGTCCAGATCCGTATCTTGGACGAGGACAAAGAAAAATGTAAAAACCAACAATGGAAAATTCTATTCAAGAAGGCAAGTAGAAAAAAGACGAGTTGCGGGCGCGCGCGGCAGACGCCTCCAAATGTTGGCTATGTCCACAACCAGACGCCAGCCTTTTAGATTGACTCGCCTAGTTTCTACTCGATACGCCGTTGCAGTTCACCGAGCATGTATCAGAAATTGAATCGTATGAGGCTTCCAAAAATCGAACATTCCACAAGCAATAAGAACGTAACATCTAATAATATTCTGTTGAAAGGGTAACGTGGAGAGGTCTTCCTGGCATCTCTAGAGCGAGAACGTGTTCCGAGTCCCCGTCCTGTTGCTGCGAAAGAGATTCCGCTCATCGACAGAGTCGAGGAAATGAAAACCCTGAAAGAAGCCGTAGACAGGGCGGTTCAGGGTGAGGGCGGTCTCGTCTTTCTGCACGGTGAGGCTGGAATCGGAAAAACAAGGCTAACGAGAGAGCTTAGAGCCTACGCACACTTGCATGGGATGCAGGTCCTTTATGGCAGGTGCCCAGCACTTTTCAGGATGGACGGAGTCCCACCGTACGTTTTATGGAGCGAAGTAATAAAGGACTACCTGGAAACCTGCAGTCCGGAGCATCTGTACAAGGTTATCGGCTTCTACCCAGCTGAAGTCGCCAAGCTGGTTCCAGAGCTCAGGCAGAAACTGGGGACAATCCCTCAGTCTTTTCCGATAAGCGCCGAGCATGAACAGAACAGGCTTTTCGAGGCAGTCTCACAGTTCATCACCAACATCTCCCGAGAGGCTCCATTAGTGGTTGTTCTGGACGATTTGCAGTGGACTGATCCGTCTTCACTCCTGCTCCTGCACTATTTGGCCCGAGGCGTGTACAGGGCACCTCTGCTTCTTCTTGGCGCCTACCGCAGCACCGACGTTGATGCCAAACATCCCTTGGCCGCAGTTCTGACGGAATTGAACAGAGAACGTTTACTGCAGTCGATTCAGCTGAGACGAATGACTCTCGGCGACGTTACAGAAATGATCAAGAGCATCCTAGTGCTGGAAGATGCTCCTTCAGAGTTCTGCAGACTGGTCTACGAGAAAACCGGGGGCAACCCCTTCTTCGTCGAAGAAGTAATAAAATCCCTGAAAGAAGAAGGAATCATCTACCGCGAAGAAAACAAGTGGGAATTCAAAGAAGTCTCCAAAATCGAGTTCCCAGAAACCGTCAAGACCGTCATAAAAACAAGGATAGATCGCCTAGATGAAGAATGCCAGAACGCTTTGACCCTGGCGTCTTTCATCGGAAACGATTTCACCATAGAAGCAATGTGCACAGTCACGGGCATCGAAGAGACTAAACTGCTAGAAATAATGGACAAACTGTTCAAAACCGGCTTGATCAAAGAAAGGGTGATCCGAGGAGAAGGAACCTGCTCTTTTGCGGACATACTAGTCAGAGATGTCGTATACGAGGAAGTCAGTCCCCTAAAACGCAAGAAACTTCACGGAGTCGTGGGGTCTGCACTAGAAAAGGTCTACGCCAAGAACCTTGATGAACATTTCGGAGAACTAGCCTCCCACTTTCTAGAGAGCGGAAACAAAGACAAAGCACTTGATTATTACTTGAAGGCCGGAGAAAAAGCTGCACAAATATACGCCAACGGTGAAGCTGCTTCCTATTTCCAGTCAGCCCTTGAGCTGCTTGAAGAAAAACAAGGCGAAACTCGGGAAAAAGAACGTGTTCTTGAGAAGCTAGGAGACATCAAAAAGGTTGTAGGAGAATATGACGCGTGCATGAAGTATTGGAATGACGCGTTGCTGCTATGGGAGCAAAGGCACGAAAAAGCAAGCGCGCTGGATGTTGCGCGATTGCACCGCAAATTGGCTAGTGTCCTTTGGGAGGATATAGCCGATACGGAAAGGGCCATGGAGCATCAGGATAAAGCTTTGAAGATTCTTGAAACTGAACCTGAAAGCGTTGAATTGGCACGACTATATGATGATATGGCTCACATGTATTGGCGCATAGGAAATACTGACAAGGCTCGTTTATGGGCCGAGAAGGCACTTGACTTTGCCAAAAGACTGAACGATAATGAAATTATCGCGACTTCATGCATCAGCCTGGGAACAATATTCAACATGATTGGAGAAAGCAAGAAAGCCGTCGAATTCATGGACACAGGACTGGAAATAGCACTAGATAACAATTATCTGGAGACGGCCGCACGAGCCTACAACAACCTCGCATCGGTACTTCCACCAAAAGAAACTAAAAGATCAATAGAATCCCTCGAGAAAGCTTACGAACTTGCGAAAAAGATAGGAGACATTAACATGATGTGTTTTGCCGGCTCTAACCTGGCCGGTTATTATGCGGGTGCAGGAAAACTGGACAGAGCCTTAGCGCTGAGCGAAGAATCAGTCGCGTTAGACCGGAAGACTGGTAATCAGAATCACCTCACCATGTCCCTGGGAGAGCTCGGCAGTGAATATCGAATTCTGGGAGAATGGGACAAGAGTGAAAAATGCCTCCAAGAAGCGTTCAACATTGCTCAAGCGCTGAAGGATTATCAAGCAGTTGCCTATAGCTATGGAAACCTGGCAATCTTCTATTGTGACAAAGGCGAATACGCCAGAGCAAAAGAGTTTGCGGAAAAAGGGTATGAAGCCATGAAAGATACCGGCGATAAAATCTTGCGATGGTGGTACTCCTATTATACCGCAGATATATGTATGGAACTTGGAGAGATCGAAAAAGTCCAAAGCCAAGTTGACACCTTGCACAAATCTGCGCTTGAAGTAGAAGCAAAAACCGGCAACAAACAATTTATCGCCTACGCGAAAAGACTGAAAGCGAAGTTGCTTCGAACACGGGGAAAATGGGAAGAATCCATCGAGTATTTTGAAGAAAGCATCAAGGACTTTGAGGCTATAAACGCAAAACGGTGGGACGTCTACGAATATGCGAAACAGGTCCTGTTAGAATACGCCCAAGTGTATCTGGAGAGAGACCAAGAAGGTGACAGAGAAAAAGCAGACAAGCTTCTCAACGAAGCCTTGGAAATCTTTCAGAAAATGGGTGCCAAAAAAGACGTGGAGAAGACACAGTCAAGAATCATCGCCGCAGAAACTAGAAGCCAAATGGCCTCGAAGTCAGAGCCAATAACTATGCCGTCAGAAACGGCTCCAAGCCAGGTTAAGACTGGATATTCAGATCTTGACAAGCTGCTGTTTGGCGGGATACCTCAAAATTATGCAGTGGCATTAACTTCACCCTCATGTGACGAGAAGGACTTGCTGATCAAAAGATTTCTTGAGACAGGGACAAAAAAAGGTGAAATCACATTCTACGTTACCATCAACACTGGTGCAGCAAAGGCCGCCGCAGAAGGGGGCCACCCCAACTTCTACCTGTTCCTCTGCAACCCACAGGCAGACGCGATCGTCAAAAACTCACCCAACACGTTCGCGCTGAAGGGAGTCGAAAACCTCACCGACATAAGCATAACCTTGACCTCAGCAATCCGCAAATTAGACCCGTCGCTGAAGGGCCCGAGAAGAATCTGCATAGACCTAGTCTCAGATGTTCTCCTGCAGCATCACGCAGTTCAAACCAGAAGGTGGCTGAACGCGCTCATCACAGAATTGAAGTCAACGGGATTCACCAGCCTAGCAGTAGTGGATCCGCAGATGCACTCTTCAGAGGAACTTCATGCAATTCTAGGATTGTTTGACGGAGAGATCAACATCAGCGACAAAGAAACGGAGAAAGGCTCAGGAAAATATTTGAAAGTGAAGAAGATGAGCAACCAGAAATACCTGGAAAACGAACTGCATCTGACAAAAGGAGAACCATTCAAGCAAGAATAACTTCAAAAAGAAGCTGCTCTCAGCCTACCACGGATGTGTTTCACGGTCCTTGCACGGGAGCGAACTGGGCAATAGCATGTTTTTCATAGAAAGCCGATTTTTTGATACCCGAAAGTGGGGAACAGTTTCCCGATTTCGCGTTCACCGTTGCTGCAGTTGAAGTCACAGGTACTGGTGCGTTATTGGACATGCGCGCGCGATTTGTAACATGAATGCTTGTCACTTGACAAGGTTCCAGAACCAAGAGCCAGATACTGTTGAGTTATTTGTGGTTAGTGGGATTCTTGATTTTTCTTTGGGCAGTTTCAGTCAGGAAAAACGCTAGTGGCTTGCAACAGTAATAATGTTTCTTTTGGTATTGTAACTCGTCGCTCTTTGGATGTTTTGGAATAACTGAAAATGATGAACTTCAAGAGAAAGCTTTGAATTGTATATGAAGCATTTCTTTTGGAATGCTGTCTTAACCATTTAGCAATATCAACAACTTCTACTATCTTCAACTCGGCAATTGCTTTAGTGAAATTTACGCCTTCTGAGGGGGTGACTGTGAGTTGGTATCCATTTAACCTCAGAAGAATCTTCGTGGATTCAAAAGCTGTGCGTTTGTTAGCATCTACAAAAGGATGAAATACGATGATTGAATAAAGTAATGCTGCAGCTTTCAAAAACAGTTTTGGAAAAGGTTGAAAGTCATAGACAAAAGTTGTTGCTCTTTCTAAACATCCTTCCACCATACCCTCACACATGTAGCCTGCTACACCATATCGCTGAACAAAAGTGTCGTGGATTTCTTTTATGGCGTTTGGTGAAGGGGTGAGAAGAACCATGATAGAAACTTATCTGAAAATGATCTAATTAACTCTATAGTCTAGCTAATTCATCGAAGAGTTCTTGGTTTTTGCTAATGTCTTTCTGAAGTATTATCTTCAAGATTTTCCTTTGGCAAGCAAGAAGTAGAGCACGTATGCTGATCTGTTTTTTAGTTGTCATCTCATCCCTCGGGCACATACATGTTGGTTGAAACCGATATTTAATCTTATGTCTCAACTCTAGAATATTCAATATATATGTTATGAATGGAAAGTTCAGAAAATCGTTCCTTGATTCATATAAGGTTGAAGAAACAGGGAGGCCGATAGAAAAACATGTTACTCCTGAAAGTTTTAAAAATCGCTTATAGGCTCGTTTTAGAAGTGTTGGGATGCATCATGCAACAACCAGACTGAGTCCAATCAAGGAAGGGGAGGACTAGGCATGACGCACCTTATCCTATTTGAACGATGCAAGGCGATATAAGAGTTGCATTCATCGATGTTTTCTTTCAGTATACGGTGAACATAGGATGTTCTTGAATTTTGTTCGTATGATTCAAAGTCTGCATGGGCTCGTTTTTGGTCGCCAAGCGAAAGTTTACAAGGAAAAAACCAAAGTCCAATAACGCACCAGCACCGAAGTCACATAACCTTTTTATCGTCTCAAGAAAAGAAATAACACGAAGTCTATGTCGGACATAATCGTCGTCAATGACCTTGTCGAAGTATACTCTGACGGGACGAAGGCTGTTGACAAAATATCGTTCAACGTTAAGGAGGGCGAGTTCTTCGGTTTTTTGGGTCCCAACGGAGCGGGAAAGAGCACGACGATCAAGATTCTGACCACGCTTCTCAGGAAAACATCCGGTTCGGCTACCGTCGCAGGCTACGATGTCGACAAAGAACCAAGGGCGATCCGGAAGCTCATCGGTGTACAGAGCCAAGAAACTGCCGTCGACGGAGACCTCACCGGCAGAGAGAACCTGACGCTTCAGGGACATTTTCAACAGTTGCCCAACCGCGAACTCAAACAACGCGTCAACGAACTCCTGAAACTCGTGGAACTCGAAGACGCTGCGGACAAACGCGCGAGAAACTATTCAGGCGGCATGAAAAAGAGGCTCGACCTCGCCACGGCTCTCGTCCACAAGCCGAAACTGCTATTCCTAGACGAGCCCACGACGGGCCTAGACCCTCAAACACGCGCGACGATTTGGGCCTACCTTGAGAAACTGAACAAGACGGAAGGCACCACCATATTCTTGACGACGCAATACATGGAAGAAGCCGACAGGCTCTGCAGGCAACTCTCGATAATCGACTTCGGAAAGATAGTCGCCAGCGGCTCCCCAGCCGAACTCAAACGCCAAGTTGGAGCCGACTCCATCAAGCTGTCACTCGAGAACTGCGACAAAGATAAGCCGAAGGCAAAGAAGATCCTCAGCAGCCTCAAAGGCGTGACAAACATCATCGATTCTGAAGAATGCCTGACAGTGTACGCGAAGAACGCTGGACTCCTAGTGGCCGACATCGTCAGAGCGTTTGACACCAGCGACATTCGGCTCGCATCGGTCAGCTTTTCCCAGCCAACCCTCGACGACATATTCCTGCAGCACACGGGAAGAAGAATAAGGCCCGAGGAACTCGTCAAGACCCCCAGCATCATGCTCGGCGCGAGGAGAAGATAAGAGATGACCCTACTTTCCGACACGAGTTACCTCTTCGTCAGATACCTGAAGAAGCTCGTCCGAAACCCCATTCTACTGTTCTTCTCACTCTTCCAACCAATAATATTCCTACTCCTCTTTACTCAACTCTTCTCGAAACTCGCCCTCGCTGGCAACCTCGGCGCCAGCAGCTACCTCATTTTCGCCACTCCCGGCATTCTCCTGCAAAACGCGTTCGGCAGCGCCCTGCAATCGGGAACCTCAATAGTGCTCGACATCGACACTGGCTTCCTACAGAAAATGCTCGTGACGCCAGTCAGCAGGTACGCCATTCTACTCGGAAGATTAACGAGCGACGCGTTCAGAGTGGTCGTTCAATCAATAATAATCCTGGCGTTAGCGTACGCTTTAGGCGCTTCCGTCGTCACCGGGATCGCTGGAATCCTGCTCATGCTCATCACCATAGCCTTCTTCGGCCTCGCCTGGTCCGGGATTTCACTCGCCATCGGACTGAAGACTAGGAGCTCCGAGACAGTGTTCGCGATAGGCGGATTCCTCACCTTCCCCCTCCTGTTCATGAGCACGGCCTTGACACCCCAATCGTTCATGCCCGACTGGATAAAGACCGTATCGACGTTCAACCCCATCAGCTACACCGTCGACGCAGTCCGAGTGCTCATGCTAAACGGGTTCACATGGAGCACAATACTCTCAGCCTACGCCGTGATCGGACTCATAGCAGCCGTGACCCTAGGCGCCACACTATACCTGTTCCGGAAAGTAGTCAGCTGACCGAGAAGCACGATTGGAATTTTCCTATTCTGGATATTCGACTCTGCGCTTGTGATACAGTCTGCACTCTTTGGTAACCGATCTCCTGTACTGCCGCGGATAAAACATGCCAGTCCCTGCTGACAGAACGAGTTGCAACGTCGAGTCGGGACGCGATTCGCTGTACTCCGGACATCCTACGCATTGACCGGGGAATTCACTGAAGCACCGATGTTGTACTTCCAACACAGGTCCCCACTATTAACTAAGGTCGATTCAACTATTAAAGATAGCCAAACCTGTTCACTTGCATTTACAGGACACACAGTTGCCATTCTTACGTTATTCAAACCCGTTGGCGCCTGGGACCAGCTTTCTTTAACGCTATAGGGCATATCAAAGTCTTGCGCGCCCTAATTGAATTGCCACGTTTGATGGATAGCGCGCGCTGCCCGTTGTAGTTTTTTCCGCTTTGAGGGCAGAAGCGAGCTAGCGTGAGAAGTCTATTCTTGCAGCTAGGACAGATCTTCAACACAAATTCAGGATGCGATAGGATACCGCAAAAATCAAAATTGGCTCACAAGGTCTATGGAAGCAGACTTTGTTCAACATTGGCGTTTGGCGGTCAAGCTGTTCTTGCCAATATTCTTGGTTCTTTCCATTCTTCCTTAAGAATACTATAAAGATAGTCGTCGGTCCATTCTCCTCTGGTGAAACCTGATTTCCGCAGTATTCCTTCCCTTTTGAAACCAGTTTTTTCCAGAACCTTCTGTGAAGCCTTGTTCCTCAAATCAGTGGTCGCTTGAATACGCATAATATCCTTAGACAGAAATAGGTAATCTACCAAGATTTGAACGGCTTCTGTCCCATAACCCTTGCCGATTTCGCTAGGTATCAAAGCATAGCCTATCTCAATCCACTTTTTGGGTTGAACAAGAAAATGTATTATGAACCCGATTTTTGTTCCGTCTTTCTTCTCGACGACGAACCAAGTCCAATCAATGTCTGTGCGGGTGGGATTTTCGATTCTCTTCTCTGCTTCCGACTTAGTCATTTGCGGTTGGATTGCCTCATATTCTCCATAAAACTCGATTTTGTTCCAGAATTCCCAGAAAAAATCTAAATCCTCTCTGTCTCTGAGCCTCAAGCGAATATTCTTGCCTTCAAGCAATCACGAGCACCACTTAGACAGGTCTAAGTTCTCAATTATTATGACTTATGGAAGGACCAATATGTACAGTAGCGTGTGCTACGGACTTATCCTGAATACGATTTGCCGATTCTGAAGATGACTTCACAAACGTGAAAAGCAGGCTACTTGAGTTTATGGCGCGCGGCATCTTTCAGTGTATGACTCTGCTTCTCCAGATGAATTTACAATAAACTCGCGCGCGCCGTAGAAAGTGAAGAACTGCGTTAGTAGAAACTCATGACAGAAATATCGTGCGCGATCATTCGTTTTTTAGCAGGGATCGGAAGGAAAAGTGCTTTATCATGAGGTCTGATCTGTTCAGACTGATCACGAAGCTTTGCTCACTAGTGAGGTTTGGTTGCCAGTCTCGTTTAAGCTGAGTGATCAGGTTTGTGTAGCTTGTGTAGTTCTTGTGCAGTGACAGCATTATGCTGTTCATTCCACATCCTTCCCCGTTGTTCGCAAAAATCACAGATGGTTGATTCTTGGTCCACTCTCTGGCCTTAACAAACAGGTCAGGTCTATCTTCAGCAAAAGACAGGAAAGTGAACACTAACAACTCGTATCCCAATTTCATCAAGTCTGGGATAATTGTGTACTCTCTTACGAAGCCCTCTTTCTCCAGCTTCGTTCTGGCCCGAGTGATCGTAGGCTGAGAGACCCCTGTGACTTTGGCAAGTTCTCTGTCACTTCTTTTTGCCCCTCTTATCAACTCGAACAGAATCTTCAGATCATTCTCGCTTATTTTCATCGCAAGAACCTCGATGTGTACTTGTACATCGTTATCATTCAGTACGAAGCCTCGTTTAAAGCTTATCTAATGCCAGTTGAACCATAGAGCGCATCTTAGCGCGCAAAACAACTTGTTACATTTCATTTTCAATTTTAGCGTCCGCGGGCGTGCGCATTTCAACTTTTCTTTTAGCGTCTGCAGTTCTCTATGTTGTACATTCTTTGTTGTCTTCTTTCGCCTTGCATTGAGGGCAGAGGCATGACCTCGGTCGCCTTTTTGGGTCCGTTATCCTTACGTAGACGTATAGGGGGTATTGGGTGCAGTTCTTGCACCAGTGCCAATTGTCCTTTTCACTTCCCTTTACATACTCTACCATTCACGTCATCACAGAGCTATTCTGTATCAACCCGCTATTTCTGCGTGTCGCCAGTAGCACAATTATAGGTTGTTTAGCCCTATCATTTCCTTTTTTCTCTATGATGGTCACGACTGAGCAAAAGTGAAGGTCTAAGATTTTTGTTTCAGTGAGACCAAGCTTATACCTGTCGCTACGATCAGGCTTTGAACTGCCAACACTGACTGAAACTCTGGGATATAGGCGCATTCAGTAGATTCTGCTGTTAGGGAATAACTGCTTAGCGCGCGCAGATAGGCAACCAATTCGCTCCTGTTATTCTGGTTTCCGCAGATCGCGCATTCTTTGCTTAGCCCTTCGTCGGGCATCAGTAGCGCGCGCGACGTACTTTCCCGCCCATCGGCATTAGAAGCATGCGCAAACATCCCTTAGAACCAGCAAATCCCATAATCTCCAGCAATGAGATCGCGACTCAGCCTTTTTCAGCGTATTTAACGGTTTTCTCGTACAGTTTCTGGAAATGCTCACCGAACGTCTTGTCCATCCGTTCCTTCCTCATTACAAGTATCCAAGGCTCCAGTTTCTTCCAGTTCGAGACTATGTACGCACCCAACCTGTCAACGATAACGTCAATGTCAACAAACTTCTTGTTCACAAGAAAACCGACTTCCTCAAAGAAAGCCTCAACTCGGTAAGGATAATCACTGACTTCGGAATTGCTTTCCACCTCAGCCTTGTACCTCTCGAAGTCTTCAAACTGGAACTCTCTTTCAACCCAACTGAAGGCCTTGCGAAGCCTTTCCGTCTCCGCCCATTCAAACAGTCTCATGGAGATCTCAAGGTCTCTGTGTTTGTCCATGTGTTTGAGCTGAAGAAGGATGAAAATCGCCGCTGAGATGCCCGCCAACGTCGAAACAACAGCCGTCCACTCGATCAGGGTTACCACGATGATCTCCGAACCTACTCACACTTGGCTGAAAGTCCCTATATTAGAATTTCACACCTGAATAAGATAAGACCGAAGTCCTTGCATCGAGTGCAGACCAAACCAGTGGATTGACTGACAAATCTACCGCCCGCGCGGGTTATATACTTCAGCCAAAGAATGCCTAGTATGAGTGTTAAGAAAGGCTGGTGCAACCTGTCCGTGTCTCTTCTTGAGTGTGCTGATACTAAGTCAGCGTTTTCTTTTCCGTGCCAGCGTGGGTAGCCTTTTTTCGGCAGATTATGACTAGCGACAGTGCTCCGAGTGCTAACAGGGGAATCGCCGCTGTTGGAAACTCTGGCGCGACCGAGGGCGTGTCGGGGTTGGTCTGGACTTCGATGATGCTGATCTGGACGTTCAGTGGAAGTCCTGTTTGCGGTTGGCACACGACGGCTACGGTCTGGCCGTTCTCCGGGATGAAGCCTGCGCCGTTTGCCTTGGCGTCGTTGATCATGGCCCATGCATCGGTTTCGTCGGCACGTGGGGCTATGTTGCCGTCGCTCAGGTTGATGAAGTACCATATCGCGTCTTGGACTTGCGTTAGGTTTGTTCCTTGTTTGTGGTTCAAAATATAGTTTACCATTGTCCAGTTCTCGTTGGCCAAAGTTCCTGTGAGGTTGAGGCTCGAGTACAGTGTTGCCGGAAACGGCGTGTCTCGAGCCATCTCCGCTGTTCTATCGACGCACCAGCCGAGGTACGTTCCGTCCGTTACGTTGCAGCCGAAGGGAACGTCATACAGCGTTGTGGCGAAGTAGCTTGATGTGCCGTTGACGACCCGCATCGTAATCTGTCCTGACGGTAGGTAGATAGGTACGTAGTCATCGTTGCTGGCTGCAGCGACATGATACGCCATGATTGATGAAAGTGCCATCAAAATTGCGATGCCCATCGCAAGATTCTGTCTAGTCTCAGTTACAAACCGCATCGTCAAACACTTCCGAGTAGTTATCAAGTACGGTCTCGCAAGACTTAATAAGGCTTATTCTGAGCCCGACACAGCACAAGCCGGTTTAGCACCCGCGCTGATAGAGAATAGTACTATAAGATTTCTTCAGAAATGTTTAAGAACGCTGGTCATTTGAAAAATATGGGGAAGAGGTATCTTGACCAATATCAGAAACATTACGGAGAAGATCAAAACATTAGACGCTGAAAAGAAGAATCTCCTGCTCGAATTTGAAGGGCTCAAGAAGCTGGCTGAATCCAAGACTAGGGCTCTGGAAAGCGAAGTTGGCATGCTGAGGGAAGAAGTGGAATCGCTGAGGATACTTCTTGGAGCAGAGGCAACGGATCCCCCGAAAACCGCGCGCTGACTTCTGAAGTTGTTCACGCGCGCTAAACCGCGTGTGCGAGTGCCGTTGACATATTTCGTAATGAGAAATATCCGATTTATTTTCGCACACCTTCAAAATGTGTAAGCACTAGCGAAAGTCAGAAGTGATTTGATGGTATGGCGACGTGCGAAGCTAAAATGCGGGTGTGGCAACATAATATCATGGATAGATGACGCAGTGTACGGACCAGTGGGTAATGCGAGTCTATTTGCCACCTGCAAGACATGTGGCAGAAAGCACATGATCAGGTATCAAAGCGTCGTTCATGATTTGGATGGTGCAGCCTTCGACTTAGACTATGTTCAATCTAGGTAATTATGCCCCGTGTATCCTGGACCACGTACCCTCTACACTATGTTGGCAAGCATGAAGTTCAAAAAAGGTTTTGCAAAATCCGTAGTGCGCGCGCTTAATTGTCACGAACTTTTCAGATCTAGAGGTCAGAGGGATCTTTGCATGGCTAATGAGGAAGATACTGACCTTGCGTCAACTTTAATATGGCAGTTTCGTTTCTCTGGTTCATTTGGGTCAATGATGTCAATTCCAAGTTGGGTTGACCGAATCTTCACCTTCTTCTACAATCGTAGAACAATCAGAAAACTAAGGCGGTTGAGTGCGACTTCACCTGAGAATGCCAAGACATTGAGGGAGTTGGGAATCAATAGAACCGAAGAAGCACTCAGTCTTCCACGTTTACTGACGACAGGCAGAGCTAAAGAAATCGTTGATGCTAAGGGCGAAAAGCGATACTATCTTCTCCAAGAACGACAGGCTGTTTGACGTTTCTTTGTATGAACCGCAGAATTCCACGACAAAAATCGTTACAAAAAAGTTTACATTGTCCCGCAAAAGAAAGACATTTATGATCGGCGTTGCCTTTACCCTAATTGAGTATATCAGAAGCAACGAAAAGCCGATTAAAAATCAGGACTTCTGGAGATATCACCACTGGAATCTCACGCTCAGGGTTATAGCGGTCGGGCCCTTTTCAGTGTTCCAGAGAGGTTTTTAGTTTGATGCTTCATGTAGAGTATTGATGGAGAGGATAAAGTATTAGTGGCGAGCCGCAGGAGGCAGAACTCTATTCTTTTGGTCCCATGGGCGTCGGAATCTGTTTTAGCCGCCCAGGATTCTTCACAGCGATAGCAAAGAACATGACAAAGATCGTCCTGACCAGTAGGCAGATATACGGAGTCCCCGGGGGACCGTTCTTCAAAGACAAAGCCCGTTTTCAAATCCCATACGACAGCATAGTTTCGCTAGAACAACTCAAGTATTACCTCCACAAGGTTCTCTGGATCCAATACCGAGACGCAGAAAAAACCAAGGAAGTATCAATAATCTGCCACGCACCAAACTCTGAACACGCTTCGCAAGCTTATCAGATTCTCCTAGGAAATCCGCACAAACCCTGACTATACGTATGCATAGTTGAACCCGCAATGCTAGGAACAAGCCAGCGCGCCCACGTTGAACCCAACCTTGACCCAACTTGAACCCCCCTTTGAAGCAGGACCAAAACGGCGCCACAGTTCACCAGCGCAGTCAGCCCACACAAAAACCACACGTTGAAAACCCAAAAAAACGACCGGTAGGGGGGGTAGGTGTATTTTCGGCCGTTTTTAGCCCAAAATACAGATAAAACCCTGAAAGCGCCGTCCGAGCATACACACAAGAATTCAGGACCAACGCCCAGAAAACGACCGGTAGATAGAGGTAGCTGTATTTTCGACTGAAAACAGCCCAAAACACAGATAAACAGCTTTCAGATCTCGGCCGCACAACCCTCCGCGTGGAGACACCGAAAAAGCAGGCGGCTAGGCAGGCTCATCCCAGGCTGTTCTCAGCTGGGAGTCGGAAAAAAGCCAGGCCGCGTTGACGTTTCAGGCTGACGTAAACAGCGTGTAGATGTTTATGGCTACTGCTGCCAGGAAGAGTGTTCCCATCGTGAGTGCCGCGGTCTTCAGTTTCCTCGAGTCTATCAGCAACGTCGATGGTCCGTCGTACGCTGAGACGAGCTGAGCGGTTACAAGGAGGATTACGGAAGTTGCTGCGAGCCAGAGGCTCACGTTCCAGAAGCCTAAAGGAACCTGGACGGTCTAGCCCTCCAGCAGCCTGTATTCGACCGTCGTCGTCTGTTCCGGCTTGTTTTCCTCTTTCTGTATGATCACGGGTTTCCCCGCTGCCTTGGCCAAGACGCATGCCAACGCGCTCGACAGGGGGGAGCCGATTGTTTCATGCGCCCTCTTCAGCTTGGCTGCTTCTTCACAGAGGTCAAAGAATACATGTTTGCCGACTCTGATGGTCACGGTCGTGTCATCTGCTGATATGTCAGTGTCCTTGGATATTTCCAGCCTCTCGAAAAGTCGCGGCAGTTCTTTCGGAAGAACACTCAAGTCAGTTTCAGTGAATGAGACGTTCAGTTCCTTCTCGAAAAGCCTGGACAACGCTAGGCCAGGCGGCGTAAGATAGATGCCATCTGGCTGCTTGGAGTAGAGTTTCTCCATGTCTACTTCTTCCCGTTTGGGCAGCCCGACCTCAGCGTTTGAAGGAACAAACACTATGCTGGACTGATAGTCTTCCAGGAGTCTTGGAGGCAGATAGACGCCTTTCGCAGTCGAGTCCGAGCTTGCCAGTATTCTTTCGATGTCTGCGAAGCTTGAGATACCCGTTGCCGTCAACAGGTCGAGTCTCACGTGTTTGGACGGGACGAGATAAAGCAGCAGAGCACCCCAGAAGGCCAAGCCCAACCCTATGAAGGCCACAACATAAGAATTGGAGAATGCCGAGCCCAGAAGCGAAACTAGGCCAAGAACAAGCAACACGAGCGCAACAGCCCTGTTCACACGCTCTTTTCCAGTATAAACCCGCATCACCGTCAAAAGACTAGCACACCCCCCTAATCTTGTTTTTGGAACTGCGGTTCTCTCAAGTCTCCAGTTGATAAGAGAGACGAAGGGAAAAACATGTTATCCAACTATCTAGCTTCCTACTTTGTTTAAGGTCCTTCAAACTTGAAACGAGTTTCCGCTCACGTTCTAGAAGGGAAGGTTTGATAACATTCTCTCTCTAGCTCTTAGCGCGCGCGCTTCACCACCATCGTCCAACAGTTTTTCACATGGTGAGTCCCAATGAATCCTGCGCCCCCGTCACACGCATCTTGATTTTCTGTTTTTCGTCTCGTTCTGAATATTCCACCTTGCAGTTCGTCTCAACGCTTCCTCTGACGATACTTTTGTTTTCCAACCAAGACTTTTTATCTTTTTCAGAGAAAGTTCAACGATTGGATTATCTCCTACCCAGCCTCTTTCTCCACCAGTATAATTCCTTTTGACGTTTCCTAATCCCATCTCTTCAATAACGATATCAGCAACTTCATCAACATTTGTTTGGTTTTCCATGCCTAAATTGAAAATGTTGACTTTGCCAGGGGATTTATGATAACCCGCTAGAATGCCATCGATGCAGTCTTTAGCGTACAGATATTCTTTGCTCTGCTTCCCGTCCCCGAGTATTTCAAGCTCTGTGGGAGTTTTGAGAAGTTTTCTGACAAAATCGCCTACAACACCTCTAGAACATCTTTCGCCAACTACATTCGCAAACCGAAAAGCCCAGACTCTAATCGAAGAGAACTCCGTGTACGCCTCTGCAAATGCTTCACAAGCGAGTTTAGAAGCACCGTATAAGGAAGTCTGAGTCGGAGAATAACTTTCGGGGGTTGGTCTTACGGTAGCTTCGCCATAAACCGCAGAAGAAGATGCAAAGACCAAATCTCTAACATGATTTTTCATCATACCTTCCAGAATATTCAGCGTTCCAATCACGTTGTTATCCAAGTCTAGTCTGTGATCCTCGAAGCTTCTTTTTATGTTGGCATGCGCTGCCAGATGAAAAACTACGTCGTGACCTCCACTAAATACCCTGTTAACCTTATCAGAATCTCTTATATCCACATTTACAAACTTCAACAGAGAATGTTTGCTCAGATTCTCGAGCTTCCCACAAGACAAGTTGTCGATCACTGTCACAGAATGACCGCCATCTAAAAGCCTATCAACTAGATGACTTCCTATGAACCCAGCTCCACCAGTCACAAGACATTTCATTCTATTCACCTTCGCGCACGCTAGCGAAGAGGGGTTTTACTGATGATCAACTGGCTTCATCACCTGAAGTGCGGCTTTCAAGTGTGTTTCTCTCAATTGAACAAGACCCCATAACTAGTTATAAAGATAGGTGAAGCATTGCTGTATTTTTCTCTTTTTAGGCACTCGTTTTTGTGGCGTGCGCGTCTCTGGAGAAGGCATGCGCACGATCAAGAACCCACTTCCAGGGCTGAATGGCTAACAAAGAATCAAAGAATATAAGACCTGCCAGAACGTGCTCGGCGTCAATAAGAGTTCAGAGGAGACCCCATCGCCAGTTCGTCTGCTCGCTATTGGGCAAGCAGTGCAGAGCCGCCTTGGAGAAATTCCAAGGTTCTCTCGGAGTTAAACACGCTGAAAGCTGACCTGTACAGGTGTCTACCGATTTTTGGAATAAGGCCGGCTGCATCTGTCCCAAGCTTGCACACGATAGCATGCTCCAACAACCCCAAAGATTCTATCCCAACTACGTCACGGTCGCATTCTGCCTTCCTTACTGCCGATTTAACACCGTTGAATGTGGCCCCGAGAATTATCAACCTGTCCAGAAGGGATCTTGTCCAGTTTCTGTACTGCGAGAGTTGCTTTTCTGCCAGCATGGCCTCAAGGCTGCCCTCAGTAACGTTTACGCTTACGGTCTTGATTGTCAGAGGTAGATTTTCGCAGAGACCAAACAGCTCTACAACCCTCTTGAGTGCCACTTTCCTTCCATCAACAAGTTGCGCCTGCAACGAAAGCAGTGGAATCGTGGCTTCAACAATATGTGGCGTAACAACGCCTACGTCAACTGAGACGCCGGTCTTGTTCGCATCTAAAGCTGTTATCCGCCCTTTGATCGTTGCGAATCTCTCTATGGCTTCCAACCGCTCTGGGCACCGTCCAAATTCACTGGTTAAACAGTTCAGCGCGGTCTTCTCATCTTCGCCTGAAACGGCTATCCGAACCCATCCACGAGGGGTAGTTCCCAGAATCTCTAAATTGACTTTCAAGCCTGAAAGATCAGATTTCAGAAGCTCGCCAATCACTCTCAATTGAGACTCAGCGTATACTCCAATCAGCAACGTCAGGGCATTCATCCGCAATCATCTATCAGAGTCATCATTTCTTCGTGTAATCTTCGCACCCTCTCGACCGCAGAGGGCGGGAGTTCTTGGGCAAATTCCTCCATCGTCTTCTCGATCGGTACCCGCCGCGAACCCTCAATCAGCTTATCGGCGTATGAAACGATCTTCTCCTCAAGCGTCTGAGGAACGTACACATCTTTGGGCCATCCGAGTCTTCTCGCCTCTTTCGGCGTTATTCCCCCGCCGACGTGCCTCTTGATTATCGCCAAGACCTGATCCGGCAGACCGTACGTCTTCCCGATTGCCGCTCCAACGACAGCGTGATGGACGCTGTGCGTCTTGGAACGTCCGATATCGTGCAGAAGAGCTCCCACTTCGATAAGGTCTAAGTCAACGTTCAGTCCTCTTCTCCTGCAGGCCCCTCCTATCTCGATGGCCAACTCAGCTACTGCCTCACAATGCTTCACGACGTTGCTTAGGCATCCACTTTGTCTGAGCATCCGCAGCGCTTGACCTCGTAGTGGAAGCTTTTCACTCACCGAGCTCCTTCCTTAGCTGATCAACCCTCTTCGACAACGCGGTCAGCATTTTTTCATTGTCAAAGTGCATCAATGCCTTGCCACACGTCGCGCATCTGAAGACCAGTTCCACAGCTTCCTCGAACGGAACTCGCTTGCATCCAGGAGTATAACAACAGTAGAAATCATGATTCTTCTCGTACGCGAGCCGAACATCGAGTTTCTCAAGCACCTGCCGTTTCTGGCTCAAGATGAAGCCCCGAAGCTGGTCTGGCTGCAGCCTCCAATGGAATATGAACCATCCCGTCTTGGGATCCCGTGTTCTCCTCAGACCTACCAGTGAATGGTCATAAAGCTTGTACAGTATCTTCCTGACCGAGTTCAGTCGTATGCTCGTCTTATTCGCTATCTCATCATCCGTTATTTCCTCAGAGTTCTTCAGAATTCCAATTAGCTTAACAGCATCTTCTTCTCCTAAAGCCTCTGCGACCTTCGCCAGTGTCGCGTCATCTATGTTGGATAGCATAAGCATCCTTTTGCTTCTACCAGCCGGAACAGTCCTCTATAACATATACTTATAAGTCTCAATTTAAATCTCTACCTATTCCGGGCAGAAATTTCTCTTCTCCACTAGCCTCTTCCCTCTCTTCTGCGGGACAATTCTAACATTCGCGCCCGCGAAGCTCCCGGTCAACGACTTTCCTCCGGATAAACGATCCAAAAAAATGGCCACGCTTGCACACTCCGAGTGAGGCTGATTCCCGACGGCAACGTTAAAATCGCTGACCCCTTCCGAAAAGAACTCCTTCGGAACTTTTTGGCTTCCTACTATCACAAGAATGTCTTTCCCTAGGCTCCTGATCTCCTTCAGCACACTGCTGCTTTCGATGTTCTCTCCATAAGCAGTCAAATGGACGACTATTCCGCCTTTGTTCCTCCAATTCAATACCGCTCCCTTCCAAGGCGTGCCCATCTCAAAGAAGAATTCGCCGCCCCATGCGCGCGTCACTTTTTGAATAGTTTCTTGGATCCTTCGATCCACTATGTCTGAAAGTATCACGCCAGAAGCCCCCAATGCCCTAGCCGTCAGGGCCACGTGCGTAGTCAACCGAGTGTCTCTCAGCGGTCTGTGTCCCCATCTCAGAACAACTACTCTGGGCATGCGCTTTCACTTGCTAGTTTTTCGAATTTTCCATCAACCTTCTCCACATAGTTTCTTACCTTTTCAGCAAACGAGGGGTTCGCTTCGAAAACAACGTGTGCAGTGTTTTCCCCGTATTCTATCGTCTGTACATCCGCGTTCTTGAAGAGTGATGAAATGAACGGCATCGACTCGTTCGTTAACGGAATAGTGAAGGAGGCTCGAACACTGTCCCTCAACGCTTTCAGCACTTCTTGCCGTAACTGTTCAAGGTTTGTCTTGCGTAACGCAGAGACCAGAACCGGGTTTGGCGTTTGCCCCTTCAGACTCAACATTTTCTCACGAATCTCCGCTTCTGACATCAAGTCAATCTTGTTTAGGGCCGTAATTGTCGGCACCCCAGAGGCTCCGATTCGCTCGATCGTTTCAAGGCAGATAGAAAGCTTTTTCTCTATGATTCCTAGCGGCTCGCTGACATCGATAACGAGCAGTATCAGGTCTGAAAATATGGTTTCTTCAAGCGTCGAATGGAACGCCTCTATCAACATGAGTGGCAGCCGGTCTATGAAGCCGACAGTATCAGTCAGCAGGAATTTTCTCTTAGAGAATTCCACGAGCCTTGTTGTCGTGGAAAGAGTGGTGAACAAAGCATCGTCAACGCGGACGTTTCCTGCCGTCAGGGCGTTGAAGAGAGAGCTCTTCCCACAATTCGTGTAGCCTGCAAGGGAGATGGTGGAAAAACCGAGTTCTGCTCTTCTTTCACGATGCAGGAGTCTCTTTCCCCGTGGTTTCTTGAGCTTTCTGCGTATGGCATGTACTTCCCTCTTCACGCTTTCGTAGTATACATCCACCTCGTATGCGCCCAGCCCCATGAAGCCAGGTTGCTCGCCCTTCATTGCCAGCCTGACTTTTTCCTTCGCCTGCGTCAGGTCGTACTGCAGTCTGGCGAGTTTGATCTGCATTTTCGCCTCAGCCGTGGTCGCTCTTTTCGTGAATATCTCTAGAATGAGTTGAAAGCGGTCTATCACTTCCACATGAGTGGCCTTCGCCAGATTGTAGGATTGAATGGGCTTCAGCGGGTTATCGAAAATCACCTTTTCCGCTTTTGTTTTTTCAACGAGCTGAGCAAGCTCTTCCACTTTGCCAACGCCTATCTGGAAGCGTGCGTCGGGCTGTCTGGTCTGCTCCATCCGGTCGACAACAGTGTAACCGGCTGATTCAGCCAGTCTTTCGAGTTCGTTCAGGCTTGACTGTTCAGTGTTCTTTCGCCTTTGAACTATGATCGTTCGCGTCCAGCTACGTCCTCCCTGTTTTCCTTGCCCTGCTTTTCCAGGCCTATCAGATCTCCCAGAGTGACTTCGCGGCCGATCGACTTGGCCATCTTTGTTTGGGGTATCTTGACCTTTTCTTCTGAGGCAGGAAGTATGAGCTTGATCTTCAACGCATGTTCGAGTCTGATTGCCAGATTATTGTCAGGTATCATCTTCCTCGTCTCAATCTTCCTGAGAAGAGAAACCTTTTCGTTCAGTTTTCTACCCAATTCCTCGTGTGAGATTCCCAGTTTTTCTCTTGCTTGCCTTATTCTAGCGTCAAAATCGTCCACAAGCTCTAACGTTGCTTCAAGCGGAGTCAACTGCTGAACCCTGTTTTGAGCTTTCAAGGCAGGTTTTGGCCCCTTCGACTTTGTGACCACTTTTGGCTTAGGCTCCTCTTCCCAAGTGAGTTTTCCATGTTTCGAGCAGTCGTCACATACCGTCAGTTTCGCACCTTCAATGATGACCTTGTACGGCTTTCCGTGAATCTTCCTTCCGCAGACTTCACAACGCAATTGCCGCCACGCACCTGAACTGGTTTTATTACTGTGGTTATGTTTATAGTTGTCGAAACCGCATGTCCTTGCAGGTGTGAAATCTTGCAGGATGATCTGAGGAAAATCAGGAGCGTCGCAGACTACCAGTTCGGAAAAGGAGTGGGCACAGTTCTATTTCCAGAAGGCGCAACGATCAGGTTTTCGCCACGTACGGGACGCATACGCTACGTTCTCTTGCGCGACAAACGCTTGGCAACGATGCGACCTACAGACGGCTTGCTTTCTCTCAGCATTAGTGGGGCAAAGAGAATCACGATGGGCACTAGATCAGCAAGGTGTCTCGTCACAGTCAAGGATGCCGTTTCAGAATTCATAGCCGACGGCGGCGACGTTTTTGCAGTGCACGTTCTCGAAGCAGATGATGATATCCGTGCAAGGGAAGAAGTCATAATCGCCGATAAGCGCGGTAAGGTTTTAGCAGTCGGCAGGGCCGTTTTATCCAGCGATGAAATGAAAGCCTTCAAGCGTGGCGTTGCCATCAAAGTCAGACGAGGTTCCAACGGAGAAAGCTAAGTATAATAATGCTCCAATGCTACATTGTTCGATAAGGTGGTATATTGCGCGGACGTGTGAATCCCAGGGAAGCAAAGCGCATGATGCAACGCATGGGTCTAAACATGAACGCCGTCGAAGACGTTGAGGAAGTCGTGATCAAGACAGGCAGCAAAGAAATAGTGATAAAGAAACCTGAGGTTTCAATACTTGAAGTACAGGGACAAAAAATGTTTCAAATTGCGGGCGGACAGATAGAAGAAAAGGCTGCATCACAGAAAGCCAGTACGATCGCGGAGGAGGACGTCAGACTAGTTGCAGATCAGACAGGAAGAAGCTTGGAAGAATCAAGAAAAGCCCTGGAAGAAAGTGCGGGAGACCTGGCAAAGGCAATTCTGCTGCTTCAATAGTGACTGCAACGAGCAAAGATTGCCCTTGTTCAAGTATGCTTGACAAGCTTCTGGCTCAATCCCATGAATTTTCCACTTGAGGAAATAACATTGGCGAAAAGGTTCCAATCGAGTTTAAGTCAAGTCCGGCAGTATTAATCATAGGAGCCTTAGCGACAATGCTTGATATTGTTTCAGTCGGGCATTTCAGCATAGATTCGATCCTTCTTCCTAGCCGGAAATCTCCTGTAGTAATCCTTGGTGGCTCTGCTGCCTATGTCTCAATAGCCGCAAGCCGCTTACAAGCAAGAGTGGGCGTTCTGTCCAAAGTGGGAGGCGACTTTCCCGAAGCCTACAGGTGGTGGCTCAGGCAGGAGGGCATCAACATGTCTGGGTTGACGAAAGTTCAGGAAGCGATGACGACCCGTTTTGAACTTAAATACGACGACACCCTGACAAGCCGGCAACTTTTCCTAAAGAGCACGGCTCCTTCCTTGACTGTCGACGATGTGCCGACTTCTCTTAAGGCCTCAGCGATCCACGTTTCTCCGATCGTTGATGAGGTCGCATACGAAGTTATTGAGAGGCTTAAGGTCCACGCGACTGTTTTGTCTTTGGATCCGCAAGGACTCGTGCGAAAATTCGATGAAACTGGGCAGGTACACTACGGTCCCTTAGCGGACAAGCGCATATTGGGACTTGTTGATATCTACAAGTCGTCTCTGGACGAAATCGTAGCAGCAACTGACCTGCCAGACCTTGATTCAGCCATAAAGGGGCTTCATGATTGCGGAGTTCGCATCGTCATCGTCACTTTGGGTTCAGAAGGTTCCGTGGTGTCGACGGGAGAAGAACGCTACGATGTTCCCGCAATCAAACCGGCCAGGCTAGTTGATCCAACTGGGGCTGGAGACGCGTTTGTCGGCGGCTTTCTGACCGAATACATTAACGATGAAAGCATTTTGAGGTGTGCCTCCGTGGGAACCGCGGCCGCTTCCTTCGTTGTCGAGGGAATCGGACCGACATCCTTCGGCGATAAAGCGCAAGTGTACGAGAGAGCGCGTGAACTCTACGAAAAAGGAATTAAGCAATAATGCTTATTGTATTTCGTCAAATATCGTGACATGTGGAGAGTCGAGCTTTGGGGCGCGTTGAAAAGGGCGTGAAATGCGGCGTTTCAGGATGCAGCAATCAAGCCATCCGTTCAATCTCAACTGCGAAGGTCAGATTGGCCGGCTTGACGGTCAGCGGCGAAAAACGCGCATACTTATGCAAGGAGCACTACAAGGAGTACAAGAAGAAGACGAAAAAAGACAAACAGCTCGAACAGATGCGTTACAGAGTCTGAAGGAGCGTCGTCTCATGCGAATATTGCAGCTGCATTCAAACTTCATTGAGTACAAACCTGTTCAGAAAGAGATAGCCGTTGCTGAGGAAGCTGAGAAGAAGCCCGTCCGTCTGGACGAATTAGTAGTGCTTTTCACGGCCGTAGAAAATGGGGACGACAAGGAAGTCGCCCAAAAGGCCATGGACGAAGTTCAAGTTTTTCTTGAAAAACTGAAAACAAACCGAATCCTGATCTATCCGTACGCACATCTAAGCAGCAACCTAGCGAAGCCGAGCGAGGCTCTCAAGATAGTCAAGACGTTGGAGACTTACGCACGAGAAAGAGGCATAGAAACTCACCGCGCCCCGTTCGGCTGGAACAAACAGTTCACGATATCGATAAAGGGACACCCGCTTGCCGAACAGTCTAGGACGTATTCGCCTGCAAGGCCTGAAGGAGAAAAACTGGAAACCGAAGAGAAAATTTCAGAAGCGGCGAAGGCCGAGGAAAAACTCGAATCGTTCTGGTACATTCTTGAGCCGGACGGGAAAATGGAACCAGTCGAAGACTATGACTTCAAAGGACATAGGAACCTTGAAAGGTTTGCCAAATACGAAATATCCAAGGTGAGAGCAAGCCAGCAGATGCCTCCGCACGTGCCTCTAATGAGGAGGCTCGAGATAGCCGATTATGAAATGGGAAGCGACCCTGGCAACATACGTTGGTACCCGAAAGGGAGGCTGATAAAATCCCTGCTTGAGCAGCTCATCACTGCTAAGATGATTGAGTATGGGGCAATGGAAGTTGAGACTCCAGTAATGTACGATTTTCACCATCCAAGCTTGGCGGACTACTTGAACCGTTTTCCAGCCAGACAATACCTCCTAAAGTCAGAGGACAAGGAACTGTTCCTGAGGTTTGCAGCATGCTTCGGCCAGTTCCTGATGATCCATGATGCGCAGTTTTCTTACAGACAAATGCCGCTTAAAGTCTACGAGCTGACACGGTACAGTTTCAGGCGTGAAAAAAGCGGCGAAGTTGTTGGTTTAAGGCGTCTCAGGGCGTTCACCATGCCAGACTGCCATGCCTTCTGCACGGATCTTGAGCAGGCCAAGGAGGAATTCGTGGTCAGGTTCAAGCTTTCCGCGCAGCTCCTTGAGGAAATCGGCCTTTCCAAGAGCGACTATGAGGCTGCAATACGTTTCACAAAAGACTTCCACGAGGAGAACAAGAAATTCATTGCTTCTTTGGCTAGGACGTTCGACAAGCCTATGCTGGTTGAAATGTGGAAGCAGCCTTTCTTCTATTTCAGGCTTAAATGGGACTTCAACTTTGTGGACAATCAACACAAGGCTGCGGCGCTGTCAACAGACCAGATAGACGTCGAGAATGCAAGAAGATACGACATAAACTATGTTGATGAAAAAGGTGAGAAGCATAACCCTCTAATCCTACACTGCTCTCCCAGTGGGGCGGTCGAGAGGGACGTTTACGCCTTGTTGGAAAAGGCTTATCGAGAACAAAAAGAAGGCAAATCACCGATGCTTCCGATATGGCTCTCGCCAACGCAAGTGCGGCTGATCCCGATATCCGAAAAATTCTTGGAAAACGTTGAGGAAATGGCCAAGAAGATGGATGGCGCCCGTGTACGCATGGACATTGACGAGAGGCCGATGACTCTACAGAAGCGGGTCAGAGATGCCGAAATGGAATGGGTGCCATTCATAGTGGTTGTCGGACAGAAGGAAGTAGAGTCCGATCTGCTTCCGGTGAGAGACAGGAAGACTGGGCAGATGCGCAGCATGAAGCTTGAACAGTTGATCAGCGAGGTTGAAGAGGCGATGAGCGGTAAACCCTTCAAGCCTTTGCCCTTGCCTAAACACCTTTCGAAGAGACCACAGTTTTACGGTTGACGATAGAGAACAAATGTTCTCTAGCAAAAACTATATCAAACGTGTTTCATAGACTAATCTCTCCGGTTTGGAGGCCAACCTGTTGGAGAAAGAACTGCAGGTTTACATAGACGGTGCATATTATCCCAAATCGCAGGCTAAAGTCTCTGTTTTTGATCATGGTCTCCTGTACGGGGACGGGGTGTTCGAAGGAATTCGTGCTTACAACGGTGTGGTTTTCAAGCTGAAGGAGCATGTTGATAGACTCTACCGTTCAGCCCATATGATAATGCTTGAAATCCCTTTGTCGAGGGAACAGATTATCCAAGCAGTTTTGGGGACCCTGCGAAAGAACAACCTGAAGGACGCTTACATTCGATTACTGGTCACGCGTGGGGTCGGAGACCTCGGGCTAAATCCGAAAAAATGTCTAAAACCAACGATCGTGGTGATCACTGATAACATCTCGTTGCACAAGGATGAAGCCAAACAAAACGGTGTCACCGCCATGCTCTCGTGGGTCAAAAGAGACCCAGTAGACGCAACCTCTCACGAGATAAAATCGCTCAACTATCTTAACAGCATACTTGCAAAGATCGAGGCAAACATAAGCGGTGTGGATGAGGCCATATGTCTTGACAAGAACGGCTTCGTATGCGAGGGAGTGGCCGAAAACGTCTTCATGGTGAGGAACGGGAAATTATTTACTCCTCCAAGCTACACAGGGGCGCTACCTGGAATAACCGCCAGTGAAGTCATGAAACTAGCTCGGAGACTTGGCTACGAGGTCGAAGAAAAAAACATAACACCGTACGAACTCTTCAACGCCGAAGAAGTATTCTTCACAGGAACGGCGACTGAAGTTGTGCCCGTCAGGGAAATAAACAAGAGGTTGATAAACAGTGGGAACCCCGGCCCGATAACCAAGAGGTTGATAGAGGAATTCGAGAAACTGGTCAGTGATTCCAAGCAGGGAGTGTCAATCTACAATTAGGATATTTTTCAATTCCTCTTTTCCACACTCATAAATCTCTCGACTTCATCAAGGGCTTGTCCAAACGTCTCAATCGGCGGGAGGATCACGGCTCTAACGTGGCCGGCACCATAAGCCGGGTCAAACCCTGATCCATGAACAAGAAGTACGCCTGTTTCTCTCAGCAGGCCAAGGGCGAACTCAAGATCCGTCTTCCAACGCGATCCAACAGCATGAATTCTTGGAAAAACATAGAAGGCTCCTTCAGGTTTCGTGCAGCTTACTCCTTCGATTTCGTTCAACCTTTTCCAAGCGTAGTCTCGCCTCTCTTTGAGTTTCCGAACAGTTGCCTTTACGTGTTCTTGTGGACCGTTTAGGGCTGCCACTCCAGCTTTCTGAACTGGAGTGTTCGCGCAGAGTCTTATTCTTGTTTCCTTCTCTATGCCCTGTTTCAACTCTTCGAGTCTCCCCTTGTCATCGTGGAAGTACAGGTAGCCGAGTCTCCAACCTGTCATAAGATACGCTTTTGAGAACCCGTTCAGTCCTATTACTGGGACATCTTCAGCCAAGGCGGCAGTGCTGACGAATTTTTTCCCGTATGTTATTTGGTCATAGATTTCGTCTGACAGAATTGGAAGTTCATATTCACCTGCCAAGTCAACTATTTGCTTCACAACTCTCTCTTCGTAGAGGGCACCGCACGGGTTGTTAGGGTTGATAATGACTATTCCGCGTGTTTTTCTTGAGATTTTTCTTCTCAAGTCGTCAACGTTCGGTTGCCAGCCGTCCCTTTCGAGTGTCTCGTATGTGATAGGTTTTCCGCCGAAGAACCTCGCGTAGGAAATGTACGGCGGGTACGTTGGGCCTGGAAGGAGAATCTCGTCGCCTGCGTTGATAAGTGCAGCCATTACCATCAGGATGCCTTCAGAAATACCGGATGTGACAATGACATTGTCAGCAGAGACTTCAACACCGTTGATTCTTTTCTCCTTTTGGCTTATGGCCTGCCTGAGCTCAGGCAACCCCTCCGAGGGCGCATAAGCGTTTGCGCCGTCTTCCACGGCTCTTATTAGGGCTTGCTTGATATGTCGCGGAGTGTCAAAATCGAAGGCGACGGGATCTCCTATGTTTAGATAATAGATTTTTTTCCCAGTTTTCGCGACCTGTTTTGCGTAAACAACGATATCACGAATGGCGTACTCGATATTGCGGACTCTCTCTGTGACTTCAACGTTGGTCAAGCCCATCACTTTCAGAACCTAGGCTCTTGATTCGAAGAGAGATAAAGATTATGGCTACCGATGCCAAGTTATTGACGCTTGGATGTTTTCTGCCGTATAAACGGTCAGAATTATCGTTGTTATCGTAGGAGCAATGTACTTAGTGTAGTCTGAATAGCAGACAAATGTAACAGTTTGATTTGTGTTGACTGTGTATATTTTCGACGTTGCTCTCGGGTACAGGATATCTGGGGCAAGATCCTGAGTTATGTTGCCTGCCTCAAGAACTATCTTGCTGATTGTGACTGGAAAGTTAGAATTGGCCGAGTTCGAAATGGTAACGTTGAGATATGGGGCTGTAATATTAAGGGTTGAGTCGTAAAAGTCGCCGTAAGTGGGGGCATCGCCTAGTATCTTCAGCTGGGTCGAAGGTACCACGAGGATTGTGGAAATGTTTGCTCCGTCTGCTGTGAAGACGGTGACATTCGCGTTCTGCCCCGTGAAGTTGGCCCAATTGATCGTGCAATTAAGCATGATTTGCGTGCCGTTGGTCAAAACTGCAGACGGTCGATCTAGCGTTGTATCAGTGCCATTCAGTTGTATCTTTGCTATCGTTATGCTGCTAAGAGAACATGGCGTGTTGGTTACGTTCACTATGAACCTGTTCAGGTCGTCCAAGTCAAACTTCACATCAGTAACGTTCCAAACAGTCTGTGGTGGCGTTATGACGAGTTGAGTGGGCACGGTGAAGTTTTGTTTAGTGTAGACATTGATCATAATGTTTTCGCCGCGAATCTGGTTCCAATTCCAGAAGCACTTGAGAGTCAAGGATTGGTTTCGTCCCAAAAAGATTCCTCCCGTGAGATTCAACGGAGGGATGGTGAAAAGGCTGGACGTTTCATTCCCCCGCGTCAGATTAATGCTGGTCAATGTCGGATCCGCTGTGGAGGATCCCGAATTACTGATGGTCAAGTTGAAGTATGCCGTGTCTGAAAAGTCAAACTTGACGTCGCTCACTCTAAGGGTCGCACCCGGTAATAGGTCTGTTGTGTATGACGTGTCATATCCTTCCGCTGTCCTCACGGTAATCGTGACCTTCGTGCCTCCTAATTTCTCCCAATTCTGATTGCATACGAAAGTCACACTTTCGTTATTTGGCAAAGAACGTGGAAGCGATGGGGTAACGTTATTTAGGCTCCCGCCTGAAACGTCTATTTCCGAGATCGTCAGGTTTGGAGACCCCACGCCGTTTTCCACCGTCAGGTTAAAGTAATTCACGGTTTGTGACGGATCGAAAACCGGCAAGAGCTTCAGCGCTACGGTTGGTAAAGTGTAAGCATTACTTACCGTTGAAACGTTATCCGGCAATACGTCAAACCTCACAGTTTCCCCAGCAATGCTGCTCCAGTCATCAATACATTTGAAAGTTTGCCGCACACCTTTTTGAAGCACGTATGGAAGGCTTCCAGGATATTCCGTCGTAGTCACATTGTGGGTTTCGTTTGTTCCAGTAACGGTCAGGCGAAATGCCGTTATGTTAATGTCTGAGGCCGAGTTTGACGGGTTGAGAACTGTCAAGTTGAAATATGAGAAGTCAGTTACCGAAAAATTCGCGTTCTCAATGATGAGCGCCGTCGAGTTTTCTGGCATATTGTAGTAGCTTGATATCACCCACAAATATGATATTACCCCTCCAATTATGGCGGAGCATAGAAGTAGCAAAACCAGAAAAAGAGTTGAAATTGCCTTCGTCTCTTTCATTATGTGCAAATTCTTACCCCAACGTTAACGATTGGTGTTAATCATATTTTCTGGAGGTAAATAAGCATTCTCTTAGAGTACATGTTTGAACTTGGTCAGACAGCTAAGCTTAAATCGTGTCTGGTTTTTAGTAGTGCCATCTGAAATCTGGCTGGAGACGAAATGACCGAATGTGACGCGCTGATAGTAGGCGCAGGAATCATAGGCTTATCAACTGCATATCATCTTAAGAGCGAGAATCCGAAACTCGATGTTCTGATCGTCGACAAGCTTGGCACAGCAGGTCAAGGCAGTACAGCAAAGAGCGCTGCGGCTTTTCGATGTCTATTCGCTTCTCGCACAAACTTTGCTCTAGCCGATTCCTCAGCCGAGTTCTACAAGCACGTACAGAATGACCTAAAGTTTGACCTGAAGTTGCGATGGGCTGGTTACCTATGGTTCTTTGACCAGGAAGGATACCTCAGAATGCTTCCCGTGCTCAAAGACTTGGCAGACCGAGGCTTCAAATACGTAGAGTATGACGAAGGTGAGCTGGCAAGAAAACTCGACATGAGTACAAACTTGGCCGGGGATGAAGAGGCCCAATTGATGGGACTGGGGAACGTCCATAAGGGCATATTAATCCCAAAGGCGGGCTTGATCGACGTTGATTCGCTCGTAGAGTTCTACAAGTCCGAGTTTGTCAGGCTCGGGGGAAAGATTCAGTACAACACCCGCGTGGATGAGATTGTTGTTGAACCGCGTCAACCTTTTGGAGTGCCTGGCGAACCTTACTTCTGGCAAGAATCCATCATTACAGGCGTAAAGACAAATAGAGGTCTCATAAGGTCGAAGAAAACTCTGATTGCAGCCGGAGCATGGATTGCCCAACTTCTTGATCCCCTAGGGATTGAGTGTTTCATCAAGGCAAAAAAAAGACAGATATTTTCGATAAAAGCGAAGACTGATTCGCTCAGGAAACTGCTTTTCTCGCGCGAATTCACAGATGCTGGCTGTCTGCCTTTCACCATCCTCCCTAAACCATCTGCGTACATCAGACCGGCTCCTGAAGAGGATGCACTTTGGCTAGCCTATGCTGATGAGTTTCCAAGGGCTTTCAAGATCGAGGATAATCCTGAACCTGAAGAGAACTATTATAGGTTTGGATTGTACCAGGTTTTCGTCAAATACTTTTCGCAATTCAAGGATTGCCAGCCTTTTTCTGCCTTCGCTGGTCTTTATGAGATCAACACAATTGATGGGCAACCACTGGTTTTTGATGAAAATGGTCTGATGGTTGTTGGCGGGGCGAGTGGAAGTGGAATACTGAAGGCCGATGCTATGGGAAGAATAGCCACAGCACTATACGGTGGCGAAGAATATGCCATGTTGTACGGGGACAAGCGATTTAGGGTTAGCGACCTAGGTTTGAAGAATCGCAACATCGAGCCTGAAAAACTAATAATCTAGCCGTGACCCGTCGCTGGGTACATGCCATAAGCTTTGCTTTCTCCCGGTGAGCTTGATCAGATAACTGCAGATGCCTCTTAGAGGCCAGACCATTTCATAACCCGGCATTCTTGTCGAAAAGGCTATTTGCGTGCCTTGTGCAGATTGGTTAATGCAGATTCGAGGCATAGGAATTGGCTCTTGCAGAGTTCAAGTACAAGCTAGGTAGAGTCGATAGAGGCTACAATAACAGAACGCTTTACTTGAATCTTTCAAACATGACGATAGTCGGAAAACCGGTTTCCGAAGACATGAAACTCAAGTTCACAGGCGGACGGGGCTTCGACTTGTGGCTTCTCTGGAATGCTCTTCCCAAGGATAGAATAATCAAATGGGACGAGCCTGAAAATGAGGTATGTATCGCGTGCGGCCCGTTAGGCGGGACGCCGGTTTACCCTGGCAGCGGCAAAAGCATCGCTGTTTCAATATCACCATTAACGGGAGCGATCATTGACTCCAACGTAGGTGGGTACTTTGGGCCTTACCTCAAGTTTGCCGGCTGGGATGCTCTGGAGATCCAGGGAAAAGCGGAGTCTGAAGTTGTCATATTCATAGACGGAGATGATGGCAAGGTTCGGGTTGATGATGGAACAGGATTACCTTCGGAAACACATCTGATCGTCGACGTGTTGGCGAAGGAGTACGCTGGCGACAAGCCCAACAGCATATCCGTAGTGTCTTCAGGTCCAGGAGCTGAACACACCCTACTCGGCTGCCTAAACTTCTCGTGGTATGATGCTGCTCGCAAGATCCACAGGTGTAAGCAGGCTGGGCGTGGGGGCATAGGTACGGTTCTTCGGAGCAAGAAAGTGAAGGCGATCGTTGTCAAGTACTCAGGTAGGATAACGATCGATACTAATGGCCCTGCAGATCCAGAGATGGTGAAGAAGATAGGTACCGCTCACAGCCAAGAAATAAGAGCGCTTGACCGTAAACAGAATGAGATGTCGGTTGTTGGGACCACTCACCTCGTTCCGATCATGAATGAGTTTGACCTTCTTCCTGTGAATAATTACCGATATGGCAGTAATCCAGAAGCCGATAACTTGGGGGCCGAAGTCTATCGAAGAAAGTTCCACAGAGGGTTCGACGGCTGTTGGGTTGGCTGTGCAATGGCGTGCTCGCACGTTGTAATGGATTTTGAACCGAGAACAGGGCCGTACAGGGGCCGCAGGGTGTTCGTAGATGGTCCTGAATACGAGACGATAGCAGGAGTGGGCAGCAACTGCGGGGTTTTTGACGCTGATTATGTTATTGAAATGAATTTTTATTGCGACACCTATGGATTGGATACGATCTCCATAGGGACTGCGATAGCTTTCACGATGGAATGCTTCGAAGAAGGCTTGATCGATCAGAAAGTAACAGGTGGACTGGGCCTCAGGTTTGGCAACGGAGATGCCGCGCTAGAACTTGTTCATCAAATGGCAAGGGGCGAGGGGTTCGGCCTGGTAGTAGGTCAGGGCATAAGACGGATGAAAATGATCTTTGCCGAAGAATATGGGGCAAGCAAAACGAAATTGCAGGACATTGGTATGGAGGCCAAGGGCTTGGAGTTCTCTGAATACGTTACCAAGGAATCATTGGCGCAACAAGGCGGCTACGGTCTCGCGCTCAAAGGTCCCCAGCACGACGAGGCTTGGCTGATCTTTCTCGACATGGTTTATAACCTGATGCCGACGTTTGAACAAAAAGCCGAGAACCTCCACTGGTTCCCGATGTTTCGCACGTGGTTCGGACTCAACGGTCTGTGTAAGCTTCCATGGAATGACGTTGTGCCGGAAAACAACAAGGACACAAAGGAGCCCGCCAAAGTGATGTCTCACGTTGGAAACTATGCAGGATTCTTCTCTGCTGTCACTGGGAGAAACATCAGTCCAGACGATATCATCACGATGAGCGAAAGAGTGTACAATTTTCAGCGTGTTTTTAACCTGAGAATGGGTTTCGGGACAAGAAAGTACGACGCTATACCGTATCGCGCTGTTGGGCCTGTTACCGAAGAAGAGTATGAAAGTCGCCAGAGTCGTTATGACAAGGAGCTTTGGGAAAAAGCTGGTTACGATCCGGCTGGCAAGTCAATGGATGAGAAGCTAGCCGCGCTGAGAAAGCATCGTGAGGCGGAGTATGAAAGATTGACGGACGCCGTCTACAAGAGACGTGGATGGACACAAGATGGTGTGCCCACGCTGGAGAAAGTGAAAGCCCTGGGAATAGACTATCCAGAAGTCGTCGAACTCCTGAAGGAGCATTAGGGAGATCAAGTGCACTGTCCCTGGTTTTCGACATGAGTTGCAGTGTGAGAGAAGCTGTTTGAGGCCAGCCTGAGAAACATATAAAGCCCGTCGTATCGCAGTTGAGGGGTTTTCACAGGTAGAAAGCGGTGGATGGCTTAGCTTCAGTAGGATCTGGCAAAATAGACCACTTCTTTGGCTTGCTGTTCACAGTAAATGCACTTTGCGAATGGTTTTTCTTTCTCAAAGGGCACTATTCTTATCGTCGCTCCTGTTTCATCTTTTATTTTTTCTTCACATTTAGCATCGGAGCACCAAGATGCTCTGATGAATCCGCCCTTCTTCTCTAGTGTTTCTTTGAACTCGTGGTAGGTTCTCACTGTGGTTGTGTTTTCATCGAGGAGTTTCTTGGCCCTGTTGAAAAGGGAACACTGAATTTCCTCGAGCAGGCTTGTGATAGTGCTCTCTATCTCTTCATCTTTCACGGCAATCTTCTCTGAAGTGTCCCTTCTAGCGACCATGACTTGCCCCTGCTTCATGTCTCTTGGACCTATCTCGATTCTTATTGGCACGCCCCTCAGCTCCCACTCGTTGAATTTCCAGCCAGGAGTGTATTCGCATCGATCATCTAAGGCAGCGGCAACGCCATGCTTTTGCAGTCTTTCTAGTACCTCTTTGCACTTCGCCGCTATCCTCTCGGTCTCGGCGCCTCTGTAAGGTATTGGAATGATTACGACCTGTGTTGGCGCTACCCTTGGGGGCAGAATCAGTCCTTTATCATCACCATGTAGCATTACGACGGCTCCTATCATGCGGGTCGAGAAGCCCCATGATGTTTGCCAAACGTTTTGCTCTTTTTCGTTTTCATCAAGGAACTTGATGCCAAAGACTCTCGAGAAATTCTGCCCAAGCTGGTGTGAGGTGCCCATTTGAAGGGCTTTTCCATCCGGCATCATCGCTTCTAGTGCTAGCGTGTAGAGTGCACCAGCGAATTTTTCCATTTCAGTTTTCTTGCCTGCAAGAACTGGAACCGCCAAGTAGCTTTCCATGACGTCTCTGTAGGCATTCAGGATTTCCATGGCCTCTTCGTCGGCTTCTTTCTCTGTTGCGTGAGCCGTGTGCCCTTCTTGCCAGAGGAATTCTCTTGTTCTCAGGAAGAGTCTTGTCGCTTTTGTTTCCCATCTGACGACGTTGCACCATTGATTCAGCTTGAGGGGGAGGTCTCTCCAGCTTCTAATCCATCTTGCATAGGTCGCGTACATGATGGTTTCAGACGTCGGTCTTATGGCAAGTTTTTCCTCCAAAGGACTGTTTCCTCCCTGCGTGACCCATGCCACTTCTGGCACGAAGCCTGCGAAATGCTCCGATTCTTTCTTCAGGAAACTCTCAGGTATGAAGAGTGGGAAGTAGACGTTTCTGTGTCCAGTTGCCTTTATTTTTTGGTTGAAGATTTCTTGGATTTTCTCCCAGATTGCATACGAGTCTTCTCTAAAAATCATGCAGCCTTTTACCGGGGCGTAGTCAGCTAAGCCTGATTTTAGAATGACTTGCGTGTACCATTCCGAGAAGTCTTCCTTTTTCTTTACAGTGACTCCTGTATCTGACATCCTATCTCACCGAATGCTTCTTAGTGGCCGAATATGATCTTGGTGGAAAATCCATCCTTGCACGGGCTTGCTGTTGTGAGAAATCAGCAACGTGGAACGCAATCGCCCATGTTCAACCACTCGCTAACACTCTGCGAGAGGCAATTATTAAGCATTTCTTCATAATGCGACATACGCAGGTGTTTTAACTAATCTGGGTCTAAAATTCATGCATCTCTGCCAAAAAATCGGAGTGGTGTGAATCAGCGTTGAAAGCAGTTTGGGTCATGGTGGATGGACCTCATCGGGAAAGCTAAAAAGTTCGGGGCGTAGCTCTATTGGACCCGCATGAGCCGCCACTCTTTATAGTCTGTGACTACTCTGATGAAGCCTCTAAGCGTGGCATCCAACTCGGCGTCTCCCGTATCAACCCTCAAAACGTTCCCCTCTATGCTTTGAAGCTTGTTGTTCGTCGCGGCGACGATTATTCGGTCTTTTCCGACGAGTTTGATTATCTTTGGGCTTATCTGTTGGTTCCCTCTTCCCAAGAGGATTCCCTGGTGTCCTATGGGTGAAAGAACAATCCAAGTGCTTTGCCAATCATCTATCTCTTCTAGGATTCTCTTCTCGTCGACGTCGAGTGTCACTCTGCCCTTCTTGTAGATGTCCACTCCTAGGACAGTTTTGTCTACACCGAGCGTTTCTGCGATGCGCTTGACGGTTGTTCCTGGGCCAAGAATGTACGTTGCACCCTGCCCCATTTCTTCTATTATGAACTTTGCAGTTGCGATTTGGTTTTCTCTTTCATCCGTGGTCTCAGGGCTGATTTGTTTGCTTCCCTGAACGTGCGCTGGAAGAAATGGGCCTCTCAATAAACCTTTAAGCTTGACCCTGAAAGCGTCATTACGGATGGCCTCTTCGTCGGCATCCATGATCTCGAACTCTGTCACTTCGGCCTGATTCTGAGCGAAGGCTAGTACGACGTCTGCCGCGTCGGTGGGGCTCACTGCAAATATGCCGCTGTACATTTTTACTCCGGAGGGCACCCCTAAGACAGGGATTTGGCCAGGGGCGTCTCGCATAGCGTCCATGATGTCGCTGGCCGTTCCGTCTCCGCCGACGAAAACTATCAAATCTGCCTTCCTGGCGGTCAACAGCCTCACGGCCTTCTTCGTGTCTGCAGCAGTCGTCTTTTCTTCAATGTTCATGGGCAGGATGTGTACGGTGAAACTTGCTTCTTCTGCTTCGTTTTGACCCATGGCTCCCGGGCAAGTTGCGACCTCAATCTTGGCTTTTGCTGCGAATTCTTTCAGTTTTAGCAGGAATTCCACTGCTCTTTTGGGCGCTACCGGTTCCGCTCCTTTTTCGATTGCCAGCTTGAGGACATTGTCAGTTCCTTTTAGTCCAACCTTGCCTCCCATGCCTGCAACGGGGTTGATGAGGAAGCCCAATATCATAGTCTGGATCAGCAAGAGAATCGGTCAAATCAGCTATAAACTGTTTTGATAGAATACGCGGTCTCACAGGCTGGCGGAGAGTCGAAACGTGATGCTCTCCATGTTGGACATGCGTTTTCTGCTCGAAAATTCTTATATCCCAAGCTTTCAAGATTGCCTGTTTGCCGCTGAGAGACGGTGAGGCTGCAAGATGTCCAAAGGAGTAATCAGGAAGATTCTGGTGACCGGTTCAACAGGCCAGATTGGGTCTGAGCTGACTTTGGAGTTACGGAAGAAATACGGGGGCAGTAACGTTGTTGCGGCTGGACATAAGAGGCCACCGAGCGATTCCTTGCTGAAGTCCGGACCGTTTGAATACGTCGATCTGAGTGCTGAAGAGAACATTGAGAAGATTGTGAAGCAGTATGACATCGACACCATCTGTCATTTGGCCGCTGTGCTGTCCGCCACCGGTGAAGAGAACCCCCAGGCTGCTTGGGGCATAAATATGGGAAGCCTCTACAACATACTGGAGGCTGCGAGGAAGCTCGATCTGTTAAGAGTGTTTTGGCCCAGTTCGATAGCCGTGTTCGGTCCAACTGCGCCTAGGATTAACACGCCCCAAGAGACCGTGCTGATCCCAAAGACGATGTACGGCGTCACAAAAGTTGCAGGCGAACTCTTGGGCAATTATTATTTCATGAAATATGGCGTGGATGCTCGCGGTGTTCGTTATCCCGGCATAGTCAGCAGCGAGGTTCTGCCAGGCGGAGGTACGACGGACTATGCGGTGGCGATATTCTATGAGGCGATAAAGAATAGGCGCTACACGTGCTTTGTTCGGGAAGACACGATTTTACCGATGATGTACATGCCGGATTGTCTCAAGGCCACGATAAACTTGATGGAGGCTGATCCATCAAGAGTCAAGCGACATGACGGCTATAACGTTGCCGGAGTGAGCTTCTCGGCTGGAGAGCTTGCCGCTGAGATCAGGAAGTACATTCGCGACTTTCAATGTGAGTACAAACCTGATTCTAGACAAAAGATCGCGGATTCTTGGCCGATGTCAATCGACGACAGCATGGCTCGCAGGGAATGGGGTTGGAAGCCGACGTATGATTTGGCCGCGATGACAAAGGACATGGTTGCGAAGCTGTCGAAGCGTTTCGCTGAAGGTAAACTTTAGATGATTATTGCGTCAAGCTGCGGAAAAGAGTTAAGAGAAAGTGGGAGAGACTAAGGGAAAAGAGGTCTACAGGCAATGAGGAACCCAACATCATTCCTACGCGAAGAGTACCAGGATCTGGTAAAGAACGAGCTTGACTGGAAGCTGAGGATTCTTCAAGGTCCCAGCACTCCGTGGTGCATCGTTGACGGAAAGAAGGTTCTTATGTTCTGCTCCAACAATTATCTGGGGTTGAGCAATCATCCGAGGCTGAAGGAAGCGGCGATCAAGGCTGTGGAGACTCATGGGGCCGGATCAGGCTCGGTCCGCCCGATCGCTGGCACGATGGACATACACATGGAGCTTGAGAAGCGATTGGCGAGGTTCAAACATGCGGAAGCCGCGCTTGTGTATCAGACGGGCTTTGCTGCAAATGCGGGCCTTATTCCCCAACTAGTGGGCAAGGATGACCTCATCATAAGTGACGAGCTCAATCATGGCAGCATAATCGACGGAGTCAGACTGTCTCATGCTGAAAGAGCCGTTTACAAGCATTCAGACGTTGCAGATCTGCACCGCGTCTTAGAAGAGGCGGAGAAACATTCTCCGCCATACAAGCGAATTCTGATAATCACAGACGGAGTCTTCTCAATGGACGGGGACATAGCCCCGTTGGACGGCGTGGCCAAAGCAGGGGTCGACCACGGTGCCATGGTCTACGTGGATGATGCTCATGGTGAAGGAGTGCTGGGCGATGGCGGAAGAGGCATCGTTTCACACTTTAAACTCGGCAGAGACGAAGTTCAGGTGGAGATGGGTACGTTTTCGAAGGCATTCGGCGTCGTAGGCGGCCACGTTTCAGGTTCCAGAGACCTGGCAAATTTCGCCTACAACAAGTCGCGAACTTGGCTTCTCAGCGGATCGCACCCTCCTGCAGTCGCGGCGGCATGCATCGCGGCCGTTGATGTCCTTGAGAATGAGCCACAACATGTTAGGACGCTGTGGGAACACACGCGCTACTTTAAGAAGGCCATGAAGGACTTGGGCTTTAACACGGGCCGTAGTGAAACTCCGATAATACCGATCATGGTCGGCGAAAGCGGCGTGGCCAAGAAGCTCAGCGCCCGACTGTTTGAGGAAGGAGTCTTTGCGTTGCCGATAGTGTTCCCGATGGTGGCGCGGGACAAGGCCCGAATCAGAACTATCATGAACGCCGCGTTGACCCGAAAGGATTTAGATTTCGCGATAGGAGCCTTCGAGAAAATCGGGAAAGAACTCGATATAATCTAGATTCTTTCTTCCCTTCGTTTTCAAGTCTTCCTGTTAGTATGAATAAGCTGTGCGAAGAGCGAAGTTTATAATGCTTTGAGAATGAACTCAAGCAAGTCATCATGAGACTTGTCCACGGCGACTTCCAACCCCATTTCCTCAGCTAACTTGCGGACAAGCCATGCATTTTGCTTTTTCCATTTACCTCCAACGCCGTATCCTGCAGAGATTGCTTTTCCATCAGGTAAGACCGCTTTCACCTCTACTACATATGGATCTGGTTTCTCTTCTACAACCGTGCCCCACAGATGCAGCTTCCCGCCTGGTTTCAAGACTCTTTTTATCTCCCTCAAAAGCGCGCGTTTTCTTCTTTTCGTTTTGATGTACATGAGTGAGAAGAAGAGTGTCGCTGCGTCGAAAGTTTTCCTTCCAAATGGCATATTACAAGCATCGCACAGGACCAATTCAGGGGTAACTCCAGTCCGCTTCGCTTCCTGTATTTCCTCTTTGCACACGTCTAGGCACGTGATGCCTGGTCCACAAGCTCTGGCGATGACCGCTTCTCCACCAGAGCCTACGTCAACGAGCGTTCCGCCTAATTCTGGGATCGAGATTCTGACAATAGGTTTTTGCACGTTCGCTTACCTGCGGTCTGGCTGCAACTATGATTAGAAATGCATGCATATTCTAAGGTTTTGTGGATGCTCGGAGGAAATCGTATGCCTTGGAAGCGTTCAGGCCCAACTCGATTTACCCATGTGTCAGACCAGCGGGGTTCTTGTAGTATGCTTTTCGTGGCGTTTAGAATGGCTTAAGAGCTAGTAATAATAGAACAGCGGAGCAAGGAACGCTTTGGCCGGGGAAGACATTGAGGGTGATTGCTGACCTTCACATTCATGGCCGTTACAGTCGGGCAACGAGCGAAAGAATGAGCATTGGGGAGATAGCTCGGTTCGCAAGGTTGAAGGGATTGAACGTTGTCGGCACAGGAGACTTTACGCATCCGAAGTGGCTCAGGGAAGTGGTAGAAGCCACTGTTCAAGAACACGATATGAGCTTATACAAGCCTAAGGGGAATCCTCAGTCAACGGTCCTCTTCATGTTGACGACAGAGGTTAATACGGTCTTCACGTTTGAGAACGTAGTTAGGAAAATTCATCATGTTATCCTTACACCTACCATTGAGACGGCGCTGCAGATCAACGAAAGGCTCTCAAAGTATGGTGACCTTGCTTCTGATGGCAGGCCAACGTTGAACATGGACGCTGCGAGTCTGGTTGAACAGGTGATGGAAGTCTCAAGTGAGAACATGGTTTTTCCATCGCATGCTTGGACGCCTTGGTTCAGCATATTCGGGGCCTTTAGCGGTTTTGACCGTGTTGAAGACTGTTATCAGGACATGACCAAACACATCTACGCCTTGGAAACTGGGCTTTCATCTGATCCTCCTATGAACTGGCGACTTGAGTCTTTGGATCGTTTCACGTTGGTTTCAAACAGTGACTGTCATAGTTTTTGGCCGTGGCGGATTGGAAGGGAAGCGAACATTTTCGACTTGGAGCAGCTGAGTTACCATGAGATTCTGGATGCCATACGCCGCAAAGACGGGGGGAGGTTCAAGTCCACGATAGAGACGGATCCCGCATATGGCAAGTATCACTGGAGTGGTCATCGGAAATGCAAGGCTTCATTTTCAGCTCAGGATGCATTAAGGCTGGGTAACATCTGTCCAGTCTGTCGTAGGAAGCTGACCAAGGGGGTTGAGCAGCGCATAGAGGAGTTGGCTGACCGACCTAAGGGTTTTACACCTAAGAACGCCATTGGGTTCGTGCGTTTGCTTCCGTTGTCTGAGATTATCGCAGCCGTGCTGGGCGTTGAGTCTCCGTCTGTGCAGAGGGTCTGGGATATTTACAATTTGCTTGTTGAGAGGTTTGGCGACGAGTACGCTGTTCTGATAGATGCTTCGAAGGATGCGTTGAGGGCGGTCGTCGAGGAGCAAGTTGCTGACGCGATTGTTAACGTCAGGGCAGGTCGGGTCAGGGTGGTGCCGGGTTATGATGGTGTCTATGGACGACTTATTCTCTCAGACGACGGTTTTGTCGCGAATAGCGCGCTTAGAACAGTTCAACAGCGGAACCTTGCTGATTTCATGTGACGATGGATTCTCGCATAGCCGTTTGTGTACACGTGCACGACAGTTGTACGGGAATACTTATTAAGTCGTGCGACGTACGATACTAATACGTAGGGTGAAGGGTATGCAGGTTCAGTCGTGCGTCCGCGTTGCATCTGGTAATGACAAGGTTTGCAGGGTCATAGACCGAGTTTTGATTCAGGTCTTTGGTGAAAAGGCCACTCGTTTGATTTACAGACATTTGGAGCGCAATTATTCTCTGAAGCCTGATGAGATTGCTGACAAGATTGATGTGTTTGCGAAGGGTCTTGAGGACTTTCTAAGCTCCGGCGCATGTGTCGTTGAGCGCAGAATTCTGGAGGATCTACGGTCAAATTGCGGTCTGATCGGTGAGCCTGAGCGTATTCACGCGGGCTTCGTTGATCAGATTCGCTCCTTGACAAGCAAAGCTTAGGGCCCTCACCTTACAGTTCACTTCCTTTTTCTTTCTGCCTTTCCGCATTTTGCTAGTTATTTCTCTGCAGCTTCTCATGCTGGACCTGATCATTTGGAGACCAAGCTTACTGACTCCATGAGTTATTACAGAAAACGTTAAAGTAGAGGCAAAAGTAATAACTAGGGTTTTCGCTAGTCGCATGGAAGAGGTGAGAAGTTGAGGAGCGACGACATGAAGAAGTATTTGCTTAGGTATAACACGCCTCGGAGGGTGGTTCAATTCTTGTCTTTTGTTCTGTTCACTGTGCTGGTCTTTGGTGCTGTATCGTTGCCGATTGTGCTCCCGGTTCTTTGGACCTGGGGACAGCAGCCAAATGGCGTCGGTGATGCCTTTACTGCTATTCAGCTTTGGCTCTACGCGGGTGTTTTTCCTTGGCTGGCGTTAGCGTCATTTCTGATCGTGGGAGTCCTCATCGGCAAGTCGATGTGCGGATGGGTTTGCCCCTTCGGTTTCGTTCAGGACCTGCTTGTCTTCATCAAGCGTAAGCAGACAGACGTATCGCTTAGGACGCATGAAACCATGATTTACGTCAAATATGGGATTGCCGGAATCGCACTGTTCATAAGCGCGACCTTTGCTGGCGCACAAGCCGCAGGTGTCGGTCAGGGCTATGAACATGCGTTGGGGATTCTTGTGAAGGTCCCGTTCACCGCGTTAAGTCCAGCAGAACCTCTGTTTGCGGCCTTGCCTAGTGGCATTCGATATTTCAGTTCTGCAATCGTGCAGAAGTCCGCTCTCGATGTCCTCGGAGGGCTCGCAAATCTATCGGCGCTCTTCTGGATTTCGTTCGTGTTCATGATAATAATTCTCGTGCTGGCTACCTATGTGCCACGAGGCTGGTGCAGATATCTGTGTCCTCACGGTGCTATCATGGCGGTGTTAAACAATTTCAGTTTCATTGGGCTGCGGCGGGATCCCGTAAAGTGCGAGAAGGGTGGATGTGGACTCTGCGTTACGGCCTGCCCTATGCGTGTCCCTATTTTAGATTTGCCCTGGGAAAAGTTCAGCCACGAAGAGTGCATCTACTGCATGAAGTGCGTTGACGCGTGTAAGGATAAGGCCATCAGGTTGAAGTATCCGTAGCTGGCGCCGCGGTTGCGAGCTTACATCAGTCGCCGTGCGTGGGAGTTCTATTACCCGGGTTTCGCATATGATCCTGTGGGTCCGTTTTTGTCTAGGTCATGTTTGGGCCCAGAAGCTCTTGGAATAGTCATTTAGCACGTTGCTGTAAGCTGTTTTTGTCTTTTGGGCGATTCTGTTCCAGTCGTATTTTTCCTGGATTCTCTTGTATGCGTTTGTTTTTATCCAGTTTGCGTAGCCGTCGTCTGTTAATACTTTTGTTATTCCCCATGCCAACGAGTCTGGATTGTTGGCGTAGACCTTAACGCCGCTCACGTCGTGTTCAACAATTTCAGACAAGCCGCCGATGTCCGAGACCACGACTGGGCTTTTTGCTGCCATGGCTTCAAGGGCCACTATCCCGAACGGTTCAAAAAGCGACGGGACAACCGACACGTTCGCGCATAATTGTAATCTTCTTAGTGTATCGTCATCGACGAACCCCGTGAACATTACCTTATTGGTCAACCCCATGCCCTTGACGAGGCCTGAAAGCTGATCCTTCATATAGCCGTTGCCAACGATTATGAATTTTGCATTGATTTTGTCCCGGACTTTCGAAGCAGCGTTGACGAGCACGTGTACGCCCTTCTCGTAGACGAGCCTTCCAACGAAGAGAACGATTTTCTCCTCAGGCAAAGCGAATTTGCTTCTGAATTGGCTCAGATCCTCGTTTGCGTATTTTGAATAGGCTTCGTAGTTGACGCCGTTTGGAACCATTATGAGCTTGTCACGGGGAAGTCCGAAGGCCCATTGGACATGCGAAATCATGTAATCGCTGCAACATATTACTTTCCACGCTTCGTAGGTCAGCCACGCCTCGGTCTCGTGAATCATACGTTCATAATCAAAATGGATGCCATTTCGACGCCCAGTCTCGGTAGAGTGCATGGTTGCGAAAAGCGGTTTCCTGAACACGTGTTTCAGTCCGATTGCGGCAGTTGACACGAGCCAATCGTGAGCATGAATTATGTCAATTTTTCCGCCCAGGCTGTTTATTAGAGCGGCAGCTTCTTTCTGCATGTTTACGTTCATCAGATAGACCCACGTGGCAAAATCAGGTGAAGGATTCTTGTAGGAATCTATTCTGAAGACCTCTACGCCGTCAAGAACCTCATGCGATGGCGCGTTGGGGAAATCGCAAGTGACCACGTAGACCTTGGCTCCGTTGGCCGCTAGGCTTTTTGACAGATTTTGGACGTGTGGAGAGATTCCGCCTATGATTCTTGGCGGAAACTCCCAGGAAAGCATCATCACGCTTAGGTGTTGGCTCATCTTGCGACCTCAGCCTCCACAGCGTCGTTGTAGGTTGACAAGATGTCCTCGATCCAGCTTGCAGAGTCTTGCAGTATTATCTTGATCTTCTCAGTTGGTACACCGTGAAGCCTAATGATTTCGTTTCTCATCCATTCTGACTTCACGACGAGGCTCTTGGCTTCGTACATTCCTAGACGCTCAATGCTCTTGATGGCCATGTTGAATGGCGAATTTGCCCCGTGAGAACGGTGCTCCTCCAGGCTCTCAACGGAGTATACGAAGGGAATTTTCATGGCTTTCTTGATCGTGACCGCGGCTGGGATGAAATGCCAATCGTGAATATCGATCAGGTCAACTCGTCTGCCCACTTCATAGTAGACGTTTGCGGTTGCTCTTTCAACTTCCTGGTTTAGCGTTAACACCCATGTGAGGACGCCGATGTGTGTGCGAACAGGGTTCGTTACTCTAATGATCTTGGTGCCGTCTGAATCGTCATGCCCCCCTGTTAGGAAATCATGATAGGTTATGACGTAGACTTCAACCTTATTCTTGACAAGTTCGCCTGCAAGCTTCTTCACGTAGTTTGCAAGCTGTCCAACTATCCTCGGTGGGTATTCCCACGAAAGTATTATGACACGCATCTGGTTTTCACTACGTGAAAAGCGCGCAGACCTTGATTATTCCGCTTCCAGTGAGGTAATACCGCTTTTTTCCCTCATTATCAACAAAACTCTCCACGAAGCGCTCTGCCTTGTAGCCGTCTAAGATTCTTTCCATCTCGCCCAGGTCAATTTGGAGAACCTGAGCGAGTTCTTCGCTTCTTCTCGCAAGGTCTGGCGCCGTTGCGCAAAGATTGTGAAGTGTCTGAAGAATTCTTTCTGATAAAGGAAGTTCCTGTCCCAATATCAATCACCTCATGGACAATGATGGAGATACTGATGCTCTTTTCTTATAAAAGCCTGAGCTCACTTCAGAGGTATCCTGTTGTTGTTCGTGCCTGTCTGGTCAACTCGCTCAATCTCTGTTCTGCAACCTTGCCTATTGCATCTGCAAGGGCTTCGCCCCTTAGCTTTGAACCTCTCATTTCCCTAAGCTGCTTCGCCAGGGTCTCGTCACGTAGTGATTTTTTGGCCCACTCTTCGAAGTCGCCCCGTGCATGATGAAAGTCCACGGACTTCCTGTTGACTTTTCGAAGAACTTGTATCATTCCCTTCAAACTCCATGCTGACGCTCCAGTGAAGTATTTCTCCTCTTGGCCTGTGTAGAACAGGAAAGGTTCGTTGGCAGTGATTGCCGCGACTCTCACCCTGTTCTCAAAGTCGAGAATCGCTGCGTGTGCCGTCACGAAAGCGTCTGTCGGAGTGTTGAATGGGCTAAAGTACGAGTGAACTTCGCCCGGCGACCCGCCTGCAGTGAACATGTAGTACAGGTGATCACTAGTTTGCATGTACCTCCACAATTCCAAAAAAACTTTATCCTCTGTTTCTTTAACATACGGTTCAAGTCGTCTCAGGCTCGTGTAATAGGCCCACTGCATAGTGTTTCCAAGCCAACAGCTTGCGTCCCTTTCAAGATCTGCCCAAGAAACGGTTCCGCCCAGTTCTGGGACGTCGATCGGGCCCGCAGAAACATACTTCTCTACGACTTGCGTTGGAGTCGCCATGCGCAGGTGCCACCACTTCAGGATTTCCCCTGGCAAGTACTTCAGGAATTCGTGGATGCCCGTCTCTGACCAGTGATGTTCCCCGAAGGTTTCGTAGTCTGGAAAGATGTTGATGACGTTCCCAGGGGTTTCGGCCAACCAGCTCGCGTATTTGTCCGCTGTCAAGGGCCACTCGTTCCATCCTCTGGCTGAAAATCTGAACCCGATGTCGTCAGTCAGCTTATAGTTTCGAAGCAGAATTTTGATTCTTTTGCAGTCTTTTGGCGAGTATAAGTAGTTTGGGGATTTTTCATGCAGTATTCGTTCCACTCCCTCAGTGTAGATTCCTTTGTATCCTAGCTTCTCAACGGTTCTTGCGACGGCATTGTTGTAGAGCAATTCTGTGTTCTCAAAGACCATGGGCGTGTAGCCCAGCAGATCTTTCATTGCTTGTTGATGTTCTTCTACTTGTTCGATGAATTCTTCTCTTTGGGGGTAAAGACTCGCCAAAGAATGATAGTACGTTTGGCTTAGGAATTCTACGCAGTCTGTTTCAGCAAGCTGCTTAAAGGTTTCCAGCAAGTCTCTGTTGAATTTCTCGCATTGGTCCAAGAAAACTCCAGAGAGGCTGAATGAGACTCTAACCTGCTTCTTCTCGTGCTTGTGCTTCTCAATTGCTTGGAGAAGTATGCTGTTCGATGGAAAATAGCATTTTTTGGATGTTCTCTCGAAGATCTCCCTGTTTACGGCGTGATCAAAGTAGTAATCGAAAAGCTCTTCCTTCCTCAAGCGCCTGAAAATCCTGTTTTCCCAAAAAAAGTCTCGTCTCAACCGATACGGCTGATGGACCTCGAAGACAAACACGATATCAGTCAAAGTGCTAGCCTCAAATCACATATTCATTCTTCTTTATTTCAGATTTGTCTTTCAGGGGCATGAGCGGAGCCTCTGGCAAGATTCATCCCAGATCCAAACGTTAAGGGTCCGCGTCAACGTCTGCGGCGTGTCCAATCGGTGCATTACCAAGCCTGTACAGGGAGGTCAGCGTTGATGCAATGAGTAGAGTTTGAGTGAATCGGGACGTGGGGCGTCTCAGAGAAGGCTGCACTTCCATTATGGCTGGCTTCTTGAGATCATGGCGAAATCGTCATCAGCCGCTAGTCCAGAAATCTCCTGGTCCAATTTCATGAACTGATAACGGTTGCCAATCTGGCCCTCATGTCACAATGATCGGCAGTGCTAGTGTCAGCTATTTGGGGCTGAGAAAAGCGTTGTAAATGCTAACGCGCGCGCTAATTTAACAGATGGGCTTTTAGGCTTTTCTTGTCCCTGCTTTTTCTAGTGCCGTGACACCGGGTAATTTTTTGCCCATGAGAAATTCTGTCAATGCCCCACCGGCGGTGCTTACGTAAGAGATCTTGTCTGCGAGCTTGAACTCCTCCAGTGCACCTATCGTGTGTCCTCCACCAGCGAGAGAGTACGCTTTTGAGTTGGTAATCTCTTCGAGGATTCTTTTGGTTCCAAAGCTGAATTCGCTGTTTTCATAGACTCCCATAGGGCCGCTGACGACTATTGTCTTGGCCTTTTTTATTATTTCGCCGTATTCTTCGACTGTTATTGGTCCAATGTCAAGCATCATGTACTCTGTGGGCAATTTCTCGACAGGGATTTCTTTTCTTTTTTTGTTGACTTCCACTGCGACGTCTTTCGGAACTTTGATTTTCTCCGGATATTTTTGTTCAAGTTCTTTTATGCCTGGAATTAGGTCCATGAGTTCTTGCTGCTTCAGGAATTCCATGTTTGGCTTGCCGAGGTCTGTGCCTTTCGCCGCTAAGAATACTTGGCCGACTACGCCGCCTGTGAGCACGTAATCTGCTATCCTGTTGTCGAGTACGTACTTGGATATTTCGAGTGAATCGTCTGCCTTTGCGCCGCCTAGGATGAATATGCATGGTTTTTCGGGTTTTTCCAGGACCTTGCCCAGCGATTTTAGCTCTCTTTCCATTATCCGGCCTGCAGCGCTTGGAAGCACTGCGGTGAAGCCTATGATCGACACGTGTGCCCTGTGTGCTGCTGCAAAGGCATCATTGACGAAGAAGTCGGCTAATGGAGCCAGGTTCTTCACTAGGTCAGTTTTTGCGTGTTCTTCAGGTGTTCCCTCATTGGTCTCGTTAGCAAACGTCCTAACGTTATCTAGGACGAGTATTTCGCCGCTTTTCAGCTTCTTGATTTCGGTCTTGGCCTTTTCGCCGAAGACGTCATCGACATACTTAATCTGTCTGCCGAGGATCTTTCCCAGAATTTCAGCGTGCTGCTTGAGGGGTATGAAGTCGGGGTCACCCTTTCTTCCCTGATGCGCTAGAATCACGACTTTGGCACCCTTCTCAGCGAGCTCCTTTATGGTGGTTTCGCCATGGGCTCGGATTCTTGTGTCATCGAGGATTTTGTGGGTTTGGGGGTCCACGGGTGAGTTAAAGTCTACTCTGACGAGAACGACTTTGTCTTTGACTTTGATATCGTCCAAGGTAAGATATTTCGCCACTTGATTCGACTCCTAGTAAGGAGAAAAAAGCGGGGATATTTTAGATTTTTGATGGAATCTTCGGAACTATATGAGTCCTTCTGTTTTTCCTATCATTTCGATTTGTTCGACCATGCGGCAGGAGAAGCCCCATTCGTTGTCATACCAAGCTAGTACTTTCACGAAGTTCTTGTCGACTACCATCGTTGATTGTGCGTCGAAGACGGCTGAGTAGGTGCTGTGCAGCACGTCGCTTGAGACTATCGGGTCCTCGGTATATTCAAGTATGTTTTTCAATGGGCCTTGGGCCGCCTTCTTGAAGGCCGTGTTTATCTCTTCTTTTGTGGCGTTTTTCTTCAAGACGGCTGTTAGGTCGACGATCGAAACATCTGGAAGGGGCACTCTCAGAGCTATGCCGTCTATTTTCCCCTTGAGTTCGGGCATGATTTCCCCGATGGCGCGGGCGGCTCCCGTCGTCGTGGGGATGATGTTCACTGCCGCTGCTCTGGCGCGTCTCAGGTCTTTGTGCACGAGGTCCTGCAATCTCTGGTCGTTTGTGTACGCGTGGGCCGTCGTCATGAAAGCTCTATCTATCCCGAAGCTGTCGTGTAGCACTTTGGTGACGGGGCCGACACAGTTGGTCGTGCACGAGGCGTTCGAGATCAAGTTGTGGTTCTTGTGGTCGTACGATTTGTCGTTGACGCCGATGACCATCGTGACATCAGGGTTGGTCGCAGGCGCTGAGATCAAAACCTTCTTGGCTCCCGCCGTGAGGTGTTCTGATGCGCTCTCTCTGTCTGTGAAGAGGCCGGTGGACTCAACAGCCAGGTAGATGCCCAGGTCCTTCCAAGGAAGCTTTGCCGGGCGCTCTTTCAGAGTCAACACCTTCAACAGTTTTCCGTTCACAACAAGGTCGTTGCCTCTCACCTGTACGTCCCCATTGAATCTTCCGTGGACTGAGTCGTATTTCAGCAAGTGTGCAAGGGTTTTCGCGTCAGTTATGTCGTTGACGGCGACGAAATCTATGTTCGCCTTCCTTTCTAGAGCAGCTCTGTAAAGGAGACGTCCGATTCTTCCAAAACCGTTTATCGCAACTTTCAATGTCATGTGTTTTCACCGTTGTTCCAAATCTTGTTGAATAGTAGTGAAAAGGTTCTTCTAATTAATTTTCCGACGGAAATTGGTAAGAAATATGGGTAGATGCTAGCGAAGCTTCATCAGCACCATTTCTGCGGCCAGCACCAGGGGCTCCCAAGTCTCGCATACCGGGGGCGCGTATGCCGTGTCTGCTTTGGAGAGTTCTCGAGCGGTCATCTGCTTCTGGATGGCGAAGGATATCGCATTGATGCGCTGGGTCACCTCTTCTCCGCCTATGATTTGTGCGCCGATTATCCGCTGTGACTCCTTCTCGACGACCAGTTTTACTTTGATAGGTAGTGCGCCTGGGTAATAGTCAGCTTTTGTCTTCGAGGTAATGGCGCCAGTCACCGTTTCGATTCTTGCCCTTTGGGCTGCTGCCTCGGTCAAGCCTGTTGAGCCGACGTCAGTGTCGTAGAGTCTTGATATTGAGGAGCCTAGGACTCCTGTGAAGAGCGCGTAGCCTCCTGCCGCGTTGATCCCCGCAACCTTTCCATGTCTGACTGCTACCGTCCCGAACTGCATTAGCGTTGGCTTCTGAGTGATGATGTGCGTAGATTCAGCGCAGTCGCCTACTGCGTAAACGTCCTTTGCGCTCGTTTCCATCCGGGCATTCGTCTTTATTGCCTTGGTATCTCCCAGGGCTATCCCCGCGTTCACGGCGAGTTGAGTGTTTGCCCTTATGCCGAAGGCGCTTACGATCAAATCAGCTTTGAATTGCTCGCCGCCGGCAACCACTCCTGTTGCTTTTTCCGTTCCTAGTATTTCTTCAACAGGTTTTCCTATCTGGATGCTGAGTCCCTTCTGCTCAAGCATTTCCTGAGCCATTTTTGCCATGTCCGAGTCAAGCATCTGGGGCAGCACTTGGGGGAGCATTTCGATAACTGTTACTTTGAGTCCTCTTTCGTGCAATGCGATGGCTGTTTCAAGGCCTATTAGGCCGGCGCCCATGACTACCGCGGTTTTTGCTCCTTCTTTGACTGCTGCTTCAATTTTCTCTCCATCTTCTATAGATCGTAGCGATCGTATTCCTCGTTTTTCCTTGCCCTTTATCGGAGGCATGAATGAGCTGGCGCCTGTGGATATTATTAGGCTGTCATAGGGGATGTTTTCTGTCTTGCCATTCTTGTCTGTCGTTTCAACTGTCTTGTTCGTAGTGTTTATGCTTGTGGCTTTTGTTTCGTTTTTCAGGTTCAGCTTCATCATTTGGAAGTAAGCGGCTGGGAAAACTATCAGGCTGGGGAAGCTCGGTATCTGGCCGCCTATTACGAACGGGAGGCCGCAGCGTGAGTAGCCACAGTGCTTCTCTTCTGTTATCAGCGTTATTTCGGCTGCATGGTCTGTTTTTCTTGCTGCAGAGGCAGCGTCTACGCCTGCCGCGTGGGCTCCGATGATGACTATGCGTTTAGGCATTTGTTTTCCTTCATTTTCCTAGGGTCTTGTGCCATTCAGCTGCCTTGTTGAAGTCCATGAGGTTGGCTAGCTCCACCTGCAAGTTTGACGGCTTTATGACCAGTAGCCAGGCTTTGCCGTAGGGGTCTTCGTTGAGCAATTCGGGTTTTGACTGAACCTCTTGATTTACCTGCTCGACTGTGCCGCTTATCGGCGCGATCAGGTCTGAAACGGCTTTCACTGATTCCACTGTTCCGTAGGGTTCATTCTGCTTCGTTGTGGCTCCTTGGCTTGGCAATTCCGCATAAACGATTTCGCGAAGTTGTTTCTGAGCATAGTCGGTTATGCCTACACGGACTTTGTCGCCTTCGACTTTCAGCCATTCGAACTCCTTTGTGTAGTACAATCCCTCTTTCACTTCTGTTCCGTCTACTTTGACCATTTCGTCGTTCACCTCTAAACTAGTGCTGTTATTCTTTCGCATCTTAACCTTTAAAATTAACTGTTTGAAGGACGCGCGCTTTACGTGGGCAACCATGAAATAACAGAGCCGTCTGGGATGGTTAGCACGTTTAGGATGAAGAAAGAGGCTGGGATAAATGCTGGAATCGATTGGGCATTTAACAACATTTGATGCCCTCTTGCATGCGCTGTAAGAGCGTTGCACGAGCTTACTTGGCTATCATGACTTCGGTTGCTTTCACTATCGCTTCTACGGTGTCCCCGACTTTCACGTTCAGATCTTCAAGGGCTTCCTTCGTTATCACGGCCGTGACAACGGCCGGCGTGGATACTTCGATCTTGACCTTCGCTGTAATTCCGTCTTTTTCAACGGAGACGACTTTTCCTTTCAAACGGTTTCTTGCACTAATTTTCAAGCTTTCCACCTCCCAGTATCCTCTATTGGATAGAACCTCACTCAAATAATCCTCCAGACGGTCATATTCTTGTAATAAGCTTTCGCCATGTTCGGTCAATCGTGCGCCGCCACCGCCAGACTTGCCTCCCCTGAACGTTTCCAAAACTGGCTCGCCGAGCGCCTTCTCTACGTTCTGTACGTAACCCCAAACATAACGATATGACATTCTGAGCTTTCGAGCAGCCCTTGAGATTGATTCTTCCTCTTTTATGCTTTGCAGGATCTCGGCTCCACCCTTGCCCAGTAGCGGTTTCCCCATGTACTCTATCCAAATCTTGGCTGAAAGCTTGTGCTTGCCGTGGGAGAACATTTAGTTTGTTAGTGTTGTATTGCATTTCTTATAAAGCTTAGAAGCGTTAGTTTGAGCTTCAGTTTTCTCGCGCGCGCTGACAAGCACGCTGAAGGTTTGGCGATGAAACCGAGTCCAGAATCTAGATTGATTCTTGGGGCACGTTTCTGCATCATGCGGGAGAAGCTCTTTCAAGAAAGGAGGCGTGCTATGCGTCCTGTGCAAGTGAAGCGAAGGTCCCTGTGGTAGATATATCAAGAAAAGTTTATATATATTATTTTTCTTATATATGTCCCCGTGGCCGTTGGGGATGGCTCGTTGAATGAAGCTGAAAGTAAGGAAATGGTGATGGTGTTGAAGGCTCTGTCAAACCCGATAAGGCTTAGAATGATTGCGTCGCTGAACATTAAGCCCAAGAACATTTACGCGCTGGCCAAAGAACTTGGCCTTCCTTATCCGCTTGCTCACCTGCACCTTAGCGGCTTGAAGAAATTGGGATTAGTTAGAGAAATAAGAGAGGAGAAGAAAGTGGAAGGGCTTCCATCTATCAAGTATTATTCCCCCTCAGACTTCAAGTTCGTCTTGACTCCTCAGAGTATCCAAAGCCTCTTTGGAAAGAAGGAGGCGGATTGAAATGGTAAGAACGTCAATTCTGACCGCCATGTGCATCATATTGCTGGGATTCGGAGTGCCCGCAGTCTGCATTTATTCTTCTGTTCAGTACGGGTTTAACTCGATCCTCGCGGGAATCGTAGCTATTTTCGCTCTGATAGTAACAGGCGTTCTGGTCATTGTTGGCATGGGCATCGGTTTGGGCCAGAGCGAGATCATGCGAGATACGATCGCGCCGGAAGAAAAAGAGAAGCTTAACGCCCTACGAGCGGATCAAAGGGCCACTCTTGAAGAGCTCGACGATATAGTTGCGATTCTTAAAGAGATCAGGGATGTGCTGAAGACAGCGCAGGAATGACTGGGTGACTTATTATGGCCAAGAATCTTAGGTACCTAAAATACAATGACGAAGAAGTTGCAGAGGAGACCAAGAATCGGCTCAGGGAAATGAAAGACTTGCTGCTTGAAATACGAGACCTGCTGAGATCGGCTGGCGCGGTCGAATAGGAAAACAAGATCATGAGCGGAGAAGACAAACTGAGAGAATACGAGAAAAAACTCGCTGACACCACGAGGATGCAGGTTTCGCACGTCAGCGGCTCTGGGAAAGTGCGCGTCGAAGGATTTGGCGATGTCTCGATTTCTGGATCAGGATCTGTTTCACCTGATGAGATCAACATAAGCGGAAGCGGCAGGATCCCAGGCGGACTAAAAACGAAGAGGGTAATATGTGCCGGAAGCGTTGTCGTAGCCGGCGACATTGAGGCTGAGGAAATACGTTTCTCTGGTTCAGCAACTGTTCAAGGCAGCATCACGGCGAAGGTCCTTGAGGCTTCGGGAACCCTCGCTGTCGCTGGAGGAGTGAAGGGCTCAATGGTGGAAGTTGCAGGTTCATTCAAGGCAGGTAGGCGCGTCGAATTGGACGACACGTTGCGGGTTCACGGTTATTTGATGGCATTGGAGGACGTAAGAGTGGAGAAGAGGGTTAGGCTTCGCGGAGGCTTCGACGTTGATGGGAAAGTTGTCGCGGAGAATCTCGAAGCTGTGCTTCGAAGGGTGGAATCCCACGTTAGGAATGGAATCGAGGCCGTCAACGTGGACGTTAGAAGGCGAACCGAGCGTGCTTTCATTCTTTTCAGCTTCCCAGCTTTGGACAGAATCTTCGGCCAGGGCAGGTTGTACACGACGAACATCTCGGCCAAGGGAAAAGTCTTCTTGGAAAACGTCACGTGTGACAACGTTCGCGGGAGAGTCGTGATTCTCAGCGAAGGCTGCGAAGTTGCCGGTAAAGTCCAGTATTCAGAGTCTGTTTCTACTCATCCGAGCGCGAAGCTCGTGAATGCTCCTGAGAAAGTTGAAGTCAAGTGATGAACATGGAAGCTGTGAAAGCTGAGGGGTTGAGCAAGACTTATCGCGGTAAAGAGCCCGTTGAGGCGTTGAAAGGAGTGGCTCTCTCAATCAATAAGGGTGAACTCTTCACGCTGCTTGGCCTGAACGGTGCAGGCAAGACTACGTTCTTGAAGATTCTTTCCACTCAGCTTTCTCCCACTAAAGGAAATGCCCGCGTTATGGGCTACGATGTTATGGCTCAGGCTGGTGAGGTGAAAAAACACATTGCTATAGTTCCACAAGACGTGCAGACTTACAGCAACTTCACACCGTGGGAATACTGCTACTATTTCTCATTGCTGCGAGGCATGTCAAAGCGCGAGACAGAAGATGCTTCCGAAAAGGCTTTGAAAGCTGTTGAGCTTTGGGACCTGAGGAATCGAACTTGCGTCGGGCTTTCCGGGGGCGAAAAGAAACGTGCGATCATTGCCACCGTGTTGGCTTCTCACGCTGATGTTCTGCTCCTCGATGAACCGACAAGCGGGTTGGACGCTGTTGCGAGGAGGAAGGTTTGGGCCGTTCTGAGAGATCTGGTGGAACAGGGCACGACGATACTGTTGACCACGCATATAATGGAAGAGGCTGAAATGCTGTCTGACAGACTTGCGATTATTGACCGGGGAAACGTCGTTGCGGAAGGAACGCTTGAGGAAATCAAGAGTCTGGCAAAGGAGAAGTTCCGGGTCATCGTGGAAGGCAATCTTCATGGTCTGGACTTGGAGACGAACAGCCACACCAAGCTCGGTAACAAACAGATAGTCTACGTTGCGGATGAGGACAGGGCGTTGGAGCTCGTTGGAACCGCGCTGAAGAAAGGGTTGAGGGCGGAGGCGGCTCGGATCACGCTTGAAGATGTCTTCGTTAAGCTCGTCGGCAGAGGTGAAGAAGCTTGAACCTCAAACCTGTGAAGGATGCGTTGGTAATAGCCGAGCTGAAATCTATCCCCGACTTGAAGAGGAATCCGTCGATGGTACTTCTCGTAGGGGTCATCAGCTCTTTCCCGCTGTTCTACATTCTTGTTTTCGGGGGAAACCTCGGTTATGGTCTTGTTGGCGCCATGGTCGCAACGATAAGCTTCATCGGGTTGGTGGCGTCGATTCAGGACATCTCGTTCGACCGTTACGTGAAAATAAGAGAAATGATTGTCGCCATGCCTGTGCATCCTGTCTCGTATGCTATCGGAGTGGCTCTTGGCCCGCTCTTGATCTCGGCCCCAGGATTGATCTTCTTCATGGGACTAACTGTCCTGCTGGGCGCTTTGCCCATTCTGTCAGTCGGGTGGGCCGTTGCGTCGTTGATCCTTTGTTGGGCGGCGGGCAGCAGCATCGGGTTCATCATATCCACGTATCTTCGGAATGCAAGCGTCTACACTCTGGGCAATATGTCGAACATTCTTGGGCTAGGCCTGGTGTTCATGCCGCCGGTGTACTATCCGGAAGAACTCTTAGGGGGGATGAGATGGTTGTCGCTGATATTTCCAACGTCAAACGCTGCTGGCCTGATCAGGTACTATGCTGGAACGATGTCGCTGACGTTGGATGCCGTTGTCGTCCGTTGGCTGATCCTCGTTGCAACAGTAGTCGCGTCCATAGTCATCGTGTCGTTCAAGGCACGGTGGCGAGAAACCTGAGTCGCACAGGATCACAAGGTAGCGCACGCGAAGTATTCCTGTGTCTAAGTCGGCAGGGTGCGTGGTTTGCAGGAGGCCAATCACTCAAGCCGTGAAAAAGCTATGTAGCTCAATTGCATACGAAAGGAAGGAGACCTTGAGCCGGAAAGAAAGTGCGCCTTCGGATACAGAGGAACTGAGCAAGAAGCTTGACCAGATAATTCGTAGACTGGACCTTCTTGAGGAGCTGATTCTTGACAAGCCAGAGTATGATGGTTTAGCGGCGACATTGAGGCTCACGAAGGTCGGAATAGGCATGTATGGCGAACCGTTGAGGATCGCCTCGCGTTTGAAGAACGCTGAAAGGTACCTGCGGCAGAAGCCTATCGCACAGGATGACATTTCAAGGTGCATCGTTCAAGCGCTGGCGCTGAAGGGGGCGCTGAACCTGTCGGCCATAACGCGGCAGGTGGCCGCGATGAGGGGAAAAGCCAGCAGGCGCATAGTGCGCGAAAGAATGGGAAAATTGTTGGAGCAGGGCATCGTGATCAAGAAGCCGGGCAGAGTTCCCACGTACGAGCTGGTCGACGAGGATGATCACTAGTCTGGTCACTATTGCACAGAACACCTAACTGGAGTGACCACTCCTATGCTTCTGTTGAGGTGAAGAGAAATGAAATACGGATACGTGCACCATAAAGAAGGGAAATATGCGCTACACGTCCCTCGCGCAGAAGAGTATTCAAATTCACCCGCGGTATCTGAGGTGGACAATCGTCGGATGAAAGATGAGCTCTGGATAGACGAGATCAGGGCAAGAGTTTCCTCAGTGCCGTTGCATCTGACTTTTGGGTGAGAAATTTGGGAGGTGAAAAAACATGATTGACAGTGAAAGGAAAGATAGAAAGAGAGACGCAGAAGACGTTAAAGAGATTCTCGGCGTCGTTTCCTCCGAGCTCCCAGCGCTGATCAAGAGCCTACTGACATCAGTCTTCTCCGAGGAAGCGGGCAAAAACATGGGCAAGGCGGCGGCGGCATACTATAGGGAACTGAAGAACGGCGGACTGCCCGAGCAGGTGGCCGTCAAACTGACGGAAGACTACATGCGAACCTTCACAAGCCTGGGCGATATGCTTCGAGGCTTTGGCAGAGGAAGAGGCGAGACAAGCGGAGACCGGATCAGTGAAGAAGTGGAGCGAAAGATTCGGGACCGGATCGGCGAAGAAACCGAGCGGAGAATCCGAGAAAAGCTTGACAGAGGGAGAGATGAAAAAGGAGAAGAGGAGAAAGAATGATCTTCTCCTTCTCCATGCTGTGAGATGTTCAAGATGAGCGCAGAATCAACGTTGACAAGCTTGATACTGTCTGCCCCCTATCTCATTCGAATGAGTCTCACCCTTTCCTGGATGTACATCACCCTGGGCAGCCGCGTGCGAAAGGCCAGGAAGGCCTTTGAGAAACAGCTCATCATGCAAGGAATGGCCAAAAAAGATGCCGTGCGGCTAAGCGCATGCTTTGAAGAGCTCAAGGATAGCGTGACCCGAATGCTCCGGCAAGGAGTGACGCGCGGCTTCTAGTCCAAAGAGGTGCGTGTGCAGAAATCCGTTGAATTTAAACACGTTGCATTTCTTTCCGTCGATTCTCAGAAATCGGTCTCATGGGCGGCTATGTATATAGACTATATATTCTATGTTGAAAAGACTATTGAGCTCTAGGCGCTTACAGACACTCTGGGGAATGTATGAAGAGGATTTCATTACTTGAGTACGAAGTGCCTCACTATCGGAAACGTCCGACCGAGTGCGTAGTGAAGAAGCAAACTCGGTTAGCTTCGCCTATATCAGTGCGGCATTGGGTGCTGGTCATCAGCCGCAGCATTCTCTCGTGTTTTTAGCGCGCGCGAAGCTGCTGCCCAGTATCGATGTGAACAGTTTCCTTTGGTTGTGGATTGGAAGATTGCCGTTCGAAACGCGCTGACGGTGCCTTCATGATTGCCACCTGATCATCAAGAACGCGTTGTTAGCGTTTCCTCTTGCCTTGTATGTACTCTTCCACCGACTGCTTGGCCACAGGATCAGGCACCTGAATCGGCGGATGCTTGAAGGCGTAGGCTGAGATGCTCAGGAGCTGGCCGGATATTTTCCGGTCTAACGCCAGCTTGACTGCTCTAATGACGTCTATGACAACGCCTGCGCTGTTCGGCGAGTCCTCAACCTCCAGCTTCACGGTCATCGTTAGCGGCCTGTCGCCGAATTTTCTTCCCTTCAACCACACGTAGCAGATCTTCTTGTTTCCCAAGAACGGCACGTAGTCAGAAGGTCCAATTCGAGTTGGCAGGTCGTAAGGTACCATGCTTGTGACAGCCTCAGTCTTGCTGATACGTTTGGTCTTCAACCTTTCCTCGACAGTCATGTTCTGGAAGTCGGTGTCTCCTCCCAGGTTCAGCTGGTACGTCTCGTCTACGACCACCCCCCTGTCCACGCACAGTCTTACGAGGTTTCGATGCAGAATGGTCGCGCCCACCTGGCTTTTGACATCGTCGCCAGCGATCGGCAATCCTTTTTCTTCAAACTTCTTGGCCCATGTACCGTCTGAGGCGATGAACTCTGGCATACAGTTTATGAAAGCGCATCCAGCGTCCAAGGCTGCTTGGGCGTAGAAGCGGGAGGCGTTCCTGCTTCCGACCGGCAGATAATTCACCAGAATATCTGCCTTTGACCTCTTGAGTGTCTCGGAAACGTCGACAGGTGTGACTTCACGCTCGTCGTAGACGTGAAAAACCTTTTTCATGTGTTCGGCCACGCCATCCATGACGGGTGCGGCAGAAACCCTGACGTGAAGAGGCGGTACCTTGGCGAACTTGGCGCAGCAGTTCGGCTCGGTGAATATGGCTTCGGCCAGGTCTTTTCCGATCTTCTTCTTGTTGACTTCAAACGCGGCTACGAATTTTACGTCTCTTATGTGGTATCCGCCGAAGTTCGCGTGCATGAGCCCAGGAACCATCGCGTCTTCCTTTGCGTCCGTGTAGTAGTGCACTCCTTGAACCAGGGCTGAGGCAGAATTGCCTACGCCTACGAGTGCCACTCGGATTTCTGGCAACTTGGTCGTCCCCTTTGACTGTTTAGCTAAGGCTTTAGCCCTGTTTGCTCTTTAATCTTTCCCAGATTATGATAAGTTTAAAAGGGAACCTTAGCAGAGAGGCACTGGAGTAGGCGAATGATTATGGATGGAGGAGAAGTCATCGTAAAATTCGAGCCTTTTGAAGAGATCGTCGTGATGGAACGCGACTTCTTCGCGACGGCTGACGAGATAGCCAGGTTTGCGTCCATTATCGCCGGAGGGAAGACTGCGGGGCTATACTGGGCTGAGGGCGTGGTTTTCCTTTACTTCCCGATTCCGGCCTCGACGGAGACGGTCGCAAAGGCGCTGGTCGAACATAAGCGAGTCTACTGGTCCTTTGTGGGCTATGCGTTGATGCCGAAGTACTTGCCGGTAATTGAAACCAGGGAGAAGATGATAGTTCCTGTCGTCGACATGTCTTCCAACCCGCTGATCAGGAAAGTTGCGGCTTGGCTGAAAGAGCAAAAATAGCTGTCCTTTTCTGAGACCTCCCACCTTCTGCAAGGTAGCAACGAGGAGTCTGGGCCTCTTGGAGACTCTGCGTTTGAGGGGAAGCGTTTTCTCGGGAAAAGGCGGAGGAGGAAGATTCGTTGATCTTGCCTGGGTAAAAGAACAGGTCGAGAAAAAGCTGGGCTTTTCTCCTTACCCGGGAACTTTGAACATAAGGCTAACCGTAGAAAGCGCAAGAATGAAGGAGGCACTGGTGAGAGCGCCGGGCGTGGAGATCGTGCCTGCTGCAGGCTACTGTTCTGGAAAACTCTTCACTGCCAGTCTGATGGGTCTAGGCTGTGCCGTCGTCATTCCCGAAGTTCCCGGCTATCCTGAAGATGTGCTAGAAGTGATTTCGTCGGAAAACTTGAGGAAACGGCTCAACCTTGTGGATGGCAGTCCTTGTGAAATTCAGGTCATGTTTTAGCTTGCTTTTTCCGCTTCTTTTCCAGGAAGCTCTCAATGTATTCTTTGATGTAGCCCTTCTTCTGAAGATAAAGCCCGTATCTTGAAAGGGCGCTCATCGCCCTCGCAGTGTCTTCAGGCGAAGAGTAGGCGGGAATGCTCAACCGATCGAACCTAAGACGAATGCTCAATGCCATCTCCGTCTCGCCGATGTCGCACGCAACGATGGGCTTCTCGTATCTGCCGGCTACTTTCGCGACTTTGTCAACGTAGTCTTCCTGCAGGGACGGCATCTGGTGCAGACCGAGCATTATTATCCCGTCGATTTCCGGGTCATCGAAGAGGATCTCCGTGGCGGCCACGAGCATCTCCGACGTGCCCGAGCCCGTTACGTCCAGGGGGTTCAAGTTTGTCGCGAATTTGGGCAGCTTCCCTTCGGTCTTGAGCTTTTCAAACTTGCCGATTGTCTCGTCTGAGAAACGCTTGACTGACAGGCCTTTCATTCCACATTCGTCAACCGCCATTATTCCTGGGCCTCCTGCATCCGTTATTATTCCGACGTTCCTGCCTTTGGCGGGCACCTGCATCGACAATGCCTTTCCGGCGTGGAAGAATTCGTCCATGTCCTGTGCCCTGAGTACACCCGTCTGTTCGAAGGCAGCATCGTAAATCTGGTCTGACCCGGCTATGGCACCCGTGTGTGAAGCGGCGGCTCGTGCGCCAGCGTCCGTCCTGCCCGACTTCAACGCGACGACAGGCTTCTTCCTGGTGATTTCCCGCGCTGCTTCCATGAATTTCCTCCCTGATTTTATATCCTCAACGTAGAGCAGTATCACTTTTGTTTCGTTGTCATGGTACAGGTAACGCAGTATTTCTGCCTCGTCGACGTCGATCTTGTTACCGAAACTCACGAACTTGCTGACTCCCGTGTGCAAACCCGCCAAGTAGTCGAGTGCTGCCGCGCCGAAGGCGCCGCTCTGGGTAACAATAGCTATGTTTCCCGGCAGGGGTCGCGGTGTCGCGACAACCTCGTCTCCCGTCGCCAGAATCTTCGTTTCCGGCAGGAACAGCATATCCACGCCCGTACGTGAATCATACACTCCGAGACAGTTTGGTCCCAGGACCCTGATCCCGGCTTCTTTGGCTATGGCTACCACTTCGGCTTCGAGCTCATGGTTTCCGACTTCGCCGAAACCGGCGCTGATTATCACGGCTGATTTGACCTTCTTAGCCGCCGCGTCCTTCATGATCTGAGGGACGATATCCGCTGGGACGATGATGACGACTAGATCGAGATCCCCTGCGATCTTCTCCAAGGTTGGAACGCACTTGACGCCCAGTACTGATTTTTCGTTCGGGTTGACCGCGTATATTTCACCCTTGAAGACTTGTCTTCTCTTGTTCTCGACGAAGTTTTTGAAGATGATGTGTCCGGCCTTGTCTGCTTTTTTTGTAGCTCCCACGATCGCGACAGAGCGGGGGTTGAAGAAGGCGTGGAGCTTAGCTGTCTCTTCCATGCATATCTTCACCGCTTGCTTCTTAGAATAACTATGGGTTTATGTCTTACTGTCTCAAGCATTTCCCAACTCACATCGACCAAGTCTACTCTGAACCTGTCAGCCATGTCCCACACTGTTCGTCCCGCGCCGAATCCCCTCACGCGATTCGAAGCCTCAGCGATTTTCAGGGCATCTTCAACCTGCACTTCGCAGCCGGCGACCGCCAGTGGGGTGGCCCTTCTCTTGAACCTGAAGAATCTTCCGGCAACATAAGCGAAAATTCCTCCAGAGGGGTGGATGCCCCTGAACGCGCATGGCCGCGGCGTGAAATGAAAATTCCTGAAGGAGTATGTCTTGTCAGTGTCGGCGATTATCACGCACACCTTCTTGTGTGATGTTTGCAGCAGTTCTGTCAGTATTCTTTGGGCTGTTCTTTGGGCATTTCTCAACGGCAAACTCACGTATGAGTAAGCCAGGTTGCTGGCGTCTATGCCGCCTTCTGAACCGAACATCAGTGCCTGCACAAAGCCACAGTGTTGCAGTGCCACCTGTTTATGGCGGCTTCCCGACTCAAGCGGGTACTCGCGGAGGCGTTTAACGAAGCTTGCTTGAAGACGGCACAGGGGACCAAGAACGTAGCCCCAGACGGTTCGCATCCAGAATCCTGCGATAAATTCAGCACTTAGCGTAGGTTTCACGCCGCTCTCGTCGACGATATTGCCCAGAGCTGTTGAGATGGCCTTCTCCGAGACCACGACGAAGTCGCCGTCAGTGATCTTCCCTTCAACCGCGTTGATTATCGCTCGAACGTAGTCGGTCTTGGGCCTCCAATATTCTGTCGTAATAGTCAGGGTTTTGTATTCGGTCATCGTTACCGCATTGCCCGAGAAAGGAGTCTCCATTGTTACAATGCTAGGAATTTTTTCTTGATCTCCGGGATGTCGCAGTCCTGAGGTTTCATTTTTCCCTCGGAGCAGCATCCCAGCTCGACGCATGTTGGTCCGGCGTTTTCGAACAGCGCCGATGCGGCTTTCTTGACTTGTCTGAGCATTTCAGTTGCGGCTTCCCTCATTTCCCACTGGGCGCGTGCACAGCAACGAACGTTGAAGAAGTGTCTGAGTTCACGTGCGTTCATGGTCACCATTATGTTTGTTTTGGCGGCGTTAGGCAGAATGAACCGCGCGTCTTCCTTTTGGATTCCCATCTGTAGGAGGTTTTGGTAGGTTTCGGAGATTTTCTTCAGGCCCTCGTCAAATTCCTTCTTTGCGTTGGCATTCTTCGCTATGCTTGGCGGTGTCACGTAATTCTTCAGCGTGTCGTAACGGACGTAGCGTTGGCTCTGCTGCGTGTAAGACGCGATGCGGTGTCTGACGAGTTGATGTGTCATGGCTCTTGAGGCTCCTTCGATGCTGAAGGTGAATGATGCGTGTTCAATCACTGAGCCATGCCCGTAACCCGTCACTCGCTTGATTACCTCTTTGGCGGTGTTCGGGTTGATCTTTGCGAGGATTTCGGATGGTGTTCCGCTTTTTGTTGTCGTCAGGGCCGCGGCGCCGCAGAGGCGTTCAGCGTCGGTCGTGTACCTGAGAAGCTGGACTTTCAACCTTTGACCTCAGTTTTCAATCTGGTTTGAGGGTAATAAATCTGTGCCGAAAAGAAGCTGGGCTCTTCTAGATTCGGGCGTACACTCGGTCGCTGGAGTATTTTCCGCTGCTCATTTCCTCGTCTATTTCTTCTAACAGCAGTATTCGTTTGAAGGTTGGAGGATGGGTTGCGAACAGGCTGTTCACCTTTACCCATGTGGATTTGGCCTCTTTCTCCATGGCCAGTTCTAATTCTTTTTCGTCTAGCACACCGTCGTGGTCTAGGTCATACTCGTCTTTCTTGTCCATTATCTCCTTGACTTCCTGTTTGGCCTGCACCGGATCTCCTATGAAGAAAGCTCTGACTCCTGAGGGAGGTTTAGGTGAAAGCGATAGGCCGTAAGTGATTTTTGCGAGTGCGCTTTCCAAGCTTCTCGGCGAACCCGTGACATATGCTGAGTAGGCATCTGAATAGTGTTCCCGCAGCCTGCTCAGTCTCATCACGCCCAACAGTGAGACGATGTAGACCACGTAGGATAGTATTCCGATTATGGCCATTGCTGCTGCGACGCCGCCTCCGTCTCTTTCCCTGGAAGATCTGCCTGACAACATTGCTGCCGTCCACGTTCCACGCGCCACGAGAAAGGCCAACAGCGGTATGGCCGAGAGAACGGTCATAACGACGTAGTCCTTATGTTTTATGTGGCCCAGCTCGTGCCCGATCACGCCCCTGATTTCCTCTTCATTCAGGTTTTTGAGCAGCCCTTGGTGAACAGCCAGTGTCGCCGTGGTCGAGGTTCGTCCGAAGACGAACGCGTTTGGACTGTTGTCCGGAACTACTGCCAGCCTCGGCATCGGTATTGCGCTCTTGTCCGCCAAGTCTTTCACGGTGGATTCGAGCCAGGGGTTCTCGCCGGGCTTCAAATATTGCAGGTGTGTTGACATTTTGACTATGGCTGGTCCTATGAGGTACTGAAACAGTATGAAAAGGAGAGGAAGGGTGACTATCAGGGCCACGTTAGAGATCAGGTCTAACGGGGCAATGAACAGCTGGACGACGAACAGGATTGCCGCCAAGAACGTAGCAAAAATGAGGGCCACTATGAATATGCTCGATCCCATCGCGAGTTTCAACTGACCCAGAGTAGCCAATCCTTTCCACCAGCGTATCCCTATGACAAAAATCTGGGAGAATTAAATCTTTCTCAGCTTTCTTCTTTGTCCTGAAATGTTCTCCAGCAACAACTCGAATAGGACTGTTGCCTTTCCTTCTAACAATGAGGTAGCCAGATGAACCGCGTCTATGATAGCTCAAATGGACTCACAAAAGAAAAAGCCGTGCGCTCATACTATTCAATGAAAACAGTCAAAAAATAGGTGAAACTGCCGTTGTACTATGATTTTAAATAGAAGTTATGACAGACAATTGAAAAACCACGATAAGGAGGTGATTTGAGTGCCCAAATTCTATTTGAGATGGCAACTTGACCCAACCAGAGTATCTGTTAATCCTGAGGAAAGAGTGAAGCTTTGGCTATCAATGCTTGAAATGGTTAAAGCTGATTTGAATGCTGGTGTGCTAAAAGATTGGGGAATATGTAGTGATGCAAGTTGTGGATACGGTTTTAGCGAGCTAAGCGAAGTAGACCTTTACACCGCTCTGCTAAAATGGATGCCTTATGTCAGTTTTGATGTCAAGCCTGTTCTCACTGTGAACCAAACCATAGAATCAATTAAGAAAGCAGCAGCCGTAGCAAAGAAGTAGACCTTCACAACCGTAGACCACATCCTTCCTTTTTCAAAGCAAGTCTTTATTTTTCCATTTTGAGTCGTGTTAGTAATTCAGGAAAATCTTCCATCACTCAAGTTCCGAAGAGTTAACAGAACCGATAAGAGAAAAGCTGAGAATCTAGCAAGCAAAAAATGGTTGTTCATTGTCCATTCGAAAATGTCATGACAGATAAGTTTACAGTATCCTCAGCTTGCGAGTCGAAGGCTAAGCGCGCGCGGTTTTGTTGGTGCTCCGGCCGGGATTTGGACCCGGGTCCGCGGCTTTCCATCACTTTTGAAGTGTCGAGAGGCCGCAATACATGGTCCTTTGCAAGGTTTGACCGGACTATACTACCGGAGCCCTGAACATTGGATTTCCCCTAGGGATAAATATCTTTTCACGTTTCTTCGATCTCTTCCGGCGTCATGCCGCATGCTGTTTGGGATCTTGGCGCGCGCAGGAACGTTTGACGGTGTCTTTCTAAGCGGCATAATCGCGGTCCTACTCGTCTGAGCAGAAAATGCTTAGAGGCGTATGCCTTTTTTCGTGAAAGAAAACGGAGAAGGAGAGCCAAGACATCCACCTGAGGGAATGATGTAGAAGCGCTCAAAAAATGAGAGAAGTTGCTTTCGTCGAAGTGGCCATGGCGGCTGCCGTTCCACCTTTGTGTGCGCTCGAATTTACTGTTGATCATCCTTGGATGCAGTTGGAATGATGATGATTTCGACCAGTTTTTCTCCGCGGAGGATTGAGAGTCTTGTCTTTTTTCCGATTATGTCTTCGTTCAGGAGTCTCGGAAGGTCATAGAAGTCTGTCACGGGTTTTTCGTTGAGCTTCACTATCACGTCGCCCATCGTCAAACCGGCTTTCTTGGCGGGGGTGTCCGGCTCGACCGCGAAAACCATTACTCCTGTGTTTTGATCGATGTGAGCCTGACTTGTGATTTCTTGTGGGATTGAGACGGTGTTCGACACTATGCCCAAGTATGCTCTTCTGATTCTCCCTCCGGTCATCAGCTTTTCGACTGCGTCTTTTACTCTGTTGACTGGAATTGCTATGCCGCGAGACCAGACGTAGGCAGCGTTAAGGCCGATCATCCTGCCAGAAACGTCTATTAGTGGGCCGCCTGAAAAGCCCGGGTTTAGTCTGGCATCGGTTGCTATCACGTTTTCCATGATTGTTCCTCTCCATCCTCTGAGTGTGCTGCCTACACTTGTGATTATGCCGGTTGTCGCGCTCAGTTGCCTGTTGTATGGGTTGGCAAGAGCTAGGACGAATTGGCCGGTGTTCAGCTTTTCAGAATCGCCGAGTTCTATTGCTTTCAGGTTTTCTTGTTCGGCCTTGAGTAGTGCTATGTCGGAATAGGGGTCAACGCCGACTGTCTTGGCCTCGAATGTCTCTTTTCCCAGGCCTATGTTGATCGAGGCGCTTCTTCCGAGAACGTGGTTGCATGTCACTATGTAGCCGTCTGACCTGAAAACGATTCCTGTGCCTCTCGTCATCGCTGAATTAACGCTTACGACGGATGGCGCGAGTTTTTGAACGAGTTCGGTAGTTGCATCAGAAAGCGACTTCAACACTTGTAGAGAGTTGATCGTTTGATTCATGTTTTTTCACCTCAGAATAGAAGATGATGGCGTCGTATTTGTTGACTAAGTAAGGCATATAGTCGATCATGGCTACGCTGACATCAGGCGCAAGCCTGAATCGCCGCCTGGAGGGCAAGTGTAGCCTACGCGTCTAATCGGCCCAGAACCCGTGTAGAGCCTACCTATGTAGGCAATCAGTTGGTAGGACGCTTTCAGAGCCGTGTTCAAGTCATTGCCGTGCAAGAACTTCGCCTCTATCGTGAGCGTTGTCTCTGACATATTTGCGTTAACTTGGATGCTGTCGTCTTCAGTGATCCACTTCAACGTGACTCCTTGACCGTCTTCTGAGAGGCCTAACCACCGAAGCAGGCCGAACCATCTTCCTTTCAGGTCCGAGGTGAGCTGCAGGATCGAGGTGTCAGAAGGCAGAAACGTTTGAAGCAGAGGCACACGGGATTCGTCGCCGCTGTTCGCGTGCAGCCTTATGAATTTGTTAATCTTCGACGTGACCTTGTAACCCTCAGGACCCTTTTTAACCATGCCCTCCTGCTCTAACCTGCCGAGAATTCGAGATAGAGTCTCAGGGTGCACGCCCGTTCTCCTCTTCAGCCCGTCGAACGTAAACGTGGTCAAATCCTCTTCAACTATCAAGGCCAGGACGTCAGTATCCCGTTCGCTGAACGAAGACTCGGGCAGACCGTGCCACTCAGGTTCCGAGATTGAAAACGCCACCTTCGACTGTTCCAGCCGGAGAATGTTTATTGAACCCGCATGACCCACTTTGGCTGTGCGTTTTAATCAAGCTCCCCTTTGTTGTCATTCGATGCCTATTGTGTTCCCTACGCCGACCACGATGACGGTGTCCCCCTCTTTGACACGTTCTTGGATGATGCTTCTCAGTCTCGAAATAGTGCCCTCAGCTGCTTGAGAAATCGCATCTGTCATCGGCGCCAGAGCCTCCTTCAGCGATTCCTTAATGACAATAGCGTAAACTGGGATCTTGTACTTTGTGGCGGATTCTTCTATTTTGTATTTGTCGACGCCGATGCCGCCTATTGCCGCCCCCACGCCCTCGGCTATGTCGCCAGACTCTTCCCCTTCCAGCTTGAGCCCAGCGTCAATCATGACGATTAGGGATGCTTTTCCTTCGTTCTTTTCGATTAGGCTATTCACCGCGTCTCCCGGCTTCCCAACCGTGCCTCCGGGACCCTTAGCCTTCGTAACAAGGACCCGCCTGTCGCCGATCGTGGTCTCCGCGGCCACCATTTCTTTGGCTGCTTCGAACCTGTCATGACCGGCCATCAGTTTTGAGGCGGTTAATGCGCCTATACCATCACCGACTGGTGTACCCCGCTTGAAAGCGTCCAAGAAAGAAACGTATGCCTCGGCTTCTTCCATAATCATCGGCAGCTGCATCTGGATCTGCATGACAGTGTACGGGCTTCCTTCCCTCTTTCCCAGCAGGTAATAATGGCGCACGATCCTATAGATGGTGTTCAGGGCGCTCGCAGTCTCTGCGAGATTTTGCAGGTTTTGTATTTGGATTTCGTCCGCACGTGGCGCAATTGCTTTGATTTCATCTTTGATTCGAGCGTCTGCCGTGTCTAACAGGTGCTCGAATCTTTGAACAACTCCGGCCGGATCCATGCTGGCTGGTTCGACGGCGAAAAACTGAAACAGGGCTTCCAGCCTGGAGGTTGGGTCTCGCTCGGGCTTACCTATCTCGGTAATCGCTGAAACGACTGTCTGCTTGGCCTTATCTCTCATGTCCTTCAGCTTAGTCAGAGCCTTTGACATCTGCCGCATCATCAGGGCGGCTTGTATCCTCTGTGAGAAAGCCATGAAAATGAAGAACATCGCAAGATAGACGAGGTTCATGATAGTGGTCAAAATGCTCGGATCTAAAGACAGGGGCAAATCACGCTACCTCCCTTTTTTCCGAGGTTCGCCACGTCTTGTTTTGCTCCTGGGAAGCTCTAACGACGTCAGCCTTTTGTTGATGGCTTTTAACTCCTTCTGTAGGTTCTCAATCATTTCCTCAATCTGCGCCCGCTTGCGTTCTAAGTCACTTGTCGTGTCCTCGGGTTTTTCTTTTCTCTCTTCAAGGAACATTGAAAAGAGATTCGGCATCGTCGGGATCGCAGAAGGCTTCAGTTTTAGATCTAACGCGTCTTTTATGAACTCTTTGAACAAGCCGCTCATGTTATCGGTGATTTGGCTCTCTTTGGCAAGGGCACACTCAAGAATCGGCCTGCCTGATTCAGTTATTCTGTATGTCTTTCGTTTCCTCTTCTTTTGAAGATCCCATTCTCCTTCTATATATCCTGACTGTTCCAAGTCTTGAAGTATAGGGTAGATGCCGCCGGCGGTCGGTTTCAAGAAGCCGCCAGTTCTTTCGTTTATTTCTCTCATTATTTCATAACCATGATACGGCTTCTTGCCAGAAGAACAAGCACCACGATTCGTATGTAGCCCTTCTCGGTTTCCCTGAGCCAGGATGTAGCCGTTTCTTCCTCTTCTGAGTACACAATCGTTCATTCCTCATCCGGATATGATTGGAATATTTATGTTTTACTCTGATATATTGCACTCCTTAATATTCGCAAAGCCTCGCGGAAGCAGGCGCATTGCACACGGCAACACCTTTTGTTGTGACAACGCGCGCGCTACTGGGTTTTAACAGTCTGATGCAGGATGATCATAATAGAACAAAGGGTTAGATTTGAGTAATGACTGACTTCCGGAAGTTCTGCTCTAAAGAGGACGAACTGAATTTGAGGGAGAAGCGGTCTAGTGAGGCGATAACGTTTTTCTCTGGAGAAGTGCATTTATTGCTTTGACCAGGGCTTCGCATGTGGCTCGTCTGGCTTCTAAAGAGGCGTCGATCTCTAGGTTATCGATCTCTTTCTGGAGATTTCGCATCTGCTCGATAACGGGCTGCTTCCTTTTTTCGCATTCGTTTCGGAGTTTTTCTTGTTCAGCAGTGAAATTTTGTACGGCTAATTCGAGTTCGGTTTGCACTGAATTGAATGTTTGGGTCACTTCTGCCTCTTTTTGTGCCCTAGCCTTCTTAGAAATAGACCTAAAGATACCCGTTTTCATTTGGGCTAGACGATCAAGTTCTTCTTTAAGACCCTGAAGATTCCTGGATTGGCGTTTGATTTCACTGTTTTTTCTCCCTTCGATCTGCGTCGTCCTAGTGGCATATTCTTCATCGATTCGTTTAAGAAGACTTCTATTGTCTGAGAGGCTTTTCATAGCCCCATCGTGAGCAGTCTCCTTGCGCCGTCTTTCCTCAAGCTCACGCTCAACATTCGAGAGTATTTGTGAACACTCCTTTACGAACTGGTCATCTGCGCTTATGGCTGAAGTCGACTCAAAGTCAGAGAGTGTATCCTTTAGGTTCACCAGCCAATCGTTAAAATACTCGGTGAACGGGGAAAGGGCAAATATCTGATTCCCTAGGCTGCGTAGTCTGCCGAGAGTTTTCTCCACAACTTCTTCTGAGGCTGGAGCATGATCCTTTTCAAGCAAGTATCTATTGCTAAAACGATGCTTCTGGCTCCTCGCCTTCGCTTTTTTGCGTTCGGGTGTTTCGTGTCCTCGACCAGCGTTTCGAGGCGACTTCATTTTCGGTCCGTAGCTCATGAACAAAACCTGTTGTATCAGGGTATTTAAGGAATTATCGGGTTTGTTAAGCGACAATCGTCAGAAGACTGTTTGTTTCACCAAAACCAGTAATCAAAAAGTGTTTAGTGAACCTATCAAGTGCGCTAGGGTCTTGTAAAATCTAGAAGGGTAGTTATAGGTTTTATTCGACAGCTAGCGCGCGCGTCCGCGATTTTCTATTTGGGAATGCTGACCGTTTTCTATTCTCTCTTCGGGGTGTTTTCACTGTTTCACGTTCTTCCTTGGCGGCGATGATCTCGATGCTTAAAGGCGGGATGTGTAGCTGGTGTCCACATGAGGGACAGTTGGTGCCGAGCTTCATCAGAATGCTTTCAAAGTACGTTGGACTCTTGTAGCATCCGTACTGTAACAAAGGGCTAGGGTCCTCGTACAGGACAGATCCGCATTGGAAGCAGAAAAGGATGAAGGGCATATGCTTATTCCTCCCGAACGCCACAGGGTTTCCTCGTTGCCCAGTCTATCTCCGCGATGCCGTTGGCCTTGTTAGACCTAGGGTGAGCCGATGCCGAAATGAGTGAAGCGTTTCTCGTCGGGCGGCAACGCGTTTTGCTTTGCTTCATCGACTTGATGGAAGAGGTATCATCTTCAGGCAAACTGCCCGCACATCCAAGATACGCTGTATATTTAGTATACAAGAAACACTTAAAAGCGTTGCGACGAAAACAGTCTCTGAGAACAAACGACGGCTGAAGGACATGAAGTATGAAAACGCTCAGGATCTCAGAAGACATTCACCAAAGGCTCACGGCATTGCTCGGTGAATTGACGGCTCAAACGAGCAAAATGCAGACGTATCAAGATGCCATAAACGCGCTGATAAATGAGTCGGTGATTCTGCCGCAGGAGCTGCTAATTCAGATACAGAGTTTCATCGATGAAAACAAGTATTTAGGTTTCACGACGAAGGAAGAGTTCATACGGGATTCTATACGCTTCAGACTCTCTTGGTTGAGCGACGGAAAGGAATACGTGGAGATCCAGAAGGATCAGTATGATATGCTTGATGAGGCAGTGAGAGAAATGAACACGTCCTACCACAGTGCAGATGGCTTCATCGACGCGCAAATAAGAAATGCATTGGACAAGTACGAGGAATGGAAGCAGGCTAAGAAGGTGCGGTAAGCAGGGGATCATGGTTTCTCGGTTCTTGAATCCTGAACAGTGTCCACTAGTTGATGTCTAGCGATACTCAGTGTGGGTGCTTGTCGCAATCAGTGATTCGGGCATACCTATCCATGTCTTGTCGTCTTGTTCAGGTTTGTAGTTGATTGGAATCGTCAGAGTGAACGTTGTTCCCCTGCCTAATTTGCTTTTGACTTTGATGTGCCCTCCATGTGCCTCTACGTTGCGTTTGCAGATGGCCAAGCCGAATCCCATTCCCTTGGCTTTTGTCGTAAACAGAGGTGTGAAGATCCTCTCAGTGACTTGCTTCGGCATGCCTGTTCCAGTATCGGTGAAGGTGAACTCCACGTTGTTGTTCGACTTTCTGCTGGCTATGGTCAACGTTCCGCCGCGGGGCATGGCGTCGAAGGCGTTCTTGATAATGTTCGTGAATGCCCTTTTGAGTCTGTCAATGTCAACGTTGATCTCGGGTTCTTTCCTCGTCGAGTCTATCAGCGTGATGTTTTTTGGGATTCTTACGAGTGCCACAGCTTCTTTTATCATGTTTTTCGGAGTGGTTTCTGTTTGTTCTAACCTGACTTCTTTGGAGTATTCGAGCAGGTCGTTTATGATCTTGTTTGAGTATTCGATGTCCTTTCCAATGATGTTCAGCATTTCCTTCGCTTTCTCACCCAGTTTTTGGCTGTATTTTGCATTCAGATAGTATGCGGCTCCTGCAATGCCTGTCAGAGGATTACGCAGGTCATGACCAATCATTCCGGCCAACTCGCCGATAGCGGCTAATCTTTCAGATTTGAAGAGTTGCTGCTCCATCCGTTTGCGTTCACTTATGTCTTTGGTCATCGCCACGAAACCCAGTGGGTTGCACGAGGCATCTAAGACAATGCTTGAAGATAGTTCGGCTGGGAACTCTCGTCCGCTCTTGGTCACGAAAGTATATTCCGCGTTCTTCAGTTGTCCCTTGCGGAATGTTCTCTTTATATTTTCGATGGCTTTTTCGTGGTCTTTCCGAGCAATCAGGTTCAAAACGCTTTGGCCAACCAATTCTTGTTTTGAAGAGTATTCATGCATCTTCAATGCCTGTTCGTTGCACTCGATTATGGTTCCGTTAAGATCCGTGGCTGTTATGGCGTCTGGTGAAGCCGCAAAAATGCTTCTGATCTTTTCCTCACTTTTCCTCAGGTCTTTCGTTCTATTTTCCACTTTTTCTTCCAAGTGTTGGGCGTATTCCTTCACCTGCTGTAGTAGCTTAGCGTTTTCAATTGCCACGGCGGCCTGATGAACGAAGAGCTCAAGAGGGGCTAGCGACTCCCGGGTTGGTCGTCGCCCATCCTTTGGGTCGTCCATGCTCATTATGCCCACGACCTGACCGTCAGGCAATCGCAGTGGGACAAATAGCAAGTCGTCTGGATTCCAGTCAATGGTCTTCTTCTTCGGGACTTTGCTCCGAAGCGCGTACTTGAACTGTTTTCGGACCACGGGGTCGGTCCAAGGAAGATAGTAGAATTCTCCTAGGCGGAACCTTTCGAACATGGAGCTCAGGCGCTTTCGCCATACTTCCCCTGATGATTGATGCTCTCTCAAGTACTGTTCTTCTTTTGGTGCCAGACCCGCCGTCACCACGTCTGTGGTGTTGAGGTTTTCGTCCCTTAATGATATGACTACTCTTTCCCATCCTTGCTCACGAATTGCCTCAGCGGTCGTTTTGAGCCGTTCACACAAGTCTGTGGTGTGAAGCATCGTGGCAGAGCTTCTCAACAGGCTTTCCAGTCTCTGCGAGGCACCACGATACTTTTTCTCGCTTTGTCGCATCGTGTTCTCGATCTGCCTTTGTTCGGTCATGTCCTCAAGCATCACGCCGATAGAATTGCTGGAAAGGGCAAAAGCCTTGCCTGAAAAGAACCTTTCACGACCGTGTCTGGGGCTGTAGTGAAACTCTCCAAGGTCATTCGTCTTTCTTGAGTGAATGATTCCTTCGCCGATCTTCGCCATTCGCTTATTCAACTCGGGAAATATCTCTCCCATGGTCTTTCCCAGCATGCCTTTCGTTGACACCATGCTGAACTGTCTGGTGGTGGGATTTGCTGCAACAAGCCTGAAGATCGCTAAGCCCTCGATTCTTTCGAGGCGCCAGACGGACAATCCAATCTGGATGTTGTTGATCACACTTTCATACAACTGCTTGACCGAATCTTTGCCTCGCTTCCTGTCCTTGCCAGTGACCTGGCTTCTGCCGAAAAGAATCCCAAAGTCTTCGCTGTTCTTCTCAACCTTGGCTCGGTTCAAATTCGAGTCCTTCAATTCTCCAGTCATAAAGATTCACGTTAAATTTGGCTGTTCGATCTGTGCCGTGCCGTTCCTATTCTGGATCGTTCATGTTGGACCAAGGTTCGCGCGTTTGCGGTCAGCCTGGTACTCGCCTGAAAGCTTCGTTCGATCCGCGCTAATGTTCACCGATTCCAGCCTGTTGAGTTTGTCAAACTGATCTGACTTAATCCTTATGAATCCAAACTAAGTATCAGAAGTGAACGCCATTGTCACTTGTGGGAGATTTAGAATGCTCAACTCCTCGTCATAGGGAACCTGGGGGTTCGAGATGACGTACGCTGCCCTGCAAAACCAAGGTTTCAGTCAAAAATCCGTTTTATCAGCCTAGAAGAAAAAAAAGGCTTAGTGGGTGACGATCGTGGTTGTCTTTTCCGATCGGCTATTTGCTATTCGCTCCCTCTTTCTATGAGAAGCGTATTGTCTCCAGGTTTGAAGCTTATTCTTAGTACGACTGAATCGGCGCCTCTTTTCGTCTTGCTGAAGTTTTTGAATGGGAACATGCTATCTTCGGCTAGATCCAATGGCAGATAAATAAGGTATTTTCCATCTTTTCTCCTGAATAGTCGGCCTCTCCCTTCTTTCACCATCCGTCTATCACCTCACTCGATTAAATCAGTAGTTCAAGATCCACTTTTATAAAAGCTTGTACTATTTAATACTTTTCCTCATGCAATTCATTCGGCCTACAATTATATGTGAAGTTTCAAAAAAACGTGCATCACATGAAACAAAAACGGCGGGTGCAAACGATCTACTTCTTGCGCTCCAGCCCAAAGAGAAGACTACACGGCAACAGCGCGCATACCAATCATCAAGGCCGACCGTGCATGTTCAAGCAGGTTTTCGAAGTGAAAACAAGTCTACCGCTGGGACTCTGAGGAGAAGCAGAGCATTTGAACTAATCCGCGAATAGGCTTGATCCTCTTGTCCTGAACATCGAATCCGCGTCTAGGGCTTGCACCGAGTCTGCAACCTAAACATACGCCTTAAGGTCGGACCCCATCGTTATGGGCATTTGATGCGGTTCGTTTTGCCTAGTCTACTTGTAAGTAGTGTGCAAGCTGTCAAACGCAGAGCATTCTGGGTCTTCGAATTTGATGACGCCTCCGGGGGGAGTGCTTCCTACTATGGGTCGTTTCTGAAAGTGTTTGTATCCACATGCGCATTCGAATCCTACGATCTTGTCTCCACGCTTTATTTCCTTGCACTTTTTCCCGTTGCATCGAACACTCTGCTTATGGATGTGCCATAGGGCCTTCGCTTCGGTCCGTGTTATAGGGACACAGTGTTTCGCTGATGTCAAGTACCACATTATGTAAAGGGCAAAACAGGCCCACATCGTGGGGAAGAGGATTTGAAGCATGTTTTCGACCATATTTCACACCTTGTGTATTTGTGTTCTACAGGTGTACAATATGTCTCTTTTAGGACATATCGACAATTATAATACGGTATCTTACGATATAAGTGTTTCGGAAATCTCCGTGCTACATAGGCCTAATCCTTCGGAAAACAGTCCATCACCAGGGCTTGTTTCGGTTGCGAACACACCTTCGGCAGCATTATCTCTGTTTCTCTAGCATATCGGCCATTTCGACAGCATTTTCAACGTTTCTGCCCAGCTCGCCCATCGTTGGAGAAGTGTTTCTGTAGATTTCCACCGCTCCCCTGTCTGCAATCCTCAGCAGAATCAGGTTAGTCGGATAGAAATAGTGGCCGAACACGTCTTTGCTCCGAAGTGATTCCTCTTCCGACGTTGAAGGCCGCCTGACGTGGATCCGGATGAAAACCACTTTGTCCCTGTGCTTCTGTTTGAGAGTAGCTGCCAGTTTATCCAGCCTTGGCTTCTGCTTTTGGCAGGCAGGGCAATTTTCCCGCGTAATGGCGACGACGTACGCTCTTCCCATATCCGGAGCCAGGTGCTCCTTGGCGGACACGTGCGTCTTCGAAAGCTCACTCTCAAATCTGGTAAATTCTACGTTTTCGATTTGCACAAGATCTTATTCGCAGGCGAGGATATTTAAGGAGTCTACAAGCGCCGACCCACATTCTCTGCGATTTCTATGCGCTGCACTCGAATAGCCGTTGGTTTCTGCTTGAGAACAGAGGCACGCGTCATATTTTACCCAGAATCCTTTCCGTCACGAGGCCGACGCTCCTGGCGAACTCCATGAACGCGTACCGCAAGAGTTCACTCTCATCCATGCCGAGACTGTGGCATATCCTCTCAACCAGCTTCTTCTGCTCAGCAGTCAGGTAGACCTTGATCACTTTTCGCACGAGAATTCTCCTCCAATTTTCCCTGGAGGAGTTCTTTCGTACTTCCGTTGATAAAGGCATTTTTCGCATGAAACCATCAAGTTTCTCCAAGCCTAAAGAACACTTGAAGGTATCATGACGCATAGAAATGGCAAGAAAAGCGGCGTCCACGAGGCATACATGCCAAAATGTGCTGTTGCCACACGAAAGACCACTCCAAGACAACAATTCTAATTAGAATAATGATCAGTGGTGCGGTCGCCGAGATTTGAACCCGGGTCGTCAGCGTGGCAGGCTGATGTCCTAGACCAGGCTAGACTACGACCGCACAGTACGGTACTACGATACAATTGTGAAGGTAAAATCGTCAACTTGCTATTAAATCTTCAGAGCCGAGGCAAAGCTGATTTGACTATGAAGTTTGTCGCTGAAAGGCTGAAATACTTTGCTAAATATGTGAATTTGGATGACTCAGAAGCCGTTAACCTGTTTATAGCTAGAAAGCAGTGCTTAGACTCGCAAAGACCGGTTGGTGAAAGCTTACAATCACTATGCGCAATTCTACGGCATCAAATATATTAAGCCGAAGTTTAGATGTAACGCGCGCGCTTCAAAAAGTGAGCACACCACGCAATCCAGCAGTAGACTTGAAGACCACGGTAGAGGCGCTATTTCTCGCGAACCGAGTTGTTGCCAATTTGGCTCCGAATCAGATGGAATCGTGTGAAGACTGATTGATGTTAAAAAAGTCTCCAATCGCTCGATCGACGTTTGTTGTTCGGAATGTGTGTTCAATAATCCAGTTCTCCGTTTATGAATTTCCGAGTCATTTCGCTGCGCGGGTTGTTGAAGAATTCTTCAGGGGTCGCAATCTCCACTATTTTGCCTCCGTATATGTGCACCACGTAATCTGCAAGTCGCTTTGCCTGACTTAAATTATGTGTTGCCAATATGACTATGCCTTTTCCTTTTGTTCTGCTCATGATTGCTCTCTCGATTATTGTTGCGCTGTACGGGTCCAAGTGCGCGGTGGGCTCATCCAAGAGCAGGATTTGTGGATTAAGCAAGAACGCTCGTGCAAGGGCGATTCTCTGTTGTTCTCCACCTGAGGTTTTCCTTGCCTTTCTTTTTTCGAAATTCCTCAATCCAACAGCATGCAATTCTCGAGCTATTTCTTCTTTGATCTCAGTGTCTTTTTTTCCTCTGATTTTGAGGCCGTATGCCAAGTTGCTGTAAACCGATCTGTTGAACATCACTGTTTTCTGGAAAACTAGTGTGGCGATCTGGCGCAATTGTTTTCCGTTTGTGCCCTTGCCGTCGAGAAGTATGCTGCCTTTGTCCCTTTTTTCTAACCCAGCTATGATCCTGAGTAGGGTTGTTTTCCCAGCTCCATTGGTTCCTAATAGTGTTATCGTTTTGCCTCCCACTATTTCCAGATTGATATTTTCCAGGGCTTTGACTGAGCCATAGCTTTTTTCGACGTTTTTGAGTTGGAGTCGTACTTCCATTGTCTCAGTCTTCTCCCAAGGTTAGCCTCATACCAAACGTCACAGGATTCATTACTTCTTCCGAGGCATTTCCTCTTGTCTCAGTCTTTCCACAAGGTTGATCGCCAAGGTTATCGTGAGTACTATTGCCATGAGGATTATTGCATACGCCATCGCGACGTCGAAACTTCCTAGATTTGTTTCCAATGCAATGGAAGTTGTCAGCACCCTCGTTTCTTGAAACAGATTTCCTCCCACGATCATGGCCACACCGAGCTCTCCGAAACCTCTGTTGAAAGCGGCTGATACAGCTAACACCGTTGACCAAACGGTTTCTCGCATTATGGCCAAATTGCATCTAAAACTAGATGCGCCGAGCGTTTTAGCGAGGTCTCTTAACTGGACATCAGCAGCGCCAAGTGCACTGGCGGTGAAGCTGACGATCAAGGGTGTAACCAATATAGATTGACCAATTGCTATTCCATTAAGCGTGTAGAGAAGATGCAGAGAGCCGAATTCTCCTTGATGCGACATAAAGAGGTACAATAGCAATCCCAAGGCAACCGTGGGTATACCTATGAGCGAGTTGAAAATGCCCTTGATCAACCACTTACCTGGAAAGGAATATAGACCCAAAACTGTTGCTATTGGAATGCTCCATAAGCAAGATAGCAGCGTCCCAAGGCAAGTGACGTATAACGACCTGTAGACTGTCGAGTATACCTCATTGTTCCCACTGAAGATCAATTCCAGGGCTTTCCGAAACGCCTCGACTATAACATCTTGCATTCGAGATCACGAAGAAAAAATGGAATTGGATCTATGCGCGTGCGAGCACGCTCGCGTTACTTGCAAACAAATTCTGATATATGTTGTCTTTCTTCTCTACATTATTCCTGAAGGGGCGTGAAGGTGTGTATAGTGGTTGCTCTAGTTCCGGAAGTTCGCAATAAGCACTTATTTGCTGGCTTTCGTCAAAGATCACGGTGTATCCCAACTGTATGAGTATAAGCTGCCTGCGTCGTATCGGTAAGCCGATGGACATTCGGTTGCGTTTGAAGGGATGTAAGCGTAATTCTGGATCCAGCCTAACAGCGTGGCGTTGCTTCCGGTAGATACCAGTGGAACGAAGGGAGCGAAAAGTGGTGCTCCGAATGTTGACGTCCCATAGTTGGCTAACAGGTTTTGGCCTTCGTCAGAAACCAAGTACTGTATGAATAGCATTGAAGCGACAAAGTTCGTTTTCGTGAGATTAACATTCAGCGGATTATCTGCTATCACGCTGTAAACGTTCAACAGGGCCTGGTTGGCTTGAACCATAATTTTCATTTGAATGTTCCCGTTATTGGTGTTGGTCAAATATGAAGCCATGTCCGACAGTGTGTATCCGCCTAGTTCGTTGGCCACAAGTAGCGTGGCGGTCATTCCTTGTCCTGTCTCCTTGTACCATGATGTTTCTGTTCTTATCTGCGTCCAGTTTATGCCTGCGGCTGCCCACAGGGTCTTTTCTTTTGAGTTGGTTCCTGATCCGTCGCCTCTTGATATCCATATGGCTCTGCCTTGTTCGCCCAATGTTTTGATTTGCCTTAGTGCGTCTAACGGTGTTATGCCAGTTATGTTGGCGGGATCGTTTTGGGGTCCTACTATGATGAAGAAGTTGGATGCTAAGATCTTGCGGTTCACGCCATATCCGTTAACCATGAATGTGTTTTCCTGAACCGGATCGTGGACCATTATTATGTCTGCGTCTCCTCTCATGGCTGTCTGTATGGCTGCGCCAGTTCCTTGCGAAAGAAAACTAATGGTTATCCAAGGGAACTTCGCCTGAAACACCGTTTTCATCTGATCTTCCACTCCTGTTTCGTAGAGGCTGGTCGTTGACGAAACTATTAGCCTAGTGGGTGATGGCATTGAACCTCCCCATCCGAACTTCATTGCGACAAGTGCGATATCTTTTCCGTCGATTTTGCCGTCCTGGTTTATGTCGGCGTTGGGGTTCCATCTTGGACCGTTTGGAACTGTTCCGAAGGCTAATGCTGCCAAAGCTATGTCTTTTCCGTCCACTTTGAGGTCGAGGTTGACGTCTTCGCTTATCGTCCAGTTCAGCCAGTCAGGCCGGCTGCCTATTCCCGCCGAGGCATCCTTGTTGATGGCGGGCGAATTCGCGTTTACATTCGATACCTGATAGAAAAAGGTTAGCAGCAAAGACAACACGCAGATACTAACAATCAGTGGTTTTATCGACATTCCCATTTCAAATCACTTCTTAATTCTCGCAGGTAGGACCGATATGCATTTAAAAACATTTCGGTGATTGAAGCGAAGATCAACCACCGCGCGAGCCAGCGTCCCGTTAGTCGGTCAATCGATTGACACGATTTATCCTTGCGGCACTGCCAAATTGAAGGAGAGATTTGGCGACCTCATCAGAAAGTCTGGGAAAAGCTTGAAGGAACGAAGATAGAGATTGAGAAATCTGACTTTGCGGTTGTGAATCGCATTTTCTTCAACATACTGCAGAGACCCAGACCACACGAGCGAGCGCGCTATATAGTTGATTAGCGGGTAGGGGTTCGTTTCAGTTCGATTGGTGTCCTTGTTCATGTCGGCTTCGATGGATTTGGGGTTGGGGATAAAACTTTACCCAACCAACCAATATAAAACGACCACGAACCACGACGACGACCACGACTACGGACCACGACTACGGACCACGACGACCACGACGGACGAGGGATAGTGGTAAGGTAACTGATTACACCTATCCAAATCTTTCAATGTGCATCTATTTAGTTGACCATAACCTTCAGCTTAAGATCCAGTTTCTTAAGATACGTGCCACTCGTCGTTATTATTGACTCAAACCCGAGCTTTCTCCAGAACCCCTCAGCTTCCTTATTGCCGATAATGTATCTTACAGTCAAGTCTTCAACCTTGTTTGAGTTAAAGAATTCACAGAGTTCCTTCATCAAGCGTCTTCCAACGCCCTTTCTTCTAAACTGCTCCACGACGTACATAAGCGAGACAAGACCAACAGTTGTTGGCATATGGTCACTTCTGCGCGTAACTTCGCCTTGGACATACCCTATTATCTCGCCATCTGCTTCAGCAAGCAATACATGAATGTCGTTATCCGCTAGGTCATTCTCAACTCTCTGTTTGAGTAACTTCTTTCCCTCTTCAGTTATTCGCCAAATTAAGGGGTTCGATCTTTCAGCGTGCTCCTGTGACAACAATCTTAGCTCAACAATTCTCTCCATGTCCGAGGAAGCTGCTCTTCTAATTGTGAGGTTATCCATAGAACTTACGTGTACAAGATTTGGGATAAAACTTTACCCCAAACCAACCAAAGACCTCGAAAGGCGAAGCGATGGGCCGCTCAAGGTCCATAGTAGACTGTCGCGTTCATCGGAATTGCTACATCTTCCTTTGGTATCAGCCCTATGAGTGTTCGTTCATAGACCCTGACGTGCAACTCGAAATTGATTTGATATGTACCAATTTCCCCCAACTCATAATCTATGCTTATGACAGTATAGTTGCTCTCATAGTCGATTTCGTCCATATGGGCCGAGAAGCTACTTGTGTGGTTCGAGGTAGCCTCAAGACCCAAAACCAAAAGGTCAGTGCCCAGAACAAAGTAACTCCCATTTTGCCCGGTCTTGAATATGTCCGCATACCCCCAGTGAGGTGCAGGTCTTCTAACTATCCATCCGACAAGCCAAACACAACCGCTACTTGAGAATGTATATGTCCCTGTATAGTTTTGCCAATATGAGATTGACCCCCGAACTTCCTCCTCACTTACCACTGGAAGACCATGTATCTGCACATAAGTATGAGCGTAGACCTCTATTGACGTGAAAATGATTAGTAGCAAAGCGGCTAATGCGATTTTTCTGGCACCGAAACGATGCACGTTAGCTTTATTCTCTTTCTGCAATACAGCTTCATCTTGAGCTAATGTGTGAAGAAAAGACCTTAACTGTTTCCCAGTGTAAGTGCGCGCGCGCTGAACTATATTGCATGTCGCTTGGGCTTATGTATACGGGCGAAAATAGCTTATGCGGGAAATTAAAATAACAGATGATAGAATCTGAATGGGGGGGGGTGAAACAATGGCAGATAGGAAGTTGGAACTTGCATTCGTTGATAAGGATGGGAAAGTGTATTCAATAGAAGATGGTACTCGTGAAGATTTAGCAAAGGGTCTTGAAAAAATCTCTAAAGAAATTGCAAAGAGACTGTTATTGGTGAAAGAACAAAGATAGAACTTGACCTATTTCCTTTTTCCAGGAAGCGCGCGCGGGGGCTCCTAGATCGTCCTATGTTTCAGGCTTTCTTTTGCGAAACATTCGCGTCTTATGGATAGTTGATCCGAAATATCTTGCCTTCGCCATTGTCGAAAAGCTTGGTAAAGTGTGTAGGGTGCAATGATTCATCAAACAACAATCTAAGTATAGTTACCTGCGAACCTAGTGCTGTGGGCGTGTAAGTGTTTCCATTTGTATCTAGATAATCTGATCCGTTGTAACCTGCGATGTTGGCTATCCAGTTGAATTTTTGTAGGTCATCTGGTTTGAAAACAAGCGCGTACGAGACATGATAGACCTGCATGGTTTGCAGAGATTGATCTTCAGGCTGCATGAACATTCTCGCAAGATCGTGGATCTTCTGTGATGAGCCCCATGTGCCGAATATCTGAGCCTCCAACGCGCTCAGAGGGTCTCGACTGTTTGCCATGGTGTTCCATATGTCTCTTGAAGGGTAGGCTTCTATTACTTCTCGGTGACTCCATTGTCTGACTGCTCTTCCGTAGTCCCACCAGCAGAGTATTATGGAATTGTTAGGCGTGAGTTTTTCCAATTTGGTGAAAGTTTCCGGCATACCTTTCTCTTGTGAAAAATACGTCAGAACGGCATCTTCTTTTTGGCCGAAATCTATTCTAAGGGCAACGAAGAGTGACAGGATTATCACTACTACTGTGGCGATTGTCAGAATGAATCGCTTCCTGCGCCAGAAGTTCCTTTTCACGGACTCACTCTTTTCCATAACTATGTAGTCGATGCTCGCCAATTTTAACTCTGTTGTCTATGGTTCTGAGGGTTTGTCTTGCTCAATCAGTTTCTTAACAGGCATCAGCTGTTAACTCTGCTCGCAGTGTTCTAAACATTAGACTTAAAAACCTTGCAAAAGAATAGCAAATGATTTGAACATGTCAGTGCTGTACGCTGTGGCGCATGTTTTTCGTTCGTGGAAACTGTTCCTTGCACTGTTGATTGGTATAACGTTGGCATCCGCATTTTTCGCCGGTATAGACATCAAAGCGAATGTGACGGCGAGACAAGCCTTGAAACAAGATCTGAGTCGCGTTTATGTTGACATGGTTGCGAACTTGTACGAGAATCGTCCCGAGGGCATATTGAATGCCTCTAGAGACGTGGCAGGGCTGTCAGGAGTTGCAGGAACGGAGGTCATCTCCACTTTTGAGGGACCAACAGGCTTTGAAGCAAGCGGCACATACTCTGACTATGCGAGAATAGTCGGAATTCAGAACCAATCACGGGTTTATGATGGTTGGCTTAATCGGCCCGAAGAAATAGGCGAAAACGAAACCTATGTGCTCAAAGATTCAGGCTTGGCTCAGAAGTACTCGGTCGGAGACGTCATACCCATCAACATTTCAATCTACCCGAGCGGAGGTTCACCAGTGTTTGTTTCCTTGAATCTAGCGGTGAAAGGCTTTGCCGAGCTTGATGACAAGTCAAGGTCGATTGCACTGGGAGGGTATTCTACCCCGTATCCACAAACTGCTGTGTATGAGTCACCCTATTATGGACAGATCGGGACGCTAATCGTTGATTGGGAAAAGACTATGCGGAGATTGGTTGACATGCAGTGGAATGTTAACCCATCTGGCGGACAGGTAAGTACAAGTCTACTGGTATACTTAGACCGAAATGCCCTGGTAAATCCATGGGACATTGACACGTCAATAAACAACATCGGAACCCTGCAGGCTCAAATCCAGACCAGAGCAGGGACAGGTTTTTACTTTCAAAACAATCTCGGCGTGGTTCTCAGCAGTTTTCGAGGCACATCGATGGGAATCCAGTTGACTTTCACGCTTCTTTCTATTCCAGTGTTCTTCATGGCGTGGTATATGGGAACCACCGTCTCAGATGTGTCTTTCAGCCTTAGGAGGCGAGAAATAGGTCTCCTGTCCACAAAGGGCTTCTCTGGGGGACAGATTCGAAGAATATTCTTGATCGAAACCATAATGTTGGGACTGCTGGGGGGATTACTAGGTGTCTTAGCAGGGTTTCTGTTGAATCCACTTTTCTCGCAATTCAGCACTGAAATGCTGTTCAATCCGCAGGTAATCAGTCTCTACACATTTGTTTCAACAATGATTTTTGGAGTCGTAATTGCCTTACTTTCAACGTATAGCTCTGCCAAAAGAGCTTCAAGACTCTCAGCTGTCGACGCACTCCGAGAGTACCTTCCAACTGAGGAAACGAAGTCTTACAAGAAAAGGTGGCCTTGGACCGCATTCATCCTCGGAACGTACAAGTTGATTATTTTTGTTTTCGGCGTGAACGTGACAGTTGCCCTGACTAGGGCTAGCATGGTCGGACAGAACTTTATTCTTGCGATTTTCACTGGACTCGCACTGGTGATCGACTACGTTCTGACTTACATTGGGCCTTTGCTCTTTTTCTGGGGAAGCACAAAACTGTTCATCCAGGGTTCTCTGAAGTTTCAAGAACTCACAACCCGGGCAGCCAAATTTCTTGGTGATCTAGGTGCGTTGGCAACCAAAAACGTGAGGAGGAACCCTGCGCGCTCAGCTGCAATCGCCTTTCTTATGGCATTGATAGTAAGCTACAGTGCACAAGTAACCACACAACTCGCCAGCGAACAGGACTTCACCACTCGAAGAATCTACACGCAGGTGGGTGCGGACCTCAGTGTCTCCGTCAACAATCCAGCTGAGGCAAAAAACGTTTCTTCCGTGATACAGGCAAACCTTTCTTCAAAGGTGCAGAACTCGACGATCGAATATTCTCTCAGTGGCACGACGGCTGGCGCCAACTACATTACAGTAAACATGAGGGCAGTTCAAGCTGAATCGTGGCTTAAGGCCGCATACTACGAAAGTGACATGTTCACCGGAAAGAATGTCGAAGATGCCTTTCAAAGCCTGTTAACTCAAAAAGATGCAATCATCTTGGAAAAAAGTGTAGCGAAACTTCTGGATCTCAAAGTCGGCGACTCCATCACAGTAACCATCGGGAATACTTCAAAGAGAATGATTGTGGTTGGTTACTTTGGACCAGAAACAGGAGACGAACAGATCTCCGTCTCGATGTACTGGTCATACGTTTCACAAGAATTTTACGGAGAGGTCAACAATTCTACCAGTGTCTTAAGCACAAGAATACTGTTAAAACTCAAACCTGGAGTCAACGGCACAGCATCTGCAGAAAACGTTCGCAGACTTGGTTTGAATGTTGGTTCAGTGGATTCGTTTGCTGAAGAATACACGCTTTCTCAGTCTGACGTTGCGACGGTTGGATCGCTGGATGCTCAGCGACTGGGCATCGTCTTTGCAGTTTTGGCTGCGTCGGTTGGGACAGCGCTTGTTAGTGTGGTGAGCATGAGGGAGAGAAGCCGCGAAGCTACGATTATGAGTGTAAAAGGCTTGTCGTACAAGCAGCTTGTAATAATGTTCGTAACGGAAAATCTTGCGATCGTGACCTTCGCAGTGGCCTTAGGAGTTTCCGTAGGGTTTATCGCGGCGTACGGAAACATCTCAGCTGCCAACAGTTTCATGGCGTCATCCACTCTAATCAAACACCGATTCGTGCTTCAGTTGGATGCGATCCTTATGTTGATCTCCTGTGTTGTGCTCATTTTCGTATCAACCATAGGACCAATATTGATCTTGTCAAAGGGATACGTAACTAAACTTGACAGGATGGTCAGACTCAGATGAAAGGACTAGATGTGAAGGTAAACAATCTCGTCAAAGCATACCGACTTGGCAAGATTGAAGTGCAGGCTCTCAGGGGGTTGAACATGGAGGTGGGCGCCGGCGAATTTGTGGCCATAATAGGGCCGAGCGGAAGTGGAAAGACCACTCTACTCAACATATTGGGAGGTTTAGATACTGCAACGGCGGGCACGGTGCAAATCGGAAGTACAAATCTGACTGGCATGAACACGACACAGCTTGTCGACTACAGGCGAGAAACAGTTGGTCACATATTCCAAACATTAAACCTAATTCCAACGTTGACCGCAACAGAAAACATTGAACTCCCAATGATTGCACGCGGTGTTTCAAGAGGAAAAAGGAAAGAACGAGTGCAAGAGCTTCTTGGAATAGTCGGTCTGACCGATCGTGGCAACCATAAACCCGAAGAACTTAGTGGGGGAGAACAGCAACGTGTGGCCATGGCCGCAGCACTTGCGAACGACGCGCCGATTATCTTGGCTGATGAGCCTACCGGCGAGTTGGACACTGTCAACGCAAAAATCGTGGTGGATTATCTATTGAAGGTTCACAGGGAATTGAATAAGACCGTTGTAATGGTTACGCATGATCCGAGCGTTGCTAGAAGAACTGACAGGATTCTGCGTATAGAAGACGGCCTGATTAAGATGACTTCGGCTCCGACTGAGATGACTGGCGAGGAAGAAGCAACATCATATGTTGATCAATTGAGGACCAGAATCAGAGAAATAGATGCACAAACGGTGCGATTAGACGAGGATTTTAAGTCCAGCAAAATCAGCGGCGATGAATACGTGGAAAAGAGGCAGAGTCTCAAGAGAACTAGAGACAGTTTGAGCGAGGAACTGCATCGAATGGGCGTCGTAATCTAGCAGCGCGCGCTATTGCTTGCTTCCGAATCGAGCTTAGTTTCCAGCGTAAACAGCGCATGCGAGATCTAAACTCGAGAATGACAGAAATACATCGTTTCAGGAAGCTTCTCGTGCTAGTTGAGGCCCTCGCGTTGCGCGCTTTTTGTGTCTTCACTGTAGGTATTGTGAGTACATTATGTAGCCGATTGCTGTTAGGGCTGCGCTTGTGGCGAAGGCTAGGCCCCAGATTATTTTGCTCCAGTTGAGTATTTTGTGTCCGTCGAGAATTCCGAATGGTGCGAGGTTAAAAGAGGCTATGTAGGCATTGAAGAAGCCGCCGAAGAGGAAGATTTGGGAATATGGGCCTGATGCGAACGCTGTGCCGAGGAATAGTATTGACAGGACGATGTTGGTGATGGGTCCAGCTATGGATATTTCTCCTATTTCTTTTCTTTCGGCGGCTCCGGCGATCATCACGGCGCCTGGAGAAATGAATTTGATTGGCAGAAACGCAAAGATTAGAGTCATAACGGAGCCCCAGAGTGTCAATCTGAATTCTGACCAGAGTCCTTTTCTCTGGGCGGTTATTTTATGTGCCATTTCATGAATGAAAAAAGACATAGTTAGGATGACGGTGAAAGCCACGACAGAGATGGTCAAACTAGCCTGGGAGGAAATGCCGCTGTAGAGAACGGACAACATTCCGACAGCAACGACGAGCAACGCCGCTATTGCCAAATGCTCAACTTCCTTCGGGCTGAAGTAAACTCGTCCTTCACGTTGCCGAGTTGATCCAAGAGTAACTCTGTACTCATACGTAGCCGGTCTCGAAACAACATGGTCCTCCTCCTGTTTCGGCGCGCGAGCAAGATGAATCTTTGAACAATTGTGGTTTTCTGGCAAACGATGATCTGGGCAGAATTGGCCGCTGCAGTATGGGCACTGGAACGGTAGGAATGTTTCTTGGCCACATGCTTCACATTTCATGCTGGAGAAGCGCCCTTTTCTTTGCTTAAGAGAAGTAATCGTTTATATGTTTCCCTCGAGACCCCAGTGAGAGCGTACGCCTTTGAACCCTTAACGATCGTGTGTTAGGCAGCGCGCGCTAGTTTTCGAAGACTTTTCATCGATCACTTTTCTTTGTTGCTTCTGTAACGCTCTTGTATTTTTTCTGCAAGCTTGCCGTCTTCTACTATGAAGGCACCTTCATAGCCGCAGTCGAGGCATCTCCAGATGGAAGGGCGGTAGAAGACAAGAAAATTGATGTTTGTGGAACCGCATTTTGGACAGAACTTGATCCTTTTCAGCAGTCTTTCTTGTTTCTTTTCCCTCATGATTGATTTTTCGATGTCCCACTTCTCTTTCAGTACGTTTCCAAACTCGTTAAGACTGAACCCCTGAGCTTCTTCCCCGCATAATGGACAATGCTCCCCGGGCTCAAGCTGCTTATCGTAGGTGCATTTTCTGTTCGGACAAGTCCATGAGACCATGCCAACGCGCCTTTCAGAATAGACCAATCACCCACCTTTCTTCATTTCGGTAATCGAGTCTCAGCAACAGAGTATAGCGTGCGCGGGCAACAGATCTGCACGTATTTCTGTTCTTTGTCGCAGTACGATCTCTATTACTGCTGAACGTACGTGAGCGGCTATTCACAAGTGGGACATACGGGTGAGGAAGCGCGCGTCACAATGTGTGCGACGGCGGCACCTGCGAGACAGCGGCGCAGGCCGATCAGAGAAATTGGGGTTTTTACGAAGGTGTGTCTGTGGGGGAATACGCTTCTTCTCCACTTTGGCTCAGGTCAAGTCCCTTTTCTTCTTCTTCCGGTGCTACTCTCAACTTGGAGAACACGTTGACAATTTTCAGCAGTGCAAAGGATACCGCGAAGGCAAAAATAGCTACCACCAAGACCGCTTCGATCTGAATCAGGAACTGGCTCGGATTTCCATAAAACAGTCCGTTCTTGCCGGCTCCGTTCACCGCGGTTGTTGCGAACAATCCCGTGGCTATTGAACCCCAGATTCCGCTGACTCCGTGGCATGCGAAAACATCCAACGTATCGTCCAGACGCGTCCGCATCCGCCATGAAGAGACCAAGTTAGATATGATCCCGGCGGCCAAGCCTATGATGATGGCTGAAGCCGGGTTGACGAAACCGGAAGCGGGAGTGATTGCCACGAGTCCACAGACGGCGCCGATTGCCATGCCTGTTGCAGAAGGTTTGCCTTTAATTATCGTGTCCATGGCCATCCAGCTGACGGTCGCGGCTGCGGCTGACAGGTTGGTGACGACAAAGGCGCTGACCGCAATTGAACTTGCCCCTAAGGCGCTGCCTGCGTTAAAACCGAACCATCCGAACCACAGCAATGCTGCTCCCAAAATCACGAATGGAACATTGCTTGGTTTTCCCTCTATTTTCTCACGGTTCATTCTCGGTCCTATTACGATGGCTGCGGCCAAGGCTGAAACCCCGGCTGTTATATGGACGACTGTTCCGCCCGCAAAGTCGATCGCTCCGAGCTGATGTATCCAGCCAGCAGAGCTCCAGACCCAGTGTGCGACTGGCGAATAGACAAAGGTTGACCAGAGTACGGTGAAGATAAGCAGTGAGCGAAATTTGATTCTTTCCGCGAATGCTCCAACTATCAGGGCTGGTGTGATGGCCGCAAACATCAGTTGAAAAGAGTAGTAGGAGAATTCCGTAATTCCTGATCCCCCGTACATAGTGGACACGTCAACGTTATTCAGTAGCACCTTGTCAAAGTTTCCGATGTATGCTCCCGTAGAAGTGCCCAGGGCGAGGCTGTAACCCCAAAATGTCCATACCAAGGTCACGACGGCAAATATGGCAAAACACTGCGCTATCGTGTTGGAAATGTTCTTTCTTCTTACGAGTCCTCCATAAAAGAAACCCAGAGCAGGGGTCATCAACATGACAAGCCCAGTGGCAACCGTTACCCATGCCGTGTCCCCTGTGTTTACCGACATTTTTCTTCCTACTCCAATCATTCCAGCCAGTGTAGAAACTTTTTTTTCTCTCTATTTATTATTTATAGCTTTCGACGGCGTTGTTCAATCGGAACCAGCCTAGCTCAAACCGCACAGGTGGCTGAGCGGCAAAATTACATCTTTTCTTTCCGGCAGATTCGACTTGTGATACGCGCGCCGAGGACATCTTCAATCACTAGTTTAACTTGCCCAGAATCAGAGTCTTCTTGGACGTCCCAAAAAACGAAGAACGGCTGGGAAATCAAACCAAGAATCAGTGGAAATAGTTGAAGAAACAAGAGTAGATACGTGTGCCGTTGGCGACTTCGATTATTCCCTGAAGACCGGCGTCTAATGGAGCTTCTTCAGAGCTTCTATGATCTCCTTGATGTCTGGAAGCTGACCGATCGGGTACACCTTGACGAACGCAACCTTCTGGTGCTCGTCGATGATGATGTTGGCACGTTCCGATGTGCCGTACTTGCTCCTGAACAGGCCGTACTGCTCTGCAACCTTGCCGTGTGGCCAGAAATCTGAGAGCAACCTCGTATTCTCGATGCCTAAGCTCTTCGCCCAAGCCTTCTTAGAAGGCACAGTGTCGACGCTCAAACCGACCGCCACAGTGTTTAACGAGTCGAAAGCATCCTTGTTCTTTTCAAGAGACTTCATCTGTTCTGAGCACACGGAAGTCCAAGCCAAAGGATGGAAGGAGAGCAGTACACGCTTGCCTTTGAGCTTTGAAAGAGTGAACGCCTTCTCATCCTGATCTTCCAGGCTGAAATCCTTGGATTCATCACCCAACTTAACCCTCTTCTCCACACCATGTTCCCCCGCGTATGCATGCTACCCCACAACTCTGCCACACTGAGTATTAAAAGCTTAAAAACAGCCAAGTCCGCGCACGCAAGCCTGCAATACCAGAAGGCTCTAGTCCACGACATGGTCTTTCAAGTGAGCAACCTGATTGTCAGCGCACGCGCTCCGAAGAACCCGCACACATCCTGACTACTCATGCGCATAGTTGAACCCGCACTGCCAGGAATAAGCCAGCGCGCCCACGGTGAACCCAACCTTGACCCAACTTGAACCCCTGTTTGAATCATTCCAAAAAACGAAGTAACAGTTCACTAGCGCAGTCATCCCACACAGTAACCCCACGTTGAAGACACCAAAAAAACCGGCCGGTAGGGGGGGTAGGTGTATTTTGAGACGTTTTTAGCCCAAAATACAGATGAAACCCTGAAAGGGGAGTGCGAGCATATACACAAGAATTCAGGACCAACGCCCAAAAAACGACCGGTAGATAGAGGTAGGTGTATCTTGGGCTGAAAACAAGCCAAAATACAGATAAACGCTCTAGAGACTTGGGCCGCACGATCCTCCGCGTGGAAAGGCAGAAAAAGCAGGCGGCACGGTAGGCTGATACCTGGCTGTTCTCATCTCAAGGCCGCGGGTCGCCAATCAGGTTCTAAGTGCATGCCCAGCTCAGAGCCGGCGAAACGCTCGTTCTCAGCCTCGACTATGCCGTTGGTGAGAAAGGTTTAAATAACGTTCTTTTGTTCAAGCATCGCACTTTTCGAGGGGATATTAACAGATTGCGAAGACTAGGTTCAGTCCTGCATTTGAGCCCAAGCCGAAACATCATAGTCAAAGCCGAAGAATCCCCGAAAATCGGCGAACCAGTCGTTGACGAGAACCTGAAACCCGTCGGAACCATCTTCGACGTGTTCGGGCCGGTGTCCTCGCCGTACGTGGCGATAAGACCCACCGCGCGAGACCCCGAGAGACTAGTCGGCAAGAAACTGTACGTGATCCCCTCAAAGAGGAGAAAGGAGCAGGGAAGAAATGACTGGCGAAGAAGGGCATGAAGAAATAGAGACGACGGCAGCACCGTCAACTCCACGATTAACCAAGGTTCAAACGTGCCCCGAGTGTCACAGCACGAGACTCATGCGCGATTACGAGTCAGCCGAGCTAGTGTGCATGGACTGCGGCTTCGTCATAGCACAGAAAATAGCCGACAGGGGACCAGAATGGAGAGCCTTCGACGACGAACAAAGAGCAAAACGCGTCAGAGTCGGAGCCCCCCTCACCTACACGATCCACGACAAGGGCCTATCAACCATGATCGACTGGCACGACCGTGACATCTACGGAAAGAGCCTATCACCCGGACAGAAAGCCCAAGTGTACAGGCTCAGAAAATGGCAGCGCCGCATAAGAGTCTCCGACGCGACCGAACGCAACCTCGCATTCGCACTGTCCGAGATCACAAAAATCGCGAACAACCTCAACCTGCCGAAGAACATACTCGAAACCGGCTCAGTCATCTACCGAAAAGCCGTAAAAGAAAGACTCATACGCGGAAGATCAATCCAAGGCGTGACCGCCGCAGCAATATACCTGGCCTGCCGCCAATGCGGCCTGGCACGAACACTAGAAGAAATAGCCCAATCATCGAGCGTCAACAAGAAAGAAGTCGGCCGCAGCTACCGCTTCCTAATCAAAGAACTCGACTACTCCGTCCCGCCTCTGAAGCCAAGCCAATACATAACAAAATTCTCAAACCAGCTCACCATGCAAGGAAAAGTCGAAGAAATAGCGCACAAGATCCTGAAAGCAGCCAAAGAACTCAAGCTCACGTCGGGACGCGGCCCAACCGGCATCGCCGCAGCAGCAAGCTACATAGCCTCAGTGCTGACCGGCGAAAGAAAAACACAACGAGAAATCGCCGAGATCGCACAAGTAACCGAAGTCACAATCCGAAACCGCTACAAAGAACTCGTCGAAAGACTAATGTTCCAGATGGCACTCTGACACCTCCCCTTTTTCTAATCACCCGACACCAAGACATCAACCCGCCAGAACGAGAAACAAACCACTTCACGCGCGCAAACCCTAATAGGAGACGTTCCGACCTGCCCGCAGACCGTCAACGATCATCCATCAAGGGTGACAAGGGCACCTGCAAAATACATTTTAGAATCGATAACAGAATAACTAATTAAGAAGGACTCACAAGTTGGCCAATTGCCCAAGATGCGGGACAGACGTATCCACTCCTGCCAAGGCCTGGGCCGTTCCAAATCAACAGCCTCTGGAAAACGGTGAACAACCCAAGCTCACAGGAATATTCGAGTGCCCCAACTGCAGGGCCAGGTTCAGAGCCGCCGTGGTAACCGAAACAGAACCTGAAGGAAGAGCAAACATTAAGAACATGGTCGAGAGAATTAAGGACATAAAGGGAAGCCTCATGCAGACACTCAAGGTTCTTCGCGAAAGAATAAAGACCCTAGAGACCGAACGGGCAAACCTGATGGTCGAAATCGACGAGCTGCGAAAAGTCGCAGAATCACGGGCCACCGCTCTGGAGAGTGAAGTGGGCATGCTGCGGGAAGAGGTCAACTCCCTAAGGACGCTATTAGGCTATTCAGAAGAACAAGAGAACTAGAAAAGCAAAACGATAGCGCAACCGCTTCCTGCGTGGATTCTCCAAACTAACTCTTCAAATGTTTCTTGTAGTACTCCTGAGCCTTTGCAACGGCTTTGTCCGCATCGACCACTATGGGATATTTCAAGCCTGAGATCTTCTGGGACTCGCTGAAGAACTCGATGACTTTTTTCACGTCTCCCTCATAGATGGCCAAGCCGCCGGCGATATCATACCAAATTCTGGCCCTGCCCAAATTCCTCTCCTTCGTAAATTTCCTGGCATTTTCAGCCGCCTCTTTCATAGAAGCGCCAATTTTCCTAGGGTCAAGAAACATCGTGTGATGCAGGGCTTCATACGTTTGCTTATCGTCGCCGCAAAGCTGTTCAAGGTCACTCAATGCTCGAGACGTGTGAATAACCGCTTTCTCTCCCCTCTTCCGAAACCTCTCCAGTAAGCCCAACACGTTTCCTCCATTGTCTCAACGGTTCGATTGGAGATCACCTATATGAACAGTAGTTAATTTTAAAGGTTTGTCTTGCTATATGTCGGCTATGCCCTACAAGTTTACGTTTGACCTTTCGAGAATACCGCGTTTCTTCTTCGTCGAGGTTACCAAGGCAAGCTACCAGAAGGGTGTACACAAGAGAATCAGCAAGACCACCCAGGAAATAATACGAAAATTCAAGATTCAAGAGGCAACAGGCCTCAACCTGTCCGACGCTGTACTTCTTCTTCAAGACCTCATAGACATTCAAGCAAGAAACCTGATGGAAAGAGAAAAATTCACGAAGACAAGAAGACGAGCGCTCTTTCTGCCGCACTGCTCAAGAAAACACATGGACGCCCAATGCAAAGCCTCCTTCGACCCCAACGTTCCATCCTACATCTGCGCTCACTGCTCGGAAGAATGCTTGGTCAACCAAGCAATCTCTGTCGCAGAGAAGAAGGGCTACGACGTCTACGTTCTACCCGGTGGCTCCTGCATCCCTAAGATACTAAAAACAAAGGGTTACGAAGGCGCAGTCGGAGTTGCCTGCGGCGAAGAAACGAGACTGTCAGGGGACCTGCTCGACAAACTCGACGTGGCAGGCCAAGCCGTTCCCTTGATAAAGAATGGGTGCGCTAACACGATTTTCAACGTTGAAACCCTGATGAAGACACTTTGAAAGATGCCTGACCAGGGTCACTTTACGATTTCTCTCTTCTTCCACCGCAAGTTCTTGCTTCGGCACTTTCTACATTTCACTGCAGTTGAGGCATTCCGTGCTCCACAATGGCGGCAGATTTTCATGTACAGCCTGTGCTTCTGAGCCAGAGCTTTCTTAAAGGGATCCATGATGGGCATTTACTCTACCTCTAAACGACGCGGCTACATCTCAGATGGACGAGCAGCAAATATACTTTTTGCCCTCTCAGAAGTGATCCTACTTGTCCCTGCTTGAAAGGTGAGTAGCCCTCGCCACCAGCCCTGCGATGTCACTCGGCTTCGCGGCCACTTGTACCCCCGCCTCCTTGAGAGCCTCGATCTTGCTTTCGGCTGTGCCTGCCTTCCCCATGATTATTGCTCCAGCATGACCCATCCGTTTCCCGGGCGGTGCCGAGAGTCCCGCTATGAAGGCGATAACTGGTTTCGGATACTTCTCCGTTGCGATGTAACGTGCCGCCAGTTCTTCAAGGTTCCCGCCGATTTCGCCTATCAAGACAACCGCTTTGGTCTGCGCGTCGTCTTTGAACGTTCTTAAGGTGTCTATGAAGTTCAGCCCCGTTATAGGGTCGCCTCCGAGTCCTAGACACGTTGATTGGCCTAGCCGGTTTCTTGTCAAGCTGGCTGCTATTTCATACGTTAGGGTTCCGCTTCTTGAGACAATGCCGATGCTTCCCGGCGTGAAGACGTGTGAGGGCATGATGCCGAGCTTGCATGCGCCGGGCGTTATTATGCCAGGAGTGTTCGGTCCGATTATCGTGGCACCGGTTCTTCGCGCGTAGGCCATCACCGCAACTGCATCTTTTATCGGAATGTGCTCAGTGATCACCACGAGCGTCTTTATTCCGTTTTCCATGGCTTCGAGCGCAGCGTCCGCGGCGAACGGAGCAGGCACAAAGATGATCGCGGCATTTGCGGAATACTTCTGTTGAGCTTCCTCAACCGTGTCGAAAACTGGCAAGCTGTTGACTTGGACACCGCCTTTTCCCGGGGCCGTTCCAGCGACTATTCTCGTTCCGTAGTCCACCATGAGCTTCGAGTGGAAGCTTCCCTGCGTTCCAGTTAGGTTCTGTACGATGGCACGTGTGTTTTTGTCGATTATTATCCCCATGACTATTTGCCTCCTCGTTTAGAGATTTCGACCGCTTGTTTGGCTGCTTCTTCCATGCTTTCCAGTACAGGTATCCCGGCGTCTGTCAGGATGCGTTTCCCTTCTTCCTCGTTCGTGCCAACCAGGCGGATTACCATGGGTTTGTTGAGGCCGGCTTTCCTTCTTGCTTCTATGATACCTTTGGCCACTTCGTCGCAGCGGGTGATGCCGCCTAGGATGTTTATGAAGAGCGTTTTGACGCTTGGGTCAGAGAGTACCAGCTTTAGGGCAAGAGCTGTTTTCTCTGACGGTGCTCCGCCGCCCACGTCTAGAAAATTGGCTGGTTTGCCGCCGTAGTACTGTACAGTATCCAGTGTTGCCATCACGAGGCCTGCGCCGTTGCCTATGACGCCTATGTCCCCGTCAAGCTTCACATAGGCCAAGTCTTCTTTCATGGCTTCCAACTCTTGTGGGCTAAGGTCGCTCTCACCTTCTAGGAGGCGTTTCTTGTACTCGTCATGGCGGAACAACGCATTGTCATCCATTATTATGCGGGCGTCTGCTGCCATGAATTTTCCATCAACCGTCTCGACGAGAGGGTTCATTTCGATTAGTTCCGCGTCGTAATCCATTCCAGCGCGGTACAGTTTCTCCATGATTGATCCAAGTTCTAAGAACTGTTTGCCGGAATAACCTATTTTTCTTGCTATTTCTCTGGCTTGAAACTGTGCGAGACCAAGCTGAGGGTCTATCGGGGTTTTTGTCACTTTTTCCGGAGTTCTTGAGGCTACTTCTTCTATTTCCATTCCACCGACTCCTGAGGCGATGGCCACGTAGCGTTGATTGAACCTGTCGGTTGTGATGCCGAAGTAGAGCTCCTTCTTCACGTTTATTTTCTCTTCAATCCACACGCTTTTTACAGGTATGCCCTTTATCTGCATGCGCAGCAATTTTTCCGCGGCTTTTTCGGTCTCGTCAACAGAGTTCGTAAAGAGTATCCCGCCTGCCTTCCCCCTTCCTGCAACGAGCACCTGGGCTTTCACTACGAGTGGATGTTTCAACCTTGCTGCAACCTGAAGAGCGTGGCTTATGCTCGTTGCTAGGTCGCCCTTGGGCGTGGGAATTCCATACTTTGCGAGGATAGTCTTTGCTTCATGCTCGAATAGCTTCATCCTGCTTTGCGCCTCACTTCACAGTTTCTATGGTCACGTAGGATCTTGTGTCCTGTATTCCATCGATGGAATATAACTTTTTCAAGACCTCGTCGAGTTTTTCTCTTTCAACGATAAGGAGACCGTCAACGTCTCCTGCTATCCTGAAGGCTCTTTCCACGGCAAGTTCTTTGATTCTCTCGTAGACCTGGATTCTCTTGACGGGCGATATCTTCATCAGTATGAAGGCTGGGGATGCGGAGAACCCTAGCGCGTTCAAGCCCGTCTCGGTCACATCGATGAATCCTCTGCCGGTGCGTATGTAGCCCATGCTCCTGAGCTTCCTTAAGTGAACGTTCAGTGCTTGCCTACTTACGCCCAATTCTTTTGCTAGTACGTCTTGTTTCATGTGCAAGCTGTATATGCTCGTGGGTCTGCCTTTTTCGTGGAGCATTTTCAGCAGTTGCAAGGAACGTCTAGTAAGCGTTTCTAGCATTTTCTCACCAATAGCACATTTTGTCAAGGCTTGTCTGTACGATAGTATTGGTTATTTAAACGTTCGGCAAGTGTGGCGTGAGTCATCCTGTTACCTGCTCTTCTTCCGGGTTCTCAGTCTAACGGCTAGGGACACCACAATGTATTTATTAGTCGGAAAAAACTTTTATGAGGCCAATAAAAAATACGAAGAACAGGAGTGAGGCGGTACAAAATGTCAGAAAGCAATGCAGTATTGATCGGAAACAAGCCAGTAATGAACTACGTGCTGGCGTGCATAACCCTCTTTCACGGCGGAGCAAAGGAAGTTAGCGTTAAAGCCCGAGGAAGATCGATAAGTCGAGCTGTTGACGTTGTTGAAGTCGTCAGGCACCGATTCTTGACAGACGTGAAGGTCAAGAGAGTCGACATTGGAACACAGCAGATGACTCCCAGAGAAGAGGGCGGGTCACCTTCAAACGTTAGTACAGTAGAGATAACTTTAGAACGCTAGAGTAGAGTCTGCTCGCATGAATCTACAGGGTTCCGCTATCCCTCCTTCATTTGTATCGGAGGGCCGTTCTCAACGTGAAAACGGTACTGTGCAGCTTCTGTCTGAAGAGTGGCATACTGTGCCAAAAGTGTTCTGCTAGGTTGGAGTCTGGAGAAATAAGCGAACTGGACCTGAAGATTGCGCGTTTATTGCTGTCTCTGGAGGAGAAGTATCCGCCTCTTCAGAACGTCTACTTCCACAGGGCTGTTGAGGCGGGGAAGACACTGGCCATCATCGTCAGCTCTGGTGATGTCCACAGGCTTCTAGGATACGGTGGTAGAATCATCAAGGCCTTGAATGAAGAGACGGGCAAGAACATCCGCGTCCTAGAGGACGGAGTCGACGAGAGAAAGTTTCTTGAGGATCTGTTCGCTCCTTTGAGTATAATGACTATCAACACTATCTGGCTGCCTGACGGAAGCACCGAGACGCGGGCAATCCTAGGGAAGAGGCGTGGAGCCCAGCCGCCCTTCGATGTAAAGGCTTTAAAGGAAATCGCCCAGAAAATTCGCAACATGACCCTTCGCGTGGAATTTGCTGATTAGTCAAAGGGAGGCTGACATGACTTTGGATCCAGTTGATGGTTGGCACAGGACGCATTACTCCAGAGACGTCCGACCGGAGATGGACGGCGAAGAGGTCACTCTTTTCGGTTGGGTTCAAGACGTTCGCGACCTAGGTGCGTTACGCTTCATAGTCCTTCAGGATCGCGAGGGCACTATTCAGTTGACGATCCTGAGAAAGAAAGTAAGCAGCGAAGTCTTGTCGAAGTCCGAGAGCCTGCAGAAGCGGTATAGCATAGGCGTGAAGGGCCGAGTGAAGAAGACTGATCTGACGCCCAGGGGCGTCGAAGTGATACCGAACGAGATCAGGGTGTTCGGAGCGGCTGGGGCTCAGTTGCCTATTGACATAACAGGGAAGACTCCTGCAAACCTGGAGGTTCGCTTGGACGCGCGAGCCCTGGATTTGTGCCGAGAGGGGAACATCGCCACTTTCAAGGTTCAGCACGTTGCCGTGGCTGCGATAAGGGCGTTCCTTTTCGATAGGGGTTTTCTTGAAGTGCACACTCCCCGTATCATCGCCTCAGCGACTGAGGGCGGAGCGGCGCTGTTCTCGGTTGACTATTTTGGTCGCAAGGCGTATCTTGCTCAGAGCCCGCAGTTGTACAAGGAACAGCTTGTCATGAGTCTGGAGCGCGTCTTCGAAGTTGGTCCGTTCTTCCGAGCCGAAGAATCGCATACTCGTCGTCATCTCAGCGAGTTCGTATCGATAGACATTGAACAGGCCTTCGCTGGGACCGAGGACGTCATGCAGTTGCTTGAGCAGCTCATGCAGCATGTCTGCAAGACCGTTCTGGAGAAATGCCCAACAGAGTTGGCGGAGCTGAAGCACAGTGTGGAAGTACCGAGAATACCTTTCAAGCGTTTGTCGTACGATGAGATTCTTCAAGACTTGAAGGGTGAAGGTTTGGCCATTCCATGGGGCGAGGACATACCGACAGAGGCCCTCCGTGCCTTGGGCAAGATTCACCCATACTTTTACTTCATCACGAACTGGCCGACACAGTGCAGATCATTCTACGTGAAGCCTCAGAAGGACAACCCCAAAGTTTCAGAGGGTTTCGACTTGATGTGGCGCTGGTTGGAGCTCGTGTCCGGCGGGGCAAGAATTTCGTCCAAAGAGCTTCTAATGAGACGATTGGAAGAGAAGGGTCTGAACCCTGAATCTTTCAAGTGGCATCTCGACGCTTTTGATCACGGGATGCCCCCGCATGCGGGCTGGGCCATCGGCCTAGAGCGCTTGACGATGCTACTGACGGGAAAGAAGAACATACGAGAAGTGACGTTCTACCCAAGAGACAGGTTCAGACTGACACCCTGAGGCTCGAAAAGGCTGGAGCGCGCGCTAAAAATGGACAGGATATGTCCACTCGCAGGAGCGGTTCACCAGAACAAACAGCTGCTGCAGAAGCATCTTGCATCCGCCAAAAGGGAGGCACTTCGGCTCGTCGCTCAACTTACCTCTGATGAACTGAAGGCCATATTGAAGAGGGATGAACCTGAGACCTTCAAAACAGAAGAGGACGTCCTTGTGGCTGACCTGCTGCGCAAATTGACGGGTCAGCCACAGAACGCGCTTGGCCCCACCACTTTATGATTGCAATCTGTCCAACAAGCTAGTGGAAGCAATGTATTGAAGGCGCACCAAAAAAAGTTGGGAGAAAGATACGTCTAAACGTATTTCTGTTCCTTGTCGCAGTACCATCTTTGGTATTGCTGAATATATCGGAGCGGGCCACCGCACGTGGGACATATCGTTGCTGCGCCTGGAGGTGGCGGAGGGGCTGCAGGGGCTCTCAGGAATTGGAATTTTAGGAACGATGGCATCGCAATCTTCGTCTCATGCATCATGCCTGCAAGGAATCCGCCTATCGGGAAGAAAATCAAGGCGAACACCATAAGCACGACCCAAAGTTGCATCCCGATTCCAAAGTCTCCTCCCCATATACTCGTCTGGGCAAGCGTCACTATCAGAGTTATTATTAGGTAAACCAAGAAAGACATGAAACCGCCTGTAAGGCCTTCCATTTTTCCCTCGGTCTTAAGCAGCTTGTAGCACAGGTATCCAGCTACGAAGCCTGCGGGAAGGAACGCGAAGATGCCCGTGACAATGTCACCTCCGACTGTTCTGCCCCAATCGATACTAAAGTATCTGGACATCAGACCTGAGAACAGAGTCTCGAGTCCACCGATGCTTGCGATTGCTTGTCCGATGGCAAATCCTATCACTCCAACAGCAATGTAGTCGATGAAATAGGCCTCGGTTTTTTCAGTCATACTCACATCCCCATTTTGCCAGCCTACGGTATTTCGACTGTCGGTATTTAACGTTTTGAGTTTGAGGCTATTCCAAGAACAGAGGCGTCCATGCCAAAGTCCAAATAGCGCGCGCGTCGTCATTTGGACAGTCCACATATGCCAAACATGCGGAAAACGGTTGACCTATGTGCAGTAATACAACCGCGGGTACATCAACTGCAAAGAATACCCTTACAAACCCTTTTTCTCTAACTGCAGCACGGAAAATAGTTAAACATAAAAAGTGTAGATTCTCAGTGTTCCTTCTTTGCGCATCTTAGACGTACTTCTTGTCTTTGTAACAGTACCATCGTTGATACTGCTGAATGTAGGTCAGAGGGCCTCCACATGTTGGGCAGGTTGGCGTTTGAGATTGCTGAGGCTGTTGAGCCATCGGTTGGCCGCCGAAAGACCGTGCTTGTGCCGTTTCGGGCTTCAGAACGACGAAGTCTCCAGCAGCCTGAATGTTTTCCCACGGAATCTCCTTGGTTTCACCCTTTTTGCTTTCAACAATCAATGTCATGCCCACTTTTCCCACGGTGAATGCGATGTCCTGAACTGTTCCAGCGTCGTTTCCCTCGCTGTCGATCACCTGTATGCCTATCAGGCGATCTTTCGTCATGGCCTTCTTCTCTTTTTCCTGTCTCGACATTCATACCACTCCATTGTCTTGAATCTTTAGGTGGTGGATGTCTTATAAGTTTTGGCGCGCAAGTTTGTTGAGAGTCCGGAATTAGTCCGTCAGTTGATTATCTTGTATAAGTCTGATTGCTGTGCTCACGCGTATGGTCAAAATCAGTGCCGGTTCTGTGTTAGCACGCGCCTTTCTAGCGCCAACAGGACATGTCGTAAAAACCTCAATTAAGACAACAAGGCAATGGAGAAGAGCGCAAGCGATAATAACGAGTTGCGATGAAATAACGGGAGAGATGGAAAAATGTCTACAGGAAACAGTTCACAGTTCGATATCAACCATTGGCTCTTACGTCTTATCGCATTCATAATCGACAGCATAATAATCGGCATCGTAGCAGGCATCATTTGGTCCTTCGTAATTCTGTCACTGATCTTCGGCGGCGGCCTTTGGTCGTTTGGGTGGGGGTTTTACCTAGGTCTTCCCTTTCTCTTGGGCATACTTGAACTCCTTTACTTCATGTTTATGGAAGCTTCTTATGGTGCAACACTGGGGAAGAAAGTCTTGGGATTGCAGGTGCAAATGGTAAACGGCAGCAAAGTAACGTTTGACAAAGCATTCATCCGCAACATAAGCAAGATATTTTGGGTTTTCCTCCTACTAGACTGGATATTGGGAGTCGCTACCACTGGGCACGACCAACGCCAGAAATACTCTGATCGCATTGCCGGAACCACTGTAGTCTCAGTGAAACAAGCATTCTCATCTGTCTCAACGCCTCCACCGCCTCCACCTCCTCCACCATCGCCCTAAGTTGAGTCCCATTCCTTAAGACCAAATCCAAGAACTCGTGCGCGTCGCAGACCCCTACTTTTCTTTTATTTTGTTGCCGTAAGTGTATTAAGCAAGGAGAGTCTACCTCCACACCTTCACTATAGAACAAGGCAATCAAGTTATCCTGTTCTCTGTCAATCGCGCGGGCTACCGCGGTCCTTCCACGATGTCCTTCTACCACCGCCTCTTTCAGGAATCAGCTACTACGTCACTTTCGTTGTGTACCATCAGGCAACGAGCTTAACGTGGCTTTTAGTTAAAAATGTCCAATAACCTCATAAACACTGTCTCGCATTGCCCAGCTATGGGAGAAGAGCTCAAAATCGCGTGCGGCGTCTTCGGGGCCATAAACTATGAAGACCAACCCGTGTTTCCGTGTATATACTGGGGGCTGAGGGCTCAAAATCACAGGGGGCACCAGTCACACGGCTTCCTTACTTTCAATGATGGAAAATTTCATGTCCACAGAAGGCTGGACCTTGTGCCGAAGATTAAGGCCAGTGCCATTCAAGAATGGTTCGGACGCCTGCCTGGAAACATTGGCATAGGAAACGTCAGGTACACAACATCAGGACAAACCGACGAGAAATCTCTGATAAAGGGCACGCAGCCGGTCACGGCTTCAAAGAACGGGCTGAAGCTCGCTATTTCCTACAACGGCAACGTGGTTAACACGTTCCAGCTTAGAAAGGAAATAGGCACGCAGTTTCCGGGCTTCACTTACGAGTGTGACGCAGATTTGATCTGCTACAAGCTCATGGTCGAGCTGCTGAAAGGCAATGATCTGGTGTCAGCCGTCAAGACCTGTATGGTCGAGGTTGACGGCGCCTATTCAGTGGCCGGTGTGACCCAAGATGGCGAATTCTTCGCCTTCAAGGACCCGCATTCAATAAGACCCTTGTGTGCAGGTCACAGTCGCAGCGGCTCAACATACGCATTTTCTTCAGAGACCGTCAGTCTGGACATCAACGGTTTTGAAAGGGATTTTGAACTGAAACCGGGAGAGTTCGTCAGAGTTTCAAAAAGCGGCTTTGAGAGAAAGCAGCTTGTAAGCTCCGAACGAAAGGCCTTTTGCTCCTTCGAGTTTGCCTATTTTGCGAGACCCGACTCGCATTTCGACGACAGGTACGTTTACGAAATACGTGAAGAATTCGGCAGGAACCTTGCTAGAGAGAACCCCAGCATCGTAAAGGATGCGGACATGATCCTTTCAGTGCCCGAAACGGGCGACGACCCCGCTATGGGGGTTCATGAAGAATCCGGGTTAAGATGGGAAAGAGCCTCGCGCAGGCATCGGTACGTCACGGAAAGGGCCTTTTTGTTGCTGAATAGAGAACGCCAGCCCACGATAACCCGGAAGATCAACATCTTGGCTCCGAAGATCAAAGGAAAACGTGTTATAGTGGTCGAGGACAGCATCGTTCGTGGAGACACGACAAAAGTAATCGTGGAAAGGCTGCGAAGAATGGGAGCAAAGAAAGTTTACTTGTTCGTCACGTTCCCACGCATCATCGGGCCGTGTCTGTACGGAATAGACATGGCAACATACGGTCAGCTCATAGGCTCCACCCACAGCCCAGAAGAGATAGCGAAGATAATAGGCGCAGACGCCGTGTGCTATCAATCTTTAGAAGGCTTCGTAAAGGCAACAGGGTTTGCCCGCGACGAGCTCTGCACCGCCTGTGCCACGGGGGAATACCCAACGCCGATGGCGCAAAAGATGGCGGATACCATGAAAAAAAGGTTCCAGAAAGGCTTCGAGGAGACTAAAAGAATCTACGAGGCTGAAGAGGCAATCGAGAACGAGTAGGGGCAGAACAGATCAGCAACTCTTTCCAGAGTGGTGGTCAATGTGGAGAAATTGGGTGTACTTGTCATCTCCTACGGCGCAAGAGAAGCGGCCATAGTTGACGTTTTGGCGCGGAGCGACACCTACAAGGTGGATGTCTATGTTGCGGACAAACAGAGAAACCCACTCAACGCAAGGATCGCTGCCAAACACGTTGTTATTCCGGACCTCAATGTGGAGGAGATCTGCCGGTTTGCTCAAGCAAACAAGGACAAGATCAGTTTTGGAATAGTTGGTCCGGAGAAGCCGATAATTGAAGGAGTGCGCGACCTAGTGGAGCAGCGAACGGGCATACCGATGATCTGCCCGACCAAGGAATACGCAATAGAGGCGAGCAAGGTTCGGCAGCGACTCCTGTTTGAGAAAATAGTTCCGGAAGCAAACCCGCGCTTCAAGGTCTTCGACCCAGGAGACTCCAAGAATGTCGCAGAGGTGAAAAAGGCTGTCTATTTGTGGCTTGATGAACTTGACAACAAAGCAGTCGTCAAGCCTGACAGGCCAGCGGCTGGAAAGGGCGTGGGCGTTTGGGGAGATCATTTCAACAGTCGTGATCAGCTGTTCGAGCATTTCCTTTCAAACTTTCAATTTGGGCCTGTCATAATAGAGGAGAAAGTTGACGGTGAAGAATCGAGTTTTCAGGCTTTCTCCGACGGCAAGCATCTTGCGATGTTACCAGACACGAGGGACTATAAACGGGCCTTCGACGGCGACAAAGGCCCCAACACTGGCGGAATGGGTTCCTACAAGAACGTCGGGGACGTTTTACCTTTCCTAAGCGGCGACGACCGAGCAAAAGAGGCGGAGATTGTACAAAGAATCTTTGCAAGGTGGAAGAGAGAAGACGCGTCGGGCTTAAGAGGTGTTCCATTGTACGTGGCTTTCATGCACACTGCAAAGGAGCCGAAGATACTTGAGGACAACAGTCGTCCAGGAGATCCGGAAATAATAAACATCCTGCCCATTTTGAAGCAGGATTTCGTTGACGTGTGTTACAGGATCCTCGAAGGAAATCTCACGAACGTAGAAGTCGAGAGGATGGCGACGGTTGTTACCTATAAGGCTCCTCCAAGCTACGGGGAATACGCAAGCGATTTTCCAAGCCTTGTTAGAACGGATGAAATCGGGACGCCGGTTAACTTGACTGAGGCCGATGAGCTGAGAAAAAAATACGATGGTAGGATTCGCGTCTACCCAGCCTCGATGGAAGTGCGCAGCGGCCAATCGTATGCCCTCAGATCCAGGGCCGTAGCAGTCTTGGGAATAGGCGAAGAAATCGAGGAAGCCAGGCAAAAGTCGATCGCTGGCATAAACGCCATCAAGGGCGGAGCACTCTGGTACAGGACAGACATAGGATCGAAGGAACACGTAAACGAAAGCAAGAAGCACATGGAAAGACTGAGGCTCAGATGGTGAAAAAGGCTTTCATATCAGACTGTGAAGGCCCCATCTCGAAGAATGATAACGCGTATGAAATCACGTCACAGTTCGTTCCGGAAGGAAGCAGACTTTACGCGGTCATAAGCCGATATGATGACGTACTTGCAGACGTTCTGAAGAGGCCCGGCTACAAGGCTGGCTGCACTCTGAAACTCATACTGCCTTTCTTGAAGGCCTACGGCACCACAGACCGGAAGATGCGGGAATTCTCAGCTGCAAAACTTGTCTTGATTCCAGACACAAAGAATACTTTGCAGCATGTCAGAAGCATAGCCCAAGCTTTTATCGTCAGCACAAGCTATGAACACTACATAAAGGCACTCTGCCAAGCTTTGGATTTTCCCTACGAAAATACCTACTGCACGAAAGTGAGCATCGACAAGTACATCTTAAACGAACGAGAGAAAAACCAACTCGGAAAGCTCGCAGCGGAGATCGCCCAAATGCACGTAATCGGGCTCCCGCTAAACGCAGAATCTGAACAGGATTTCCCAGATGACGACCGAGAAACGATCCATCGGCTGGATGAAATCTTCTGGAAGGAAATACAGAACATGAGAATAGGAAGAATTTATTCAGACGTAAACCCGATCGCCGGGAGCGGAAAAGCTGAGGCCATAGAAGAAGTCGTCCAAAGATTGAAGATCAACCTCTCCAGCGTAATGTACGTGGGTGACAGCATAACAGACGAAGAAGCCTTCAAACTCGTGAGAAAAGGAGAAGGATTGACCGTCTCCTTCAACGGTAACCAATATGCCGTGAAAAACGCCGAAATCGCCGTGCTCTCAGAAAGCAGCACTCCCACGGCAATGATAGCAAACGTCTTCTTGAGATTCGGGAAAAAGCAAGCCATTAGGCTGGCAGAGAATTGGAGCCTAGAAGCGCTGAAGAAGAACCAAGTCAGCCAAAGCCTGCTCGAACGTTTCGGATTCCAGACTGATAAATCATGTAGAGTTGAAGTAGTGAACAACGAGAACGTTGAGGAACTAATAAGGGAGAGCACAGAATTCAGAAGAAAAGTCAGGGGTGAAGCTGTCGGGAGCCTGGGATGAGATGATCAAGAAGGATCTGATCGAGGATACTTACGCAGAAGCCTTCGACGGCATCTACTGCCGCATAATAGTCACGGCTGATGACGAAGAAACTCTTGAGAGAGCCGCCGAGGATGCCGCAGCGACACCGTCAGGAGTCATTGGAAGACTCGACAATGGGATCGAAAGATGGTTGACAGGAAAAGAAACGCCCGACAAGCGCAAAGGAGCAATCCTGCAGTTTTGGAAAGGCTTAGACCGGGAAAAAGCCTGTCAGGACACCGTTAAGCGCTTTGAGAAAGAACTCTCCTACAGGATCCGCCAAGACATACTCGTGAAGCCGTTCACCGCAGTTTTCGACGCACTGTCCGTGCGCCCTGAAGGAAGAATAGACATGATGGAAAGGGTCGGACATTGCGGCGACGGGTACGAATGGGAGAGGCAGCTCTATCATCGTCACATGATCGTTGTTCCACTTATGGTGCCAGATTTCCTCATAGAGCGACACATCGGCTACGCTCATGGAATCTCAGGAGGCAATTTCTGGATAATGTGCAGGACCAGGGCGGCAGTCATGAACGCTGGAAAAGCTGCATTAGAAGCCATAGGCAACGTTGAAGGTGTAATCACCCCGTTTCACGTTTGTTCAGCCGGCTCGAAAACCGAGACGAAGTTCCCACTGATAGGGCCCACAACAAACCATCCATACTGTCCTTCGCTTAAGGAGAAACTCGGGGGCACCTCGAAAGTGCCCGATGCCGTCAACTACATTCCAGAAATAGTCATCAACGGAATCTCGAAAGATGCTGTCAAGGAAGCCATGAAGGCCGGCATAACCGCAGCACTGAGCATTGAGGGGGTTGCTGGTATCTCAGCTGGAAACTACGGCGGCACGCTTGGCGATCATAAAATACGTCTTCTAGAGTTGTTTCCATGATGGCCTTCGATGCAATAGGGTTCGGCGCACTGAACGTGGACAAACTCTTCAGGGTAAACAGGATAGCATCCGCAGAGGAAGAAAGCGTAATAATTGATTATCAAGAAGCCTGTGGCGGCTCAGCAGCCAACACCATAGTAGCCTTGGCGAGGCTCGACCGCAAGGTTAGCTTCGTCGGAAAAGTAGCGCGTGACCGGGAAGGAAAAATGCTCCTTGACGACTTTAGGAAAGAGGGAGTGGACACTACCAGCGTAAGCGTTGCGAAACGTGGGAGAAGTGGAAGCGTCTTGGGTTTCATCGACCAGAAAGGCGACAGGGCATTGTACATCGATTCAGGCGTGAACGACGGAATAGATCTTCGGGAACTGAGTATCGAACGCATTTTCCAAGCAAGATTCTTGCATCTAACTTCGTTCGTCGGAAGGAAATCGCTGAAAACCCAGAACGAACTCTTGCAGATGGCCCCTGAAGATATCTTGGTAAGCTTCGACCCAGGAATTATTTACGCGAGGATGGGTTTCGACGAGTTGAAACCAATCATAAGGAGGACTCACGTTATGATGCCGAATGCCGGCGAACTCGAGCTTCTGACTGGCGAAACTGACTATCGTAAGGGCGCAGAGTTCATGCTGGCCCAGGGCATAAGCGTAGTGGCCGTGAAACTCGGCGCTCAGGGTTGCTACGTGACCGATGGTCGAGAAAGCTGTCTGATAGAACCACGTAAGGTCAAAGCTGTCGATACGACGGGGGCAGGAGACGCTTTTTGTGCAGGTTTCCTCTACGGCCTGATCAAGGGTAAACGCCCTTATGATTGTGGGAAGATAGGGAATTTCCTAGCATCACGTTGCATAATGAGAGTGGGTGCTAGGGCGGGGCTGCCGCGCGTCAGGGATCTAGGGCTTCTTGCTTAGGAACTTGATCAGACTCTTAAAGATCATTCTGCCGTCACCAAATTCGTCTCTTCGTGCATGTCTTGTCCAGTCGGGCTGTTGCCACCAATAGAATGCTCTTTCAGGGTGGGGCATCAGACCGAAAACTGTCCCTTCAGGGTTGGATATTCCTGCTATGTCATAGAAAGAACCGTTCGGGTTAGTCGGAAAATTGCCCCCTGCGTATTCGCCATCCGCGTCGCAGTATCGAAAGACAAGCTGATCATTTTCGTACAGTCTCTCTAAGAACCGCTTCTCCGTGTCTTTTGAGAATATGAATCTCCCTTCAGAATGCGCCACTGGCATTCGCAATATCTTCCCCTTGGACATCGTTGAAGTGAACAGGCATTTTCCTCGGCTTTCGTTCTTCAGAAAAATCCACCTGCAGTTGTAGCCAGGCGGAACGTTTGTGGCCAATGAGGCGTCCGGATAGCGGCTGATCCCTTCAAAGCTTGGGAGCATACCTGCCTCGACAAGAACCTGAAAACCGTTACATATCCCGAGCACTGGGCGGCCATCATCAACAAAAGCCCTTAGATCCTTGCCCAGTTTAGTCAATATCCACTTTGCCCAAATGGCGCCTGCGCGCACGTAATCCCCGTAAGAAAACCCGCCTGGAAAGACTAGGGCATCGTATTCGAACAGGTTCCGGCGTCTGACCATTTCATTGGCGTGTACAACCTCAGCTTTGGCACCTGATTCTTCGAGAGAACGTTTTGTTTCTGCGTCGCAGTTTGTGCCGCCGACACGTAGGACGCAAATGTTAATATCGTTCACGTGCATGGGTCAAGCCTCTCCGCCAAACGTCTGTTTCCAGCCTGCCCGCAAGTCGTCGATTCGAGCTTCAAGCACTACTTTTCCAGTCAATCCGACGGCTCGCAGTCGAGGAGTCTTGGTAACCTTACCGATCTCAGCGTGATGTTTTCCATTGAACAGATTCTCAAAGACGTTTCTATCTGTGTTTGAGACTTCCAGTAGAAAACGACTGTTAGATTCGGAGAAGAGAACAAAATCATCGCGGCTCACACTCTTCCTCGGGACATCTCGCAAGTCCAAGTCGACCCCATAGCCGCCTGCGAAGGCCATCTCAGCCGCCGCTACAGCCAAGCCGCCTTCTGAAAGATCATGGCAAGCTTTCACAAGTCCCTGATCAATCGCCCCCGTTACGGCATCGAACACCTCTTTGGCGGTTCCGGCTCTCGTCTTCGGCACGCTCTTTCCTAGGCATCCGTGAAGCCTGTAGTATTCTGAGCCGCCTAGTTCCTTGAAGGTCTGTCCGACGATGTAAATCGAGTCACCCGCAGCCTTGGCATCCATCGAAACGGCTCGGCGAATATCAGGAACGAAACCCAACGCCGTGACCAAGAGTGTGGGCGTCACCGGCCCAAGCGGGGATTCATTGTACAGGCTGTCCTTGCCTGAAATGAACGGCGTGCCGTAAGCCTTTGCAACGTCGTAGCAAGCCTTGCAGGCCTCGACCAGATTGCCAAGCCTTTCGGGTTTCTCGGGGTTTCCCCAAGTGAAATTGTCGAGAAGTGCTATTCTTCTTCCGCCAACTGCCACACTGTTCCTCACAGCCTCGTCTATTGCTGACGCGGCCATCCAGTAAGCGTCGATTTTTCCGTAGTTTGGGTTTACTCCACACGAGATTGTGATCCCCCTCCAAGAGCTCTTCAGCGGTTTCAGTACAGCCGCATCGTTCGGGCCAGCGTGATCACCTTGCAACGGCTTGAGCACGGTGTTCCCTTTGACCTCGTGGTCATAGCTGCGTATCACGCTTTCCTTGCTTGCGACGTTTGGGGACGACAAGAGGTCTAGCAAAACGCGGCCTAGGTTTTTCGGCTGTCCGAAGTGAGGTTCGTGCAGGACCGCCTGTTCGAGTGTTGCGGTCTTCTGGGGTCTTGGCGGTTTGAAGAGAAAGCCCACGTCTATTTCTGCGGCCTCTACGCCCTGATAACTGATCTTTAGGACCTCTTCCTCAGTGAGCCTTCCGATTGCAGCGGCTTGAACGTCTTCATCCTCGAAAACGTCCATCACCATTTTGAGGTTTCCAGGAGGCACGATTAGGAGCATCCTCTCCTGCGACTCAGAAATGTAGATTTCCCAAGGAGCCAGATCGGCGTATTTCAGCGGAACTTTCTCGAGCTCTACTGCTGCGCCGCATCCGTACCTTTTGGCGATTTCGCCGACGGCTGATGATAGGCCTCCGCCGCCTAGGTCCGTTATTGCTGAGGCCAATTCAAGGTCTCGGATCTCAATTATAGTCCTTTTCAATTTTTCTTCTTCAATCGGGTCTGCGATTTGCACCGCTGGACGAGATATGACCTCTGACCTCTCGGTCAATTCGGCGGACGCGAAAGTCACACCGTGAATGCCGTCTCGGCCAGTTTTGCCGCCGGCCAGGACTATAATGTCGTTCGCCTTGGCGTTTATCTTGATCTTTTTCAGTGGAAGAAGACCTAAGCAGCCGCAGTAGACGACAACGTTTCCAGTGTAGCTTTCATCAAAACATATCGCGCCGTTTACTGTTGGGATTCCCATGTTGTTTCCATAGCTTCCGATGCCGGCTACCACTCCGATGTAGACGTATTTCGGGTGCTTTATACCGGGCGGGAGTTTCTCGTAGTCAAGATTCAATGGTCCGAAGCCCAAAACGTCCGTGCACGCGATGGGATCGGCCCAGACGCCTAGAATATCTCGGATTACCCCCCCAACGCCAGTGGCCGCTCCGCCGAAGGGCTCTACTGCTGAAGGGTGATTGTGCGTTTCTACTTTGGCTGCTATCCCATAATCCTCGTCGAATTCGACTATGCCTGCGTTGTCCTCGAAGACTGAAAAACACCAGGGCGCGTTGATTTCATCGGTGGCTTTCGCGATGTATGTTTTGAAGAGACTGTCGATGTCTTTGCCTTTGTACCTTATTTTCCCCTTGAATGTCTTGTGGAAACAGTGTTCGGACCATGTTTGGCTTATTGTCTGCAGTTCCAGATCTGTCGGATTTCGTCCCTTCATCTTGAAGTATGTCTTGACCGCGTTCGTTTCTTGCCGGTTTAGGCCTAGCCCCAAATCTTCACTTATCTTCTTGAGCTGCTTGTCTGTAGCCTCAAGCAGATCTACCTTGAACAGGGGGAATCGTGTCCTCTCTCGGACAAAGATGCTGGTCTTCATCTCCTTTCCTCGATCGCAATCACATAGTCGTCCTTAGTTGGATTTGCCAATAGTCTCTTGCACATTTCCTCGCTCTGAGCCTCAGCTTCTTTGCGTGATCGTGCTTCAAGAAAAACATTGTACACTTTACCCGCGTTTACGGATCCGACTCTATAGCCAAGCTCTTTCAACAGTCGTGCTGTTGTCTCACCTTCCGGGTCGCTGTGACCCGGCTTCAATTTTACCTCGATCCTGACATGATATTCCATGGTTAAGTGTGAATTTCCAATGGATTTAAGCGCTTTCATCAGCAACGAGGCAACAGCTACTTCAGCGCAATCTTCCTGTTCTTGTAGACGATTTTGATTCGCTCTGATCCTGTTATGCCGCCTATCTGCTGAGCATAAACCTGGCTTTTTTCCAGAGCATCCATCGCCTCATCAGCATCGACCTTGTTCACGACTATCGCGAATCCCCATCCCATATTAAAAGTCTTAAACATCTCTTCATCGGTTATCATGCCTCCCATCTCTGAAGCAGTTCTTTGAACCAGCTCAAAGATGGGATGTGGACTGAAATTGGAGAATTCGAACCCGATCTGTTTTGAGAACTTCGATAGCCTCTCAAATTTCAAGTATGCATCACCTGTGATATGCACTGCGGCTTTGAGTTGAACACTTTCAGCGGTTTTCAACAAAGCCTTGGCATAGATTCTTGTTGGTTCTAGAACGTCCCAGATTATCTCCCTTTTCAGCCCGTCTGGTACATCGTACGGATCGTATTTCCCGCCCCACTGTTTGAAGAGGATTTTTCTTGCCAGAGATATGCCGTTGCTGTGAAGACCTGAGCTTCTTAGGCCGATGATGGCGTCCCCTGGTTTTATGTTTCTTCCTGAAACTATCATCTCGTTGGTGACTTGGCCTACTGCCGCGACTATCATGTCGAAGCCTTTGCCTTCGACTAGGCCCTTTATCAGCTCTGCTACGTCTCCGATTTCTCCGCCGGGCACGATGCAACCGGCCTCGGTAGCTCCCCTTGCGATGCCTTCTATCCATTGCTTGACCAAGCTTGAGTCAGAAACCTGTGCATGGATATTGTCTGCGATCGCCAAGGGCCTGGCCCCAGAACGTATGACATCGTTCACGACCATTGCGACGCCGTCGATTCCTATTGTGTTGTATTTTTCAGCTAGTTGGGCCACGAGCACTTTTGTGCCGACGCCTTCTATCTGGAGGTCAATATAGTTCCGATCGCCTAAGGGGAAAATGTTGCCATAAGGGAGTTGAACGACTTTGCCATAGTAGCTGAACCTATGGGTCTTTTTCAATGAACGGAGCGCTTTCTTGGATTCGGTTCTCAGTTTTCTGTCGACACCCGAACCGGCATAGCTAAACTCTTGAGTCAAAGGCGTTCTCCTGTAGGAGTGTTCTCGGTTGATAGCCATATCACGGCATGACTGTTTTTACGCTTTATGGAGATAACGCTTTTCATTTTGTCGCGGGGATTGAGGGATTATAGTAGATTTGACGGAGCGTTCAGCTTTACTGTTGAAATCAACGGATGTAGAATATTAGTTAGGGCTCGAGGCACGGGTCATGTGGGTGTCAAATCGATGCTAAACGAATACTCTAACCTCTCAAACAGCGTAAGTTGCCTTTTCTAAAGATGGTCAAAGCGTGCGAAAGGTCGATCCTTTTTCCTTTCTAGAATTGCGTTCAATGGGTGAATTATTCTATGCGTTGACACAAAGAATTATGTGTGAAATCGTCAAGATTTCTTGAATGGTGCATAAGCGGTTTGACAAACAGACCGGCTTTGTTCGTCTAGCGAATACGTATTCATCAGCATCCCCAACAGAAGGTAATACTGCTTCAGGAATTCAAGCCCTCTCTCGGTGGCGCAATATAGAATCCTTTGGCCTCTCATTCGGATCTCGATGAAGCCGATCTTAGTGATAGATGCCAAATACTTCTTCAATTGGGCATAATTGATGCCGGTGCGCTTCATTAGGGAGTATTTGTCTCCGCTGTCATATTTTGTGGCGTCGAGTATTGCGGCTATGATCTCAAAATGGCTTCTGTACTTCTTGCTGAGTGTCGACTGGCAGGGACTGTTCTTCTTCAGTAACGACAAGTTGTATGAGTCATGTTCCAACATGTAGCCTGCCATGATTCCTTCCCCTACTATGCATTAGCCGTTTAAACACTTACCATTTTCTTCGGTAGACTTGATTGAAGGATTGCATGAATGAGTTGACAAAGTTTAAATCTAGCATTCTGTCCCGAAGAGTTTATCCATAACCTTTCAATTGAATCTGTTGAATAGAGGTCGAACAGGTTGGATGCTGTCAAGCTGTCCCCTGATGACATGAGGTTTCTGCAGAACGTCATTACCACCGACTTCGCAAACGCAAGTATACGTTTGCGAGTAGGGGAGCAGCAATATGCTTTGGCTGGAGAGATTGCTTCCTTCATGTTTGAACTTCGTTTTCCAGATGTCAAGGACATAATCAACAGGCTGAACGGTGAACAGAAGGTAAATGATCTGCAGTTTGTTCGCAAGATCCAGACGGTGCTGAAGAAGATGGAGAAAAGCGGGATCGTAAAGATTTTGCCGAAGACAAAACCGTGGGAGTTACAGAGATACGCGCTTTCCAGCTTCAAGTTTCTTGACAGTGATAAGAATGCAGTGAGTTTTGGCACTAAAGAACAGATTGAGGAGATGCGGAACATGCTGAACTCATTGTCTAATCATCGGGAACTGCCCAAAATGGACTATGCCAGGTTTCTCATACTTTCTCTCGTCGCGGTTGGATCATATGCGTCGATTTTGTGGTCTCTATTGCAGCCCGTTATAGTTTCAGTTATTTTTGTTCCGTCATTGTCGGTATCTGTGGTGTGCTCCTTGATGCTGGGGAAGATGCTCTCGAAAGGATAGTTGGGGAAATTCAGACCAAAGGTTGATGTTTGCGTGGGAACATGACAAATTGGGTTGAATTGAAGAGGGTCGGGCTGGTTCTGCTCCTATTCCTGTTACTCTCAACCACGGTTCCTGCTATGCGATGGAACATTCTGGCGGGGGCGAGTCCCGGGACCCTTGATGTGCCGGGTGAGTACAAGACGATTCAAGACGCTATTAACAATGCAAGTTCAGGCGACCTAGTTTTCGTGCACAAGGGGACGTACTATGAGAACATCGTGATCAACAAGAGCATATCGCTTGTTGGTGAGGATAGGGACTCAACAGTCATCTACGGAAGCGCGATTTCCCCGCCTCAAGTTGTGATCAGCTTGATTGCTAGTAGTGTGACGGTCAAAGATTTTACTGTGAGGGCGCAGAGTTCGATTCAGGATCCGATCACTGTTAGTTCCGCAGGTAATGTATTAGAGAACAACATGATCGAAGATGGCTTCAATGGACTCCAGCTCTTTTCCTCTTACGATAATGTGGTCTCAAACAACACTCTCACGAACAATCATTACGGGGGGCTTTACCTCTACGCGTCTGATCATAACGTTTTTTCAGACAACCTCATCGTAAACAACCTTGTGGCAGGCGTCGAACTACATTCCTCGGATGGCAACGTTTTTTCAGGAAACACCGTCTACGGCAACACGAACGGCGTGAATCTTTTTTCTTCGTCAGGCGACAACGTCTTCTACCATAACAACTTCAACAACACGCTTCAACTTTCGACTGATACACCGAACTCGACTAACATTTGGAACTTCAGCGGAGAAGGCAACTATTGGTCTGATTACAAAGGACAGGATTCGGAAGGCGACGGGATAGGCGACAGTCCCTACAACCAGACAGACACGCAAGGTGGTGATAGCTATCCTTTGATGGGACCCTTCTATGACTTAGTAGTTGGATTGAAGGGTCAGACGTACGAAGCAGACCTTATCAGCAACTCATCAATTTCTGGTTTGAGATTTGCATTCGGAGAGGAGACAGGAAACAAAATAGTAATCTTCAACGTGGCTGGAGAGGAGGGCACGGTCGGGTTCTCCCGGCTAAAGATTCCTCTCGGCCTGATGGATTCTCCGTACATTGTCCTAGGGGGCCAAGGAGAAATAACTCCAAGAGTGTTGAGCGCCTCGAACGAGGCAAATGCCTACCTATACTTCACGTGGGTGCATAGCAATCAGACTATCTCAATAATCTCCTCGGAAACGCTACGTTTCTACAATGATCTACTTGGCAAATATGCCAGCCTATTGGCTGATTTCAATAATCTGAGCGGCACACAAGGTAACTTCCTGGGGAACTACAGCGTTCTCTTGAACAATCTGAGCCAACTCGAAAATATGTATTCGGCACTAAACGCTTCCTACTTTGAGCACCTTTCAAATTATTCCAGAAGCACGGAGAACCTTCAGAACCTCATATACGTTTTTGCAGCCACAACGGCAATCTTTCTCATTGCGACTATCTATCTCTCAAAGCGTGCAAACACGGCCACGAAACAGATGAAAGCAACCCCCAAGAACGAAGAGTAGCATTTATTGAACCAGTTCTCTTCCTTTTTTGAAGGCTTGCATGTTCATGCTTGCAGTTTTCTCCTCCGTCGTGTCGCCTATGGCTTTGTCCACAGACTCATCGGTTACTATTTTCGTAACCTTCGCTAAAGCTCCCAGCATAAGCATGTTCGCGCAGACTTTTGTCCCGAAAATTCTCTCAGCGTTTTCTGTGGCAGGGATTTTGAACAGTTTCACTTTTTTTTCCGGCTGATTAACGTTGGTGCTATCGATGATTAGTATGCCATCTTCTTTCAGATCCTTCAAATGTTTATCAAGAGCTTCCTGGCTCATGGCGACGAGTATATCGCACCTTGTAACCATCGGAAAGCCGATTTCTTGATCTGATATTATCACTTCGCTCTTTGCCATGCTGCCTCTCGCTTCAGCCCCATAGCTTTGGGTTTGCACAGTTTTCTTTCCATCATATGCAGCCGCTTTGCCTAGTATATGTCCTGCGAGGACCACGCCTTGTCCTCCTAGTCCCGCGATTCTTATTTCAGTCTTCAACCGTCTTCTTTGCCTCCTTTATTGCAGCTTGCACCGTTTCAGTAAGCGTTGGTCTCTGTTTCTTACCGAAGACGCCCACGACTATTTTGGACGCCAGCTCGTGTTCGTCCATTTTTTCTGCCTGTTTGCTTGAGACGGTGTTTTCTTTAAACCACTTCATCATCTCGCCTGCGTCCTTGAACCCGGCTCTTCTTCCAAAAGCCGTTGGGCACTGACTCACGATTTCAATGAACCTGAAGCCTCGTGCTCTTAACGCTTCTTTTATGGATTCTTTGAACTCGTTGATTTGCACCGTTGTCCAGCGTGCAACGTAGCAGGCTCCGGCGGTCACGGCGAGTCTTGCGGCGTCTAAGGGGTATTCGAAGCTCCCGTATGGTGTTGTTGTAGTCACTGTTTTGAAAGGAGTCGTGGGGGCGACTTGACCACCGGTCATTCCGTAAACCATGTTGTTCACCATTATGACGAGAATGTCAAGGTTTCGTCGCGCAGCGTGTATGAAGTGGCTCAGACCTATGCCGACTATGTCGCCATCCCCGCCGAAAACAACAACGTCCGCGTCAGGCCGGACGAGTTTTATCCCCGTGGCCACAGGTATGCTTCTTCCGTGCAGAGTGTGGATTGAATCTGCAAGGAAGTGCGGCGAAGGGATCCATGCGGAGCATCCGATTCCGCTGCAGAACACGAACTGGTCCAGGTTTTCATGGCCCAGTTCATGGACTGCCCTGAGGAACACGTTTGTCACGGTGTAAGCTCCACAGCCTGCACAGAAAGGCGGTGTTATGCCCCTCAGGTATTTCCGAGGTGAAAAAGCTTCAGTCATTATGCCTCCCTGCCTCGGTTATCTTGGCAAGCAGTTCATCGGGGGTTATCAGTTCTCCGCCTCCGATCTTGCTCATTGGCATAATGCATGCTTGACCGTTTGCGGCTCTCTCAACTTCATGACACAGTTGACCTAGGTTCATCTCTGGGACGATGATCGTCTTGGCCGTCTGAGCCATTCTCTTGACTATCCCAGCTGGGAAAGGCCAAACTGTTCTCAGCCTTATGTAACCTGTCCTTATTCCCTCCTTCCGGGCGCTTTCGACAGCTTCGCAGACAGTTCGCGAAGTGCACCCGCACGAGACTATGCCGACGTTGCAATCGTCGATGTTGTAGGTCTCAAAATCGGCAATGTCGTTTGCGTGGTTCTGAATTTTCCCGTTGAGTCTCTTGACAAGCTGACTGTGGACGAGCGGGTCGGCTGTGACTCGGATACCGTACTCGTCATGAGTCGAACCTGTCACCACCACGTTGAAGCCCTCCCCGACTGATGGCATCGGCGGGATTTCCTCTGAGCCGAAGAACGCCTTTTCACCTGTCTTAGGCCTTCGGCGATTCACTATTTCCAATGTTTCGAATTCTGGCAACACTATCTGCTCTCTCATGTGTGCGATTATCTCATCCGCGAGTAGTATGACTGGTGTGCGGTATCCTTCGGCGAGGTTGAATGCCTTGATGGTCAACATGAACATTTCCTGCACCGAGTTTGGCGACAGCACGATGGGTGAATAGTCTCCGTGCGTGCCCCAGCGAGCCTGCATGATGTCGCCTTGGCCGCATTTGGTGGCCTGCCCCGTGCTCGGTCCTGCTCTTTGTACGTCCACGATGACGCATGGGGTTTCGGTCATGAACGCGTAGCCTATTCCTTCCTGCATTAGGCTGAAGCCTGGCCCAGAAGTCGCGGTCATCGATTTGGCTCCTCCCCAGCTAGCGCCGACGATGGCACCGATCGACGCGAGTTCATCCTCCATCTGGATTGCAATTCCGCCGAGCTGTGGCAGTCTCTTTGATAAGTGTTCGGCAATTTCACTTGAGGGCGTTATTGGATATCCAGCGAAGAATCGACATCCTGCCGCAATGGCCCCTTCGGCGCATGCTTCATTTCCCTGCCAAAAACAAGTGCTTGTTGTTGAGGTTTTCTTCAATCAAGCATCTCCCACCGTGCTCTCAACTAAGGCTTGAAAGTTTGAACCTAAAAGGTTTTATCCTCTTGTTCAGCAATTTATGCTCTACAAGGTCGGATAAAAAAATTGGACGAAGAGATTGTCGACTACGCTTTAGAATATGCACAGAGCAAAAAGATCGATTATGCTGAGGTCAGGGCGAATAGTCAGGTACAGGACAGAATTATTCTGAGAAATGATATCCTGGAGGCATACGTCTCGGCGGTGGACAGCGGGTTCTGCGTGAGGATCATGGCAGACGGTGGGATCGGCTTCGCTTCCACCAACCGGTGGTCAAAAGAAGAAACAAAGGCCACAGTGGATCTGGCTTTTAGATATGCCAAAGCCGCAAATCGCAAGGACAAGCTGATTTTTGCCGAAGAAAAGGGGATCAAAACAAAATGGGTTGTGGAACAGAAGAAGAAAATAGAGAATATCGCGCCAGAAGAGAAGATATCCGCCTTTGCGGAGGTTCACAAAACTCTAGCTTCATGCGGTATCAATGTTCCTGCAGTAATGTCTCAGGTATTCATAGACCTGATCACGAAGTACTTCATTAACTCGGAAGGCTCACGAATATCCTCCTTCGTTCCGAAGATAGGCGCCTACGTATACGTCACCGTAGCTGAGCAAGGCAAAACAGAACAGGGATATGAGCAGTTTGGCTACAGCGGTGGATGGGAGGCCCTCGACATATGGAAAATCCAGGAAAGGATGATGCACAACGCGAAAGTCCTCAGAGACGTGATCACGAAGGCGAAGCCGGTGAAGCCAGGAGAAATGGATCTGGTATGTGGGCCGGAGGTTACTGGGATAGCGGCGCACGAGTCTTGTGGCCACCCGATGGAGGCTGATAGGATCTTAGGGCGAGAGATGAGTCAGGCTGGAAGATCGTTCATCTACAAGGGCGGCAACTACTGGGTCGGCACGCGAATTGGCAGCGAAGCGGTTACCGTTGTGGACGATCCGACGATCGAGCACAGCTATGGCTACTATGCCTATGATGATGAGGGTGTCAAAGCGCGGCCTAGGTTCCTGTACAAGGATGGGATAATAAACGAGTTTCTGCAGAACAGAGAGTCGGCGGCCAAGCTTGGAACGAGAAGCAATGGTTCCTCAAGGTCTGTCAATTATGACAGAGAGGCGATCGTTCGGATGGCGAACACCTTCGTGGCCCCAGGCAAGTTCACGGATGAAGAGCTGATAGAGGATGTTAAGCAAGGTGTCTTCATGAAATCCTTCACAGAGTGGAACATCGATGACAAACGCTTCAACCAGCGCTATGTTGGCAAAGAAGCCTATCTGATAAAAGACGGGGAGCTTCAGCATCCTGTTGCCAGGCCCGTGATCGAGACTACAACGTTGAAGTTTTGGTCGGCTGTTGACGCGGTTTCAAAAGATGTTGAGTTTGACGCGGCTACGTGTGGGAAGGGTGACCCTGCACAGGGGGTTCCGGTGTACACTGGTGGACCGCGCATTAGGCTTAGGAAGGTGTTTGTGAAATGAATGACATACTCGGCAAGACCGAAGAGATTGTCAAGAAGGCGAAGAGTCTAGGGGCAGACGAGGTTGTCGCCAAAACAACGTTTGGCAAGTATAGACAGGTGCGGTTCAGCAATAATCAGGTTGATATCACCGTTGCTTGGGATGATTACGTGACTGATGTGGCTCTAGCCTGGAAGAAACGCGTCGTTGCCACGCAGATGCACGATTTCCGCGACGTTGATGCGGCTATTAAACGGCTAGTCGGGTTGGCCAAGGTGTCTGGGGAGAACCCGGCGTTCGGGGGTTTTGCGAAGGGCAGCTTTCACTATGCCAACAGTCAGGCTGACAAGAAGCTCGAGACTCTAGAGAGTCCGACGGAACTCGTCTTCGAGGCTGTTGATGCCGCGGAGAAAGAGGCCGGATCCAAGGTTGACAGCGGAGGGATTCTGTTCACGAAGTATGAGGATGTCTACCTCGTTTCTTCAGAAGGGCCATCTGGTGTCGACAGCAGGTCTGCAGTCGAGCTCTCCATCAGGGCTTTTTCAGAGCAGGAAGCGTCTGGCCACGGGGTCGAATGCAGTTCAACGTTGAAGGATTTCAGGCCTTCCAGAGCTGGCAGCAAAGCAGGTGAAATCGCGAGGCTGGCAAAGAATCCCAAGGTTGGCGACGAGGGCGTGTACGACGTCATCTTTGATCCCCTGATTTTCGGCTCTGTGCTTGGAATTTGGGGTGGAATGGCCTCGGCTTTCAGCATTATGATCCAAATGTCCATCTTCGTGGATAGGCTTGGGAAGAAGGTGGCGCCGGGAATTGTCACACTGAAAGATAATCCCGCTGCTTACTCCATGTCTCAAAGGGTTTTCGACGATGAGGGTGTTCCGACGGGGGAAAACGTGATCATAGATCACGGCGTGCTCAAAACGTACCTCCATAACGCCTCTACGGCCAAGGTTTTCAAGACGAAGACGACGGGTAATGCTGGGCTTATCGCCCCGACCCCTTGGAACGTGGAGATGACTCCCGGGAGCCTGAACAAGGATGACCTATTCGAAGAAGTGGACAGGGGGCTCTACTTAACCAACACATGGTACACGCGTTTCCAGAATTACATTAGGGGTGACTTCTCAACGATTCCCCGAGACGGCATCTTCCTGATCGAAAAGGGCAAGATCAAGCAATCTTTGAAGGATCTGCGCATCAGCGACAACATCTTGTCAATGCTTGGCAACATCACTGGCATTTCAAAGGAAAGGCAACACGTGCACTGGTGGGGTGAGGCTGATCCCCCGTCGCTTAGTCCCTATGTCCTCATCAAGAACGTGCATATGACCAAATCAAAATAGAGCCAAGATCCTCCTTTCTCTTTTTGGGCTGATCGCAAGGCTTATGTTAATTTCTTGACTGTAAGTCCAGCGTATGCGGTCGTAGTCTAGCTTGGTTAGGACATCGGCTTCCCAAGCCGACAACCCGGGTTCAAATCCCGGTGACCGCATCAAGAACTGGCATTTTTAGAACTGCGATGTTGAATCTCGTTCTCAGGTTCTCATTTTTTAAGTGCCATCTTGTGAAAAAATAATGCTGGATTGTGGTTTTCATGCCGCGCGGGTCGTGGTGCATCTGCAGTTCTTTTGTAGCGGGTGCGCTATGCCTATGTTTTTGTGGGTCTATCCTTGAAGCTTGGCTTATACGCTGCCAGCACTTTTTTGACCCTGTCTTGATCTCGTAAGATGTAGACGTTCTCGTGACCAATTTTCTCGCGTGTCAAGATGTTCTTGTCGACAAGATGCTTGAGGTAGAAGGAAAGTGTGGAGCGCGGCAACTTTAGATGTTCTGCCAAGACTTTATGTTTTGTTTTCTTTTTTGCTAGCACTATTAGAACGATGTGCCTCATTCTTTTCTGTCTGAGAGCGGACAATATTCTCTTGTCCTCCACATCCATCCGTTTAGTGTAGTACTTCTTTTGGTGCCCCTCTGACTCGGCAAAGATGACCTTCTTTCGCGCCATGTAGCTAAGATGATAGTGCAGCGTCGTCAAGGGCATGTTCAAGACTCTCTGAAGTCTTCTCAAATGAAAGCCAGGGTTTGCGTCGACGGCCACGAATATTTCCCTCCGCCTCTTATTCTCTAAGAGTTCATCCTTGAACATCACACGTTAACCCTTCAATATGATGCATACCGCTAGCATTAATGTGGTCCAGACCAAAAGGAGTGCACATGTTATGGTCGAGCACCATCGCGCCGACCTCATCCCTCGGTTCAGGCCAAGGTTCGACTCCGCGAATGCAGATGGCGCAGTCATGAAAGGTGCAAATCAGGGGATTCTCGATGTGTGCGCTAGTCCCGTTGGGCATATGACCATTCTTCTCTTGAACAGAAGGATCAATTCACCTCCCTAATAATAGGGTTTCTTCGGGTTGCTGAACACACTGGATCATGAATCAGACCGTCAACGTAGCTTATATCTCAGGCATCAGCGATCTTACTGCGGTATCAAGTTTGCGCGCGCGTGCTACAGATATATATTCTCAAGCGGGCAGAAGGGTAGCTGAGGTGTAGACGTTGCCTCTTCCGCTGGTTGATAGGTCCCCGCAACAGATAGAACAAAGAATAAGAAAAAAAGTCGAAGCAATAAAAGAGGTCAAAGGGATCCGCCACGTCACTGTGCGCCTTAGCGCCAAAAGACTCGATGTGAACGTTCATGTCTTCTTAGACGGCAACATTAGCACCGAAGATGCACACAGAATCGCCTTCGACATTGAAAAGGGAGTTCTGAACCAGTATCCTAACGCCAGAATCTCCGTTGACACAGAACCCGTCAAGTCTGAACGCGAAAGCATATGGCGAGCAGTCAAAGACGCTGCAGAAGGAACACCCGGCTCAAGAGGCGCTCACAATATACACATACAAACGGTCGACGGGAAACTGTACGTAGACTTGCACCTTGAGGTCAGCGCAAACATGACGGTTAAGCAAGCGCACGATGTGGCTGATGAGGTGGAAAAAAGGATAAGGATACTAAATGCAGAAGTATCTGGCGTAACCGTCCACATTGAATCCGCGTCAGAACGCATATCAAAAGAACTCGGAGGCACTGAAACTGAGCTTGTGTCATACATCGAGGACGTTTCAAGACAATTTCCCGAAATCAAGAGTGTCAGCGATATCAGAATACGAAGATTCGGCGACATAATCCACGTCGTCTTTAACTGCCGATTCAACTCGAAACTCACCATAAAGAAGGCACACGAGATTGTCAACAGGCTCGAAAGCGACATCAAGAAGGCCTATCCCAACATAGCAAGAATCGACATCCACGAAGAACCTGACCAAGTCTAGACTTCCATTCAACTCGGAACATTCGAACATTACGTAACGCCTAAATACCACTCGCCAGTTTTACCAGTAAGAAATTTGTTGAATGCTAAGAGGACCATGCTTGAGGCGGATTCAAGAACACGGCAAAGGAACAAACTGCAAACAGCGAAAAAGATTATTGGTCTATCCCTCCTACGGATGTTTATACGTCCCTTGAAACGAGCGAACAAGGGTTAACAGAACAGGAAGTCCAACGTCGTCTTAAGGTCAGCGGCTTCAACGAATTGGCTGTTCACCAATTTAGCCGAATCCAAGTGTTTCTCAGGCAATTAAAGAACCCCATATTTGCTATTCTCGTTGCATGTGCTGCGATTGCGGGTTTCTTTGGGGAGCCAGATCAATCCCTAGTAATACTATTGATGATTGTCATAGCTGTCGTGTTGGGTTTCTACAACGAGTTCAAAGCCGAGAAAACTGTTCAGAATCTTCGGCAGGCCGTGTCGATCAAGGCCGTAGTGACCAGAGAAGGAAAATCCTCTCAAATCGATTCAAAACTGTTGGTTCCAGGCGATCTGGTCTCGGTCTACGTCGGTGACCTAGTCCCAGCAGACATGCGAATCGTGAAATTGAAGGATCTTGAGACCAACGAAGCAACGTTTACCGGAGAATCATTTCCGGTCGAGAAAACGGCCGAAAAGCTTGACATCCAGAACCCCACGCCTCAACAATTGACGAATTACTTATTCATGGGCTCAGCAGTGGTTCACGGAACCGCTCAGGGTATTGTAGTCTCCACGGGTAAACGCACCAAATTGGGAGCAATATCAGGGAGCTTGACCCGAACCCACCCTGAGACCGAGTTCCAAAAAGGAGTCAAGAGCTATGGAAACATGCTTCTTAGTTTAACAATTGTTCTCGCAGTCTCGATATTCTTGTTAGATGCATTTGTCGCACACAAGTCGCTAGTTTGGTCTCTGACTTTTTCTCTTGCAGTGGCCGTTGGGTTGGTGCCTGAGTTGATGCCCGCAATTGTGACAATTAGTCTTTCGCAGGGAGCTAGCAGAATGGCGAACGTGAAAGTCGTGGTGAAACGTCTGGTCTCGATTGAAGATTTTGGCAACATGAATGTTCTTTGTACCGACAAGACTGGTACGCTTACTGAAGGAAAGATAGCCCTTAAGGATGTTTACCCGCTTGGTGAAGAAAAGGATCACAAGCTTCTGACTTATTCGATGTTGTGCAATGCTGCGGTGATTGGAGACAACATTGTTGGGAATCCGATGGACGTTGCAATATGGGAATATGCCAAGCAAGTCAATGCACAAGGCGATGTTGAGCCTTACAACAAGGTCGATGAGGTTTCTTTCGATTATCAGCGGCGGATGATGTCCGTCATCGTAAGAAAAAATGGTGAATACACCCTAATCAGCAAAGGCGCTCCAGAATCTGTATTCAACAGGTGCAAGTATGCCGACGTGAGTGGAAGAATCGAATTAATAACTGATGTTCAGAAGGCAATCAATGACAAGTTCCACAGTCTTTCAGAGCTCGGTTACCGCATTCTCGCAGTAGCCTTTAGAAACGTTGAAAGAAAGACTTCCTACTCCGTTGAAGACGAGAAAGATCTGACTCTTCTTGGCTTCCTCATATTCACCGATCCCCCTAAGAAAGATGCTCACGATGCATTTGATAAGCTGAATGACATGGGAGTGGCAGTGAAAATACTGACAGGAGACAATGAACTTGTTGCTCAGACAATCTGTGAGGATCTTAAGATCCCTATTAAGAAAGTTGTAATCGGCTCAGATTTGATGCGGATGAATTGGAACGAGATTAAGGCGGTCGTGGAAGAAACCACGATTTTCGCAAGAGTCACGCCTGAGCAGAAACTCGACATAATCAAGGCTCTAAAGGCAAACAAGCATGTCGTAGGCTTTTTGGGGGACGGCGTGAACGATGCTCCAGCGCTCTACGAGGCTGACGTGGGAATATCTGTCGATACTGCAGTGGACGTGGCAAAAGAAGCTGCTGACATCGTGCTACTGGAGAAGGATCTCCTCGTACTTGCTAACGGCATAAATGAGGGACGCAAGATATTCGGAAACACAATGAAGTACATTCTCATGGGAACCAGCTCGAACTTCGGAAACATGTTCAGCGCCGCAGCAGCATCTGTTTTTCTACCGTTTGAACCTATGCTGGCATCACAAATCCTCTTCATGAATCTCCTATACGACATTTCAAACATGACTTTACCAACGGACAATGTTGATGAGGAATACGTCAAAATGCCAAAGCGCTGGGACATGGGCTTCGTGAGAAAATATACTCTTTTCTTCGGCCCCTTCAGCTCACTGTACGACTTCCTAACGTTCGGCATAATGCTTTTCATTTTTGGCGTTGCTGCACCGTATGCACTGCCAGGGGCCACTGATGCTGTGAAGCTTCACGCACAGAGCCTGTTCCAAGCTGGATGGTTCGTAGAGTCATTCTGGACAGAAGTATTGGTCATGTTCGTCATCAGAACCCGACGCATACCTTTCTTCACGAGTCGCCCTGGAAAATGGCTTGCTTTGCTTACTTTGTCTTGCGTGGCCTTTGGAACCATATTGCCCTTTACTGTTCTGGGCAGCTTCATGGGTTTCGCTCCGCTTCCACCAGAGTACTGGCTGCTTCTGGTGCTCATGGTAGCGACTTACCTTCTTCTGGTTGATGCTGGCAAGGTTTTCTTCTACAAAATATGCAAGTACTAATGGAGGACAAATGAAAATGCCCAATACTGACCTGTTTACGTGGTGGGCCCTAAGCATAAGTTTCAGCACCATATTTCTGACCCTCATCAGCATGTACCTCTTCATTGAAAGCAAATCAAGACGCAAAGAGGGTACACAGAAAAAAGCCAGTGTTTTCAGGATAGGAAAGAGCTTTGCATTTGTTTTTGTATTGGTCGGCCTTCTTGTTTTCTATATCTTTTCAATACAGTTAGGCACAGGCGTGCTGTCGGAATCTATATTCGTCGTGGGCAACATCATCGTAGAAGCCCTTCTAGTGCTCTACTTGCTTAGGAATAGAGAAACAGAGTCCGAAAACACATGATGCACTCGTATGCGCGCGCTCTACTTATTCTGGAGCAAGAAATAGGAGGAACACACGCATCACCGCATTTTGATCAGTGCGCGCGCAACAAGCTAGCGCGAGTAGCGTCATCATTTTCGCCTGTTTCTGCCGTATACCGTCAAGTATTTCACAAGCTCCACAACGAGGACCACAGTGAATGCGACGCTGAGCACTAGTCCCCAGTCTGGAAGATGTAGCGGCACAACTTCCAAAGCATTGCTCAGGAGTGGCACGTACAGGGCCGCGAGTTGCTGTCCGAATCCTAAAGCAACTGCGCCGAATAGTGCCTTGTTCGAGAAAAAGTTACCTGAACGGATGACCGAACGGCGCAGGTTCCGATAGGAGAAAATGTAAATCAATTCCTGAATTGCTAGCACAGTGAACATTATAGCTGCGCGTGCTGAGACCCTCATGAACTTGAAAATAAGCTTTCAATGGGTTTATGGTGCTAGAGCAGCAACCTTTACTTGTTTTACTCCTTTTTTGGCCATGAGAGCTTGAGTGAGATTTCTCACTTCTTGGGTGTTTCCCCTTATGGCAATCATTTCAAGGCACTTGTTTTCTTCTAGGTGAAGGTGAGTTGTTGAAGAAATCACATTCTTGAATTGGTGTTGGACTTTCATGATTTCGTCTAGTAGACCAGGTTTATCCAGATAATAGAGCACTAGGATAGCACCTGTTATTTGTCCGCTTTCTTTTTGCATCCACTCGAATTCGCTGATGAAACTCCTTACAGCATCATGGATCGCTTTGGAACGGTCTTGGTAATGCATACTTTTCCAAGTTTCATCTAGTCTTTTCAGCAGAGGTGGCGGGAGTGAAACACTGAACCTCGTAACCTTCATTTTCTGGGGCAACCGATCACCTTGTCAAAGTTGATTATGGGTTGCGGAACGTTTTTATGGTTGATGTTACAGTTTTGTGAATTCGTAACACTGGTGCAGGATCATGCAACCTTACAGCAGTCGGAACATAGCCGCCATAGCCTTGTTGTCAGCCCTCTGGGGCGTGTTAAGCTCCATCTTTTCTCCGATCGTGTTCAGCGTGTTCAACCTGCCGATTCTCTGCGACATGATAGGCTTCGCAGTGCTTTCCCTCACGGTATGGTGGGTCAGAAAGCCTGGAGCCGCCACCGCGGTCGGCCTCATCGCAACTTCCATAAACTTCATCTTCAACCCGGCCGGCCTCTTCTTCCTAGGCTTCACTGCAGCCAGCGTCTTCTTTGACGCGCTTGCTTGGCTCGCCAGATACAGCGTCTGCTTCAGCAGGTCATCATTGACCGCGATCTCGTTGTTCTCCATTTCATTTTTGTCAGCCGCCGTTGCAGGCTTCATCATAGGCACATATTTCATGGCCGCAGTTGCCTTGGCCAATTGGGGCGGAGTCCTCGGGTGGGTGAGCCTTCACGCAGTCGGCGGAATAATCGGAGGATCCATCGGCATAGCCCTAGTCATAGGCCTCACGGCCAGAGGCCTTCCAGGAATAGATCTGAAGAGACAATCCTGAGTGCCAATCCTCCTCATTCGTCGACGATCGGATCCCACACGAAAACTCGTACACGCACAACGAGAAAAACGACCGGTAGGGGGGATAGGTGTATTTTGAGACGTTTTTAGCCCAAAATACAGATGAAACCCTGAAAACGTCGTACGAGCATATACACGAGAATTCAGGACCAAAGCCTAGAAACGACCGGTAGATAGGGGTAGGTGTATTTTGAGACGTTTTTAGCCCAAAATACAGATAAAACTCTTAGCATCAGCGTCACTTGCTAGGGAGTCCGAAGTGCTCCTCCATAGTGTGATGATACAGTTCTGGCGTCATGAGTGAGCCGAACGCCCTGGCCACCACTTCGCTTAGGGCCGGATGGATGTGCATCGCTTTCAAGAGCGGTTCCGCGCTCTGTTCGGACGTGTACATGAGGGTTACTATCTCCTGAATGAGGACTGAAGCCTGAGGCCCGATGATGTGCGCACCCAAGATTCGTTGCGTGTCTTTCTGGACCAAGACTTTGACAAAACAGTCTTTCACGCTCATGGCTTCTCCCTTGGCCGTGTCCTCATACCTCTGGACTCCGATCAAAACGTTTTCTTCACCGTACTCGTCTACGGCCTCTTTCTCTCTCAGCCCCACACTTGCTATCTCTGGGATGGTGAAGACGGCATGCGGCACGGCGTGATAGTCAACCTTGACCTTGTCCTTGTGCACGGCGTTCGAGTACACGACTAGAGCCTCATGGTTCGCTACGTGTTTGAACATGTGTTTTCCATCCGCATCACCAAAGGCCCAGACGTTAGGCTGTGAAGTTTCCAAGTACTCGTCAACCACGATCCAACCTCTTTCATCCGTTTTGATCCCGGCCTTCTCCGGATGCAGAATATCCGAGTTCGAATCCCTCCCAGACGCGACAACTATCTCGTCCGCTACGACCTCTATTTCCCTCCCGTTCTCCCTGTTGACCGCGACCACTTTTTTCTTTTCGCCCGCAGTGTTCTCAGCCCTGCGCACTTCATGGTTCGTTATGACCGTCATATGCTTCTGCAGTTCTCTCTTGGCCAGCGCGGACACTTCAGGCTCTTCACCAGGAATGAACTGCGGGTTCCTGCCGATTATAGTGACCCTTGATCCCATCGCGGCAAAAAAGTGGCCGTACTCTGCCGCTATGTATCCTCCGCCGATGATAGCGACGCTTCCGGGCAGCCGGTTCAACTTGAGTATCGTGTCGCTAGTCAGATAGGCAACTCTGTCAAGACCAGCTATCGTGGGTATGACGGGCTTTGACCCAGTGCAGAGAAGAATAGTCTTCGACGTGATGGTGTTTCCGCCTACTCTCAACGTGTACGGCGCCACAAACTCGGCCGCTTCATCATAGTAATCTACGTTCTTAGAATTGGTGAGTCCCTGGCGCAGCGCGTTTATGTCTGCGTATATGAGGGCCTTCATCCTCTGCATTACCGCGTGGAAATCAACCTTCTTCAGATCTACAGATATCCCGAATTCTCCTGCTCTCTCAATAGTCCTCACGAGCTCAGCGGGGTACAACAGTATCTTTGAGGGGATACAACCCCGTGTCAGACAGATTCCGCCAGGTTCATCCTTGTCTATAACTGCAACCCTCACGTTTCGTCGCTCCTGAACCACTGTCCAGACTATCTCCAAGGCCGACCCGGAACCTACCACGATGAAATCGTATTCCTTCACACGAGCACATCCTACTGCAAACACTTGAAAACGAACACATTAAAAGCGTTAACGGCAGGATTCCTTCGCAACGCGAGGACCAATCTAGCCATGCGTCTTCTTTTGCCCCTGAATCGCCGCATCCATTCAGGGCAAAATGTGTGTGCCCGTCTTACCTAGCAATGCATCTTCTATGCTTTCTGGGCTCGTGATTATCGCTTCCTTCCCTCCTCTCTCGAGGAAATTGATTGTGGCCTGGATTTTCGGGCCCATGCTGCCGGGGGAGAAATGTCCTTCACCAAAGTATTTTTTGGCTTCGGTCAAAGTCATCCTGTCCAGCGGTTCCTGGTTTGGTTTGCCAAAGTTTAGGGCCGCTTTCTCGACGGCTGTTGAGATTAGGAAGAGGTCTGCTTTCAGTCCGACGGCGAGAAGAGCTGATGCGTAGTCCTTGTCAATGACCGCCTCGATACCCTTCAGTTTCCCGCGTTCTTGGACGACCGGAATTCCTCCGCCGCCTGCAGCTATCACTACGATCCCTCGGCGGCTAAGAGTCCTGATCACGTCTAACTCGACCACCTGTATCGGCATCGGAGACGGCACCACGCGCCGCCAACCGCGTCCAGAATCCTCGATGATCTTCCAGTTCCTCTCGGCTCGGTATCTAATGGCCTTCGTCTTGCCATAAAAAGGTCCTATCGGCTTGGTGGGGTTCTTGAACGCAGGATCGTTCCTTTTGACCAGCACTTGTGTCACAACTGTGGCCACGGGTCTTCTGATGCCGCGCCGCCTAAACTCGTTGTGCAAACACTGCTGAATCATGTAGCCCAATTCCCCCTGCGTCTCCGCATCGCAAGAATCAAGTGGTACCCCACTTGTTGCCCTGCCCGCCGGTTCAGATCGAAGAAGGATAAACCCAACCTGAGGCCCATTGCCGTGCGTTACGACTACTCTCCACCCCTGTTCAACCATGCTGGCGATATGAGTACACGTCTCTCGGGCGGCCTCAAACTGGTCTGCTACGGTCTGATGGTCCTTGTCCTTGATCAGAGAGTTCCCACCGATCGCCACAACCGCTGTTTTCCTCAATTCCCTCTTCCTCCACGGTCTAGCAGTGACCTTTAATGAATCTGGGCGGTCCTATAAATAATGAGCGACCCGGCATAATGGCGAAGAAACGCGTACGTTGAAGGCCTGCAAGTCATCAATAAGCACGTGGCACGCGCGTGGGAGACGCTTGGCTGAAGGCAGAAAAAACGGACGGGTGAAGTGTTTGTGAGTTTTTCACCGTCTAAACCGCAGTGCGGTCGAACAGGTCCTTGGCAGTCGCGGTCTTCTGCGTTTAGAATAGGCCGTACGGGTAGGAGGATCTGCTGGGGTGCAGTTTGCCCTTGATCGGGATCTCATGCCCACAGACTGGGCAGCGCATGTCCTTTGTCAGGTTCCATCTTGTTATTTCGAAGCTGTAACGTTTGATCACCATTTCGTTGCAGTTTGGGCAGTAAGTGTTTTCGCACGGATGTCCGGGCACGTTTCCGATGTAAACGTAATTTAGCCCTGCGTCTTTCGCGGCAACGTACGCCTTCTCCAGGCTTTCGATGGGAGTGGCGGGGATCGTCGTTAAATGATAATCCGGATGAAAGCGTAGCAGGTGAAAAGGCGTGTCCTTGCCCACTGAATCCTTTATCCAGGCGGCGAGCTGCTTCGCTCTCTCAAGTGAGTCTCCACTCTTTGGAACGACGAGGTTCGTGATCTCGATGTGAATGTCATTGCGTCTCATCTCCTTCAAGGCCTGAAAGATCGGCTCGACCGATGGAACAGCGGAAAAGTTCTTGTAGAATTCAGGGTCTGCGCCGCCCTTGAAGTCAACTGTCGCTGCGTCCAGATAAGGCGCTATCATCTTGACAGCCTCAGGCGTCATGTAACCGTTCGTGACGAATGTGTTGAAGAGCCCAACCTGCTTCGCAAGCTTGGCCGTTTCGAAGGCGTACTCAAAGAATACTGTCGGTTCAGTGTAAGTGTAGCTTATTCCCTGGCAGCCATTGGTCCCGGCGGATTTGACAACGTCTTCAGGGGGAAAATCGTGGCCTGACAGGTCCTTCTCCTGACTGATCATCCAATTGTCACAGAATTGACAGCGAAAGTTGCAGCCGACCGTCGCGATGGAAACCACCGTGGCCCCCGGGTTGAAATGGGCGAGCGGCTTCTTCGTTATGGGGTCGATGCACGCTGAGATCGCCTTGCCATAGACAAGGGAAAAAAGCGTCCCGGAATCGTTCTTTCGCACCAGGCAAAAGCCCGTTCCCCCTTCATTGATGAGGCACCTTCGTGCACAGAGGTTGCACTTCACTTTCTTGTCCTCCTTCTTCTCGTAGAGCATGGCCTCATGCATTGGCATCTTGGCATCACCTCAAGGCAGATCTAAGTGTTCAAGACTATAAGTTTCATTCGCTCACTTCGCAGTGAAGTTCTTCTCTCCGACTTCAAATACCAGCGGCGGAGACGAAGTCTTAACGTCCAATTCGACGTCGAGGAGGCCTTCCAGGAAGCCGGCCCAGATCTGTGCGTTATCGATGAACGGAGTCTTGATCAGTATGTACTTGTCCCTGAGATAGAAGTCGCCGAGTCCCTGCACTCTCAATCGTTTGAAGACGTCGGACCATCTCTCATTGTCCGCTGTCCTGATGCCCAGAGTTGTTTCTATAGAGACTTTCGAGGCCTTACCCATGCTTCTGCCTATTTCTCGGTGGCTCTCGCTTGCAACGTGCTGGATGAGGATGTTGATCAGTTCGACGTTTATGAAGGCCACACGGCTTATTCCGCAGTAGTATTCTCCTGGGAACCGCCAATCATAGACCGTCATGCTTCTGTAGACGTCGAGCATCTTCGAAATGAGCGGTTTGATGCCCGGCTCCTTCCCTTCTCGAATCAGCGAATCGATGAACTCCCTCTCTTCCTTCTCAAGGATTATGGTGGTCCGCCTGGGTGACTCGTGAGCATCCCTTCCAATGATCTCTTCAAACCTTTTCTTCTTGTTGTCTTGCATATACAATATACCCTTCAGCATACGTTATACGCTTTGCTATTGCCTGACGGGGCACCGAACGATTTTTTACGAAGCTGCAGACTATTCCCTACTGCCGATGAAGAACCAGATTATCTGAAAAGATGATGTGCTCTAGGGTATCGGAGGCACAAAACCGCACAAAACCCGCATCCTCAGGAGATGATCTTCTTCCAAGCCATGTACATGATTAGTGCCAGGCCGACCGCGAAGAGCGAAAACCCGGAAGCCATCGACACAAGCACGTTTAACTTGAGCAGGTGAGCAAGCGCGTAGACCAAATATGGCCCGCCGAAAGTGCAAAAGGCCACTATGATCACCAGAAGCATATTCCGTATCCTTATATTGATCCCGGACGAACTGCCACTTTCTTGTTTTTGCTCACTCACGCATCCCGCTTCCTAACTAGCGGTAATGATCAGCGTTTTCTCTTATAACCCTTCCTTCACGGCGGTGCGCGCTATGGGCGTTAGCGTGGGTGCTTCAGCATCGGCATCTTGATATGTCTTTCTTTGGCCATTTTTTGGGCCTTCTCGTAACCTGCATCTGCGTGTCTCACTATCGCGGTTCCTGGATCTGTCGTCAGAACCGTCGTTAAACGCTTTTCAGCGTCTTTCGTGCCGTCAGCGACTAAGCACATGCCTGCGTGTATGCTGTAGCCTATTCCTACGCCGCCGCCGTGGTGAACACTTACCCACGTTGCGCCACCGACGGCGTTGACTAGTGCGTTCAGTATCGGCCAGTCGGCAATGGCGTCGCTTCCGTCCTTCATGCTTTCAGTCTCGCGGTTGGGCGATGCCACGCTTCCGCCGTCCAAGTGGTCTCTGCCGACCCAGACTGGGCCTGAAAGGCTTCCGTCTGCGACCATGTCGTTGATCTTTTTTCCGAACCTTGCCCTCTCGCCGAAACCTAGCCAACAGACCCGCGCGGGCAACCCTTGGAATTTGACGTGTTCCCTTGCTTTTCGTATCCAGCGACACAGCTCTTTGTTGTAGGCGAATTCTCTCAGGAGGACACCGTCAAGCTTGTATATGTCTTCTTCGTCGCCAATGAGTGATGCCCAACGGAACGGGCCTTTGCCCTCGCAGAACAGCGGTCTCACGTAGCGTTGCACGAAGCCCGGATAGGCGAAGGCTTGCTCGTATCCAGCGTCGTGTGCTTGTTGGCGCAAGTTGTTTCCGTAGTCGAACGCTACGGCTCCTTTCTTCATCATTCCAACCATGGCTTCCACGTGGGCTCGCATGCTGTTCATGGCTCGGCGTACGTACTCTCTCTGATCAGATTTTCTGAGTTCGTCCGCTTCCTCCTTGGACAATCCTGCGGGATAGTAGCCCCATAGTGGATCGTGTGCACTTGTCTGGTCCGTCACCACATCCGGAATTATTCCACGTTTTAGCATCTCCAGGTGAGTTTCAGCAGCGTTTCCCAGCAGGCCTATGCTGCGAGGAATGCCTTCACGTCTGGCCTCTGCTGCCAGCCTTATTGCCTCGTCAAGCTCGTCAGTCCACATTTCCAAGTACCCATGCTTGAGTCTGCGGTCTATGGCTCGCTTGTCAACCTCGACGACCATGGCTATGCCGCCGTTCATGGTGACGGCCAGGGGTTGCGCCCCACCCATCTCGCCAAGACCTGCCGTGAGTATGAGACGGCTGCGTAGGCTTCCTCCGAAGTGTTCTTTTGCGACTGCTGCCATGGTCTCGTACGTGCCTTGTAGGATTCCCTGCGTGCCGATGTACGCCCATGAGCCAGCCGTCATCTGTCCGTACATGATCAGGCCCTTCTGCTCCAGTTCGAGGAAGTAGTCCCAGTTGGCCCACTTTGGCACGAGCATGGCGTTGACGATTAGGGCTCTTGGAGCCCACTCGTGTGTCTTGAAGACGGCCACGGGTTTGCCACTCTGAATAAGCATGGTTTCATCGGGCTCCAACTCTGTGAGGGTCTCAACGATCTTGTCGAAGCATTCCCAGTTTCTTGCCGCCTTGCCTGTCCCGCCGTAGACTATGAGTTTTTCAGGGTCTTTCGCAACTTCAGGGTCCAGGACGTTGTGAAGCATGCGCAGGATACCTTCAATCTGCCAATTTCTGCAGTGCAGTTCGGGTCCTGTTATGCATTTGACTGTTTTCCTAACCATGACTGATCCACCACATGGCATGAGTGTTGGAACCAGCATTAATTCTTTTACTTGAGAGCAGGGGGACCTATTCTTCCAAGTGTACGATCTTGCTGGGCCCTACCTCTTTGTCGACTGCGATTCTGCCGTTCTTGACGACTTTGTCAACGAGGTTTGTGCCGAAATGGTAGCCGAGAAACTTGTGGTTAGGCACGTTCAAGACGATGATGTCGGCCTTTTTTCCAGCTTCGAGACTGCCGACTTCGTTTGCCCTGCCTATGGCATGCGCGGCGTTGATCGTGGCGGCAGTCACAGCCTCTGCAGGAGTCAACCTCATCAGATAGCATGCGAAGGCGATCACGAGTTGCATGCTCTCATTCAGGCAGCTTGGGTTGAAATCGGTCCCGAGGGCCACGGGGACGCCGCAGTCAATCATCAGCCTAGCATCAGCATACTTTCCAATCATCAGACTCATAGAAGCAGCGGGGAGTAGCACTGCCACGACGCTCATCGCAGCCATGGCTTTCAGGCTTTCTTTAGAAGAGAACAGCAGGTGTTCCGCAGAGACGGCCCCGACATCTGCGGCCAGTTCCGCCCCACCCAACATGCTCATCTCATCGGCATGAACCTTTGATCTCAAACCGTGGCTTTTACCCGCAGAAAGAATCTTTCTGGACTGTTCCAAGCTGAAAACGCTTCTTTCGCAGAAGACGTCGCAGAACTCTGCGAGCGCTTTTTCGGCTACTCTTGGAACCATTTCTTCGATGATTAGGTTGACATATCCTTGGGTGTTGCCCTTGTACTCAGGCGGGACGGCATGTGCTCCCAAGAAAGTGGGGACGACGTCGACGGTGTGCAGTTGATTAACGCGGCGAACTGCATCCAAGATTTTAAGTTCATCTCTCGTCGTCAGTCCATAACCGCTCTTTGCTTCAACGGTCGTTGTCCCGTACTCAAGCATCGCATCCAGCGTTCCAAGACCCTGAGTAGCAAGCCTATCAACACTCGCCTTCCGCGTTTCCTTTACGGTGCGTAGTATTCCGCCACCGGCGTTCAGGATATCCATGTATGAGGCGCCCTCGACGCGCATTTGGAATTCGTCCTCCCGGGAGCCCGCGAATATGAGATGCGTGTGCGGGTCAACGAACCCGGGCATTACGGTCTTGCCGTTCGCACTCAGAACGTTGTCTGACCTGAATCTTTTTGCGATATCGTAGGTTTTCCCGATTGCAACGATGCGCCCATCTTTAACAGCGAGACTACCGTCCCTTATTATCCCAAGCTCGCGCATCTGTTTTCCAACGCGTGGCTTTTGATTGTCACCGGCCAGCGTGACGAGCTCGTCAGCGTTCACAATGAGCAGATCAGCTGTTTCCTTACGCCCCCGTTTCCCCATCTTCTGAGATTTGACCATTCCTAGACCACTTGGAACTCTTCACCAATCGACAAGATGGCAACTTGAATTTTCGAATTGGATTCGACCTTTTTTCTGAATTCCTCAGGGTCTGTGTCCCATCGGTGCATGGGAATGGCAACCTTCGGTTTGATTGTTAGGGCTGCGTCGGCAGACTCGGGGTTATCCATAGTGTATGTGCCTCCGCTCGGAAGCAGCGCCACGTCCACGTGGCCGAGATGCTTCATTTCGGGAATGAAGTCGCTGTCACCAGCGTGATAGATCGCCTTGTCGCCCAATGTTATCAGGTAGCCGATGCCTAATCCCTTTGGATGAAACGGGTTGCCGAGCGACCTGAAACGTTTGTTGTTGTAGGCTTCAACCGCTTTGACGTGTATCGTGCCGACGGTCGTTTCCTGTCCAGGCCTCAGCGTCTTGACCTCTCCCCCAATCTTTGAGGCGCAGTCCTCAGGCGCAATTACAACGGTGTCTGATCGGCGAACCTTCTTGATCTTGGACGGGTCACAATGGTCAAAATGGGAATGTGTCACCAGCAGCAGATCCGCCTTTTCAGAGTATTCGCCCTCGTAAGGGTCAATATAAACCGTTTTTCCTTCGGCTTTTATCTGGAAGCCGGCATGTCCCAACCATTTTATCAACATACTCATTCAGGCTTTCCCCTCTTTTCAACGACATTTTGTATGGCTATCTCTAAGACTCTTTCTGGCGTCAGGTTATCAATCTTTAGATAATATCCGCCGATGTCGATTAATGCTTTCAACGGCGCCATACCACAAAACTCCGAGCCCACGATTGGAACGTTGTAGCGCGCACATTCTATCTTGAGCGTCTCGAAGACTCGGTACAGCGGTGTCTTCTCGAAGTCGTTTATGCTCATGCCTATCTGTGTCATGTTCTGTTCTGGGATGAATGCGGCCATTGCCTTAACGTTTGTGAACCCTCCTTTCTTAGCATGCAGGGCCTTTGCAATCTTCTTGGCGATCTTCAAGTCAGCCGTGCCCAAGTTGACGTTGAAACCAGCCATGATCTTGCGTGCACCGGTAACAGTGGCACCTGATTTCGCGTTGAACTCGGCCGGACCGTAGTCGGGCTTACGCTCAGGCTTCACGATGTTCTCTGCCAATCTCTCATAATCGCCCTCGCGAATCCAGTCCAGATTCCTACGCCCAAGTTTCGATGAGGCCTCACCGTAGAGGTAGACTGACACGCCGCACTTCTCAGCCAACATTTTCCCGAACTCTCTCGCGAGGTCCGTGCAATCTTCCATCGACACGTCTTTTATCGGGATGAAGGGCACTATGTCGACGGCGCCTATGCGTGGGTGTTGACCCTGATGCTTCCGCATATCAATCAGTTCTAAGGCCTTGGCCGCAGCCTTCAAAGCCGCTTCCAGCACTGATCGTTTATTCCCCACGAATGAAACAACAAGCCTATTGTAGTAGTTATCAAACGTAACGTCAAGTAAGAAGGCATTCTTGGTTTTCCTGATTTCGCCGACTATTGATTCCACAGTCTTCGGGTCTGAAGTGCTAAAGTTGGGTACACACTCAACAATTTCCATGAGGACTCTCACCCGTTTGAGATATCGGCCCTCCAGAGTAATTAAGAAGATCCTCCGACGAACTGGACCATGATTTCTCCTTCACGCTCTCACTTCCGATCCTGCTCTTCGCCCACAGCAAATTACAATCGTAAACAAGTAATGAAAGTTGCTATTTTGTTTTTCCTCGACTATCGCCTCTACAGTCCCCTTAACGCGCGCTTCGTTGAAGGGCAATCTTGAAAGATCAAAAAACAGCAAGATTACGAGAATTCGTATGCTTATAAAGCGACCAGCAGATTCTTTTCATGTGGGAACAACTTTGGGTTACGGGCCTGAATTTGAGGTGCCAACTTGGGATCAGGTTTATAATCTGCTCCTGAGCTTGGCTGACAAGATACGGAGGGGCGAGTTCAAGTCCGATATAATCGTGGGCGTCTCTAGGGGAGGATGGCTCCCTGCCAGAGTCCTTTCAGATTTGTTGTGCAACCCGAATGTTGCCAGTGTCCGAACTGAATTGTACGGGGGGGTTGCAGAGACTAGATCCGCACCTATCCTAACTCAGCCTGTTTCTGTCCCGGTTGAAGGAAAGAAGGTACTCGTGGTCGATGAAGTTGCTGACACAGGCAGAAGCCTCAAGCTTGTTAAAGAGCATGCTGTTGAGCAGGGAGCCTCAGAAGTCAAGGTTGCTACAGTCTACTGCAAGCCTTGGAGCATCGCTAAGCCGGACTACTATGAAAAGGAATCAAGCTGCTGGATAGTGTTTCCCTGGGAGACGAAGGAAACCGTCGGAAGAATCCTAGGAAAATGCCGGGAGAGAGGCACTTCTTTTGAAAGAGAAAAGGCAAAGCTCGTAGTAGCTGGGATGTCAGCGAAGCTCGTTGACAGATTTTTGAAGGAGATTGATGGGGAAGAGAATTGCTGAGGTTTGTCGAAGAGTTTCGGAAGCACGTTTTGATGACTGGCTTCAAGGTAAATCCAATTGATGCTCCTGAAGAGTTGCTGAGGCTGATCAACAGGGAAAAACCGTCAAACGTCGAGACTCAGGTTTTTGATGCTGAAGGTATTGCCACATGGGAGCACCTGTATTTTGCGGTCTTGAACGCGCTGATGGCCTTCAACATCAAGTCGAACGTTTCGAAAAGCCTGGCCATGGAAACTTTGCTCTATGCTTCGGCTCAGAGGCAGATTCGTAAGGCCACTGAAATCCTGGGCGTCAAGTCTGGCCTAGCAAAAATAGCATTTGTGCTGATCGGCGAAAACGCTGAAAGCCTAGAATCAACGCTTTCGCAGATTCTGAAGACGATTGGGGCTCAAAGGGACGAAGCGGTTCTCGAGTTGACAGAAGCGAAGGCTGCAAACATTCGACGAATCTTCAGGATATCTGATGGAGAACTCGGCTCGGTCATGAAGAGATGTGAAACGAAGAAGGCTCTAACGAACCTCGTCATCGAACGAATGGCGCTCTTGATCACTGAACACTAGGTTAGCATTTTCTCCTTCATGACGTTTAATACGTCCTCAGGTCTTATCGCGGATACTCCTGTTGACCCGCCTATCACTTCTATCAGTATTATCTTGTCTGGCTTAGCCAGGTTGACCTTCCTTTTGACGTTTGCCGCAACAGCTTCAACAATCTCATCCGCGTGCAACTCGGTGAAACGTTTTTCAACCGTAACGCGGAACGTTTCGTTCTCCCCTATCTTCGCGCTGAGCTCTTTCGCCTTGTCCGAAATCGAAGTCAGGTCCGTTTCTACAGTCGCTTCGACTGGGATTATCCTAAGTATGTAGCGAAACTCGTAAGGGCGTTCGACCAGTACTTCCCGCAGACTCTTCACAGCTCCAAGAGGGTCAAGCGACGTCTTCGCAGTGATGAGCCCGCGAACGCCGCTTTTTCGCACGTCTGCTGTCGGATCTCCGGCCCGTTCGAGCAAGTACCCTAATTCAGAGGAAGCAGCTCGTTCAAGCCCCCGTGAAGTAGTGGCTAAGACATTGAAGTCTCTAGGCATCTTTTCACCTTTTGTTTCGGCAGCATCTTACCATCACCTATTCTCGAGGATAAATCTAGGTTCTTCACAAGTTTTTAGGGGTCAGTGCAGGTTAGTGGCCTTGTCATAGCCTTTAGCTCTTAGCCGTCGCCTCACATCATCCCAGTTCCAATGTCTCCGCGGACAAATTTATCTATTTTGATGAGCGCATGGAGCATTATGCTTAAATTTGGGTTGGGGGCTGTTCGCATTTGCCGAGATTCGCGGAGGAAATAGGACCTTTGAGTGGAACTGAAAAACCTGTTATCGTTGTTCACGGCGGGGCCGGAACGTGGCAGCCCGAGCGCCAGCCTGGAGGCTTAAAAGGCGTTGGGAGAGCTGCACAGAAGGGGTTCGACGTGTTGGCAAAGGGCGGCTACGCACTGGACGGTGTTATGGAAGCCGTCATGGTCATGGAAGACGACAAATCGTTCAACGCGGGCCGCGGCTCAAGTCTGACCGTGGAGAAGACGGTGGAGATGGAAGCTTCGATCATGGATGGAAAAACGTTGAAGGCCGGGGCTGTAGCACTCTTGCGTGACATCAGAAACCCCGTTCGCTTGGCGAGGATCATAATGGAGGAGACGGATCATGTTTTCGTCGTAGGCGAAGGTGCAGAGAAACTTGCTAGGCTCCACAATCTCGAAAGAATAAACCCTATGACGGCACTCAGGTTGAAGTATTATGAGCAGCAGAAGGCACTCTTGTATAAAGGAAAATTTGAACTGCCGAAGCTGGCAGGCCTAGTCAGGAATCATCCTGAATTGTTCGATCTTGAAACCGTAGGCGCCGTGGCTCTAGACGAGCACGGAAACGTGGCAGCTGCAACATCGACCGGAGGTTTCCCGATGAAGCTCCCTGGAAGAATAGGAGATTCGCCGTTGATCGGATGCGGCACCTATGCAGACAACGAGAGCGGAGCATGCTCGGCCACGGGCATCGGCGAAATAGCAATTAGGCTTGCGCTGGCCAAGACAACGTGCGGCTACATGGAAGACGGAGGAACCGCCGAGGAGGCTGCCGAGCGGGCAGTAAGACTCGTGAACAGAAGAATGTCGGACCGCTACAATTCAATGGGGATCATTTCTGTCGATGCTCATGGGGGGATTGGGGCAACACATAATTCGCAGAATATGTGCTGGGCGTACGTGAAAGCCGGAATGAGCGCTCCGACCGTGTCCTTGACGGCTAGAATTGTGAAATAAATCCCGTGTTGGGCCCTCTTGATACATGGTCTGGACGTCTGATCTCGACAATTGACGAAGAAGAATGCTTAAACCGACGCTAGTGGGTGTGCCTATGCAACAGAATTGAGGAGGTGCACCACAGTGAGAGACGAAGAAGGAGAAGAATGGGAAGAAGACGACTGGGAAGAGGAAGACTGGGAAGATGAAGAGTAAAAGTCTAAATCCTCACGCGTTTATCGCGTCTTTTCTTTGCACAGTTTTTTAGGCTCTTTTTGATTTCTTTTGGGTTCATCTTTATAACTATCCTAATATGACGATCTTTCATACGGGTCTGCAATGACGAGGGTCGCCGTCCTAGACGCTGATAGTTGCAAGCCGAAACGCTGCAACAGACTGTGCCACAAGTTCTGTCCGATGGTGCGCAGTCGCGTAGAGGCCATAAGGTTCGAGAGTGACAAGCCTGTGATCGTCGAGTCCCTTTGCACCGGATGCGGAATATGCGTCAAGAAGTGCCCGTTTCACGCTATTTCAATAGTCAACCTTCCAGACGAATTGGAAAAAGATGTGAGCCACCGGTTTGGAGAGAACACTTTCAAGCTTTTCAGGCTTCCAACGGCTTCGCCGGGCACGGTCTTGGGGCTGCTGGGGCAGAACGGCATAGGAAAGACGACGACGCTGGACATTCTCTCCGGCGACTTCAGGCTGAACCTCGGAAACTTTAGAGAGCCTCCCAGCTGGGACAAGATAATCCAGCATTTTAGGGGCTCAACGCTTCAAGAATATTTCAGAAAAATGGCCACGGGTCAGCTTAAGATCTCGCACAAGCCTCAGTACGTTGACAAGATTCCGAAGGTCGTCTCTGGAACGGTTGGAAGGCTGCTTGAGAGAGTCGATGAAAGAAGAAAACTTGAAGAGATCGCCAATAGACTAGAGCTCAAGCCGCTCTGGGAACGGTCACTCGAAGTCTTGAGCGGAGGCGAGCTGCAACGCGTTGCAATAGCAGCGGCAATATGCAGGGAGGCGGACGTTTATCTCTTGGACGAGCCCTCAAGCTACTTGGACGTCAAGCAGAGGCTTCAGGCAGCAAGGGCCATAAGAAGCCTGAAGACTGAGCAGAAAACCATAGTCGTCGCAGAACACGACCTTGCGATTATAGATTACTTGTCTGATCAGATCTGCATATTCTACGGGGAACCGGGCGTCTACGGCGTCGTGTCAAACGTTCACGGGGTTAGAACGGGCATAAACATCTACCTGCAGGGCTACATTCCCGACGAGAACGTCCGGTTCAGGAAAGAGGCCATAGTCTTTCATGAAAAGCCGCCGGCGACAAGCGCCAGCAGCGGAGTGACGTTGCTGCGGTGGGAGCAGCTAGAGAAGACGTTCGAGGGCTTCAAGCTCATCGCCGCTGGAGGAGAGATCAAACGAGGAGAGATCATCGGAATTCTGGGAGCAAACGGCATAGGCAAGACCACTTTTGTGAAGATCCTGGCCGGTCTTGAAGAAGCAGACGGTGGCGAAAAGTTCGACCGGCTAAAAGTGAGCTATAAGCCACAGTACATTTCAGCGGAATACGAGGGCACGGTTCAGATGCTTCTCATGGGCGTTGCGAAGGACAATTTCTCTTCAGGCTGGTACAGGACTGAGATTCTCCAACCGTTAAAGCTAGATTATCTGCTCGACAGGAACGTGGCAGAACTGAGCGGTGGCGAACTGCAGAAAGTCGCGATCGCCGCCTGCCTATCTCGCCAGGCGGAACTCTTCCTTCTTGATGAGCCGAGCGCATACCTGGACGTGGAAGAACGCCTGAACGTGGCCCGAACCGTCAGGAGAATCGTCGAGAATCATAGTGTCACGGCATTCGTCGTGGAACACGACGTTGTGACACAGGATTTCATGGCCGATCACCTCATGGTCTTCACGGGGGAACCCGGAATAAGGGGCACGGCTCACCCGCCCACGACGCTGAGGAAGGGAATGAACGCCTTCCTAAAGGAGATGGAGGTCACCTTCAGAAGGGACCCGGCCACGAAGAGGCCGAGAGTCAACAAGGAGGACTCGAAGCTTGACAAGCTTCAGAAGCAAATAGGAGAGTACTACTACGTGCGCACCCTTAGAAGAGAGGGCAGCAAATGACAAACACAGCTAAGTCGGCCGGAACTCGGAAGAAACTGCTGGAGATGGCTTTGAAAGGCATGAATAATGCCCATGTGCTCTGGGGCTTCAGCGTAGGTGCGGCCGCGCTTGCTGAAGACGGAAAAATCTACGAAGGATGCAACGTTGAAAGCTGGGTTTCCGGACTCGGCACGTGCGCGGAAAGAAACGCCATTAATCACGCTGTCCTTCACGGCAACCGAAAGATCAGGGAAATCGCCGTGGTCATGAATTTAGAGAGCCCCAGCAAGCCAAGGCCATGTGGAGCATGCCTGCAGTATATCCACGATTTCGCTGAGAACATCAATGTTAGGATCTCGATGGCGAAAGCAGGGAAAGACGGAATCCTTCTGGAAACTGTTGATGCGAAGAAACTTGCGGAACTGTTGCCGTTTCCTTACAGACCATCGCACCCGTAATCCTAGACATGAAAAGTTCTGAGTTACGGGAACGGACTTCTGGAGCGTCGCTAGCCTCGCAGTTCAAAAGAAAGCATCCTCATGCTTAACAAAACAATTCATTAGCTAGAGGGTCCAAGCGTCAGGGTTCATGTACTTCACCTGAACCCCGTCTTGCCACAACAAGTCAACCATCTTAAGGAAGTCTTTGCCTGACATTCTTTTGCTCATTTTTGGACGCCAGTCTTATTATTGTACAAGATCAGATAAAAGTGGAATTTCGAATTCGAGGACATGTCAAAACCCGATACGTACCCTTGCCATTCGCCAGAATAGCTTCGGCATTGTAGGTCACGATCAACGCCGCGCGCGCCATCATAATTGCGCTAGAGCCTTCTCATAGCCTACGACAATGCAGTTCTTGCCTCTCTTGGCGACGATGTGGCCTTCACTCTCTAGGAGCCTCTTCTGCCCTTCCGCTCCACCGGGATACTTATCGTTGATCACCCCGCCACTTTTCAACGTGCGCCAGTAGGGTGTGACCACTCTATCGCCCATGTGTCTGCTCTCCTCTGCAGCGTTCGCGGTGACCCAGGCAAAAATGCCCGCGGTGATGGGACAACCGATGGTGGCGTTGTGCTTGCGCGCCAAAGCTGACCGAATCTCATTAATGGTGACAACCTTCCCTTCAGGCACGTCTCTCATTAGGTCGTCAACCTCTCTCGGTGCCGGAATGACCACCGTGCCCCGCCCCCACCTTCGGCTCATCTTATCGGTAATCTTCTCAACTCTGGGCAGATCCTTATCGTCGTTCAGCTTCCGCGTCCAAGTCTTTCTTTTCGCCATGACTTTTCAGAAGACCACTTATCACGACCTCATTTAAGCCTTCTCAGATTCGCAGAATTGTCCAAACCTCCGGGTATAGCTAGCGCGTGTCGTCCTCTCAGTTTCGTGGGTTCGAGTTTAGAAAAAGGTATTGTCTGCCAGCTTCGCACGTAGGCCTGAGCGCGCGCGCTTGTCTCGAATCTTTTCCTCAGTGTAAGAAGCAGTCAGACTTCTGTCTCTGCCTCTTCGTATTCAACCAGCTCACTCGCTGATTTGATCATGTTCTTTTCCTTGAAAACGCGTTTCGCTTTGGACACGTATATGTTGAGCCCTTCGGACTCGTTACACTTGAAGGATCCCCCAACCTTCTCGTTGAGCTTCTTCATGATCAGGATCTCGATGAAATTGGCGCCTACTCCGAAAATGTTCTCGATGGCTTGCGTGAACGCGGTCATCCTTCCGGGGATTTCTTCTTTCTTGACGTTGAAGCTTTTTTCAAGATGATAGTAAATGGACTGTTTCGCCGAATCCCCTAAGACGGACAGCCCGTCATCCACTGCTTCGACTAGGAGCTCCTCGAAATCTTTTCCAAACAGCGACAAACGTTCACCCGGCCGGAATTAAATAACAAGGATGTTTTCTCGTGAGACTAGATAAATCACTTATGAACCACTGATTAATATTAGTCGCTTGCCTGATTGGTTCCTTGACCTGTACGCCTAGTGTGCGCTATTGTTCTATGCGGCTCCCGCGTCTTCGAATTCAGGCTCTCTGGCTCATATCGCCGGCTAGAATGTTACGTTGGTCTACACATGTGTGGTTTCTCAGTATGGATTTATCACTTGGAAAGACCTTTTGAAGGTTGGGAGAAGGCTTCGGGAACGACTGTTTCGATCTCACGGAGGTGAGGGTGTTGGAAATCTCGATAAATCCATGGCAGGCAATTGCTGCGGTTTGGACTCTGATTTCGATAGCAGTATCATTAACGGTTGCGCTTAGTTTTGGCAACCCGCTCCACTTTGGTTCATGGCAGTTGCCGTTAGGCATCTTCTTTGCACTCTTGCTGGTCATGGTTCTTCCAGCGTACCTGCTGATCGCCCTGTGGCGTATGATGTCCGAAGAGTAAGAAAACGGCACACGAGTCTTTAGGAGCTTCTGAGGATAGGTTTGCCTGCCTTTAAGCGTCAATTCCAAAGCAGGATTTCAGAGCCTTTTTTTGGCTTATAGGTGCGGCCAGGTCTGAGCAGGCATTATGAGGAAGAAAGCAGTTACAAAAAGCAGCGCTTTCGCTGGAGGCATAAAAGGTTCTAGAAAAAGGATTTTGGGGTGGTGTTAGTCCTCGCCTTCGGATCCGCCCGGCATCTTTCCGGGTCCTCCGGGTCCTTCTCTGGGTTTCGTGGATGCTATTATGTCGTCTATTCGGAGTATCATCGTCGCGGATTCGGACGCTGACTTTATTGCTTGTTCTTTCACGATCGCCGGTTCAATCACGCCCTTGTCTCGCATGTTTTCAATTTTGCCTGTGAACACGTTTATGCCCTTGTTTTGTCCGTCTGGCTTGTCGTGTGCGGCTCTGAGGTCAACGATTACGTCCAGCGGTTCGAGTCCGGCATTCTCGGCGAGCGTCTTCGGTATCGTCTCTAATGCTTCCGCGAATGCTTCTACGGCCAGTTGCTCTCTACCGCCTACTTTTGTCGCGTAGCTTCGCAGTCCTTTTGCTATTTCGACTTCGGTCGCTCCGCCGCCTGGGACTATTCTGCCGTTTTCCATCGTGTCCGAGACTACGGATAGAGCGTCTGTCATTGCTCTTTCTGCTTCGTCAACCATTCTTTCCAGTCCTGCTCGTATGAGTATCGCCACGGATCGTGGGTCTTTGCACTTTTCGACGAAGATCATCTTGTCGTCGCCTATCTTGCGTTGTTCAACGAGTCCGGCTGCGCCCAGGTCTTGTGGTTTCAAGTCGGCCAAGTCGGTGACTATTCTTCCGCCTGTTGCCCTTGCCAGCTTCTCCATGTCTGACTCTTTTACTCTTCTTGCTGCCAGTATCCCCTCTTTTGCCAGGAAGTGCTGTGCCATGTCGTCTATGCCTTTTTGGCAGAAAACCACCTCTGCGCCTGATTTCTTGATCTTCTCAACCATGTTCTGCAGCATCTTGTTTTCCTGATCTAAGAATGCCTTTATCTGAAGCGGGTCGTGGATTCTTATTTCGGTGCTGATCTCTGGCTTCTCAATTTCCAGTGCGGAGTCCAGAAGAGCTATCTTGGCCCTCTCTACCTTCAGTGGCATGCTTGGGTTGACGACTTCCTTGTCAATTATCACGCCGTTGATGAGCTGGGACTCGAACAGGCCCTTGCCCGTCTTCTTTATCAACTGTATGTTGTCAATATCAGCTAGCGTCTTGTCTCCACGTTTCTCCACTATCTGTTTTACAGCGTCTATTGCGATGTCGGCAAAGTGTTCTTTCGCCGCGGCTATCGCCTTGCTGGCCATCGACGTGATTGCGACCTTCTTAAGCGTGGCGCGGTCATCGTTCTCGACCGGTGTTGCGATGGTGTTTATGATCTCCATCGCTTTCTGCGTTGCCTTGCGGTATCCGCTAACGAGTATGGTTGGGTGAATGTTCTGGTCCAACAGTTCCTCTGCCTTTTTCAACAGTTCGCCTGCTAGTACCACGGCCGTGGTTGTTCCGTCTCCCACCATGGCATCCTGAGTCTTGGCGATTTCAACCATCATCTTCGCCGCTGGATGCTCAACCTCAATCTCCTCCAGTATCGCTGCTCCGTCGTTTGTTATAGTTATGTCTCCTAGACTGTCCACGAGCATCTTGTCCATGCCGCGCGGTCCCAGAGTCGTCCTCAAGACTTCGCCGATCACGCGCGCAGCGGCTATGTTATTCCTCTGTGCCTCCTTTCCTCTGTTCCTCGTCGTTCCTTCCTTGAGAATCAGGACCGGTTGTCCTGTCGAAGTCGTAGTTAATACGGCCATGCAAATCCTCCATTCAATACATTCTATTATTGTTCGGGATATGGAAAAATGCTCAGAAATATAAACTTTTAGCTAGGCATGATCGAACTGCACGCTCTCATCCGTAACATTTTAAGTTTGCGCTTGCGATTTGCATAATCGTGGTCGGATTGCGAGTCTCAGTTCGTTTCTTCACAACTCTGAGAGAAATAACAGGCAAGAAAGAGGAAACGCTGACGTTTAAAAAGGGTGAACACGCGACCATCAGCAGCGCCCTCGATAAGCTTGCCGACCGGTATGGCAAAAGCCTCGTTCACTACGTCTATGACCGGCGAACCGGCGAAGTTGGGAATTACCTCCAATTCCTAGTAAACGGCAGAAACACTTCGGCGTCCGGCGGCTTAGAAACTAAACTTGCAGACGGCGATGTGCTGGCCTTAATACCGCCAGTTGGGGGCGGCTAGACGTTAGCTCCCGAAGACCCAACGGTCGCTCGGTTTGAATAGGTATTTTCTTAAGACAGCTTGCATTAGGCACTGGGTTATGATGAAATCCGAGGTTTTGATCGAAGCGCGCAACCTGACCAAGAAGTACGGCGATCTTGTGGCAGTGAACGACATCGACTTCGAGGTTTCCAAAGGTGAGTGCTGTGGGTTCCTCGGTCCTAACGGTGCAGGAAAAACAACGACGATCAAGATGATTCACTGTATATCTCCTCTGACCACCGGTAAACTGACCGTGGCAGGGATGAGCGTTACCGACAAGCCGAGAGAGATAAAGAAGATGATAGGTGTGGCTCCTCAGGAGAATAACCTTGACCCGGACTTCACGGTCCTCAACAACCTACTGGTGTATGCGCGTTATTTTGACATGCCCAAGCAAGAAGCAGTCAAGCGTTCTCAGGAACTGCTCAGGTTCTTTCAGCTGGAAGAGAAGGCAAGCGTCGTTATCGACCAGTTGTCGACCGGAATGAAAAGACGACTCTTGCTGGCCCGGGCCCTGATCAACGAACCCCAAATACTCCTACTCGACGAGCCCACGACGGGCCTGGACCCGCAGGCGCGGCACTTGATATGGGACAAGGTTCGAGACTTGAGGAAGTCTGGCGTGACGATAATCCTGACTACGCATTATATGGATGAGGCCACTGAGCTTTGCGACCGAACGCTGATAATGGACAACGGCAAGATCATCGAGGAAGGCTCGCCCTCAGCCCTGATCCAGAAACACATAGGCGAGGAGGTTTTAGAAGTCGACAACGACGAAAACACGCTGAAGGCCTTCAAGGAAAAACTGCCCGACGCAAGGATCGAAATCCTCGGTGATCGTGTTCGCGTGTTCACCGACCGGCCGCATGGAGTTTTCGAACGTTTTCTCGAGGACTCCCCCGCAAAAGGCGCCTCCATCAGAAAGGCCAACTTGGAAGATGTGTTTCTGAAGCTGACGGGGAGGGGACTCAGAGAATGACCAAGTCGAATCAGACCAGCCTGGGCTTCAAGCTTCCGGAATTGACCTACAGGCTCTGGAAGGTCTGGCGCCGCAACTTTGATGTTTTCATGAAAACGTACAAGGTGAATTTCGTTCCGCCGCTGCTTGAGCCAATCCTGTACCTGCTCGCGATGGGTTTCGGCTTAGGCAGTCTCATCAGTTCATCCTCATCGTCGATCGGAGGCGTTTCATACATCCAGTTCATAGCGCCCGCGCTTGTTTCCATCGCGATGATGTACGGTTCCTTTTTCGAATGCACCTACGGCTCGTTCGTGCGCATGTACTACCAGAAGACCTTCGACGGCATAATCGCCACTCCCGTCAGCGTCGAAGAAGTCATAGCCGGGGAAATCTTATGGGGCGCCACGCGAGCAGTCATAAACTGTGGAATAGTCTTGGCCGTCGTAGCAGCTTTCGGTCTGGTATCTAGTCCTCTAGCCATCCTCGTGCTCGTTCTCGCCTTCTTGGTCGGGCTGATGTTTTCCTCATTAGCGATATGCTTCACGGCGGTTGCGCCTAACATAGACTTCTTCAACTACCCCGGGTTTCTTTTCATAACTCCGATGTTTCTCCTTTCCGGCACGTTCTTCCCGTTAACAGTCCTTCCTTTAGCAGGCCAGGTTGTGGCACAGGCATTCTTGCCACTCACTCACGCGGTGAGTCTGACCAGAGCCCTGATCTTGGGACAACTCAACACGACGCTGTTACTCAACCTCGCGTGGATCCTGGTGGTCACGATCGTATTCTTCATAATAAGCATAAACCTGATGAAGAAAAGGCTGATCACATAGAGAAGACAAGAGAAAATTCTTCAAGAATCTTAGCGCGCGAGATCATCCTTAAGAGTAGAACAAGAAACTCTCGCGCGTTGCTAGTGTAAGTCTAGATTTCGAATTCGCAATGGTTAAGGCAGTCAGAAACAAAGGGGCCTGATGTTTGGGTGTGTTAATGTCGCAGAAACTCAGGAAGATAATGGTCGAAAAGGTTGTGACTATAGAACCAAGTGCTGCTGTGAAGAAAGCTGCGGAGCTTATGAACCTGCATGAGATTGGCTGTCTCATTGTTGTTGATTGTGAGAAACCTGTTGGAATCCTAACTGAACGGGACATGCTGAAAAGGATGATATGCGAAGCGAGAGAGTCTGAGACAACAAGAGTTGTCGATGTGATGTCGAAACCACCCATTTCGGCATCACCTGACATGCGTGCGGGTGATGCTGCCAAACTCATGTTTGAGCGGAACATAAAGAAACTGCCCGTGGTTGAGAATGGGCGACTTGTGGGTTTGGTTACACTGACCGATCTCCTCCGCACCGAAGGGGTCACCGCGTTTCTAAACAGACTCTCTTTGGACAACGCTTCAAAACGAATGAAGAACGCAGCAGACATATACTGTTATGATCCTGATCACGTCGTTATGCAGCGTAAGCGAAAATGCCCACTGATGATGAAAGACGGCTTCTCAATAGGCTGCCTACTCGGCGACTGCATGTGGTGGGCCGAAGATGAATGCGCCCTTGTCAAAATTTCCCGACGAAGTTCCTTTGAAGAACTCCCAGAAGCGAGCATACCGTAGAAAACAGAGCGTAACATTTCTTTCCGTGGCCTTTTCATATTGCGAAACTTCCCGCGCATTTTCGATTTTCGCGTTTGACTGAACTCTCAACATCCCGCGCGCGCTCAGTTAATCCAGCGCTTTTCAGAAGCCTATGCCAAACACGTTCAAAGTCTTAAACCGTTACGAACTTTCCGCGCGCGTCGACAAATCTTCGATAGGCTTTTCTTGTAGTAACGCCTGTTTCAAGCTCGTGTCTTTCATGGATCGTCCGAGGGATATTCTCTATCTTTCTCGTTCCGATGTCGAGGGGTTGCACATACCGATTGAAGAGATCATAGGGGTTGTCGATCAAGCGTTCCGTGAGAAGGCCGAGGGCAGAGCTGAAGTGCCGCCGAAGCCCGGGATTCATCTCAGGGAGGACGCTTTCATCCATGCAATGCCTGCTTACTTGCCCAAGATGAGGTCGGCGGGTGTTAAGTGGGTGAGCGGTTTCCCACAGAACCCAAGGCGTGGGCTGCCGTACATTTCGGGCCTGCTCATCCTGAACGACCCCGACGATGGTTTTCCCCTTTGCGTGATGGACTGCACGTGGGTAACGGCGAAGAGAACAGGCGCAGCGACAGCGTTGGCGGCTAAGCATTTGGCCAACGACGACGCGGAAAAACTGGGCATCCTCGGATGCGGCGCACAGGGCAGAAGCAACTTGGAAGCATTGAGAACCGCGTGCAGATCCCTGGACGAGGTCAGGGCTTACGACGTTAGCGAGGAGAATCTGAAAGCGTACGTTGAGGAGATGACGACAAAACACGGGTTGAAAGTTGTTCCCGTTGGCTCGCCCAAAGGAGCGGTCAAAGACTGCGACGTGGTCGTCACGTCAGGCCCGATACTGAAGCATCCTCAGCCCATGATCGAGGCTTCATGGTTCAAGACGGGAGGCTTCGCCTGTCCACTGGACTTTGACTCCTACTGGAAGCCCGAAGCGATGCATTCGATGGACAAGTTCTGCACTGACGACAGAGACCAACTTGCCTACTACAAGGGTCAAGGCTATTTTTCCAGCATTCCAGACGTCTATGCTGAGCTCGGCGAGATCGTCAGTGGCAAGAAACCCGGTCGCGAAGAACCCGAAGAACGCATCATGTCAATGCACTTGGGCTCAGCTATAGGGGACATGGCGACCGCAAAGCTCGTGTACGAAAAGGCAAAGAAAACAGGAAAGGGAACCAGACTCCCGCTGTGAAAGAAGAATTCGCAGGTAATCTGAGCTCAGGCAATCTGGCGCGCTAGGCTGTTGCTAAATCGATTTCTTTGCGTTAATTTCTTTTTATCTTGCGCGTTCTTGCAGACAGTCAAGGTTTCTGAAGAGCCTTTTGTATAAGTTCGTAGGCTTGTGAAATGTTCTGGTCGCTGCTGATTATCGAGACTTCCTTGGTCTCTTCTGCGTCTCGGTATTGTATGTAGAGGCCTTTGTTGAGGAAGAACCTGAATCGTTCTGTCGAAGCTATGCTGTTGTACGGCACTTGAAAGCCGGCTTTGTCCTTGAAAAACGGGAGATTTCCGATCGCCTTGGGTTCTCCGATTATCCGCTTGTCTGTTAGAACGATTCTTGTGATGTTCCTGGCCATGGGAGTGAAGAAACCTGGACGCCTGAAGTAGATTCTAACTCCCATAGGGCCGAAGGAGTAGAGTTCCTTTTCCTGGGGCTCACCACTCATGTTTTGTATTCACCATCCACGTGTGCTTAAAACTGGGGACATCGCCCGTCTTCATAAAGCGTCAGACTTAAGGCTTTTGTAGGTTCTAGCGAGCGCGCGCGCCAAGCTCCGCGGACGCGTCGGAGAGACAATTGCGGGTGCTAGCCACCGGTCTTTGAAAACATGTTTGCTGATTTCGGTGAACTATTTTCTCCTGTTGAACGCCAGGGTTCCTATTACTATCATTGCGATGTCAAAGGCGACTACGACGAGAACCTCGTAGTAAAGTGGGTATAGGGGTTGCGCTTTGCTACCGAGGATTACCGTTCTCAGAGCGTCAACTCCGTAGGTGAGGGGGTTGAAATTCGAGGCTGTTTGCAGCCAGTTTGGAACGTTTGGGCCTCTAACGGGGAAGAGTGCGCCGCTGAGAAAGAATAGGGGAAGATTCACAAAGCTCTGGATAACCCCGTAGCTTTCTAGATTCTCCATGAAGCTGGCGATGATTAATCCTACGCTTACCAGCCCAAACGTCATCAACACCATGATCGGTAGAATCTCCAGGAAGGCAAAGGCATCGAATCTTATTCCGAGCAGCAACCCCAGAATGAGAACGATTACTCCTTGAATCAAGGCGTCTGTGCAGTCGCCCAACATTTTACCCAGGAAAATCGATATTCTAGAAACGGGTGCAACCATGATCTCCTTCAGAAAGCCGAATTCTCGGTCCCAGATGACGGATATGCCCATGAACATTGAAGTGAACAAAAGCGTCTGTCCAACTATTCCTGGAAAAATGTACTGTTGATATTTTACACCTGGGGGTAGAAAGTTGCTGAGAGCAGAGAGCGCGCCTCCTATTCCGCTGCCGAAGATCAACAGCCAGAGCAGGGGCTGGACGAAGCTGCTGACGATTCTGATCCTGTCTCTCAGGTATCGCTTGACTTCACGCAGCCATAGGGTGTAGACGGCTCTTATCTCTGTCATTTGATGGCTCTCCTTCTGATTTGGGACATTCCTCGAAGTTCGCTGCTGCCTTCTGTTCGAATTGCCCTGCCCGTGTAATGTATGAAAACGTCTTCGAGGGTCGGCTCACGATTAGACACGGACTCGATGTCCACTCCGTATTCAGTTGCCAAGTCGACTATTTTTGGCAGTAGCTTCTTTCCTTCTCGCACGGTGATCTCGACGCTGTCATCCGTGATGCGGGTCTTGCTGATCGCCAGCATCTTTGTCAGCGCGGACGCGAGCTTCTGCGGGTTTTCTGTTTTGATCGTTATCACGTCGCCTTCCAGTGTTTCCTTCAGTTTGGCAGGGGTGTCTAGGGCAACGATCTTGCCGTAGTCTATTATGGCCACGCGGTCTGAGAGCTTGTCCGCCTCTTCCATGTAGTGCGTCGTCAGGACGATGGTTATGTCATGAGTTTTCTTCAGCTCTTGTATGTACGTCCATATGTGCTCTCGCGTCTGAGGGTCAAGGCCTATTGTCGGCTCATCTAGAAATAGGATTTTGGGGTAATGGATCAGCCCGCGCGCGATCTCCAGCCTGCGTCTCATTCCGCTGGAGTACGTTCGCAGGATGTCGTCTGCCCTGTCTTCAAGCTCAACCAGCTTCAAGACGCTCTCGATGCGCGGCTTCTGTTCGCTCGTCGGGACGCCGTAAAGGTTGGCGTGCATGTAGAGGTTTTCTCGTCCGGTTAGCCTATCGTCTATGCTTGGGTCCTGAAAGACTATCCCGATCGACTTACGCACCTGCGTGGCCTGCTTCACGATGTCGTAGCCGTTGACCTTCGCGGTGCCTGAGGTTGTCTTCAGGATCGTGCAGAGCATGGATATCGTCGTGGTTTTTCCGGCGCCGTTCGGTCCGAGCAGAGCAAAGACTTCGCCCTGCTCAACGCCTATGTTAAGCTTGTCAACAGCGACGAGGTCGCCGAACTTCTTCGTGAGGTCAAACGTCTCTATCGTCCTGTTCAACCCGAATCATCTCACGCCGCACGGGTCTTCGGTTATGCTGCCCAGAAGGGCATATTCTTTCGCATGGTGTCCACGTATTGTTTAAGAGTTTCTTGTTCGTCGGTGGTCAGTTGATCCAGGAAAATGGTGAGCAACGCTTTTGCGTGCTGTTCCGGCACTCTGACGTAGAGTATGTCCTTCTCGAAGACGTGTCTGCCCACTATGGGTTTCTCCATGGAGACGGCTACCTGCATGCCTTTCTCTGCTTCCGGCAGGGCTTCGCCTTTCTCCTGTATCTGCTGTATCTCGCCCAAGTCTTCGGAATCCTTGGCGCGCATTAGTGAGACCTTTGGCTTTATCTTTCCTGAGAGTATTTCGACGCCGAAGATTGCCGGTTTTGCCCTTCGGAAGACGTAGCCTTCTAGTACTTGCATTTTGGCTGGCCTCACCAGCCGCTCGAGTTTCTGTTCGGCCGTTGTTTCACGCTGCTTCTTGGACCACTCCAGATAGTTCTCGATTACGTGGTAGATTATTTTTTCGCGGAAGACCTGAATGCCCTTGGCCGAGGCTTCTTCCTCAGCGTCTGGCAGTATTCTGACGCCGAATGCCAAGATAGCCCCGTACAGTGGATCCTGGTCCTTCACGACCGAGGCTTCGGTGACGTCTCTCTTCGAGATGTCGCCGACGTCTGCGAGCCTTATCGGCACGCCGTTCTGTTTCAGGATCGTCGCTATGGCTTCTAATGAGCCCAGGGTGTCCGTCTTCAGGATGATTCCGTTTATGTCCGTCGCGATCCTTATCCTCCCGATTTCTTCTGTGATGAGCTTCTCGTACTTCTTTGGTTCCTGTCCCTGTGGAACGCCGTACAATGGTGCCCCGGCGACGGCTCCCTCCAGGTCTGGGGCGACTATTTTGATGCCTGCCGCGGCGGCGATGGATTTCACCGAGGAGAACTTGTCCCGCGGGTCTCTGATCTCGTCAAGCGGCTTGGGAACCAATATGGCGCGGATCCTGGTCACTATGGGTTTCTCCTTGCCGCCGACGACGATCAGGTCGTCTTTCTGCAGGATCCCGTCGTAGATTATCGTGTTCAAGGTTAATCCTAGGCCCGGCTCCTCCTTGACTTCGAGCACGGTGCCCTTGGCAGGACCCTCCGTCGTTTGGAGACGTTTCTTCAGATGTTGCTGTGTCAAGCCTATCAGAACCATCAGCAACTCCGTGATGCCCTCTCCGGTTTTTGCGCTCGTAGGCACGACGGCTATCGTCTTCGTAAAGTCTCTTATGTTGTCAAACCTGTCCGCGTTGAGCTTCTGACGGGAGAACGTTCCTATGATGTCGTAGATTCTGCCGTCCAAGTCCTGCTTGACGTAACGGTCCTGCAGCGCGTACGATTTGAGGAAAGGCGTGTCCGGATACGCGTTCCATCCTGGTACGCGGTCTATCTTGTTCGCGGCGACTAGAAAAGGGGTCTTGCGCGCCTTCAAAATTTCAATCGACTCGTGCGTCTGAGCTTCGAAGCCTCTCAGGACGTCGATCACGACAATAGCCATGTCCGCGACGCTGCCGCCCCTCCTCCTCAGGTTCGTGAAGACCTCGTGCCCAGGCGTGTCCACGATCAGCAGGCCCGGGATCTCGATCTCAGCCTTAACCATTGAGAGCGACGGGCCGATCAACTGCTTCAGCGTTTCCACCGGAAAGAAGCTTGCCCCGATGTGTTGCGTGATGCCTCCCGCCTCGCGGGCCTGAACACTCGTCTTCCGTATCTTATCCAACAAGGAAGTCTTGCCAGTGTCCACGTGACCCAGAACACATATGATCGGTTGCCGAGTAGGCATCCTGCAGCTTCCCCTCACACATGACGCGACTAACCCAAGTTAATCCTCTAACAGTGTATTTCGCAATTAATGATCATCACCCTAATAAGCAATCAGCCTCGAACTTCGAGACACTCAGCTTGTTCCCCACGCTAAATGAATCCAGGGGAGAGAAAAGATGGCAGACAAAATTAGCTGGAAAAAACGCGCGTGGACAGCAGCATGGTTTCCGAAATCCTTTTAGCCAGCAGGAGACTCTCCCCAGAGCGGTGAAAGCCTTGCCCTACTGCATCAAGTGTGGAGCAAAACTGGAAGAGGCTGACAAGTTCTGCAGCGTGTGCGGCACCAAGGCAACCCGCGTGGTGACTGAGGAAATCTCGGTCAACGCTGATGATCTCATCGAGAGGGTCAAGCAGTTGATCCACGAGGGAAACGTGAACAGAATCATCGTCAAGGACGAGAAGGACAAGGTTCTGCTAGAAATACCCGCCACCGTAGGCGTCATCGGAGCCGTATTCGCCCCCTGGCTGGCAGCCCTGGCCGTCGCAGCCGCGCTAGTCACCAAATGCAGAATAGTCGTCGAAAGAAAAGAATAGAACCCGCAACTTTTGATGAAGTCTTGTCTACGCCCTTCTGTAAAGTAAGTTGATCACACGGATGTTGCTCGTGAGTGATTAACTCAGCGCGCGCGCCAAACAGGACTTGAGCAATATCCATGTCAATTCGGGATCAAGAGACGCGCCGTGCACAAAATCATCCGTGCAAATTAAAAGGGGAAAGGACAACCAAGCGCACGGCACATCTTAGGAGTATTAAATGATACAACCAATTTAAGCCTTGTTCAAACAAAACCTTCATGAAACTCTCAAATATCCGCCAGATAGCGAAAACTCATTTCTTTTGAAAGATACGGATAGCGCGCGCTGAGGGTTTTCTTCTAGAATTGGCCTCTACATGTCTGCGCGCGCTCGCGCAAAGCCCAAAACGCTTGCGTAGCGGTACAAAGAGCATTAAACTAGCCAGCGGTTGAGGCGAAAGAAAGCCGAAAAAGAGCCTTTCGCCGATGAATCCTTTCTCCCAAAGTAAGTTCCTGTTGGAGGTAGTGAATGCAACATCGAGCGTGGAGCGCGCTTTTGTTAAGGGGCGTCTTATGATGTGCGACTCGTTCATGCGTCTACTCGTCTAAGCCAACCCATGTTCTCACGGATTCTTCGACAGCCTTAGAGTGGTCGCCCTTCTTGCCGCCAAATCTCTCGATGGCTTTGAACCTGAGCTTCTTCTCCAGTTCATCTGGGAGCTCCACGCAAATTCGCCCCATTTCAATTAGTAACCTTTTTTGTATATGTTTCAGTTTGTGTGCACGATTCGCACGTGTTACATGTTCTTCCAATAAGCAAATTGCCATATACCAAGTATCGTTCTTATTTCTGTTGTCATCGTACAGCAACTCTTTTTGCTTATCCTTGTAGTATGCAAGGAGCATACTCACTTATAAGGGTATCGATTTACTCGTTTAAGCGCTTAAGTAGTGCGCGCTGCGGAGCAGGAGCTGAACATAACCGTTCTTGACTAATTCATTGAAAGGCTTATCAAATCTAAGGTCTAAACTTGGCGCGCGCTAAACAGATTTAAGAAGGCGCACGCAAAACAGATTCATAAGGTAGATGAGCCATGTCTAAAATAGAAAATGGGGAACCGACCAAGAAAGATGAAGAACGGCGAGCCAAGATGCGCGGTGTGGAATCGCGAGAAGAAGAACTACTCAGGTATAATGGAGTATTGGACAAAGTTTTGAATAATAATAACAGTCAGACTTGTCCCTTGTGCGGAGAACGATATAAAACGGGTGATGAAGTCTCCAGATTTTACAAGATTCATAATAGCTGTTTAGAGAAACTTAAACCCCTTCCCAAAGCTCACCGAAAAGCAGCTTCCGAATAATCGTATATTCAGATTTTCATTTTAGATTGTATCGTTTAAACTCTGTTTGAACTAGGGAAAACTGTATTTTGGGTTTAAACAGTAGAAAAAGAATAGGATCTAAAGATAGGATAGTCTCACCCTCTACAATTATCTTTATGGTAAGGTTCACATTCTGGATCATAGCATAATCTATATCGTGAGCAGTACTTTAGAAAACCTTGAAAGACGTAAAAAAGAATATGTCGAAAGTGTAGCGCGCGCGCAAAATCAAGGCAAGGTAATGTCAGAATTGTCCACAAAACATCGAGTTCAAGAATCAAACGAAGAATACATTGCTTTTCTAGGCACATACACCCCCAGAGAATGCGGAATAGCCACCTTCACGAAAGACCTAATCGACTCCATAGATCTACTCGGTGAATTCGCCCCAGCCCGAGTCATAAGCGTAAACGAAATAGAGACAATCTACGACTACGGCAGCCGAGTCAAACAACAGATAAGGCAGGATTTCGAAGAGGATTACATTCAAGCTGCCAAGTACATCAACTCATCCCGAATCAACGCGGTAAACCTACAACACGAATTCGGAATATACGGAGGAGAATGGGGAGAGTATATCCTCTCCTTCCTACAAAACGTACACAAACCAGTCATAACCACACTCCACACAGTCCAACCAGACTTTGAACCAAAAGCACGAAACGTGCTGAAAGAAATCACCGCTCACAGCAAAGCAATCGTGGTCATGGCAAGAGCCGCCAAGAACATTCTCAAGGAATACGACGTCCCAAACAAGAAAATCAACGTCGTCCAACACGGTTGCCCAGACATCCCCTTCTTAACCAGTGACAGCGTAAAACCTTCGCTGGGTTTGAAAGGAAGAACCATCCTGTCCACTTTCGGCCTAATAAACGGAGGCAAAGGCATCGAGTACGCCATCCAAGCAC